>Ga0209189_1000019_pt1 | contig 164989 bp, 118 predicted proteins | sample C_130820_EF_Meta_FD_187308 | JGI IMG/M metagenome (GOLD analysis project Ga0209189, IMG submission 187308) | Freshwater microbial communities from Lake Croche, Canada to study carbon cycling - C_130820_EF_MetaG (SPAdes) (version 3) | ecosystem: Environmental > Aquatic > Freshwater > Lake... | reverse complement strand
TCATGCCTTGGCGACTGGGGGGACCGGGGACTTTGGGACCGGGGACTTTGGGACCGGGGACTTTGGGACCGGGGACTTTGGGACCGGGGACTTTGGGACCTCGCGGGGGGTGGTATGGAGGGGGACACCGGGACCACAAAATTGATTTATTATACACACTATCTTCTTTTTTATACTTTCACCATGGTCAAAAATACTTCTGGCGGGTCCAAAACTAAATCTTTCGCGCGCAAGCTTGCGTCGAATTCCACGCAAGAACATACACGTTTACCATCATGTCCCCTTGAACATGTCGCAGCTATCTACAAGAATCTAGGATTCGGTAAATGTATGGCACATTCCTTGGAACATAACAACATCACCGCATTTATTCGCAACAAATTTCGAGGACGCGGTAAACACAATAATCTAATCTCAGTCGGTTCGATTGTATTGATTGGGTTACGCGAATGGGAAGCTCCCAATTTCAAAACGGCAGATATTCTGTATGTATATTCGTACGATGAGGTAGCCGTGTTACGATCGTTGCCACAATTCAATATTCCAGCACTTGACACATATATAAGCCAACTTATCACACACACACCCCAGACTACACATGATTTCGAATTTAGTGCAGAGGAACAAACAAGTTCCTCTTTGGGACCGATTGAAAATACCAAGATATCCACCAACGATACAAACGACGAGAAACATGAAGAAATTGACTTTGACGATATTTGAACATCATCCACATATATAAACATTATTCCATAGTCAAATAAATATGAATTATACTAGGTTATTTATAAACATAGTTACGCGTGTGTGTATAACGTATATTTTATGTATGTGCATTTTGTTTTTTTCGTCACATCTTTACATTTATTTATGTGCACCGTTCACATTTGAAGGGTTTTTATTTTCTCCATTCATTGCTACCATGCCTCATTGCCAAGCATTAAGATGGTTAATATATACCAGTGGTAATTTTATCAATATCATGTGGCATAACATCAGTAAGTACATTTCAATACCCCATTCTTTATTACCATCCCGAATATAGATATAAGTTATTTGAATTTCGTAGTATATTTCACGTATACTACGAAAAATTGATTGACTATTTTATACAGTGTTTACAAGTACCCCCGAACCATGTCCAACTACGTGAATCCACCCAATATCGACGATACGTGCCCAGTTTGCCTGGATGAATACGGCCATACCAAAAATATCTTTGTCCCCAAAACCTGCCCTCACCCTATCTGTAAGAAATGTGTCAAAAAATGCAAAGAGTGTCCGTATTGCAAAGTCGCTTATAAAAATAAACGCGAAATGACCGAGAACGCCAAACGCGTCAAACACATTTACTTTCTAAGAAAAAATTACTACACCTATGTCAAATCGTCAAGAGATTGTATCGAACAATATGGAGGCACTTACAATCACCACTACGATCTGGTTCATGACACCTATGTGATCGGCATTGTACATATGGAAAAGGATCTTCAAGATAACATGAACGCCAGAGATCGCGCAGCACGACGGCGGAGTTTGCTACGCCACCCGTACAATTCAGTCCCACTGGAGGAACGTATGCAAATGTATAACCTGATTGACAGGAGATTTGACGAAAACATATAAAAATGATTAAACCCCCTACGCCGTGTCCATAATTTCGATCTTAATCTTTAGCCCCCCTCCTTTTTCTTTGACATACCGACGTAAGATGTATTCTTTGTACAGCTCCTTTTTTTCCCGCATCTTCACATGTACAATATATATATCTTTGGAAGAATACATATCACACTCTGTGGTTTTAGTAGGATCACTGCACGGATTGTTCAGCTTTACCCCATCACCCTTGACATATACTTTATAATCGTACCGTCCATCCTCGCGCAATTTACGAGAACAAATAATACCTCTCAACAAATACTCGCCTTGTATAGTTCGCCGCATCATTTCACTGTCACTTTCCACACGGCGTATTTTATGGTACCGTTCATTGCATAAATCTTCATTGTAAATTTCACGCAAATTCATTCCGTCCCGCAATTTGATACCCATAATACGCATCAATTCACATTCATTGCAAACATCTTCGTATCGACGTATCACACTGGTTATTCGCATGTACGCTTTCTTATTTAATACTTCGTGTTCCATGTCAATATCTTCACGGTAACATAAACTCTGGGCACGGGCATGTGATTCAATGTACCTTCTTACATCCATATCCAAGGCCTCGAAATTTTTACTCTCATCGACCGTTTCGGCGTCTGGATCACTATCCATCGACGACATGGAGATTTGACGTACCAACTTGCCCACCCGAAATACCCCCGTTTTATGTTGAATCATGAATTTTGCCATATATGAATTGGTACGTACCATCCAATAGGTAACAATATCACGACTGTTTTTAATATGTGAATCCATGCGAACCGTTGCTTCAAAAATACGTATATAATTGACATCTTGGTGTATCATCTTCAAATCTTCATATACATAATTCTTATAAGGAGATATACACACATTCTCTATAAGAGTAGATGCTTCGTCTATCGCCCCCGTTTGTTCATCAATATAAAAATTTATGGCCAGGGCAAACCGTTTCGTATGTTCTTTAAGACTGCACAACGATTCGGTCAATATGGAGGGCAACATGGGACGCCGACGGTCAGGCAAATAGATGGTAGCTATACGATTGTCAAACGAGTTCCATAACTGAAATATCTCCAACCAAAACACGACATGCGCAATATATACCGTGATACAGGTGCGCTGGGTTCTAGGACACGTCGTGATACTCAATCCGTCATCAAAATCCACCGTGTTTCGGGGATCTATCGTAAATATTTGAGGTGGATGGGTCTCTACTGTTTTATCCACAATCTTATACAACGGATTGGAACAGATTTGATCAAAATATTCTTCCATCGTCTTTTTCTTGGTCATTTCCTTGATGCGTTGGGTCATCTCCTTCACTGAACTATGAAGTGACTTTGAATACAGTTGATACTCATAGAATGCTTCCAAATGATTGACATCCCCCAACATTTCTACCAGTAATCCGTGCGGATGTTCCTCCGTCCATTCTTGGAACTTGAACAACACATACTTATTCTTGTGAGCTTTGGAAAAATCCATGATAATATCGTAGGGAATGAGAAAATGCGGTAAAAAACGGTCATCGGGAATACATTTGTACAACAGACGCTTTCGGTTCTTGGTACGACCGTACGTTCGATTTCCTTCCAATATCAATACTCCCGGCAAATAAGGTGCCGAACGGGCAGGTGAATGTACCAACTGTGGTTTCTCGGTATCCCTAATATCCACCAAATCATGATTCATCCATCGGTATTCCTTGGGACATTTCAACGAAGCAATATATTGACTGTACCCATCTTGGGGGGTTTCATCATTGGGTGGTATGTTTCCATGCTTCGTATCCGCCGAAGTCTCCGTCTCGGTATCGGAATCTTCGTGCGTACAATTCTTTTCATGCACGTCTTGGTTATCTACCGTACCATAATCCCAGGACGAATAACACGAGTTTTTAACATATACTTTTATCAAATACGATTCATTACATGGCTTATTTTGGTGTTCCATTGTATTGTTCATTGCATAGATATATAAAAATAACTTTAAATAACTATGTGATCGTGTTTTTTGGTGTCGTCTGCCCACCCAAAGTAAAATTGATTCAATAGTAGACTAACGTACAGGTTGTAAGCCCATATACACAAAACACGGTTGTTACATAACGCGATGCCTGAACACGGTTGCCAATATTTTCGCGGTATTGCACTGACGCGCAGTGAAATGGAAATAAGAGAACAATTGAATGATAACGATTTCGAAACCTATTTAAGGATTTCTTGGAACCATTGGTACAACCACACCTCGAACGATACGAGTTCATCCACATTTATCGGGGAGGATGACCCCGTATATGTTCCCAAGGATCGCGAATTCTCGTGTATCTCGTTCTGTTGGTCCGTACCATCTTCCATCATTGAATTATTTATGTATAAGAATAAATAATTTACACGGTTATTTAATAGCATTATCATATAAAAATCCAACATGCTTTTGGAATGTTTGTGTATATCGTGCATATATGGCATATCCCCCTTTATTGAAAATCATATACTCAAATTCATTGGCATCGAAACCTTTATGATTATTTGCGCGTTGCTTTTTTTCATACTAATCAGTGTATATTTTACCCAGTTTCGTGACCATAATATTTACAAAGATGTTGCCTATTTGAACCAAAATTACCATTTATACGGCTACATCGTCTTGTTCGTGGTCGCGTTTTATATTGTAGGTACTTACCTGTATCTACACGTTCTTAAAAACAACAAGCCTCATTTGGTATCCACCTTGACCGCAATCTACCCAATGATCACCTTATTTTTCGCCTTTTTATTTTTTGAAGAACAAATCAATCTATACCAATTCATTGGCATCATCATGATTGTGTTGGGGATTGCTACGATAGAAATGAACAAGTAAATAAACACTATTTTTCATGTAATATATCCATGCCTCCCAAGAAAAGAACATGTACCAAGAAATTCTTGGTCATTGTCGAATCACCGTCGAAAACCTCCAAAATTGAGCATTTCTTGGGCGACGACTATCAGGTCATTGCCAGCAAAGGCCATTTAACCTACATACGTGGATTGAAAAGTATTTTAGTCAAAGAAAAGTATCACGTCAACTTTGATCCCATACTCAATAAACGTAGTCATATAGAAGAAATCCGGGGCATCGTCTCACAATATCCACGAGAAAACATCATTATTGCCACCGACAATGACCGCGAAGGGGAAGCCATTGGGTACCATTTATGCCAGTTGTTCCAGTTACCGGTCACCACCACCCCACGCATCATATTCAACGAAATTACCGAAGATGCCCTACGAAATGCGGTACGTTCCACGACACATATCAACATGGACTTGGTACAATCGCAAATTGCCCGTCAAATCATTGACGTGTTTATAGGATTCAAAATCAGTCCCATCTTATGGAAACACGTATCTTCCTCTAAAAGCAGTTCTTTGTCGGCAGGTAGATGTCAAACCCCCGCCCTAAGATTGATATATGATAATTACCTCAAAGGCAAGGACGAAGAAACTTGGGGCGAACAAAAATACAAAACCGTGGGACATTTCTTCCCGACACTCTCGTTGGCGTGCGATCTCAACCACGAATTTACCAAGAAAGACGAGGTACGAAAATTCATGGACCTGTCGAAAACGTTTTCACATACCTTTACCTTGGGGGATTTAAAAAAATCGGTACAAAAAGCTCCCGTGCCTTTAAATACCTCCAAGTTACTGCAAACCGCCTCGCATGCCCTACATGTTTCTCCTAAAGAGGTCATGCAATTGGCCCAGCAATTGTACCAAGAAGGACATATCACCTACCATCGTACGGAATCGACCAAATACTCCCAAGATTTCTTGGACAAAGTGGGACCCTTCTTGGTCAATACCTACGGAAAGAACAATGAAAACATTTTAGGAGATTTCACGGCGATATCCAACGCCGGGTCCGCACTCCCCCACGAAGCCATACGCGTGACCTCCATTCCTACCAAGACGATTACGACTAATAACAGCCGATTGGACTCCCTGTACCGATTTATATGGAAACATACCATGGAATCGTGCCTGGCCAACGCAATCTATGACGTCCATAAAGTAACTATCCAGGCTCCCATGGAGCTGCATTATACCCATGCATTGCAGATACCCGTATTCATGGGGTGGAAACTGGTTTCACGGGATGATTCCCATGAAACGGGAAAGGAAAATGGACACCTACTCTATTTAAAGTCGGTCGCGTCCAAGAAGGCCACCTATACGTACATAGAAAGTACCCTAACCCTACGTAAATTACATGCGCATTACACAGAAAGTGGTCTTATACAAACCTTGGAAGACCTAGGTATAGGACGTCCGTCAACGTATTCGGTCTTTGTGGAAACCATCTTGGAACGCGGATATGTGGAAAAAAAGGATATTGACGGTAAAACCGTTTTATGCACGGATTTTACGTTACGCGAGGGAGCACCCGACCTACAGGAAAAAATATCCACACGAACATTTGGCCAAGAAAAAGGCAAACTCGTTATTCAACCGTTGGGGATCTTGTGCATCGAATTTTTGCTCCAACACTTTTTAACCGTCTTTGAATATTCCTATACCAAAAATATCGAGGAAGAATTGGACACGATTGCTCGTCCGTTGACGGATTCCCCGCCTTGGTACACAGTATGTGAAACAACGCGGCAAGACATTTCGTTGAAAGTGAAAGAAGTGACCAAGATGGAAAAACAAGTTTTCCCCATCAACGATACTCACGACGTGATATTTCAATCCCACGGTCCATGTATTCGTAAACGCGGTTGCGTCGATGATCGCGGCGTGTGGCAAGAAGATTTAATCGAATACTTGCCCATCAAATCGTCGTGCCAAATGGATTTAGACAAACTTAAACAGGGTGTGTATTCACTCGATGAATTGGCCGTATACAAACAATCGTTTCTAGGAATGTACCAAGATGCGCCCATTTTTATCCGTAAAGGACCGTACGGGGTTTATTTGGAATGGCGCGACCATAAAAAAAACCTGTCCAAGACAGAAGAAGATGAGATTGCAGTGATAGACGTATCGTCAGCAATCGCACATGTGGATCCGTCGGTGGTCGACGAATCATCCTCCAATAACAGTAAAATATTACGTATACTGAACGACGAAATGTCTGTACGCCAGGGGAAATTTGGCAATTACATTTACTATAAATCACCTACGATGAAAACCCCCAAGTTTATCAATATTAAAAAATTCGACCAAGATTGCCTTTCATGTGACCCTCTGGTACTCATCGAATGGGCCACTACTCATCAACTTGGGACCAAACCCAAATATAGGAAATATACCAAAAAATGATGGATAGAGTTGGACAGAGTTGGACAGAGTTGGACAGTGTTGATAATAACCTGTACGCACAATGCCTTGTCTCAAATCTCATGATATATCAAATATATCATGAATAAAACCCGCGGAGGCAGTGTTTTAAATGTAGGTGCCGAAGGGATTCAATATACCGTAGATACCGCCGCATTCTTATCCTACATACTGTTTGTTGTCATATACCAAAATTTCAAAACCATCTTTTACCACGCCATACTGTTGATAACCTATTATTTAGCATTTTATTACCTGTATTTCCCCAACACCGAACCTGCGGCCGCATGGACCTTGTTAGCGCTCCACCTGGTTTTTCTATTTATTGTATTAGTTATTCAAATAAAGGCCCCCATTTTAAAAGGTAGTTTTGTGAACAACATCTTAAACGTGCAACAAACGTTTGTGGAATATTCCATCTATATTATTTCGGTAGGATGGTTGTTTTTATTGGCGGCTCTCTCGATGATGGTTCATGTCTATATGAAACTGATGCCGGCCTATACCGAAATGGGGATGCCAATCTCGTTTGGAGGCATGGAAACAATGAAATGGCGGTTTTACCGGGTCCTCATGTTTGCCATCATTTTCATGTGGATATTCTATTTGGCTGAATATGTCAAAGCATACAATATCATTTTCTTTACCAAGAACCAAGTCTTGAACGGGGTGGTGTTCATGTTCGGGGTACTGTTTGTGATTCTTTCCGTGTTGTGTTACGTTTTCGCCAGTCAAATATCCGTGAATACCGGATCCATCATGGTACCAAGATCCACTCATTTACTCCCCGACCCGTTGATCCCCAGTAACACTGAAGGAATGGCCGTCCAAGAAACCACGACTGACGATGGAACATCGAATAACAGTGTACACATACTACACGTTCCGCCACCGATAGATGATGGTCAAGCGCCGTGTGGTCCATCGTCGTCCATCGTTTATTGCATTGGAAGTTACTATTTGATGTTGAAAAATACGACCGATGTGAGCATGACCGATACCCAATACGACACCTATTACAAAGACCCCAATCATGTATTGAATCCCATTTATATATTTACATCGATCAATGGTAACCGGGTTTATAACAGTGAGGTAAACTATGATCCTGCCGCCCTATACAGTATATCACACCATACGGGAGGAATTGCCGATACCGTCAACATCCATGCATATTATAAACGTATTCAGTCGGGATGTCTAAGTGCGAATGATTTTAAAATGAAGTATAACCCACCGTCTTTAAATAATGGTAAAAACTTTACCGACTATAAACCGACCAACCAAACTGCGAATTTTCATTACCCCTTTTCAAATACCAATACTCACGAAACCACCGTATTTTCCATGTTTGATACCAATCGTTCATTAAATTACGAGACCGCCAAGAAGTTGAGACCGTATTTATCGATTAAAAACATTAAATATTATTTGGATAGCGGCTATCCCTTGGCATGGACCATATACACCAATAAAGATTTTTACGATATGAAAAACTTGCCCAGCGGCCATTTTGCAAATTACCCCAACGATATCAATCCTAAAGCCATTTGGCATGGTAACACCGATTCAGGTTCATCCGGCAGTAACAACAATTTTTGTTTCACCCCCTTAGAACCGCAACTATACGCCCTAGAAAAGGATTATTTTCCGTATACCCATGGTCACGTAGTTACGATCATTGGCTATATTGATAATGTACCCAGCGCATATCAGCTCGACGGATCCCCCGGAGTGTTTGTATTTCAAAATTCTTGGGGTAAAAATTGGGGACATAATGGACTCGGTTACGTCACCTATCGTTTTCTAATCAATGCAAATATCAATATCATATCCTCCAATGGCGTTGATTTGTCATTCATGACGTCACCCACCATTGAAATCGTTCAAATACCGCCCAATATTAACACCCAATTGGAAGACATTACGCTACCTGTGGTCAATGAATCATTTGTGGGATCGTCCACCTTTCAACCCAATAGTCTATGGGATTATTTCTTTGGCTCGGCTAATTCCGTGAAAGAGCCCTTGGGTATGACGGATGCCCAATTGTGGGAACAAATATACCAAATAGAAAGAACAATAAACAAAGAAGTGCATTACAACGCGTTACCCAATATCCAAAAAATGGCGAGCAACGAATATAAACCCAAAACATATACGTCAAAAATCATGGCCGAGTACGATTTTATACATCACCCCGAATCCATTGTCTACGATGCCCAAGGAAATTTAGTATCTGCCAAATAGGATTCTCCATGGTAAAGGTATAAAGTTTTATTCATTCATTATATTAATTGTTAAAATATAATAATTATTATCACGGTATATATTTTATAAATATGAATTTCAATCTCGATAAAATACAGCATTATATCTATTTATTTAAAAACAATGACGATGTATCCAATAGTAACAATCATTCCACTACCAGTAACATTCTATGTGAAACAACCCTAAAAAAAATATACGATTTAGATAAAATCATTGTCGACGTCAATACACCCTATACAAACAATGTTACCACATCTCACCATGAACACCATTTAAAACACAACGATCATCCTAAAAAACATTACCCGGTTTCCAACGAGCCCAAGTATAAAAAGATTAACCATGGACATGGCTACGGTCATGCCAATAACATGAAAACCATGACCTCCTCACAAGCAATGGACGAATGGATATCTGTACGTAATTTCAAGCCGACCAAAATGGAAGAAAAACAGGGAGTCGAAAAGGAAATGAACGAAATTCGCGTTTCGCTCAATAAAATAACCAATAAAAATTACGAAACCCACCGTGATATTATATTGGAACATATACGGGCATTTTTACATTCCAATGACCAAGCCACAGCACCCGATCATGACGAACCTACCGATTTAGAGAATATTGAAAAAATAACCCAGTTCATCTTTGATGTTGCCAGTACCAACAAGTTTTACTGTGACGTTTATGCCGATCTGTATAAGGATCTTGCCAACCAATATGTCATTTTTCTGCATATTTTGAATAAATTTGTCGATTCCTACGAACATACCATACATTCCATCCAATACATTGATTCCAATGAAAACTATGATGGGTATTGCGACTACACAAAAATGAACGACAAGCGTCGCGCCACCGCCATGTTTCTCATTGCATTGATGAAACGATCCCTTTTGGAATCGGCAAAATTGGTGCATTTAGTCCACCATTTCCAAACCGTGTGCATTGAGTATATTTCCCAAGAAAATCGTGTGAACGAAGTGGACGAGATTACGGAATTGATTTTTATACTCGTAACGGCAGGAAAACCCATCCTGGCGGAATTACCGGAATGGAATGCGAACATTATGCCCAATATTACGGTGGTAAGTAATTATAAACTAAAAGAATATCCCAGTCTTTCTTCGCGCACCATCTTCAAATACAAGGATCTGGTGAAGGCGTGTTCGTAATTATTATATTTTGACAATATGATAATTGTATGCTGATACTATATAATCATGGCAAACGCGTGGTTGACGTTTATTCGAGATTTTTACGCGTCTGAGCGCAGACGTGATCCATCTAAATGTAGAAACAGTGGTACATTAAAACGGGTGTCCAAGATATACAAATGCAAACAAAAGCTGTACAACCGTACTGCACGCAAGACCAGCAAATTCAGTGGAAAAAATCCTATGCATAAAAAGAGTGCGACCCGTCGCAAGAAGGTATAACTCTACGATATTCAAATAACTTTACATATCGTACAAAATATATTTGTTGATGTGAATTTTATCACATACCACATCTGCGTCAATTTCCCCGTAATGATTCATAGATATGTTGCATAACACGACAATTTTCCCCATAATTTTTTGTTTTAATTTTTCTTTGAGACGGTCTTCATCGTGGACAACAATTTTTACATCGCGTAACCGTATGGTAAAATTATACAACACCGGTTGAAGTACTTTAGTATATCCATTGTAAATCCTTGCGGCAATTAGTATACGGGTAGGATCAAATACATGCAAGACCTTGCCATATTTGATATTAGGTACAAAGGGGTGCGTATCGATCAACTCGGCGCGTTTCAATATTTGGATATCCTCATCAATCAAAATGGATTGAAGATCGATGGCAGTGTCTTGCGGTTCAGTATCAAACGGATCGTAATTACTTGTATTTCTACTGCTCAAATGACCCAATCCCGAAGTGGGCGACAGTTGATCATGTATATGCCTCATATTGGGCGAAGGTGACGATAACGGCGTAATATTATCGTCATACGTAACAGAAGACGAATCGAAGAGATTACTGTTACGACTACCGACTCTTGCTATAAGTGCGGCTTCATTTACATCTACATTGAAACACGTACCCCATATACTCTTTCTAGGTTTGGGGGTTATTATGTTTGAATCCTGGGACATTCCCAATCCTTACTATAATACATAGATTCATATATTTATGTATGTATACGTTTGTAGTGTACACTCATGATGATCCCGATCCCGACCCCGAACAATCACATACACTACTATGGGAAGGGATCGAGGGGTCAACGGGTCCATCGAATGTCATATAACACACATCGCAATAATAGATTGCCATGGATCGGTCTGGATCAATGTCAATCCAATCCATAATGATGTTATGGTTTTCACACATAAAATTGCTTTCTATATAAGTTATATAGCAAATTTTATATCCATTCGTATCGTGATAAAATGTCCAATGTACTCGTCACAGTTTTAATCATCCTGATGTGGATCATCACCATCTATTTTACCCTATATTGTTTAAAAACGTACATTGACAAAAAAAATGCGTTTTACGCATGTTTTCTGCATCTACTCATTCTATTTTTATGGATTCTCACCATCGAACCACAGTACTTGTAAAATTTACACATACATGGCCAACAAACTCTGGTTTTGGTTCTCTTCGTTCTTGATCAACATGTCGACATCCTTGTTTGTCACTGTATACGGAAACGTCACCTTGAGATCAATGTCCTTACCCAGAATCGAAGGGGTATCTTTATCCACATGAATCAGTCGAAACAAGTTCAATTTGGTATGAATAATCTCCAGGCAACGATTCAAGTTGCGAACACCCTGTTCGTTCTGGGTGAACTTCGTACTGCTAATAATGTACTTGAGGGTCTCATCTGGGATAATAATGTCCCCCTCTTTGAAATTCACTTGTTCGCGGATCTTGGGCAACATGTACTTTTTCGCAATAATCACCTTTTGCTCTGTATCATATCCCTTTGTCTTGATACGATACATTCTGTCCTTAAGAATCGGGTTGACCGCATTCTCGTCGTTGTAACTGAAGATGAACAGACACTTGCTCAAATCAAATTCCACGTCGCTGAAATACTTGTCGTGAAATTGGCTGTTTTGACTCTTGTCGGTCAAATGCGTGAGAATGCCCGTAATTTCCTGTCCACGCGGCGTATCACTGATCTTGTCCAACTCGTCAAAGTAAATCACCGGATTCATGCATTTGCTTTCCATCAGGATTTGCACAATACGCCCCCACGTACTTCCTTCGTACGTATAGGAATGTCCTTCCAATACACTGGCATCCCCGGCACCACCCAACGCCATAAAGGCAAACTCGCGACCTAGAATCTTACTGATACCTTCTTTAGCCAAAGAGGTTTTCCCCGTACCGGGCGGACCGTGAATCGCAATCGCGGTACCCATCGCATCGGGGTTGGTAATCCATTGCCCAATCATCTGTAAAATCTGCAACTTGGCATCTTCCAGTCCGTACACGCAATCGTCCAACTGATTTTTGGCATTTTTCATATACTGATCACATACATCCATGCCATCATTCATATTGATCGACAAACTCTTGTAGACATTGAACGGAACCCGCATGAAGGCATCGACCCAGGTCTTCATTTTATTATACTCATTCTCCCCCGGCTCCATGGAACGCATCACGTTCAGCTTTTGCATGACCGTGGCCTTGTATTTAATGGGTAGGTTCGTTTGCAGCAACTTCAAGCGATACGGAATGTCAATGTGAATGTGCTCATTGATGCTCTTCATTTGTTCCATGATGGACCGTTGTTCCTTGTTGGAGAGCTTCTTCTTGAAATAGTCAATTTCGTTGACAGTATTGGATCGCTCCGTCTTGATCAACCCATAATAATCCTTCGCATTCTTGGTGCGCGTATTTTTGACCAATTTACTGATGGAAACGCAACACTCTTTCATCGTGTTCAGCAGAATTTTGCTGTGGGGGTTCTTTTGAAGCTTTGCCGACAAATGCCGCTTCAAATCTTGCAGTTCTTTGTACTCTTCTTCTACCGTCATAGGTGGGTCCTGAGGAGGTGTTTGCTCGGGTTTCTTAGTACCCTTTTTAGAAGATTTTGTCTTTTTGCTCGCAATGGCATCCTTGGGATAATCAAAGGTCTCGTAATTCTCCTTCATGAATGCCCGTTCGTCCTCACTGTTGCAATCGTCGTTGTCGTTGTCCAGTTGCATTTCAATTTCGGCATTTTCTGCTTCGAGCGGATCATCATAAAACCCGTCTTCGCCGCCGCCGATCATGATGATGAAATTTTGCTCATCCCCTTCAAGTTCTTCTTCATCCTCCTCCTCGTCGTCGTCCTCGTCGTCATCCTCATCCTCGTCACGGTCATTGACCCGGCGACACCTCTTGTCTTTTTTAGAACTGGGAGCTTTCTTAGCATGATTCTTGGTGTTCAACTCCTTTTCGGCCATTTTATTCGACTTTTTCCACTTGGTCATAAATTTCTTATACAAGGTATTTTCACTCAAATCGTCGTCTTCCTCTTTAGATGCCACATGAGCCGATTTCTTTTTTTTAGAATCCGCGGATTTATGGGTAGAATTGCGCGTATTGTATTTCTTATGGTGAGGTGGTTCGTATTCATCGTCATCATCAGTATCGAATTCGTCCTCCTCATCGTCCTCACCATCGTCTTCTTCCTCGTCGTCACCCTCTTCGTCCTCAAATTCGTCTTCGTATTCATCTTCATCATCCTCACCGTCGTCGTCGCTGTCCATGTTCACACGATGTTGTTTCTTTTTATCCTTGGTAGATTTGACCTTGTCATCGTTGACCGCCTTCTGGTTCTTCATGCGAATCTTGTCTCTCAACGATGGCATGATGCAGATTGTATAGTGGTGTTACTCTGTACGTATATGTTAGTATATTTTTATACGTTTATCAAATCAATTTTCTTACGGGACCCTTTCCAAGAGATGTCCGTTGTGTGATTCATTACCCTCTCATTGATCCTATAGATAAAATTGATTGATACAACATGAAAAAGGATATAATAATACCTAATATAGTATATACTATTGACATACGTTTCATCTATAAGTGTCATCCATCAAGATGTCAAATAGTCAACGCAGCAAGATGTTGAAAGATAAATCCCCTTCAAAAATCATTGGCATTCAATTTAGTATGCTTTCGCCGGATGAAATCCGTAAGAATTCAGTCGTTGAAATTACATCGAGAGACACTTATATCAACAACAAGCCTGTGATCGGTGGCCTATTTGATCCTCGCATGGGTGTACTCGAGCCGGGAACCATTTGTCCCACCGACGGCATGATTTACATTGATACTCCCGGGTATTTCGGCCACATTGAGTTGGCCAGACCCGTGTTCTTCATCCAACATCTCAAAGAAATCATGAAAATTTGTCGGTGTGTCTGCTTCAAATGCAGCAAGTTGTTGTTGAATAAGAGCCAACATTTGCACATCTTACAAAAAACCGCCGAACAACGGTGGGATTATGTCTCGGTACTTGCCACCAAGATCAAGCGGTGTGGACAAGAGACAGAAGACGGATGTGGATACAAACAGCCCGATAAGATCAAACTCGAAGGCATGTCCAACATCTTTGCCATCTGGGAAAAGATGGGCGATTTGAAGCTGACTCCCGAAATTATTCTCAAGATTTTCAAGCGCATCAGTGACGACGACGTTTATTTTATGGGGTTCAATCCCCTCTGGTCGCGGCCGGAGTGGATGATTTGCCAGGTGTTGCCCGTGCCGCCGCCTGCCGTCCGGCCGTCCGTGAAACACGATGCTCAACAGCGCAGTGAAGACGATTTGACGCACATTTATAGCAACATCATCAAATACAATGTTAACCTGAAGGAGCGCCTCAATTCTCCGGAAACGAATGCCTATGCGATTGATGTGCTGACCACCATTCTCCAACACTCTATTGCCATGATTGTGAATAACAAGATCAAGGGGGTCGATCCCATGGCCCAGCGATCCGGGCGTCCGTACCAATGCATCATGGGACGCATCAACAGCAAGAACGGGCGTATTCGCGGCAATTTGATGGGGAAACGTGTTGATTTCAGTGCACGGTCGGTGATTACCGGTGATCCCAATCTGTCCATTCGTCAATTGGGCGTGCCGTTGAAAATCGCCAAGAATTTGACGAAACCGGTGGTGGTCAACGATCGCAACCGCGATTTCTTGATGAAGTTGGTGCAAAACGGTCCGGATGTTCACCCGGGTGCCAAAATCCTCGAAAGAAAGCGCGGCGGAGAGAACATTTCGCTGAGATACATGGACCGCGAGTCGATTCAACTGGAAAACGGGGACATTGTTCATCGACACATGATGGACGGAGATGTGGTTCTCTTTAACCGTCAACCGTCACTGCACCGTGCCTCGATGATGGGTCATATAGTTAAAATCATGAAGGTGGGCGATTCGTTTCGTATGAATGTCGGCGTCACCAAGCCATACAATGCGGATTTCGACGGAGATAGACATTTTGTCTCCAACATGCGGGTGCCTAAAAGGTTGTAGACAACACCTTTTAGGAATAAACACTGTAATGTCTACTTGTTTAACATTTTAGCATGGGATGTTAGACAAATATAACCGCATAGTCATATAATTGATTCTTTAATAATATAAAATTAAAGAACACATATGGCAACACAACCAAATTGCGGGGACCTCCTTAGAGACTTCACAGACCACCTCATTGTTGGAAACAACGGATGAGGGAACTCGGGTAATGACCGATCCCAATGGTAAAACCGGTGAAGTATTGGAAAATCCGCAGCCAAGCCCCTAAACTCGCTATGACAAGAGCACGGGGAAGGTTCAACGACTTGATGATTGTGGGTCTCAAATGAAGGTCTAGTCAACCCGATGAGGCATAAGGTAAAGTCTAATCCTGTTACGAAAGTACAGGTTTGTATATACTATGGAAATGAACATGCATATACCACAAAATGTAATCACAGAAACCGAATTGCGCCATCTGGCAGCCATCCCCTACCAAATCATCAACCCGGGTTCCAACAAGCCCATCATCGGTATTTTCCAAGATTCGCTGTTGGGATCGTATCGTCTCACCCGCGAAAATGTCACCTTCACCCCCTTGCAGGCCATGAACCTGCTGATGATGTACAAGCATGTCGATGTCAATGAGCTGCGGCGTTTGTACGAAGAGAAGAACGAGGTCAGCAACTTTGACGTCTTGTCGCAAATCATGCCCCCTCTTACGCTGAAATACAAGACTGGACTCTTTGAAGAAGGTGAGGACGACCCCAACAACAGCAACAATGTGTTGGAAATTCACGCAGGAAAGTACATGCGTGGTCAAATAGAAAAATCCGTGTTTGATTCTGCCACGAAGGGCATCTTGCACCGCGTATGCAACGACTACGGCAACATTGCCTGTGCCGATTTCAACGACGACATGCAAAACATTGTCACGGAGTATATGAAGACGAGTTCGTTCAGTGTGGGGATCAGTGACCTCATTGCCGACCGCAAAACCAACGAAAAAATCAACGATGCGATCAAGAAACAAAAGATGGAAGTGCAGACCATCATTGACAAGATCCACCTGGGTATTTTCGAGAACAATACGGCGAATTCAAACATGACCCAGTTTGAATTGAACGTGACTAATATCTTGAACAAGGCCACGGAAAATGCGGGTAAGATTGGTAAGAAAAGTTTAAGCAAGGACAACCGTTTCCTCATGATTGTCAATTCGGGGTCCAAGGGCAACCTGATCAACATTTCCCAGATGATTTCGTGTCTGGGGCAGACCGCGGTGGACGGCAAACGCATTTCGTACGGGTTCGACGACCGCACCTTGCCCCATTTCAAAAAGTACGACGATTCGCCAGAAGCGCGCGGGTTCGTGGAGAATTCGTATATTTCTGGACTGACCGCCCCCGAACTCTTCTTTCACGCCATGGCCGGTAGAACTGGTTTGATTGATACCGCCTGTAAATCTGTGACATGGGAAACGCCGATTGTTATATTAGAACACGGTAAGCCGGTATACACTGAAATTGGCAAATGGATCGATAATCAGTTGGATGCACCGGAAAACAAAGAAACGATTGAACATTCTCCACATGACCGAAACATGGAACTCTTAAATATTAAAGAAGGGTCCACTTTCATACCCACGACAGATGAGGACGGCCATGTCACGTGGGGGGAGATTTCGGCTATTACGCGTCATGACCCCGGTGAAAGATTATATGAAATTACTACCGAAAGTGGTCGCAAAGTAACCGTGGCAGAAAGTCAAAGTTTATTGATATGGGATACTGTACAAAAAAAGTTCTTACCTAAAAACTGTCCTAAAGTTCAAATAGGCGACAATACCCCCGTTACATTATCATTGTGCTTACCTCCCACGTTTCATCACGAAAACACGTTTGACATTTATAGTGAGGTCGAAAACCTGTTAAACGGTGTATTTAATACAAAATTGCTATTTGCCGAAAATCAAACTATCTATACAATTATAGATAAACTCGTGGAAAAATCTGTATCATCAGCTATATATGTGAAAACAATTGAAGCAGTTAATGGGGTATCCTTGTTATGTTCAAGAATCCATTTACCAGTTACGATGGATATTGAAACATGCACGGTTATTATTGCAAACGTTATTAAACAATACTTACAAAATGATGTTGTTTTCGACCCAATCATCTCTATCAATGTTATTGGAACAGAAGCACATCCTAAACTCTACGATTTAACCATTCCTTCTACCCTCAACTTTGGATTAGCCAATGGTCTTCAAGTACGTGATACGTCCCAGACCGGGTATATTCAACGCCGGTTGGTCAAAGGTTTGGAAGATTTGTATATTGCCTACGATATGACCGTCCGCAACAACATGGGTAAAATCATCCAGTTCTCCTACGGAGACGACAATTTCGATTCCATGAAAGTAGAGAATCAAATCTTGCCACTCATTGGTATGACCACCCAAGACATCTTCATGCACTATGATTTGCCGGGCATGACGGAAACGGAACCCACGTTGCGTCTCTCCATTTTCACCAAAGCAGTCAGTACGCGTATGATGAAACAGGTCGAAGAATGTAAAAAGAAGTGTCTCTACTATGCCGAAAAGCTTACCAATGCGCGCGACGAAATAGTCAAGCGTGTCTTCAACTACCAAAATGAGAATGCCGTGCGCATCCCGGTCGCCTTCCAATACATCATTTCGAACATTCAAGGGCAACTCGACCTCAAGGAAAATTCCGCGGTCGATTTGACCCCCCTCGAAGCCTTTGAATTGATCGAAGAATATTACCAACGCATGAACATGATTCCGTGTGTCAAGACCAACCGTCTGTTTGAAGTCCTATACTATTACTATTTGACACCACGTAACCTGCTCATCAAGCGCCGGTTCCATCGCAAGGGATTGATTCTCCTCCTGGACACGATTCTGCTCAAGTACAAAGAAGCGTTGGTGCATCCCGGAGAAATGGTGGGCGTGGTGTCCGCCCAGTCCATCGGCGAACCGTCGACCCAGTTGACCCTGAACACCTTCCACTTGTCGGGTGTGTCCAGCAAATCCAACGTCACGCGTGGTGTGCCGCGCATTGAAGAGATTTTGCGTTTAACCAAGAACCCGAAGAACCCCTCCATGACCGTGTATTTGAAACCACTTGACGAGGAAAACCAAGATCTTGCGACGAATTATGCGACCATCATGTCACATACAAAATTGGTAGATGTCGTTAAAACGGTGCAAATCTGCTTTGATCCCATGGAAAATACGACACAGATTGACGACGACCAGGTTCTCCTCGAGGAATTCTATGAATTTGAGAAAATGATCGAGGAATGCCTGGAACCCAACGACATGGAAGACAAGTCTACCAAATCCAAATGGGTCATTCGCATGGAAATGAATCAAGAAGTACTGATCGACAAAAACATCAACATGGACGACATTCATTTTGCCATCGCCAACAGCGATTACGGCAAGAATGTCCAGTGCATCTTCGCCGACTATAACCACGACAAGCTCATCTTCCGTATCCGCACCAATAGCAATGTATTTGACAAGGCCAAGAAGCGCGGCGTGCCCAACCCCCTGGACCAAAGTGACGAAATATACTTGCTTAAGAATTTCCAGGACACCCTCCTCAACAACATTGTGTTGCGCGGGGTCAACGGCATTCAAAACGTCTTGCCGCGTAAAATCCAAAACAGCGTGGTCAAAGAAGACGACAAGTATGTGAAGAAAGACACGTGGGTACTGGATACGACCGGTTCAAACCTGTTAGAAACCCTTGCACTGCAATACGTCGATTCCACCCGGACCTATAGCAACGACATCAAGGAAGTGTTTCACGTTCTCGGCATTGAAGCGGCACGTCAAACCATTCACAACGAATTGGTGGAAGTGATGGCCTTCAGTGGTGCCAGCATCAATTACCATCACACCAGTCTATTGTGCGACCGCATGGCGTGCAACAAAGACATGGTCTCCATCTTTAGATCGGGTCTATTGAACGACAACGTGGGACCGATTGCCAAGGCTACCTTTGAGGTGCACACGGAAGTGTTCTTGAGCGCATCGAGACACGCCGAATTCGACCACATGCGCGGCGTCTCTGCCAACATCATGTGTGGCCAATTCGGTAACTACGGTACCAATGCCTTCCAAATCGTCCTAGACATGAAGGCGTACGAGAATGTGAACAACACCAAACATCAAGCGTCCAATATCGATGCCGAGATTGAAACGGGTCTTCAATCCAGTGAGCAGGCCACCGGCGCCTGTGGAAACATCGGTATCCAGAACAACATTAGCAACATCAAATACAATACGGAGGATACATCGATTTGCTACAACGATGGGTACGACATTGGCGTGTAAAGGGTGTGACACACCCTAAAAATATAACATATCATATTAGAATAGAATGAAACCACTTTTTTTTCCGGTGAGATATGTGCCCCCGGCATTGAACAAAAAGGACCAGGCCGCGCAAGTGGACATGTTACTCAAGTCCAAAGAAATGTACAAGAAAAACAAGTATTATACACGCAAACGCGTGTCGTCCTATAAAAATGTTCCGTCCAAACACATCCTACATGCCCGTAAAATCTATCACATAGAAAACATTTCACCTACCCCGGAATTGGCGAAAAAGACGGGCTGTTCCTTGTCGGCCTTGAAACAGATTGTCAAAAAGGGGGAAGGTGCATATTATTCGTCCGGTTCAAGACCGAACCAGACCGCGCAATCCTGGGGGCTGGCCCGACTGGCCAGTTCCATCACTTCGGGCAAATCCGCGGCCGTGGATTACGACATTATCCACCGCGGGTGTGATCATAACAAGAAGGCGTTTATTTTAGCCAATAAATCAAGGAAAAAATACAAATATGGGCATTCGAAAACCAGGAAGGTACGTATTCGGTGAGTGAAATGACCAAAAACACGATCAATGATGTAAAGCAAATGTATATATTGTATTATACAACACATACATGAAGACGTTATGGATATTATTTTTGTGGATACTACCCGTAAACGGGCTACGGGTGTATCTACCCAGCATCCATTCTCCCCCGCCATCCCAGACCCGATTGTTTAAGACAAACCAAGAAGACTGTCCGCACGATGTAAAACCCCGAATGACGGGGGGTCACGAAAAAAAACTAAAGGCAAATAAACATGATTACGAGGTAAATACCCTAACCCATTTTAATACATCCAATACCACAACGATACCAGAGAAAATCCACGAACTTTTTCGTCTAACCCGACTACAAGACCATTTCTTGCCAACTTCCTTGCTGGCATTCATGGGGGCGTACGTGACCCATCCGTACCAATGGCGCGAATGGATCTTGCAACCCGCATTTTGGACATCCTATATCATCACTATGTGCATTACCATGGCAAGCATGGTCATCAACGACATTTACGACATGGAGGTTGACATAGTGAATTCACCCCACCGTCCCCTGGTAAAAGGGACGGTCACTGTGAATGAAGCGAAAATATTGTCGAGGAGTCTATACCACCTCGCCATCTTTCTGGGCGTGTTTCATCTTCCGTACCACGTATTGCCCTTTTGGGTAACAAGTGTCGTATGTACCTATTTATACACTCCCGTATTCAAAAAAATAACCTTCATTAAAAACGTCACATGTGCCTTGGTAGTGGCGCTTACGATTCCGTTCATGGGGCTTTCGGTGTCAAATACTCCGGTATACAACGTGATGGTAGAAGCGCCGTGGATGTTTTTAACTTCACATACCACCTTCATGAGTTCACTGTACGTCGAAATATTGCTAGACATATTGGACAAACACGGAGATCAAGAGGCAAACATCCGTACATTACCCGTCATATTTGGCATCAATATCACCCTGGTATTATTAAGCATCATTCTTGGTATGGAAAATTACAGTGCCATCCTATTCGGGGCCATGAATCGCGACCCTTGGATGATTGTCGCCACCAGTCTAATTTACCTCCCGTTCTATAAAAACCTTCGCTTAATTGGCGCATCTTCCAACGCGAAGATACATCGGGACAAATCCGCCTTGGTGACCACCGTCCGCAAATCCATCAAATATACCACCATTCAAATGATTCTATATTTCCTCTTGGTCATTCTTCGCACGGCGTCCACGGCGAATAATTTTACGCTGCTGTAAAAACCGCTCAAGTGACGTTATGTTCGGGCTCAGTTGCTGTACACCCTTTTGTATAATCAACCCCATATCGCCCAGTTGACTCAAGGTGAATAATTGTTCAATGATGGAATACTTGGGGGCCACTCCCTTTTCAACCGTCAACGGCGTGCGCACAAAGGCAATGGGTTGAAATATTGTGGTAGCGTCGTCTTGCGTCTCAAAATATTGGGAATTCAAATACATCCATTGGTCCACCTGGGTCATTTTAATTTTACCGATGGAAAACAACATCACGGGTAGTTTCCAATACGTGGTCAACGCCCACAAATCCATATCGGTGATGAAATAATCTTCCGTCATGATGGCGGTTTGAAGATCGTCGCCCGTCGATTCCAACAACGATTTCTTATATTGATCTTTCAGTATACGAAGTATTTTTGCTCCATGTTCATCCATATACGGTTCATAGGCATGCCATATATCTTGCTTGATATGTAATATCGACATGGGAGGCAATTTAAACAGGCGTCGAATGTTCATCACCACCGCGTACGAACACGTAATCGGCTCACTCTTAAACGTAAATTCCCGGGTGTCACTGGGAAAAGACCGTTTCCATATACTACGGTTGTTGCCTTCCACCAACTGATTCTTGGTATCTTTTTTAAGAATGCACGGTACAAGTGAGAAATCATTCTGGATTTCTTCCGGAACATGACGTATCATTTCCTTTTGCTGTTCAATCGTGACCAAGGGATACACCTGGTTATTATCTTGGGCATACGGTTCCGCGGTGTCATAGTTCGTTTGGTGAATGTACCCGGTCACGTTGAACGGGATCAAATCGCGAAAATAGTCGTCGTTATTCAAAAAGGATTCCAAGACCAAGATTTCCTGGGGCGTCAAGGTATAATCTGTCATACCTGAAGAAATGTTTAAAAAGGTGCGCGGTTGAAACATGAACCATTGTATGCGCGTATAACGCAATAACTCGTCCGCCAACCGCATGTAATAAATATTACGGTTATTACAGTCACCGATACGGTTCATGGATTCACATAGCAAATGATATTTAGGAAAAATGATCCGTTTGCCGCGACAATACAATGGTTCGCCGGGTCCATTCACCGCATCCAAGCACGGACGGATGGTCGAACGCGAAATAGAAAGTAAATCTTTGCCAGAATAATCCAACCACCCCACCATATCCTTGGATATTTCTTCCAATAATGTGGCGATTTCGGTGAGATAGCGGGCATAATCCTCAAAGTTATTTTTCGAATACTGTTTGATTTTTTCCAGTATAGAACGCTTCGTATATTGGTGTTCATATACATTCAATTGTTGACGTACCAAGGCGCGAAACACTTGATAAAATTGGGTTTCCATGACAATCCGCATGATACGTTCTTCGCGTTGTTCTTGGCCACGTTGTTCCAAGGCCAAGGTTTGGTCGGCAAAGACATCGTTGGACCGTTCCAGGATGGCCAGGCCATCTTCAATCGGCGCTTCGTGGGGATACACCGGGACATATTGCATGGATTCCGTCATAATGGCGGTTACCTTTTTGCTGATAGGATCAACAATCTTATACAACGGTTCACACATGATTTGGTGTTCAGTATCATGAACAATGTCCGTCAAGCGGATAAGTGTTTCTGTATAGGTCTTCCATAAACGGCCCGAATCCGTTGCGCCACCAACTGTCTTGTAATTGTTCTCTCCCGACAGCGCAATATTATATGGGTCGTCATCATCGACGTCATCATCGACACGATCATGGCTATCGTCATCTCGGCGATCATCGTCCACTTTCCCCCCTGAAATAATAAACCGACGCTTGACTGCATTCAATGCACCCATTTTCTTTATATTTTTATCGTTGGCATTTTTATCGTTGGTATAAGAAAGTCGCGTAGACGGTACGAGCACCGTATCACTGATATACGTTACCGGGTAAGGGGTACCAATCAACACTGCCGATGGGAAACAAGGCACAACCACCCCATTTTTGATATTCGCCCCCTTTTTCGTTACATAAAATCCCACTATTTTATTGGAATAGTTCCACAACTGGGTATGAATGATATAATCATGCGATATCAGGACCTGAACCATACTCTGGGCATCCAGATTTTTAGATGTCGGGTTGGAAATATCCAACGGTTTAGGCATACAATGCGACAAGACCGTCGACTCGACCATTTCCAAGATACGCCGCATGGATGCATGCGGTGGGAACGAATCCAGTACAAACCCTTTTTTAACCTCGATCGATTTTCCTTCCCTTACATCGCGGTCATAATACTGGTATATCGGTTCATAAAAGGCATCGCGCTTTAAAATAAAAAACGTTTCCTTTTTAGGATCAAACATGGTCGTGGTGCCATATAAACAAACAACGTCGATTAATTTTTCATTGTCATTCAATTCCAATATCACCAAATTACACCCTCCGGGAAGGATCTTGGCATGATCGCCCGCCATGATTTCCCATAGATAAGTGTGATCAATGACCACTTGGGTATCTTTCAAATAGGATAGAAAATTCTCATAAGCCTTGACCATTTTTTCGAAATATTGGACCTGAGATGGATGGTTCCAATCCATGGATTTATAAAACAGGGTGGACGCATATTTAGAAACATCCGGCTTCGTATCATCACGTATATTTCCAAACACGGACCCCCATGCACCGTTCTGGTAGGTCACAAATAAATCCAGATTCAACGCATCAATCAATATATTGCGCAATTCATTGGCAGATATAGGTGGATCAATGTTGTGTTTATAGGAATAAATTTCGGCAAAAAGACCCAAGAACGATTGCTGTTTAGGCTGTTCGATCCCATACAATAAATAGCACAGTTGGTTCGGTAAAATCTTGGTACTCAACGGATTGATAACCACCATCTTGGAATAATCCATGTTCAAAAAATACTGGACCGTTTTAGGCAAAAGGGACCAACGGTACATGGTGACGGGGGGTTTAGAAGAATATTTAAGAATGTTGCGGTCGTCTTTCGTGGGACGCATCGATATCGATCCCATCAAAGAAGCCTGGATATTTTCGGCATCGTCCATCGGCAGTTCGTCCCCCGACGTCTGTTTTAGGCATTTCTTGACGCGTTCCAAATGCAGCGGCTTGTCTTCTTTCGCCTTGAAACAACACGGCATACAAAACCCGTCGGGATGTTTTTTAGGATCTTCAAAACTGGGCGTGTTATACTGGGATATTTCAACATTGCCTTTACATTCGCCGTTGTCGACCTGTTCTTGGGTCAATATTTGATTGGTCGCCGCACACCAATATTTAGGACAGGCGTACCAATACTGTTTATTGGGGGACGTGGCGTACGATATCGTTTTCAATTCTGGATGAATGCGGCTTTGTTGAACAAGCTCTTCTTCATTCATAATGATGGGTTGTTTATTGCGTTGACATATACGACCGTAGGAATCGTTTCCGGTTTCTTTAGTCGATGTGAAAAACAACTGCGGATCCTTTTCTTGGAGCCTATTTAATTTAGACTTGACCTTTTTCTTTTTATCGCCACCAAATAAAAACCCTTCCTCCTCTTCTTCTTGGTCAACTTCACCCTCTTCTTCTTCTTCTTGGTCAACTTCACCCTCCTCCTCCTCCTCCTCTTCTTCTTCTTGGTCAACATCCTCGACCGGTTCCAAGATTTCCTCTTCTTGGTCTTGTTCCACCGGTATTTCTTCCACGAGAACCACGGCTTCGGTTCCGGCTGCTTCGGCTTCAAACACAATCTTTTCACACATGGCCGGTATAGGAATTTGGTCCCGATACAACACAATCTCCAAGAAGGAATTCATGTAGATTTCAATCATATTCATATAGGAAATGTGGGGCAGGTCGATTTTAGACATACCAGACGACGGTTTACGACGCTTGCGATGAATACGTCCTTTAGGACCTGCCACATATTCCACAATATCGTCACTGAACTTTTGCGCCCCACAGTCCCGACAATATTTGTAAATATCCACCAAGAGTTCTTGGTCCTCGTAATGTATTTCAATCGGGAACGAATATTCCTTGTTGGCACTCTTGATCAATATACGTTCTTCGTGATCATTCTCGTACTTTTCCAGACGTTTCATCGCTTGACCGGAAGACAAATTATAATTCAACATCAAGCTTTCCACGATGGATTGCGCCGACTTGGATTTGCGCTTGAATTCGCGTATAAGTAACCCCTGGGCTTCATTGTCATTATACACCCGTTTATAACGTAGCACTAAATTGTGATCTTCGTCCAAGACGTCGGCACCTTCGTAAATATCAAATAGATTCCGTAGGCACGGCAATTCTTCCAAGATCGAAAATGGGCGTACAATGTACTGAGGAATTTTCCATCGTATATGAAGATGCTTGATACCTACCGTGGGCGATGTGATACTCTCAAACGCCGGCAACGCGTACCCACTTTTTTGCAAAAAGGCGTTCAAATGTTGTATAAGAGGATTCACGTGATAGCGAATCAAGCGGTCCAAGTTTTCGTACCGATTCGCAAAAATGGATTGCATGTCCAGGGTCACTTTCTCCAGAATAGGTTCATCACAATGTATCGTTAAATTTCCCATCATGTCTAATTTCACATACACGTCAATGTCCCCCGACAAGTTGGCATCGGTTTCCAAGACAAATCCTTCCCCGCGGGTTTTCTTGGGGATATAAAAGACCAAGGTGTTTTTCTTGGAAAACTTGCAGAATTGGGTAATCTGCTTCTTGGAGAGATACGGAATGCGCCGACCATTCTTGGATACCCGTGTCGTATATAACCGCAAAATATTTTCCTTATTTTTTCCCGGATTATACACGATGCCGGGGAAGGAGGCATTGGTCGCAATGTTTTTAAATAAAATGTCCAAAGGTATACGGGTATCGTTCAACATGATAATCTCAAATTCTTGGATGAAGCGTTCCATGCGGGGGATTTCCAAAGGATAATTCTTCGTGACATTGAACAAAAAATCGCTCGTATCATGTTTGACATTGTTCTTATACGACAATAAGTTCATTTGCGGGGTAGTCAAGGAGGTGTACAGCGGAAAATAATATTTAGTCACATCGGGGGCAAATGACGACGAAAAACAGACGTATAGTTCGTTTTGAAACATTGGCATGTACCGCAACAGCAAATGATGATCGTACGGAATCAACACATGGTTGACATTGTTTTCTTGCATTTCTTTCAACACTTCCGGCGTACATTGAAACGGGTTCACGGGAAAAGAATAATCCACCGTACTGCTGCTGCTACCTCCTTGAATATATTGAAACCCAATCGGCACATACTTCAACACCCCCTGAATCAAATTGGCCCGGGATGTCACCTCACGCTGGACAATTTCCAGAAAGGCGGACAAATCTGTCTCGGGGGTCACGGTATATGGCATGGAAAAATTATTCAAAAATGTCTGCATACGCGTAGGTGTCAATTCGTACGAATTATGACGAGTTATATCTTGGTACATTTTTTCCACATCCAATTGCGCAGCAGAGACATAATGACGGCAAAACAAATACATGGATTCAATGGGAACGAGTTGTCCACGGGCCTTTTCGATCACTTTAGATATATTCATTTTGATCGATTGAATGGTATCGTCCGGATAGAGTGAAATGCCCGTCGACACCACATCGGTATCGTTCGATTCATTTTGACTAAATAAATAAGTAGACGTCACCTCACTATAGGACGAATCCAATACATGAATTTTGAAAGAATAATCCTTGTCTCCCACCTCCAAGGATACAGGTGACTCATATTCCGGTGAGGGATCGCCCGAATCATATGCATTTGTCGTCTTGCTATAATACTCGATATTATCTATCCGCTCCATATAAAAGTATAATGTATCAATAATATATAATAGGAAAACAAATGAAAAAAGCGTTGCTTATCGGCATTAATTATATTGATATACCGTCATGTACCTTACGTGGTTGTATTGATGATGTTGTCAATATAGGAAATATGTTGACTTCGCAATACGGATACGGTATAAATGACGTCACAATATTGCGTGACGATTCCCCCGATCCCGGCAGTTTACCCACCTATGATAACATTATCCAGGAATTACAAAACATTGTGGCTATATCTTCGTCGTGCACCCAAATATGGATTCATTACAGTGGACACGGTGCATTAATCAACAATGCATCCCAACAAGACGGGGCCATCGTTCCCAGTGATTTCGCAGACACCGGGTATATCATGGACAACGACCTCTTTGCCATCATTCGTAACATCAAATGTCCCACCATGATCATGATGGACAGTTGCAACAGTGGATCGATCTGTGACCTGGAATGGAACTACGAGTATCTGTACGGTACCAAGTTCATGCGTACCCAATTGAACAGAAACCCCGTCAATTACCCCAACATTTTTATTTTCAGTGGAAGCAAGATAAATCAGTACAGTGCCGACATATTTGACGTATCCGCCAACATGTACGAAGGCGCCTTCACTGACGCGGTGTTGAATACCTTGGCGGCCAGTAACTACCAAATAACGCTGGGTAAACTCATACAAGGAGTGTGCACCTGGATTGTCAACAAGGGTATTGAAAATCAAACTCCGGTACTGAGTTCATCCAGTCCGGCCCCGTCTTGGTCCATCCGTCCGGTCAACAACCCAGCGACGAATGTCATCCAAGAAAACTTTAAATTTATCATCACCCCCTAATTGATTTTATTTTTTCCTATAAAATCAATCATTCACAGCATGGATGTCACTCCATGATTCGTAGGTGACTAAAACTGGTAATAATTGACCATACTCTTGGTATCAATCACACTAAAGGCCGACTGTTGCGTCGTACCGTAATTCCAGAGTGCGCCGATTTCTTGGACAGTCAATACCCGAGAATAGGCGCGGAATTCGTCGAGATACCCGTTAAAGTACCCGGTTCCGGCACCACCGTAACCCAAGGTGTTGATCGTATAGGCCAACGTGCTGGGGTAATTGCCCACCACAGATCCGGCCAAGACATTGTTGATATAGTACGAGTACGTCGCCGTCATGCCGTTACTGACAATGGTATAGGCGAAGAAATTCCAAACGTTCGGGGTGATGACGTTGGCGCTGGGGGCATAATCGATCCCGCCGTTCACGGAGAGATCCAACCATGGATTGGAACCGGCATACGATACCGATATCTTTCCTCCGGAACCCGACATGGAGAACAATGTCGCATACGACGCCTGCGAACTTCCAAGAGGGTAGAACCAGCCGGTAAATGTGACCCCCGAACCGACAGTACCATTGGGAACACTGAATGCCCCGACCGTCATATACTGACTGGCAGATGCCGTCAACGCCAACGATCCCGTACCCACAATGTATTTCTTCGAAGTAATGGAAGCCCCGTTCATGAGCGTGGCATCATTGTAGGCGATGCCCGACGAAAAGTTGGAAAAGCTCGTACCCGTGACACCCGATACATCCATATTATAATACAATGTTAATCCCGTGATATCAACCACCGTATAACCGGTGCCGTAGTCCGCCGTCGAAATGACCTGGACGTTGGTGACACAGATCGTGGAGACAATGGCATTGATGTTAGTATAGGTAAAGGTCAATGGGTAATAGCCTGCCGCCGGCACCGAAAACAGCAAATTGAACGGCGTGTATGGTACCGATGACGCGCTCACCGCCAAGGAGACCTTGTTCAATAGGGTCATGTTACCCACCGAGACACTCAACGTATGCGTGGCATTGTAACTGTTGTCCGCAGGGAAAGCGTAGAACGACGCCATATATTTCGCGGCACTCGGCAAGAACATGGTTTGCGACATGGTGGATACCCCACCCCCCGGAGTTTGCACAGAAACCATCCCGACATATTGGGAAATGTAAATCGGCAATGATCCCGAGTAGGCCGTGGAACCACTGTATAAAAAGTAACTCGCTCCCGCGGAAAACGTCCAATAGTTGATTGCAGGCGTATAAGCATATCCGTTGGACGTGATGATTGGATTCGCAAAGAGTCCATTGGAAATGTCGTTGACAAACGGCAGGCTGATGGCCGCCAACTTAACAATACCAGACAGATAAGAATAACCCGGGGTCGAAATAACGTTAAAGGGTAAAATCGTGTACGTATACGTAATGCCGGTAATAAGACCCAGATTGTCCACGAACATTGCCCCCGAATTGACCACCCCCGTGTTGTTGTTGTACGTATTGGTCCACCGGTAACTATTGTAATAACCCACCACCGTACCGGTAATTGTATTGGACGAGGACGAGAAGTTGACCACTGTCACAATGGCATTGGTATACACGGTGGTGGTCGTAACCGCCCCGCCAGCCACCGTTAAAATATTATTCGACTGCAACGAATAGGCATATTGAGTGTTGGGTACCAATCCCGTATCATTGATGGTGACCGTCGTACCCGGATAAGTGTACACTGTACCCGTGACGCCGGCCGTGATTCTTGCCACCCCCAGCGAGTAATAATTGCGGGTGTTGGTCAAATTAATGATGATATAGTTGCTCGAAATATCCCCATAACTGTAATTACTCGCGGTAAACGTCGATGTGGCGGAAACCGGCGTTGTTACCAAGCTGGATGCCAACGCCCCCACCGCATTAAACGGTATAATTGAAAAGGCATAACTGATGTCCGGATAATAGACCCCGCTCAATGAATAAGAAGGCGCCCCGGGCGACAACCCGGTATACGGTTGCAATACCCCGCCATTCACAAACGCCACGCTCACGTCGTAATAATTCAGTGCCGGGGGGAATGTTACGGAATAAAGTGAACTGGTCATGGTTTGGTTGCTGTAGTTGGCACTTGTAAAGGTGGGTACCGGAGACACCCCGTCAGTAATCAAGACGGGTCCCACTTGATTCACCGCATTGTAAGGTAAGATGGCAAACGCATAGCTGATGTCCGCATAATAATTACCGGCCAAATTGTACGTATAGTTGGCGGTCGTGGGGGGCAGACCCACATAGCCCAGAAGAGAACCGCCGCTGATGCACGCCACACTCACATCGTAATAATTGAGGGATGCCAGGAACGTGATACTGAACGTGGACCCCGTGATGGCGAGGGCACTGTAGTTGGCTGGAATGAACGTGCTCGCCGGTGACACCGCGGGAGTAATAAACACCGATCCTACTTGATTCGCCACATTGTAGGGCAAAATCGCAAAGGAGTAACTGATATCGGGGTAGTAATTGCCCGCCAAATTGTACGTATAGTCCGTGGTCGAGGGGGGTAGACCCACATAGCCCTGCAGAGAACCGCCGCTGATGCACGCCACGCTCACGTCATAATAATTCAGGGCCGCCAGCAACGTGATACTGAACGCGGACCCCGTAATGGCGAGGGCGCTGTAGTTGGCCGAGGTGAACGTGGTCGCCGGTGACACCGCCGGAGTAATAAACTGTGGACCCACCTGATTCATGACATTGTACGGCAAGATCGAAAACGCATAACTGATGTCCGGGTAATAATTGCCGGCCAAATTGTACGTATAATTGGAGGTCGTGGGCGCCACATCCACATAGCCCTGGAGAGAACCGCCACTGATGCACGCCACACTCACGTCGTAGTAATTGAGGGCTGGCAGCAAGGTAATGCTCATCGCGGTTCCGGTAATGGTGAGGGCGCTATAATTGCCCGACGTGAAGGTGGTCGCCGGAGACACTACGGGAGTAATGAACACCGGTCCCACCTGATTGGCCGCATTGTAGGGCAAAATAGAAAACGCATAACTGATGTCCGGGTAGTAATTGCCCGCCAAATTGTAGGTATAGTTCGCCGTCGTAGGGGCGAGGCCAACGTAGCCTTGGATGAATCCCCCGCTAATGCACGCCACGCTCACGTCATAATAATTCAAGGCCGGCAGCAAGGTGACACTGAACGTGGACCCGGTGATGGAGAGGTCGCTGTAGTTGGCCGAAGTGAACGTGGTCGCCGCTGATACAATGGGGGTGGTAAACGCCGGACCCACCTGATTCGCCGCATTGTACGGTAAGATCGAAAAGGCATAACTGATGTCCGGGTAGTAATTACCGCCTAAATTGTACGTATAGTTGGCAGTCGTAGGCGCTAGACCCACATAGCCCTGAAGAGAACCGCCGCTGATACACGCCACACTCACATCGTAGTAATTCAACGCCGGCAACAACGTGATACTGAAATTCGTACTGGACATGGTCAACCCACTGTAATTGGCCGAAATGAACGTAGTTGACGACGACACCCCCGGAGTAATGAAGACCGGTCCCACTTGGTTCACCGCATTGTACGGTAAAATCGCAAACGCATAACTGATGTCCGGGTAATAATTGCCCGCCAAATTGTAGGTATAGTTCGCCGTCGTAGGAGGCAGACCGACATAGTTCAGGAGGGACCCCCCACTGATGCACGCCACACTCACATCGTAGTAATTCAACGCCGGCAGCAACGTGATACTGAACGCGGACCCGGTGATGGTCAGGGCGCTGTAGTTGCTCGAGGTGAAGGTGGTCGCCGGCGACACCCCGGGTGTCATATACCCTGGTCCCACTTGATTCACCGCATTGTAGGGCAAAATAGAAAACGCATAACTGATGTCCGCATAATAATTACCGCCCAAATTGTAGGTATAGTTCGCCGTCGTGGGGGCGAGGCCGACATAGCCCTGGAGAGAACCGCCGCTGATGCACGCCACGCTCACGTCGTAATAATTGAGGGCCGGCAACAACGTGATGCTGAACGTGGATCCCGTGATGGACAGTGCGTTGTAATTCGCCAACGTGAACGTGGTGGCCGGAGACACCGCGCCGGTAATCAAGGCCGTTCCCGGTTGATTGACCGCATTGTACGGTAAAATAGAAAACGCATAACTGATGTCCGCATAATAATTACCCACCAAATTGTACGTATAATTGAATCGCGTCGGTGCCAAATTGGCATAACTTTGGAGGATGCCCCCACTGATGCACGCCACACTCACATCATAATAGTTCAAGGCGGCCAACAGCGTCACACTGAATGTTGTACTGTTAATGGTCAACCCACTGTAATTCGCCGGAGTAAAGGTGGTCAACGGCGACACTGCGGCAGTAATGAATGCAGTACCCACCTGATTCACCGCATTGTACGGTAAAATAGAAAAGGCATAACTGATGTCCGCATAAAAGTTGTTGGTATAGGTGTACGAAGATGCTCCCGGCGCAACATTCACATAGCTTTGGAGCGTACCTCCACTGATGCATGCCACACTCACATCGTAATAATTAAGGGCACTGGGCAAGGTAATCGTATACGCAGAACCGGTAATCGTCTGGGTACCATAATTGTTCGCGATAAAGGTCGGTACCGGTGAAACCACCGGAGTAATAAACGGACTTCCCGCCACATTGATACCGTTGAATGGCAAGATCGAAAACGCATAACTAATGTCCGCGTAATAATTACCCACCAATGAATAGGTGCTGGCGTAGGGTGTGACCGCCGCGTAAGGTTGCAATATACCTCCACTGATGCACGCCACACTGATATCATAGTAATTCACGGCCGCCGGAATAGTAAACGAAAAGGACGTATAATTGATGACCAAATTCGAATAATTTGCCGAGGTAAACGACGAGGGCAACGACACCGCGTTCGTTCGGTAGGTACCGCCAGGAATATTCAAAGCATTGTAGGGTATAAACGAGAACACATAATTGATGCCCGGGTAATAATTTCCAGGTAAAGAATACGACAACGTACCCGGAGCCAAATTTGCGTAGGATTGTACGATACCACCACTGACACATGCCACACTCACATCGTAATAATTCGTGGTTGCCGGCAACGTGATTGAAAACAATGTGGAAGTCAACGTGGGTGAGCCACAATTGCTGGAATTGAATACCGCGGTCGGGGAAATGCGCGTGGTAGTAATCGGCACGCCAGATACATCAATCGCATTGTACGGAATGATCGAATAGGCATAATAATTGTTCGACGTCAATCCGGAATCTACAAAGGACGTTTGGGCCACGGCCAATTTACTGTACGCCCCCGCCACGCCGTTGGTGATACGCGAAAGGGTCACATACTCAAAACTCAATCCGTAGGCGAAATTCACCGTCGGGGATGACGTCGTGGGATTACCGTACGCCATGGCCATCACCATGGATGTCACGGATATCGGTGCAGTGATGTACGGTACCGCCATGGGCTGCAACATGGCGTTGTAGGCGACGATCGAAAAGGCATAACTGGCATCGGCATAAAATGGACCATTCGTCGCACTGTAACTGGTATTCTTCTGGTACACCGCCATCCCGTAATACGGGTCTTGACTGTAAATACCCATCGAATTGTCGGTGATCAGGGCCACACTCACATCGTAAAAAGAGGACAAATTCAACAAGTTAAACGACAAGGTGGAGTCATTGATGACGGAATACGCATAATTCGACGCGGTAAACGTGGGTGCAGGCGACACCCCGGTACTCACGATTCCTATACCCAAGGTATTCACGGCATTGTACGGCAAAATCGAAAACGCGTAACTGACATCCGCATGATAATATCCCGGTAACGAATAAGTATAGGACGTTGTCTTGGGAGGAATACCCACATATCCTTGAACCTTTCCTCCACTAACACACGCAATGCTGACATCGTAGTAATTCATCGAATAGGGTAACACTATGCTGTACGCGCTACTCGTGATGGTTTGCGTTCCGTAATTTGCCAAAGTAAATATGGACGCAGGTGACACGGCCGTAGTGATCAGCGGCGTCGCATTTTGATTGACCGCATTGTACGGCATGATCGAAAAGGCATAACTGATGTCCGCATAGAATGTCGCATTGAACGTATAGGATGATGCCCCGGGCAGGACCCCCACATACGATTGCAGGATGCCGCCACTGATGCATGCCACACTCACATCGTAATAATTCATGGCCGGCGGTAACAAGACCGTATAACTCGCATTCGTAATCGTTTGACTGCCGTAATTCGACGTGGTAAAGGACGGTACAGGAGAGACCGCATTCGTGACAAAATAGGATCCGTTGGTATTGACCGCATTAAACGGCAAAAACAGGAAGGAATAACTGATGTCGGGATAATAGTTGCCCGTCAATGAATAGGAGGTCACTCTGGGAGCCAAGGGCACATACGTTTGCACGATACCCCCACTGACACAGGCCACACTCACATCATAATAGTTCATGGCCGGCGGCAATACCACCGAATATGTCGTACTGGTGATGGTTTGGGTACCATAGTTTGCCGCGGTAAATGACGAAACAGGTGAAACGGCGGCAGTCACAAAGGGCGAGCCCACCTGGTTCACCGCATTAAACGGCAGGAACGAAAACGTATAACTAATGTTAGGATAATACGTACCATTCAAGGTATAACTTGATTGACCCGGTACCAGTCCCACATACGATTGTAATGTTCCGCCACTCACACATGCCACACTGACGTCATAATAATCGGTGGTAAAGGGCAGAGATATTGTAAACGCGGTACCCGTGATGCTTTGTGACGTGTAATCTCCCGACCTAAACACCGGCGCAGGAGATACCGCGCTAGTTATAAATACGGTACTCACTTGATTCACTGCGTTGTAGGGAAGGATAGAAAAGGCGTAACTGATATCCGCATAGTACGTCCCCGATAAGCTATAGGACGACGCGCCCGGTAACACGTTCACATAGGATTGCAATGTACCACCGCTGATACACGCCACACTGATATCGTAATAGTTGAGGGCACTCGGCAACGTAATACTATAAGTCGACCCCGTAATCGTTTGGTTGCTGTAATTCGCCACTATAAATGAGGCGACCGGCGACACAGCATAAGTAATGAATGCGGAACCGTAGGCCCCCGCCGCATTGTACGGTAGGATCGAAAAAGCATAACTAATGTCCGGATAAAAATTACCGTTCAAGGTGTAACTCGTGGCCCCCGGCAGCACATTCACATACGATTGTAACAAGCCTCCACTGATGCAAGCCACGCTCACATTGTAATAACTGGTGGTGGTTGGCAACGTCATGCTATAGGCCGACCCAGTAATCGTCATGTTGGTGTAATTGGCGCTGATAAACGTGGGAACTACCGAGACATTCGGGGTACGTATGGCGCTATTCGACACATCAATGCCGTTGAACGGAATGATCGAGTAAGCATACAAGACATTGGCCGTCATTCCGGTATCTATGAAGGAACTGTCCGCCATGTTGGACTTGGTATACGTACCTACTACCCCCGCGGTGACACGGGCAATATAGACATATTCATAACTCGCCGTGTACGTAAAATTCACTTTGAGTCCCGTCGTAGTCACCTCGTTGTATTTGGAAAATGCGACCAAAGGCACCGTCGAGACCGGGTACGTCGTCCAAGAAGGTCCATAATTGCTGAAAGCGTTGAAAGGCGTAATCACATAGGCATAACTGGAATCCGCCGTAAATAACGCATTATCGCTGAACGTGCCCACCCCCGCATTCAACGGCACCGTCGTCACCAAGGCTCCGTTCTTATACCTCGACACCGTCACATAATTGTAACTGGTGGCCCCCGAAAAGCTCAACGAAATGTTGCTATAGGAAATGTTCGTATAACCGTTGAATGTGACCGAAGGATCCGGCGATATGGGGGTCAACGTAGACACGATTCCTCCCGAAACATTCACCGCATTGTAAGGGATCAACGAGTAGGTGTAATAGTAGTACGGATTCAGGCTCGTATCCGTGAATGACGTCGCGCCCACCGGTAAATTTTGATACGGTCCTACCGTGCCGTTGGTGACTCTCGCCACTGCCACATAGAAATAATTGGTGGGCACACCAAAGGTAATCGTGGGAGACACACTGGTAGTATTCGCATACGTATTGAATGTGACGGAGGGCGCCAGCGAGGTGGTATAACTTGTGACCGTTGTTCCCGGGGCATTCACGGCATTGTAGGGAACAATGGAATACGCATACGTGATGTTGGCATAAAACGGTCCCGTATCTACCAAGGTGGTGCTGCCCACGGGCTGCTGTACGTACGATCCCAAGACCCCGTTGGTAATACGCGCGATAGTAACGTAAGAATACGAACCCGAATACGTGAGGATGATTTGATTGGTGCTAACCAAGGTATAAGAACCAAACGCCACCGTGGGGGTAAGGGATACCGTCGTCGTAAAGATGGTGGATCCGGACACATCCAACAAATTATAAGGAATGATGGAGTAAGTGTACGACGTATTGGCCAACATACCCGCCGACGAGGAATCGACAAACGACGTGGACCCCGACGGTACTTTGATATACGTGCCAGTTCGACCATTGGTTATCCGGGCAATGTAAATGTAATTATTGCGGTTGTTGGTCTCGTACGTATAAAAGAAGAGCATGTTGCTTGTATCAATGATGTTGCGGTTGGCCACGGTGATCCCCAAATACGTAAAATTAATGGTCACCGATTGTGTGTTGATATTGGAAAACCCGTTGAAGGTGACGACGGGGACAATCGTCGTAGCCGGAGTGATAATGGACTGTCCCGCCACCCCCAAGGAATTATACGGTATGATGGAATAGGCGTACGATATATCCGCGTAAAAGGTGTTCACGTCAATGTAGTTGATCGCCCCCACCGATACCGGGACGTACGGTCCCATCACTCCCCCGCTGATTCTCGCGATGGACAAGGTAGAATATGCCGACGGATTGGCCAAGGTAAACGTAATATGGTTGCTGTATATTTCGGTATAACTGCCAAAGGCCACCTGGGAACTCGGTGAAATCGGGGGGGTCACAACTTCGGTACTGGACACGTCAATCGCATTATAGGGCACAATCGAATAACTGTAATATGCCTGGGAACTCAACAAACTATCCGTGTAGGAGGTGGCTCCCACCGCCAATTTACTGTAACTTCCGTAGACCCCGTTGGTAAGCCGGGCAATCGTCACATACTCAAAACTGATGCCATTCACAAAATTCACCGTGAGACCGTTGGAACTGATTGAACTGTATTGCGAAAACGCCACACTGGCCGGAATATCCGTGAGCGGGGTTCGTATCGCGGCACCCGAGACATCCAAGGCATTGTACGGAACAATCGAATAGGAATAGGATACATCGGCATAAAACGGCGCCGCCGGATCCGTGTAACTGGTGACCCCGGGGGGCAATTTGACATATGTACCGACTACACCCAGTTGAATCGGGGCAATCATCACATAGCTGAAGGTGGTGCTACTGGAAAAGGTAAAGGTGATGTTCGAACTTACTACGGTCGTATAACTGCCAAACGACACGGTGGGCAAAGGGGACGATGCCGGTGAGGTGATGACACCCCCCGAAACGCTAATCGCATTGTAGGAAGTTACCGTGTACGCATACCGGTTATTTGCCGTCACGTTACGGTCAATGTAGGTGATGGTGCCTACGGATAAATCGAATGTACTGTCGACGTAACCATTCTTAAGGCGAGCAATGTTCACATACGAAAACGTGGTATTGTCCAAGAGGTTCAAGGTGATGCTCGTCGTTGTATTCGCCAAAGACCCCACGGTCACCGACGGCGTGGGCGACATGGCCGTCGGCGTCAAGGTCGGCACGCCCGCAATGCCCAGTTCACTGTAAGGGACGATGTAGTACGTATACGCCGTAGAGGCCGTTAATCCCCCCGTATCGGTGAAAGTGGTGACCCCAATGGACTGCGCCACCGGGGCACCGGTCGTGCGATACACCCCATTGCCACTGATGCGTACAATCGTGGCATAGTAAAACGTCGTCGGGTTCGAATAGGTAAAGGTAATACTGTATGGCGACACCATCGTGTACCCCAAGAATGTGACATTCGGCACATAGACGGGGAAATAACTTCCTTGGTTGAACGTATAATACACTTGCAACCCGGACATATCCACAATGTTACCGTAAATGCCTCCCAACGATATCTGGGTACCGTAGGCCCACAGCGAATTCACATCCGGCAACGACAGTTCACGGGTATACACCCGGAAATCGTCCATATAACCGTTGAAAAACCCTAATCCCGTTCCGTAACCCAGGGTGTTTTGGTTGAAAATGGTCGAGGCATTGTTGTTCGGCCAGACACCCACCAAGGTCGCCATGACGTTCCCGTTCAAATAGTACGTATAGTTGGCATTCGATCCGTCGGTGGCCGTCGCATTGTACCCAATGGTCCAAACAAAGAAATTCCAGGTGTACGGGACCACGCGGTAGGTCCATGCCACGTAGTTTTTACCCGGATTGGCCGAAAACGAGAGCCAGTTGTTGGTACTGTTGTAATAACACGATATGGTCGCCCCCGTCCCATTTTGGAAGGAAAACAGTGCGGCATTGCTCGCCTGGTCCGCACCCACCGGAAAGAACCATCCGGAAAACGACATACCGGCACCCGGTTGCGGCGCCGCCAATACCGCAGAAGTCAACGTCACATACTGACCACTGGTACTGGTGAGTGATAAACACCCGGTGCCCACAGGAATCGGGGCATTGGACGCGGTGATAGTGGACACAATCATCCCCGTCGAACTCATGCTCGCATCCACGACCCCCGTACCCGTGGCATAATCGCTGATCAGTGTTCCGGTGTACGTACTGTTGTCAAACGGATAATACATGGCCAAATTACGCGTGTCGATCGCGTTGTATCCGGAACCTAACGCGCCCAAGGGTCCCGTCAAATTCACACTGATCCCCGTAACACACAACGTGGATGGCGTGCTCGAATTGCTGTTGAATATAAACATCAGCGAATAAGAACCCGAATCGTTCAGGGTAAATGGTAAGGTAAACGACGTGTACGGAACACTGGAAGTACTCACATTAAACACCACTTGATTCAACAACACGACCTTTCCAACCATGACACTGATGGTCTGGCAATTGCTGTAGGCATTGTCCATCGGGAAAACCGTAAACGACAAGGTGTATTGTGAATACTGGGTATTGGTTAATATCAAGGTCATATACTGGTACATACGCACCGCCGTGTTCGCTTGACTGGTCGTGATGGCAATGTATTGACTTGCGTTGGCGGGCAACCCGTAGGCATACATGGACGACCCGTTGCCGACCACATAGCTGGATCCTGTAGCCAGTTGTATCGTCCATCCGGTCAAGGTCGGGTTCAGGGACGTACGACCGTTGGACACGGGGGCAGGAGTACATTGTAAAAATCCGCCGTTGATCACCGAAATCGTGTTGAATAGACCAAAATAGTTGAGGGTCGATCCCTGGTCAAACGGATAATAAATCTGCAACGACGTGGGATTGATGATGTTACCAAATTTGGCTTGTGAAATCATCCCATAATTCCACAAGGCCCCCACATCCTTGAGACTGAGTGCCCGCGTATAGACACGGAAATCGTCCATAAACCCGGAATAATTTCCTAATCCAATCGACGCGGCATTACCCAGAGTGACACTACTGAATGTACCAAGATTCGGCCACGACCCCGTCAGTTGGGTACCGACATTGTTCAATATATAAGTATAGGTGGTTCCGTTGGCTCCCGCGCCTTGGTAAGAAATCAATACGGCAAAGAAATTCCACGTATTCGGCGTAATCAGGTCGTTGCAAATGAATTCGGGGACCCCATTCCCCGAGAAATCCAGATAGTTGTTGCTACGATTGTAGTACATGGAAATATTGCCGGTAGATCCCAAGATGGAGAACAGGCACGCGTTGGGGACTTGCACCGATCCCACCGGATAAAACCATCCAGTGACCGAAATGCCGCTACCCACCGACGGCACCGTGGGAATATTCACGGGGGAAGTAGACACCACATACTGATTGCTCACCGCCGACAAGGATAAATATCCGGTGCCAATGATCGGCATCACAAATCCCACGGATGCTCCCCCATAAGCCGTGCCATTCGCCACCGCAGTACCCGTCGAAAAATCATAGACGTTGGTGTTGATGATTCCCGACGACATGTCAAACGGGTAGTAAAGTGCCAGGCCACTCGTATCCACAATGCTGTATCCTGCCCCCGCGACGGTGGGATCATATACACGAATATTGGTCAAGGCCATGGTGGACGGGGTCGACATGTTCGCCGGATTGCTCCAAGAAAAGGTCAGGGGGTAATTGCCCGAGGTGGTAATGGTGAACGGCATATTAAACGTGCTGTACGGTACAGTACGGGCACTCGCCGTCAACGACACATTGTTCAAGAGCATGATACCCCCAATGGACACTGTCAACGTATGCAAGGCATTGTAACTGTTGTCGGCGGGGAACACATTGAACGACAACATGTAGTTGGAATTGGATGCATTGTTGTAAATGGTCAAGGGCACGGTTTGGGTCATGGTCACGGTCCCTCCTGCCGGCAAAGATGCCACCGCCACATATTGCGTGACATTACTCGGCAATCCGTAGGAATACAAAATGGAGCCGTTGCACAAATAATAGACGGCATTGTTCGAAAACTGCCAATTGGGAATTCCAATCTTGGCATTACTGATGCTGTTTCGGGGCCCCGCCGGTTGGGCAAAGGACCCGTTTTGTAAATTGAAAAAGGCATAGTAATTCACGTAGGTGGCCTGTTCAAACGGATAATAGACTTGCAGTCCCGCCGTATCAATGATGTTGCCGTAGGGGGCGATGCCGGTCGTCGTCGTATACGCATAGGACCACAGCGATTGAATGTCCTGGACACTCAACGTCCGGTTGTACCAACGCACGTCGCTCAGGTATCCGTTGAAATACCCCAATTCTTGGGCCACCGAACTGCCGCCCAACGTATTGCGATTGTATACCGAGGTAATGTCCACCCATTTTCCGGTCATGGTTCCCAAGGCGACATTGTTCAAATACATGGAATATGTTGCCCCGGTCAAGGGCATTCCCGCCAGGCACGATCCCGTAACTACCAAGAAGTTCCAAGAATTGGCGGCCACCGGGTACATGTACGGGATCATATCCGGTACGCCGTTGATCGACAAATCCAACCAGGCATTGGTGCTGTCGTAATAGACCGACATGCCCAGATTAGACGCATTGAACAACGAAAACAGGGTGGCGTTTTTACTTTGCGATCCCACCGGATAAAACCAGCACGACATTGTGAACCCGACGCTGACTCCGGTCGATGTGTACGGAATCGGCACCGTCACTGCCCCGATAGACACCGTTTGTTGACTGGACGCGGACAAACTGACATAACCCGATCCCACGGCCGAAGCAACCGAACTGTTGGTGTTGGCCAGCACCAAGCTGGCGTTCCCGTTCAAAGACGCGTCGGCCACCCCCACCCCCGTCGCATAATTGTACAACGTGGTTCCGTTGGTCGTTCCACTGTCGCAAGGATAATAGAGGACCAAATTGCTAGCATCGACCGCCGTAGAAGCCATACCGGTGCTGTAATACATGACTTGCACGCCGGCCAAGCATATGATCGAGCCGGTCGTATTCGTCGTATTGGAGAACGAAAAGGTGAGAGGATAAGTCCCCGACACGGGCAACGTAAACGGGATGCTAAACGTCACATACGGCACCGTGGTATTTCTCACAGCGAACGAGTATTTGTTTAACAACGTGATGCTACCCACCGTGACCGACAGGGTATGCGCGAAATTATAACTGCCATCCGCCGGGAACGCGTAGAAATTGAGGACGTATCCCGACGAAGATGAAAACACCGAGGTAAACGTTTGCGACATGGTCGAGGCATTGTTGCCACTCCCGTTACTGACCATACCAAGATATTGGGTGATTCCGGTAGGCAAGGTCGTGGCATACGCCGCACTGCCGTTGTACAAATAATACGTGGCGCCCACGGAAAACGACCAGTCGCGCAACCCCCCCGGATTCACCCCACTGGCCGTGTTGGCCGGTAACAAGGGAATGTTGAACAACCCGTTGCTGGACGTCAAATCCACACTGATGTTGTTGGTGGCGGCATTGACCGGATTGATCGGGTTACCGTAAGCCTTGTCAAACGGATAATACATGACAATGTTGGTAACATCAATGATGTTGCAATAATTCGGGCTTTGGGTGGTTCCAAAGGTGGAAAGTGAGTTGACATCCGTCGAATTGAGTGCCCGATTGTACACCCGGAATTCTTGGAGAGCCCCGTTGTAATATCCGTTGGCCCGTTGACTGGACGTACCAAAACCCAATAAATTGGTGGTATAGGACGTTACCGAGGGCCACAGACCCTGCTTGGTAGCCACATTGGAGCCGTTCAAATAGAAATTGTATGTGGCCGTATTGTTCCCATTATAATAGACCGTCATGGCAAAGAAATACCACGAAGACCCCATCGTAATCGGGTAATTGGTGCAGGCATATTCAATCCCCCCGTTTACCAAGAAATCCAAGTACACGTTTTTACCTTGGTACGATTTAAATGACAAGGAAATCATGGCGTTGTTGGCCCCCGCCAACGAATAAATGGTGGAGCGCATGGGCTGCGTTCCAATAGGATAGATCCACCCAGCGATCGAAAACCCGTCGCCGACACTTGGTGCAGATGCCAACGTCAACGTTCCCGGCAGCGTCACATACTGCTTTTGGGCCGAATTGAACAGCAACGACGCCTTTCCAATGTTGGGGGAAGGGGAGCCAGTCACCATGACCGGCAGGGTCGTCCCGTTCAACGACGCATCCGCATTCGCAAATCCTTGGGCGTAATCATATACCACATTTCCAGAAACACACACGGAGGTCGTGAATGGGTAATAGTACACCTGCTTCGCCGTATCCAATACATTCCACGCGGATCCGGCAATATTCGCACTGTTGATTTGAATACCCGTCAAACCGATGATCGAGGTCGTCGGGGCATAATTGGAAAACACAAACTTGATGACGTAGCTGCCCGCCGCTACCAAGGTAAATGGTATTTGAAACGAATTATACGGGACAGTGTTCGGGCTCACCGTAAACGTGTAATTGGACAATATCACCGCATTCCCCAAATAGACGCTCAAATTATGGATTCCTTGGTACGTGTTGTCCAACGGGAACGCAAAGAACGAGAGAATATATTGTCCGTAATTCACGGCATTGGCCGGCAGGGTCACGGTCTGGCTCATGGTAAAGGTCGTTACGCCCTTGACGGTACTCGACTTGACCCCCACATACTGGGTGATTCCGTTGGGCAACCCATAACTGTATCCGGGGGCCGACCCATTATACACGTTGTAATTGGTGCCCGTACTGAACGTCCAATTTTGCAACGGGGCCTGCGCCAGCACGGTATTTACCGGCAATTGGGGCACATTGAACGAACCGTTGGACAGCGCCAAGGCGGGCACAGAAGAAAAGGTTTTACCCACTTGGAAATCGTAATAGATCGACAATGCGCTGGGATCCACCGAGACATAGGTCTGGGTATTTTGCAACATGATACCATAGTTGTAGAGCGCATTAACGTCTTGGTACGAAAGAGCGCGATTGTACATGCGCACCTCGTCCACATTACCGTTGAAATACGTCATACCGAGGGCGCTACCGTATCCCAGCGCATTGGTATTGTAGGTGAGTACCGCGGGCCACAACGAGACTGTCGACGACTGTACAGCCACATTGTTCATATAGATGGTATATGTGACGGCATTCGAGGCGGAACACGCTACCGTCATGGCGAAGAAATTCCACGTGTTACTGGGCAACGGGTAATTGTATCCGGTCCATTCGTAGGCCCCTCCCACCATCAAGTTCACATACCCCGATTGACCGTATAAATTCACGTATTTGAGCGCAATGGTCTCTTGGCTACTCGCATCCATGAACGAGAACACGGTGCCCCCCTGTTGCTGAGGTCCATTCGCGTACATCCAACACGCCACGGAAAATCCGGCCCCCGCCGCCATGGCCGGAATAGTAACCGGGGTATTGATGGACATGTATTGCTGCAAACTGGATACCAATTTCAACGAGGCGGTACCTACCGTGGCCGCGGGGGCCGTGGTCGATAAACTGGCGCCATTGTTCAGGGAAGCATCCAATACCGAAAATCCGGAGGAATAATCGCTGATCGAGACCAGATCGGTGCCCAAATCGTCCATATCAAACGCATAATACAACGACAAATTGTACGGATCGATGGCGTAGTATTTGACACTGGGGGTACTGTTCATATAATAAATTTGCACGTTGGCCACACAAATATTGGATATGCTCGCAGTAGGACACGAAAACACGAAACTAAGCGCATAATTTCCGTTGGTTTGCACGGTAAACGGTAAATTAAAAGTATAATACGGCGACGAATTGCTGTTACCAAACGTGGCGTTTTTAACAAGCAGTGTTGTACCAAAATACACCGACATTTGGTGTCCAGGATTGATGACGAACCCCGGGAAAGCGTAGAACGCCAACAAAAAGCTGGTGGGGGCCGTCAATCCACTTATATTGATGGATTGGGACAGGGTTTGCGTCTGGTTCGCCGCCGAATTGGACGCGACAAAATAGGTATTGACCATGGACGGCAAGGTACCCCGATAATTCACATTGTACAAATTCGCCACGCCTGTGTTGATCACATAATATTTGTTTCCGGTTCCGTTGGTGACTGACCAACTGGATATCGTCGAATTGGAGAGGGAAGGACTCACATTGAACAGACCATTCTTGACAAAGAGCGACACGCTGGTTTTCCCCGTGATCACATACGGAATTCCGGGGGTTCCAATGAGGTTGAACGGAACCAACTGATAATTGTAGGCCGTGTTGTAAGAGAGATTGATGTCCGTGAACGAAACATCCATAATGTTGCTGGTGTAAATGGGGGCCGTTGCGGGCCCACGATCACGGTAGACGGCAAACCCCGAATAAATACCGGAAAAGGCAAACAAGATTGTCGAAACGGTCGCGTCGACCTGGTAAAAGGACATGAGAGACGCATCGGTGTAAAACGTCGAAGTGTACGGAATACCTTGCACAGTTTTACTGTTGTAGGGCACAAACTGAACCGCGTAGGCAGTGTTCGGGACCAAGAAGGTCATCGTATACGATGTATCTGCGCTGTACGCCGTCGCAATTTGCGCACTGTTACTGTAAATGGCCATACGGTCAAACTGACCCGCAAACAACAGTTGCAACGAACTGGGCGACGTTTTACCCAGTGTCGGTACACTGGTCAGCGCCGGTAACGTGACAATGGTCGACGTCGACACAATGTTGCCCACACTGTAGGGCTGTACACCATACGTATAGGTCGCGTTTCCTATCACATTATCAATGTAGCGTGTGATATTGGATCCCATCACGGTGGTCAAAAACAGGCTGTTGCGGTAGACATTGACCCCTTGGTAATTGCCTGAATAGTCCACGTAGACCAAGGAAGAATCGTAGTAGGAAATGGCCGCCGCCGTCACAATACCGAGCGTGTTGGCAGTGAAGGTTACGGGTGTGTTCCCATTCGACGCACTGTTAAACGCCGTCAACGTAAATTGGTACGTCGTGTTTCCGGCCAATCCTGTGCATGTATAGGACGTATCGACGTTGTTGAACTGTGCGGTAGGGAACATGTTTGCGCCGTTGACGGTCCCGGTCAAATAGGCATAATTACCGAAAAACAACAGTTGAATCGTGGTGGCGGTGATGGTACCTATGCTGACGGTCACATAGCCCAAACTGGTGAAATTGATCATACTCGTGGCCCCGTTCAATCCCAGCGGATAATTGGGCGAATTGATCGGGGTAAAGGGGGTGAACACATAACTATACGCCGTGTTCGCGGCCAAGCTGATGTCCGTAAATAGGTACGTGTTGCCGGTCATGGTGACTGTTCCTCCTCCTTGACCGCTGCCGCCAGTACGGGTCACATTGTAATACGCGTATTGTCCCGATACATCTAAGATGGCCGTGGCCGACCCCGAAAGCGTGGTTTTCAACCCTTGCGCCGTGTCAATCGCCACGTCGAAGATCATCGGCTGGGTGATCGCCGCAATGGTCAAGGACACCCCCGACACATCCTGGTTGTTGTACGGAATCACACTGTAACTGTAGGAAACATCCGGGGACAGACCGGTATCGTTGTAGACCCCCGTGTTCAATTTCGACACGATCAACGTGGAATTGCGGTACACTTTCACGTAAGAATAGGCGCCCGTGAAATTAATCTGGATGGAATTCGACGTGTCGGTGGCGGGCGGTCCCAAATACAGACTGGACAACACGGGCAACGAAACAATGCTGACCGTTTGAATAGACGCACTCGGTACCAAGGCATTGTTGTATGCCTTGATCTGGTAACTGTAGGCCGTATTCGGCGCGACCAGGTCGTAATACACCGCGTTCGGGTATTTGTAGGCGGCGACGCCGTCATTGCGTGAAATATCCACCGACCGGTAACTGCTGTTCCCCATGGTCAACACATTGTAGATGTTCACACTGGAAATGTAAATATTGGACACATTCGACGTGGGAGTAAACAATTCCCCAGACACCGTGGTCGTAATGCCCACGCTTTGAATATAGGGCAGTGTGCATATATTGGGGGTCGTGATGATGGCTCCGCCCGCCTTGATAGTATTAAACGTCTGGAAGGTATAACTATAGTATGTGTTGTAGTTAAGTCCCACATCGGTGTACGAAACATCCTGAACAAATGACGACGGATTCACCAAGATGGCCCCGTCACCGCGCGTGACGCTGAACGTTTGGAACGTACCCGTTAAACTGCACTGAATGCTGTTGGTCGTCACCTTTGTGGTCACCACATTGGTCAAGGTGGGCAAGGTCATCGTGTTCAGTACCAACGTCGCCCCGTTGCCGGAACTGTTGTAGGGTATCAACGAATAACTGTACGACGTGTCGACGAGTAAATTGCTGACATCCACGTAAGTGGCCGGGTTGGGCACATTCGCAATAAATTGCGTATTGTTTCGCCATATAGCAATGTTGGAGGCAGTCGTACTCAAGATTCCCACCGTGACGGATTGGGTGCCTACCGTCACAATCGAACAATCCGTCGTATAAAGCTGCGGTAAACTGTAGACATTCTGCACCATTTGATAGGCCCCGGATACATCGGGGGTCCCCGCCCGGATGGAACGCGCATAGGGGACCAAAACATACGTATAGGGAGTGTTCGTGGTAATCGAATAGACGTCGGTATACGTAACGTCACGTAGGTTGGTCGACAAGGGCGCCGGAATATCTGCACGGAACAACGTCACATAGTCATAACTGCCATCCAATACCAACTGTATACTCGACGTCGTAATCACGCCCGGAACATTCTTGGTGAGCATCGGCTTGGTCTTGATGGCTTGTACCACCGCATTACCCTGGACGCCCGACGAATACCCCCCCACATTCGTGGTCGTGTACGGAATAAACGTATAGGTATACACCATGTTGGACCGGATGTTCCACGTATCCGTGTAAGCCGTACCGTTGAGGGCAAAGAAATAGGTGTTGGTCGTCCCGTACTGCAGGACGTTGCTTCCGTCAAAAGCCGAATACCGTACGACCGTATAATTGTTGTAAGCACCCGTCACATTGAATGTCACATTTTGGTGCGTCGATGTCAATGACCATGACGCGATGGCGGGCAGCGTACTGACCCCCAGTTGACTACGAGAATCCGGGTTGGCCGTCAACTGCGAATTGTACGGGGTGAACAAATAATTATAGTTGGTATAGGGGCTCAATGAAACGTCGGTCCAAGAAATATACCCATTGGACGCATCGGTAGATTGGTAAGTGACCGTGGTACCGCGTGTGACATTGGTAATGTCCAACTGGGTAAACGACCCGTCCACCGGAATGCGAATACCGATCGTGGACGAGGTCACTTGGCCCAAGAGGGGGGCAGCCATGGCCGCCTGGGTCACCACTTGCGCACTACTGGTCCCTCCGGCCAATTGATCGTGATTGTTGGAGATCACCGTGTAACTGTACGTCTTGTTGGGGGTCAGCCCGGTATAATCCAAATACGTCTTCTGGTAATAATAATTGAGGAGTTGTTGCCCATCACGCACAATCGACACGGTGTCAAAGGAACCGTCGTACGTCAAGGTGATGGTACGAGGGGTACTCGTGTACGAAAACGCGTTGATGGACGACGAGGTGTAAATATTGACAGACGCCACGGACCCCAGCACCCCTACCAGGTTGGCCGGATAGATCTTATAGTTGGTGTTGGCATTGGCCAGCACAATGTTGGTATCGACAAAGGTATTCCCGTAAATGGCCGCTCCCGCATTCATCGACACATCATTGCGCGTGATCCACACATAATCGTACTGACCGGACCAAGACAGCTGCACTGCCCCCGCGGGCGTATCCACCGCAGATATACCAGTCAAAACGGGCAAGGTCACCGTGGGAGGGCCCATCACGTACGGGGCTCCACTGTACCCGTTTTTATTCAACGGAACCAAAGTGTACGTATAGGATACATCCGGGCTGACCGTCAAATCAATGTAGGTGTTGCTAGCGCTCGCATACTTGGACACAATCGGCGACGTCACGTCGTTGCGATAAATCGTCACGAAATTGTAATTGCCCGTATATCGAATGGTGACGGACGTGGTAGTAACGGACGGGGTCGCCGACACAATGTTGGGCAAGGTATACACGTACGTGCTGGTCGACAGCCCAGACACGTCCATGCGATTGAACGGTACCGCCGTGTAAAAATAGGGGGTATTGGCAAGCAAATTGCTGTCCGTAAACGACGATGTCGGGTAAGTGATTCTGCCCAATTTCATGTTGCTGCCGCGGTACACATCCACGCTGGACCACGAACCGTCCATGTTGAACTGGATTTCCACGGACGAATCCGTGATATTTCCTATACTCAAATTCACGATGGGTAACGTGGTCACCATCGTGCTGGTGCTAGTTCCGGGCACGGTCGACAAGGAGTTGAACGGGTAAATATTGTAGGTGTAGTTTGTATTCGGCATCAAACCGGTATCGGTGTACGGACTGCGGGTCAACAGTGCCTGCGACGAATTGATCGGTTGGTACAAGTCGTTACGGTAAATCTGCACCGAATAGAATGCCCCCGCAAAATACAACTGGCACGATGTGGGAGAGACATTCTGGGCATCAAAACTGGTAATGACGGCCGTCGTGGAATAATTGGACACATTCGCCGTCCCCGCCACCCTGGACACATTGTACGGAGTAATCACATACTGATACTGTGTGTCGGTATTCAACAACGTATCCATGAAGGTCACATTATGCAACACGTTATTCGTGAACGGGGTCGACGGATACTGCGGCGTCAACATGACGGTACTGCCCGTGTTCACTTCGATACGTTGAATCGACAGATACGAAAAATACCCCAAAATCAAGATATTGATCGAACTGCTGGTAATCGCCGTCGGGGTCACTTGCGTCAAGATTGGAAGGGTGGTGGCACTGACCACCGCCGATGAGCCAATGTCCGCCGCATTGTACGGAATGATGGTGTAACTATAGGCCGTGTTGGCCAGGCAGGTGGTGTCGGTATAATTGCCGTCATTGGACACACTGAACGACACGTCCATGAACCCATCGTTACGCACCAACTCAATAATCTCAAATAACCCCGTAAATGTCAAATAGATGGAAGTTGTGCCGGCGGTGGTGGCCGATACTGTGTTCAACAACGGCAAAGTATACGCATCGATTTGCATCGAAGTACCGTAAGGAACGTCCCCACTGGCATCAATCACATACCCAATCGGGACAACCACGTAATTGTAATATGTATCGGTAGTCAACCCGGTATCGACATACGACGTGTCGTTGATGTTGGCAAGTAACGTTCCGTTGCGATAAATATTCACAGACACGTAGGAACCGTCAAAGAGCAGCTGTACCGTACTGATATCTTCGTATCCCGTTTGCAAGTACAGGAGCGACGGTACGAAATAGCTGGTCGTCGCCGACAAGGACGCCGAGGTCGTCTGCATATTCACCGAATCGTACGGAACAATTTGGTACGAATACGTGGTATACTGATCCAGACCCGTATCGGTAAACGACGTATCATAAATATACATGCCCCCGTTCAATACCGTGGTGCCATTGCGTATAATACTCACATAATTGTACGACCCCGAAAACAAGAGTTCAATCGAATTCGGCGTAATCGTACCCGTACGGAAATAATTCAACAGCTGTTTATTGTATACCGTGATCGTCGTGGGCAACCCCGATAAACCGGTGCTGCCGTACGGGGTCAATTGAAACGTATAATACGTGGATGTAAAAGCGAGCATAAACGAATACGACGTGTCGTACGACACTTGTGATTGAACCGTGGGATCACTGGTGCAAACGATATTCACACTCGTGTACGACCCCCCGAACAACAGCTGGGCCACATTTCCGTCTTGCTGGGTCCAGAGCAAACTGAGACGAGGCACAGTGACCCCCGTGACTTGGAGCGACGCCCCGGCATTCCCAATCACATTGTAGGGCACCACCGTATACACATACGCAACATTGGACGTCAACTGGGTATCGAAGAAACTCGTGCCATAAATGTTGGTGAACGTGGCCAGCACATTACCATACGTATCCTGGCGTCGTACCGTCACATAGGCATACTGACCACCAAAATTCACCCGCAAATTGTTTATGTCGTTTCCGTTGATGAACAATTGGGTAGGATCCAGTTGGGGATTCGTGTATCCCACATACCGGAAATAGGCGCCCGAGACCATTGTGCTGTTGTAAGGGATAAAGGTATAGGTATACGCGGTATTCGGGGTCAAATTGTACGTATTGCGATAATAACTCGTCGAGAGGCCGGTGGACACAAACGAGGCGTCCCGCGACGGGGACGGCGTACGGTACACATTGAACGTCGCATATTTGCCGTTGATATTCATATAGATCGATGTGGCCGTGGTCTTACTGTCGTTCGTTTGGCTTACCCCGTAGATGATCGGCAACGTCGTGGCGGTGACCGCGATGGACTGGTTCGTCGTTCTGTCGTAGGTTACCGGGGTGACCGTGTACGTATAGCTCGTGTTACCCAAGACGGTATAGTCCGTCAACGTGTTATCATTGGAGGTATAATTGTTGTAATTCATGGTGGTTCCACCTCCTGTGCGTACGATACTCACATACTGAAAAATACCTTGGTATGCCAATTTGACGTATTGGCTGGTGACATTGACCAACGATACGCGGGATAATATCGGCTGGGTATACACCGAAATGCGCTGGGGATTGCCGGAAAACGAACGAATGTTGAAAGGCACCACAATGTAATTGTACTGTTGGTTCGCATTCAAACTCGTATCGATGCAATTTTGACCAATGACGGATAACGATACGGGCGTACCCGGACCACCGCTCGAATTTTGGTGATACACATTCACATACGAATAACTGCCATCAAACGAGAGTTGTATGGTCGAGGTCGTCACTCCGGCCGAAGTCAACGTGGTGAGCGACGGCGCCGTAAATGTACTGATCGACGCCGTAATACCAAGAATCGTGGCGCCGAAATTGTCAATGGTATGTGGGACGATACTGTAATTGTACTGTTGGTTCGGTAAGAGACCGGTATTGGTATAGACGGACGGACCCACGTTTTGCACAATGAGCGACGGATCCACCATTTGGTTGTAAATGTCAAAGGTAATCGTGTTTTGGCTTTGCGTGTACCCCGAATAAGGAAAGAAGTTGAGCGTGATGGAATTGAAACTCGTATAGCTCAAATCTGCCACAAAGGACCCCGGCTCCAGCAAAATCGTACTGTAGACGTTCAACGACAGCGAATCGTTACGATTGCCCTTGGAATTATACGGTATGACCGTGTAATTGTACGGATAATTGGTCAAACCGCGTTCGTAGTAATTGTATCCGCATACGTCCGTAGCATATAACGTACCATTCTTATAAATATTCACATGATCGTACGATCCGTCAAAGACCAAGATGGCCGTACTGGTGTCCACGACATTCGAATACAGAGAGGTTAACAACGGTAAGGTCACCACATTAATGATAAACGGACCGCTCTGTACGCCGACATTATTGTACGCCAAGATGGAGTACATGTAGTACGAGTTACTGTGAAGACCGACATCCGTAAACTGGTTGTTGGTCAAGGTCACGAAATTACGCCGACCCACGACCGAAATCGCAAACACGTCGACCGTCGGTCGGCCTTGAGCGTCCAAGATACCGTAGGGGTCAGCGTCCGGGTCCATGGTAGGATCGTCCCACGTCACAATTACTTGAGAAATGTCGGGCACCGGGTTGAGCGCATGGAAATTGTACGTGTTTCCCATACTCCCTACCGAAATAAACTCGCGGCCACTTCCCGAACTGCGGTTCACATTGGCATAGTTGTAATCCCCCGATATCGTAATAACAATGCTACTTGTTCCCACGTAAGCCGTATCCACGATGATATTGGCCAAGGTATAGGTGATCGTGAGTCCCTGTTGCAATCCGGCGATCGAATTACCATATACATCGTAGTGATACGGGACCACCGCATAACTGTAAGGGGTGTTGCTCGTCAAATTATAGAACGTATACGAGACATCCGCCGTGGAGACGTCCACCACCCCCACCGCACCTCCGGTTTCTTCCACCAACACATAATCATAGCTACCGTCAAACGTCACTTGGATCGAGTTGATGGTGACTTTCCCATACGACACATCTTGGACCAGAGGCAACGTGTAGGTATTGACAGATACGGAAGCCCCCGACTGATCAAATACGTTATATGGGACAAACTGGTACGTGTAATTGGTATTCGGGCGCAAGTTGCCGTCCAACAACGACAACCCGGTCATGGACGTGTCCCATTGACCATTGCGATAGACATTCACATAGGTATAATTGGCCAACAAATCGATTTGAACACTCTTGGTCGTGTTCAAGGACACCCGGTACTGTTCCATATTCGGTAACGTAGACGCCGTCGCTACCGTCGCGTAACTGGCCACCCCCGCACTGTTGTAAGGAGTCACCGTATAACTGTAGACACGGTTGGCGGAAAGCCCACTGACATCCGTCCAGGAAACATCGGCACATTGGGGGACAAACAGGCCGCCGTCGTTGCGTGCAATGCTCACATAACTGTACGACCCGTCGAATTGCAGGGCGATGGATCCCGTGGCCACCCCCGAAGCCGTAAATTTGGACAAGTACGGCTTGGTCACCGCAGAAACCGTGACGGAGCTGCCCGATAAATCGTACGGATTGAACGGGACCACCGTGTACGTATAGGACGCATTGTATCCCAGGGGCAGGGTATCTTGGAACACGGCTCTCGGCGAATAAGTATAGGTGCTTTCGTATGCCCCGTTACGGTACACCTTGGCATACGAATAGTAGCCGGAAATGTCCAAGGTAACCGTGGGCGCCGTCGAAGTCACCCCCACCGTGGGAGTCACGGTATCGATTCCGGGCAATGTATACACCGCAATGGTCTGTATGGCCCCATAATTACCGTTGTTGCCTCTTGGAACCACACTATACGAATAAAAATAGTCGCGATCCAAGTAGCTGTCCGTGTACGAATTCCCGTACTGGTTTTTCACATACATGATGTTGCTGCAAATGTCAAACAAATCGTAATCGCCGGTAAACTGGATCTCTATGGAACTGGTGCCCGGAACACACGAGATGCTGCGAAGAATCGGGAGAGTGGTGGTCTGGATGATCGCCGACGTCCCCTGAATGTCCCCGGGGTACGACGAATCGTTGAACGGGGTAATGGTGTACACGTACGTGGTATTGCCAGAAATTTGGTACGTGTCGACGTAACTCTGCAGAATCACATTCGACACGATTTGGGTCGACGTGTTCTTGGAAATATCAAATGCCAAGTTCACGGAAACGTCCGCCGCCGCATCGAAGCGCGCAATATTCACATAGGAATAACTGCCATCAAACCACAATTGCACGGAACTGCCGGTGAGTTGGCCCGTTGTGACCGAGCCAGGCGCCAACAGGGGCAACGTATAACGGTAAATGGGACCCAACGACGCCCCTGGATAATTGGCCGCGTTGTAAGGCACCACCGTGTAGCCGTACGATTGACTCGAATGCAACGAAGTATCCGTATAAGATGTGTCATTGGCAATGGTCACCGTCGCCCCGTCGTTACGCACCACCTGCACACTGTTATACGAACCGTCGAAAAACATCTGGATGGACGTCTCGGTTTCAACCCCCATATAAAACGTATTCAACTGCGGCAAGGTGCCCTGCGAAATGTCCCACGAATTACCGCGCTGTCCCACGGCATTGTACGAGACGACCGAATACGAATATACCTGGTTCGGTGACAACCCCGTATCAATGTATTGCTGGGGGGACGCCGATGTCGACGATGGGTAATTCGAGGCAAGGATGACGCCGTCACGTAAAATATCGACGTAGTCCATATAGCCGGTAAAATTGAGGGTAATGACATGGGTGGTGACGGTGCCAACATACGTCAGGCTCGGGTTCACGAGGATTTGCGGCAACGTATAGCCGTCAATGTAAAAGGCCGTGCCGGCGACGGAATGATTGTAAGGCGTTACCATGTAGCTGTACGATGAATCCACGATGGGCGGCAAGGCATTCGTAGCAGGAGAGTCCGTAAACGATGTATCTATCACATGAGGCGAAATGGTGACATAGTTGCCATTGATTCGACGCGAAATAACAACATAGTCGTACGAACCATTGAACAAGAGCTGAATCGCATTGGTCGCTTGTTTTCCTATACTCAAATTCGTCAACACGGCCAACGTTTCAAACGTGTACGTGGTTTCGGCGTCGCTGGGCACCAAATCGGGGGCACTGTTGTACGTGACAAAGGAGTAGGTATACATGGTTTCCGGATCCAACCCGGTGTCGGTGAAAGATGTGTCGTAAATGGGGGCGGAATTTAACGGTGTGGATGACCCGTTGCGGTAAATATCAAACGCAGCAAACTGGCCCGTAAGAACCATCGAAATCGTTTGGATGGTTATGTTCGTCGAGGTGACCGACGTCAAGACGGACAAGGTTCGTACCATGGCTTGGACCGTAGGACCCGCCTCCTGCTGTGAGCTGAAGGGGGTCACCGTATAACTGTAAAGTGTATTGGGGGAGAGGCTGTTGTCCACATAGGAAGACTGGGTATACAACGACTGAATAATGGGTCCATTGCGACGAATGGTGACCGATGTATAGGATCCCAGATAATCCACCTGCACGGAGGTGGGCGTCACATTGGAAATCATGACATCCGTCAATTCCGGCGGTTGCTCCGCCAGCGCCGGGGTATTGACAAGCAATGACACGGCATGTTGCGCGTTTTTCGATAGTCCCACAAACGGTAAAAAATAATAGGTGTAGGAATTTTGTGCCGACAACCCATGATCCGTAAAGGTGGAATTCGTATAATTGCTTGCGAGTAACGACCCGTTGCGATAAATCGAGATATTGGAATACAACCCCTTGATATTAAACGATGCCGTCGTATAATTGACCGAGGTCAACGTCACGTTCAACGACACGTCCAACTTTGTAGATAAATCGGCCAATTCAATGAGGAGCGGGCTCGATTCGCTGTAGGTCAACACCAACGAATTCGTGGCGGTATCGACCGTGGCCATGGGGTTGATGCTGGTATCGCTCACATAATCCAATACCACCTGAAACGTAATCTTCATGCCGTCATTGGGAATGAAAAACGTGTCACCTGCAAAAAAACCGTCGGTGGGTAAATAATTCGCGCTGTTGCTTGGATCGCTCGCCGTGGTTCCATGCACGCGGTCACGGTTGCCAAATTTATTGTCTAATACCAACGTTCGCAGGGTTTGGGTCACATAGTGCACATAAAACGTACCACTCAGGTCATCAACATGTGAACCAAATGTCGAAGCGCTGCTACCCGAAATAATTTGCAAAAAGGCGCTGGCATCAAATACCGAATTCTTGGGGATTAAATTACTCAATCCAGAAAACAGGTCACCTTGCCCATACACGTTACCACTGCCATCCAAGGCCCGGAACCCAAAGTACAAATTAATGTAGTTGGAAAAATCGCTGTAAAGTGTACTAAACTTGCCCACACTGATGACGCGGGTAGGGTCGTGATTCAACCCTTGAACAAAGAGCGACGGCGGTAATACCAATGTATCTTGTTTAAACACGTTGTTGGAAAAATCGTAATAATTGGTCGCAGGCACGGTGATGGCAATGTTATTTTCATCTTTGTTAACACCGATTAACATGTTGAATGTACGCACATCAAATAACACATGAACTGCGTTGGTTAAATCGGCTGCCGACACCGTTTGGATGTTGACTTGAGACGTGGGCGGAGGGACCAGTTTGGCATAGGACTGTGAGGTTTGATACCCACCCGTCGCTTGGATCACATATACTGGCCCACTGTACACGTAATCAAGCGGTAATTCGTCGCCCATTATTTCTTGGCCAAATATATATATACTACGTCAACACATAAGACGATGAACCAGCAAACGATGATACACGTTATCATCGTTTACTCCTATAAAAAATACGATTTTTCATATAATCCTAAATAATAGGCCACATCGCATCTCTATGGTTATTTTTCGAAATAAGGATTGTCCGTTATTTTCATTGAACAATATTTGGTCGGTTTCTTGGAATAATCGACGGGGTCGTGTAGTCCCGCCGCCTTGGCATTTTCCAATAAAAATTTGAAATTATCCCAAAATTCCGTGGTATGTCCTATAGAATTGCACGAAATATGGCTAAGTTCATGGATGGCCACGAACATCAGGGTATGTTCGTCAATCAAATTCTCTTTGCCTCCCTTGGTCACATTCAAACAAAATGCCACCTTCTCCCCCTTATTTTCACTGTAGGCGGTATAACTGCTCGTGGGTAAAATCTCGACAATCTTCTTGGGATTGAATTTCTTTTTCAGGAGCTGGGCACGTTCATCGTCCGGATGATTTTTGGCCACGTATATGACCAACTCTTTGCATTTTTCGGTGACACTCGCTAAAAGATCCGCGGCATCTTGAAGCCGATTGCGTTCGCGCACGCAATATTTGTTACCATCTACTCCCGACACGATGCATTTTAATTCAAAATCGCCCGTCTTGAAATAAATATAAATGCAACAGCCTAAAATGACGACGAGTAACACATATCCACACACATCTAACCAAGACCGCGCCATGTAATTCCTATACAATCAATGGATATTTGGATAACACACATTGATTCATTGCACCCATTATTCTTACTACACCGTTACTAGAGTGGCGAGAATGCCTACATCTTAACGGGTACCGTAACCCACTTCCAAAGGAATACGTCCGTAATCCGGTTCAATCGTGGATTGCATCCAAGGGCCAATGTCCTTCTTTTCGATGATGGGATCCGAGCGTAACTGATAGTTCGGGTTCTTCAGGGTTTGACCAATTGTATCTAAACCGACGTGGTAACCCGCCTGAAGTAAGTCCGGCACGGGAACGTTGCCACCCACCGGGTTCAACGCCGCCCACTGGCTGTTTTGGTCCTTCGGGAGAAGTTCGCTCGGGTTGGCAACAGGATTCATCTTATAGTTGCTGTTATTGGCAGACGCCGACGCGGACGCGGACGGAGCCATCATGTCCGGCGAGTTGACCTTGGCCGGAACATCCGGCATGCTCAGCACCGGCGGTGAACCCGCCATCCCCGTCGAATTAACCGTAGGGGCCTGGGCTCCTCCCCAAGAAGCCGACCCGTTGGTCATTCTGTCTAAAACCGTACCCTTATAAGAAGAGTAACCCACTAAAACAAAACAAATCACCAATAAAATAATAATGGGAATCCATTTCTTGATGGGAAATCTAGAGAAACCTGATTGAATTTGTTTGAGCATTACGTATGTATATAAACGATGGACAAAAAATTTGTTGTTAATTGGTTTATTATGCGTCGATTCTTCGAGCGTTCCAAGAAAGAACTAAACAAATAAATATATCGATGGGTGGATGAGTAGATGAGTGGATGAACATACGGAGAATTTCGGTTGAAGGAGTCGCGTAATAAATACAATAACGGGATACACGATCCATGAAATATACCATGGGGTACATCAAATACAACACATTCTATCCATCCTCATGTGCTTCTTGGTACACGCCGACGACCTCATGATAATGAAGTCCCTGAAGCCCACGTGAGGTAGTTAATATTTATCTAAATCCGTGGGTGTGTCCAAGGGTTCCTGAATCATGTACAATTCTTTGATCCGTTTTGCTTCCAAATAAGCCGTAATGGCTAAATTGCGCGCATCTTCCGCCTTTTGTTTTGCTTCCATGTACATTTCATAGTACACGTCATTCCTGGCTTTGAGTTTAAATTCCAATTTATCGTCGATTTCATCTAAATTCAGGACTACCATTTCTAAACCATCGTCGTTGGATGCCGGCGGGGGGATTTCCCCCTCCTCTGGCGTAACTTCATATACATCAAATGTGTGATCATTGGGTTCGTCATTGTCCTCCGGATTCTCTCCTAAATATTCTTGGTCTTGGTCTGGTTGGGTGGCCAAGAACGTGTTTTCAATATTTTCCGCCGTCCCGCGTTCTGCTTGGTCAAATAACAACGTTGAAGATGTTTCACCGATTGTCGATGTTTTCATTTCACTACTCGCGGTATGTTCGGGCTCTTCCAGTCCAATAAAAACATTGGCAGGAGTATCGTCGACTAAAGACCCGTGAATCTGTGAAACATCCTGGGTGCTAGGTTGTTCTTGATCCAATTCACGGTTTCCGTGGTCGGGGCCCTCGTCGCCCCCCGCGGAAGCAGTGGCCAGCGCTTGCGACAAAATAAGTTCACCTTCTTTCGTGGCCATTTTCCACGGTTTATTGGTGTCGTCGTTTTCCGTCGAGGGATGATCTCGGGTCTTTCCAATAATACATTTTTCAAATAAATTGTCCGGTTTAACCACCATCATTTGTTTAATCTCAATATCGATTTGAAAACTCTTGGTGGAACATTTGATTCCCTGAATTTCCCATATCGTAATTACCGTCGTGGAATCTTTGATGCTGTCACTGGAAACGTCCATTTCATTCTCATCAAAGATTTTCAGGGTACATTTCCCTAAACGTGACGGAACAATCGTACGTATAATATAAAATTTACCGGACTTGTAGACTTTCATGGACGTAGTAAACGAATTCTCAATGTCGTGCATTTCTAAATCACTTTCGAACCATTTCGACCGATTGTTAAAAATATACCGTTGGGAATAAGTTTCTAAATCTTCCATCCACCGTATAAAATTCTCGTGTTCATTGGTAAACATCAAATCGCAGTACATTTTTTTACCACCTTTGATGATCCCCTGTTTAGTAATGCATTTAGGGGGTTGTATATACAACGGAAAATCATTGAATAAATATTTAATAAAATAATTCCCGGAACTAATAAACGTAGGCGAAGCCAATACCAATCGTTCAAACGGAAAGGCTTCATTCGGTTCCATAATCTTATCCATCGTTAAATATGGTCAAATATGGTCAAATACAGAATCTTTATATATGAAATTAACAAACTTAGGTATCTACATCTACGCACACGATCATAAATAATACCCTTGAATCGGCAAAGGGAAGATCCCCCAGCTGCGTTATATAATTGACTTCATAAACCAAAATCATAATAAACAGGTTTCCTAAAATATGTCGTCAGTGAGAGATACATTCTTGGACTTTTTTAAAAACGAAGATATTCGTATCTTTTTGAAAGAAATGATACGTCCCATCAATCATCTCATATACAACGAAATTTACCCCTATGTATGGTTTATATGTTTCTACAGCGTATTCTTGTTCTTTATTACTTTAGCCAATCTCATCATACTCATCTGGATACGTAATACGATACGCGGCATGTCATTGTGTGTGAGAGAAATGAACAAATATGGATGCCATCCCCATGATGTGGCCATGATGTCTAGCGAATCCAAATACAGCGATATCTTGCGCGTATAACAAAAATACGTGCATATAGTATATAGCTAATACCATGGCGAAAAACTCCAAGTCCAGAAAGATACGTCGCGGAGGCAGCGGATGTGGTGCGGGAAGTGCCGCCAGTTATGCCGCCGGATTGTACGGAACGAACCAGGTGGCGGCCCCGGGCATGGGCAACCTGATCACGTTTAAAACGGGTGGTAACGGTGGTCACGTGATGAAGACGACTCCTACGGTCGTGCCGGTGGCGTCGATGGGCGGCAGTCGCAAGAAGAGCTCTCGCAGCAAGCGTGGAGGTAGTATGTTGGTGGATTTAGCCGTTCCCGCGGTTCTCTTATATTCCCAACAAATGGTTCCGGTGGGCCGTGGTGCTCGTGCTACGCGCCTCACGCGCCTCACGCGCCGCCGCCGTTAAATCTAAAAACCTAAATCCATGTTATACATAGTCATATAACATGGTATGGACAGAGCAATGTATTTTCCAACGCAACCACGAGGGCGTCGTCATTAATTGTGTCTACCGAATGGCAGAAAACCCGGAAGACCGCCTGTATTCGTCCTCCATTCCTTTAGGATTATACACGGACCATTTGCAACACCAAGACATGAACGAACCCGTCTACGAATATGCGGAAAATGACAATGATATGATGCTGCCGGATGATGTACTCAATCGGCTATTGGACCAAACCCGGCAAAGGGGTCCGGGACCCCACCACGTGATGTCATCCTCCACCCGACGCAAAACCCATACGAACAAATCGAAACGACGGTCGAAGCGTTATCAATAACGCGACCACTTATTGTGGTTAAACGAATTGATCGACACTTGCCCATTTTGTCGCCAGCTGTTTGCGGGATCAGTGTAATCAATCGAGTCGGTGTCAATTGTATCTAGGACGTCACCAGAAACGTCACGCGCGGTGGCATTCGGTTTGACCCCGTAACAATTTACCCCAAATTTGAGATAAGGATTCGCCATATAGCCTCCATTGATACCCGGTCGCCCGCAATCATTCTTATGGTTGGCCGTTTTTTGCAATTTGTTCCACGTGTCTTTCTGGGTCGGGAAGAGGGCCAATTTTTTGTCGCTCCAGCCGTAATTACACCATTCTCCTCCGTTATTGTACGAGTCTTCGATTTCATCATAGGTTGCTAACCGCGCACCATATGATTGACATACCGACTGGGCATCGTCGTACGTATACAGATTGTTACCAATATTGAACACTTCTTCCTGGGCACTGCTTGATGTCGTATTGCCAATCACATTCCCACTTTGATCACATATCTCGTCGCTATCACCATCGTCATCATAAATCGGCACCGGTGTGTGTAAATTACTCGGCAAAGAATACCATCCGTTGATCAAGGGATTCAACAAATAATCCGTAATGGAAAATAAGAACAAATAACGGATGACGATTTCAAATACATCATAAATGAACAACCCCCAGAGAATATACATTAATATTTGAACACTGACCGGTTTGTATTCGTTCATGGGAACGCCAAACAAGAACAGCAACAAATACACAATGCAAATGACCAACACTAAAAACAGAATATTGACCGGCGTATCAAAGAAATTGCGAATATATATCAACATTTGTCCTATAGGATCATTCGAACCATTCACCATTCGGTTGTTCCACGTGTACACCGACGACGAGGAAAAGAAGAGATAAAAAATGACAAACATCAATAAAATAATGGCAAAGAAATCAATCAAACGGCTCGTAATGATGCTAGTAAAACTTTGCCCTAAAAACAATTTAATCACCATGTAAATTAAAAAATACAACAACATAAAGCAAACTAAAATAATTAGATTGGTTTTCGAAAATACCGATCCCCATTCCGCATTACTGGATTGGTTGAAAATATTAGGACGGTGGGTATGTGTATGATGTGTTGGCTTTTTATGGCATTTTTTAGCGGTGGGGGTCGTGGAAGGTGTCGTTGTCGTGGAAGGTGTCGTTGTCGTGGAAGGTGTCTTTGAGGTAGAGGGTGTCGGTGTACTGCAAAAACAGTTGCCATTGGAATCGTAGGCGACCGTGGTACCTTGACTACAATGTAAATTACATGCTTTACTCATGATTATTCTTATATAATTGTCCTATATATCTCCACGGGAGTTTATGTGATTGTTTGATTGGTAAAAATGGTTTGCATTGGACACTAAGTGGCCTCACGGATGCGATAAAACAAACAGTAGGCCATCGGGGTAATTACATGATTCGGGTCGCTGATTTTTTCATGGGAAACGTCATTGAAATGTATCCATTCATCGTCGTAATTCTTGACAAACGACGTGTAATGACCCCCCATCACATTCCCAAAATGGTTGCATACGGCGATCAAATCATATACATATCTTCGGGGATTGTACCCACAGACATATTTAGCGAGATCCAGGCCTTCCAAAGGAAATTTTACTAAATCCGTGCGTTTTTCCGTTCCGCATGGGTTGAACCGTTTCAGTGAAATAACCAATACATCTGGGAAATTCCAAAAGGTGATTTGTTTATGTACTGTCTCTTTTTCGTTGGTTTTTTCGTTTAGCCACGCATTGCTGCCCTGCAAGATTTCGTCTTGGGTAAATAAATCAAAGCACGCAGAGAGTTCAATGTCGCGACCATTGGTGCTGGTGGGCAGGGGCAAGTCCAATATAAAATACATTTCCGGTTTGATGCTGTGCGAATGATTCGTATCGACCGATTTGATGTCGCTCACATAAATTCCGTAAAACAGTTTCATCACTTCCGAGTATTCCTTCTCATACACATTTTGCAACATTTGGTAACATTCCAAGGCAATGGTATCTTTGCGGTTCTGTTTCGTTCCCGAAATGTTCATGCGAATCCCCCGTGAAATCGAATTATGCATGCATTCCACGATGAACCGCAAAAATTCGGGCATGTCATTCTGGGCCCATCCCGTAAAAATGTCGCGATCCTTTATTTTAGCAATCTTCTGGACATTATGCACGAATTTATTGGGAGATATGGCGCCGTTGTTGGCCCACATGATTTCTTGCAACTCCACCCATTCGTGAATGAGTTTAATGTCATGCCGCTTTTTAGGATGTTTGATAAACTTGACGTGTTCTTTACTATACATGAACAATTCGTTCAATTCGTAAATGTGATTCATGATTTGCATGCACGAATTCATGAAACACGTGTTTCCTAAATTGGCTAATCCGGTGTACCCCTTTCCTTGATATTTAGACAAATCAATCTTCATCGATATTTATTGACGTTATTTAATAAATATCTGCCAAAATGTTTATGTATCTTTCGTAATGTCATCACGTTAAACGCGAAATGCGTTGCAAAAATGCTCCTATATCCAAAAACAGTTCAACATTGTTTTTAGCATACGTGTCACGGTTGCGTATGAGCAACAAGTCTTCGCGCGAAAGTGCAATGGTGTTCTTGGCGAAACAAATCGAACTCACGAAATTGCCCCCGCTCCCCAACGTGATCGAATATTTAGCATGATGCAACACCCCCAAAAAATGGAGGATGCGGTCGTAATCCAGATCGTTGTAAATGTTGTAGGTGGTGCGATCAATGACCTGGTTATTCGCTTTCAATTCCATCAATTCGTCATATACCGTGGTAATACCGTGCACCGCCGTCTCCAAATTATAGGGAAACATCTGTTCGCCTTCAATCACAATGGGTAAATCCGTTTTAAAATACCGGCAAAACTCCCGCAACCGGGTTTTCATGCCCTGATAATCGAAATCGCTGGTCGCCCGGCACTTGGTTTGTATGACAATATATTCATCCGGAAGACTGGCATCGCGCTCAAGATGAACGCGCTCCTGCAAGAAACTCAAATGGCGAATGTCCGTGATCTTCGCCTGCCAATTGCTATATGAAATACGTTCGTCGTAAAAAAACACCACGTCGTTGGGATGGGCGATTGTATTTAGCAATTTCAGTTTGACCTCCATGTCTTTCGCCGGATTGCCGACCGAATTCGGGTTCTTCACATAAAAAGCCACATTGAAATACACCGGACTCGAAATTTCCCCATCGTTCATGAGAATCACGGCAAAATACAAATCGCCGATGCCCGTTTGCACAATTTCACAACGGTTGTTTAGCAATTCTTGGGTGGTCAATTGGGAATTGTATTCAAATTTTGAAGAGTGTTGAATGAGATCCACGAAATGTTGTTTTTTACACGCATCGCTGGTCGTGTTCCACGTATCCATGTTTTTCCTATATGATGATGACGATGATACTCTACATTCGTTGATTAATTTTATATGATTTTACGACGCCAGGTTGAAATGCTCCTTCAATATATTCAATTTCGTGGGCCCGTTTTGTTTGTCACTCTGTCTGCGCACCTTGTAGACCCCGTTGGTGCCGGGAGCGATGGACGATTGGGCCGATGACGTGGTATTGGATGTGCCGCCATAAATATTCGTCAAAAAGTCTTCATTGTCTTCGTGCAATTCGGGGAGAATACGCGTCAACGGCTTGTCGATCACCAAGAGCAAGTGGTCTGACTTTAGCAATTTACGGTATTCCTGAATGGTCAAATTCCCGTAATATTTGTCCAGCATGTAGTACGGATTCGGGGCCGGTTTGATGTTTTTCTTATAGTCGTACACTTTGCTGTAAATTTGGTTCAACAGGTGGTACCGCTCAAATTTAGTCGAATCGTCCAAGTTTTCTTTCATCAAATAGGCGGTGGCGCATTCGGGACGGCAAAAAGACCCGTAACCATGGATCGAACCGTCCATCTCGTATCTGGGAATATAGCACTCGGGGTTGTCGAAATCGTAGGTGCACCAAAAACACGCCGACTTTTTATCCATAAACGACATGTTTTTGAACAGGCTGATTTTCAGCTTCTTTAATTTAGCGTAAATGTCCTTCATATCGGTACGTTGGTCTTCTTTAGGAGATTCGTCTTGGGTCTCGCCATCGTTGCTCGCTTCGCCCGTGGTGACCATTTGGTACAGCGCCGTCCGGTTCTTGGATTCCAGATAGGCGTAATCTTCCCCTTCCGCCGTGTTCGTACTGTTTAGCAACGAATATTGATTGGTTTGTTGATACGCCATGAGGTCCGGGGGTACATCCGGATTGTATGTGAGGGGGTTCTTGAATTGTTTGATTTGGTCATCTTTGTAACCGTGCAAATCGTTCATGGTACACTTTAGGTGTAAAATGATGTTGGCAATTTGGACCCCGGCATGGGGGTCGTTGGCCGGCTTCTTATCCATGGTAACAAATTGGCTTAACTTGTCCGTCTTGGGTTTTTTAGTCGCCGGCGCCCGTTTCGGCGCCGGCTTTTTAGCAACAACTTCGCGAATCGTACATGTGATATTGGTTTCGGTCGGTTCTGCTACTGCTGCTGCTGCTGTGGCTGTAGATGGTACCTCCTCGGGCACAGGTGATTCATGACTTGTGTCGGTGGTTGGTACATCGTCGGTAGTCGTTTTTTGTATCGTGGGTCTCTTTTTGCTTTTTGTCATATAGTAACAATATTGAATATTTGTACGGCATCCATTTATGTGGTTTACACTTTTTTCACGGTTTTCATTGTATCCTTGTGGGGGTGGGGGCGGGGATGGGGGGTCTCTCACCCATTTAGATGTATTTTGCCCGCAGAGACGGTTTAAGCCCCGAAAACACATTGCGCGGGAATTGTGCCCACTTACGTATGAATTCAAACGGGAAATCTTTGTCGATCAATTCGTCGCTGTCCATGGTCCCAAACCACATCATCACAAATACCGGTACAAAATCCAGGGCGTCGAGGCAATCATTCAAAAACGTGTCCTTGGCATACCCTTTCACCCCATATTTCGTAAGATGAATATAGTAATACTCCGCGAATAACGTCGCGTATTGTTGAATGGTCGACGTATGGAACGATTCAATCATGAAAAAGACCAGATCTTGAGCACCTTTTCCGTAGACCATGTGTTGCCAGTCTAAAAACACGGGTTCATACTCCTGACGAGACTTTAGGACATTATTATTATTATGGTTCACCATGCCACTATGGACCGAACCGTCCCGCGCCTGTAAGGACGCCAGATCTCCTGAACAATTGTCGTCGTCGTCATACCGATACCCCATCTTATAGTAAATATTGGCGGATTTAATGTCACCGTGGCACAAGGTCAAATCCCCGGAACTCATTCTGTCTTGGAGATCTCCGTAGTTTTGGACAACTTTATCCAGGTGATCCAGTTTAGCCATCTGGTGCGTTTCCAAGAAATAGTTTTGCCATTGGTATTTGAATGTTTCGAATTTCGATACCAAGAATTCTCCCAAGAACGGTTGGAAGATGCCATCGTTGTTCATTTTGATCCCCGAAAAAGATTTAGGCAAATCCTTGTTCCAAAAGGTGGCATGCAATTTGGCCATGGATCGCAGGATGGTGAACGATACTTCCAGGTCGGCACGGTTGAGGTCCACATTAAACTGCCCCCGTTCTTGGTGCATATTTTCCAATAGAACCCCGATGGTTTGATACTCGCTGTTTTTGATCATACCAAGATATTTAGGAACCGCCACGGGAACGAAATGGGCCAGTTGAGCATAAAAATAATACTCGCGCTCATACAGTTGCAGTTGTTTAGCCATGGTTGATCCCATCGTGACATCTCGGTTTTCCATTTTCAAAACACCATGCAGTATGCTATCTTGGGTAAGTACCCGCAGAGAAATGACGTCGGCAATGAATCCCCCCTTCATTTTCTTGTCGTCAATGTCCACGTCCACCACGTAATATTGGCACAACGACGCCGCAATCTGCCGTTTGAGCAGCGCCTTGTTGTCGGTTTCCACCATGATTTGGTGAATTTTTTCCAAATCGACCTCCAAGAAATTGGGGAAAGATATCTGCGCCCCGTGGTTCATGATTTCTTGGGACCGGTACGTGGTTTCAATCCCCACAATACAATCGGGGGACGCCGATTTCGCACTCATGAAACCCGTCTTGGAATCTTCAAATATAATCGTCTTGGACACATGCCCCACGGGGGACGACGGTCCCCTAAAATGGGCCATGGCTTTCAAATACGGATCGGGAAAGGGTTTAGGACGTTCACATTGGTCGGCCGTGACCAAGACATCGACCCACCGATCCCATTTGAAATACTGTACAACGGCCTTGGCGACCCGGCGGTTGCTGTTGGTGACCAACGCCATCTTATGGCCATACTCATAGGCCGTTTGTAGGAAAAGAGTGGCTCCTTCCACTTCACGGATCATGCTCCGGCGAGAGTCCAGATGTTCCAAGAAGAGTCGGTCCTTTTCTTGGGAAATACGATCGACCTGCTCAACCGCATGCGGAATCAACGTTTGCACCACATTGGAATCGCATTTTCCGGCAATATAATCCCCAAACATGGATTCGGTGAGGTCCATGCCGTACGGTTGGAGCAGGGTGCGCCATACGTCAAAATAGACGTCGTCGGTCAGCACCAACGTACCGTCCAAATCACATAGAAAAATACACGTATTTTCTTGGTACGATTTGATTTGGTCCATGGTCCCCAACGAAAACACCCGCACAAGTTCAATGCCGTGGAAATCCGCGGGGGATCGTTCTTGATGTATCAGGGCAGAGACCACCCTCGAAATATAAAACTCATTGTGAAACATTTGACGGTGTTGAATGATATAGGATGCTGCGCTAAGGAGACTCTCCAAGGTGGAAAAACAGTAGATGCCCGTGTTGGCAAAGTCGCTGATTTTCTCCTTTTCGCGAATATCGCGAATACGGTGGGAATGGGGGCCCGTTTCCGTCATTTGTATATAGGAAAATAGGGGGGTGGGGTCGGTATTTTTCGTATAAAACACGGCATCTTTGTGGACGGATTGCTTATACATCGAAACGACATCTTCCGTGTAAAACGCGTCGCAGTCCATCACCATGGTGTTCAGGTTGCGATAAAGGTGCAAATTGGCGACGGCATGCATGCCCCGCAGCACCGTTTCCGCGGCGCCCTGAGTAGGAGAATCCAGTGGTATGAAAGAGACGTGGGGGTACCATTTGCGCATCTTTATTTTGAAATCGTAGAGCGATTCCGGATCCCAGCTCGTCGTACAATAAATGATAAACACCTGATCGTCGGGTTCCAAGACTAAATGGTCCAATACATGACAAATCATGGGTTTACCCAGGATTTGGATCCAAGGCTTGGGAACCGTATACAGGGGTTTCATGCGTTCCCCCGTTCCGCCCATGGGTATAATAACGTTGACCGGCATCGTGGGTAGGGTATGTTGTAATGTCGCCGTATTTTCTATATATGAAACACACGCATTATGTCGACCGGAAATGGCCACAGGATGCGTAAAACCTAAAGACAAGACATATAATCTATATTATTGAATGAACACGACAAATAATATAGATCCCCCTGATCAACCCGCCGTCTTCATTCCGTGGGTGGAAAAATATCGGCCGTCACATTTCCAAGACATTGTCTTGGATCCCTTGAACCGCGAGTTGTTTCAAAACATTTTGAATAAAAATTATTTTCCGCATTTGTTGTTCTACGGTCCCCCGGGGACGGGAAAAACGACGACCATCATCAATTTGATCAACGAATTCCAGGCCAAGTACCACCGAATCAACAAAAGCACGGTGATTCATCTAAATGCCTCTGACGAACGCGGCATCGACATTATACGGAATCAAATACACCAATTTGCGAAATCGATGAACCTCTTTGAGATGGGACTCAAATTTGTGATATTGGATGAAGTCGACTATATGACCAAGAATGCCCAACAGGCGCTCAAATACATTCTGCAAACGTCCACTTACAACGTCCGGTTTTGCCTCATTTGCAATTATATTACTAAAATCGACGAATCGCTTAAAAACGAATTCCTATGTGTCCGTTTCAACCAATTGCCTAAACAGGACATTTTCCAATTTATCAAAAATATTTGTCGCGAAGAAGGGTTGTCCTTGAGCGATACCACGATCCAAACGATCCAGCACATGTACCAATCAGACATTCGCAGTATCATCAATTTCATTCAATTGGAAGGATTACGCATGAACGAGATTTATCATCCGTTTCATATACACATCTTGGACGAATTTCACGAAAAATTGCAGCAGGAAACGGTGGACGTGGACGAAATCATTGAATTTATCAATCACACGAGTATCCAGTACAACATGGACAAGCGCACCTTTTTGCAAAAATATTTCAACCATATCATTCGAAACCCGGAGAAACATCGCGGCAACCTTGCCGATTTTATCAACAAAATAGAAACCATCATCCACCGTCCCGACATTCCCATCGATGTATCCATTCGCTATTTTTGCACGTCCATGATGTCCATGTGCGGCTAAAGAGATTGCGCGCGAAAATTGATTTAAAGAATGTTTGGTATAAGTTATAGAAAAACGTATTTAAAGAACTGAACTGAACCGAGCCGATGGATCTCGACAGTGAATGGCAATGCTATTTGAACACCCAGCATCTTATAACAACATCTCCCAACGGTGCCCTAAATACAGAAGAAACGGGCAAACCCGGCAAATCGACCTGGTCGAAACCCAATGTTGCTAAAGGTGGAGTTGGAGGTGGAGGTGTTTCCAAGGAGGATATCGGCGATGAATCCTGTTCTCAGTCCTTGGATGATGAGGGGGGCGGTGCCAAAATTGGCAAAGCCAATGCAGACATGGAGCTCACCATTTCGACGAAAACCAAAGTATTGTTTCTTAACCAGTCCATCGATATCCATACCTTGTTTTGGAAAATACCCACCATTGAGTATTGGAGACCTGTGACCGGGGTCCTGAAAAAACAGATTAAAATTGTGTCGAAAACCCCCGAAGAGCACGCCATATACCAAGAACGTCTCAAACACGTGGGATATTACAAGGAAAATATCATCAAACAGATTCACAATCCTGCGGCGCGAAGCATCAAATTCAAAGACGAACGAAAGATCACAATCGGGGTCTCTAAAAAAGACATCACGTCCTACCGATGCAAAGTCAAAAACGCCTTTTACAATTGTTTTGCCCTGATTGTTCGGTTCAAATATCAGGACGAACCGTTTCGTGAGGTCCATATCAAGGTATTCAACACCGGTAAAATGGAAATACCCGGCATCGTGAACCACCATATTTTGAGCAACGTGAAACAAATTGTCCTAAACATTCTCCAGGAACATTTGCCCGAAAAAATCGACTTTATTGAAAATTACAACGAGGACCACGTGTTGATCAATTCCAATTTCAACTGCGGGTTCTTCGTCAACCGTGAACGGTTCCATGCGATTCTATGTGGCGAAAAATACGGTATCGAATCGTCGTTTGATCCGTGCAGTTATCCCGGCGTCAAATGTAAATTCTATTTCAACCACGACATTGGGTTCGACCGGGAAAAGCAGAATGGCAAAGTGCTCTTAGAAGATCGTACCCTCAAAATGAGCGAGCTGATTGACAGTAAGAAATACACGGAGGTGTCGTTCATGATTTTCCGCACGGGCAGTGGACTCATCGTGGGCAACTGTACGGAACGCATCTTACGGTTTGTATTTGAATTCATCAAGCAAATATTGTTGGATGAATATGAGAATATCTGTATCATGAGTGAGAACCCGGTCATCAAAAATAAAAAGCCCAAATTGAGGAAGCGCACGATTTCCTATACCAACACTTATTACGAAAACACGATTGCGGGGGTATAATGCCCCCCCCCCTCTCACAATGGTTTTATGTGAAGAAAACACTCATAAAACACATATAAAGAACTGTTCTATTAGTATTTATATTAATTATTATTTATTTTTCATTTTTAATTTATTTAAATAGATAGTATGAGTACATCACAAATCAAGACACCAGCTACGGCGGCACCCAAAGCGGTGGCATCCTCGTCACCAGCTCCGTCCAGCCTGCCTCCCACGCCTCCCACGCCGTCCGTGGCCCCTGCGGCTGGCGCGGCCGCGGCCGCATCGTCGGTGGGATACCGTCTCCCGGACAATGTGACCTTGCAGAATGCGGTCAAGTGGGCCATCATCGAGGATAAGCCGGTCATGATGGACTATTGGGCGGACAGTTTAGAGAAGAAGGTCTCGATTGGCATCAAGGAGAACGGGGAGAAGCTCCTGGTCAAGAGTGTCGAGGAGTATACGAGCCCCATCGTCAAGATCTTCAAGCAAAACACGGATTACATTATCATGACGGAGAATTCCATCTATTTGGTGGACACGGGGGTACCGGTCAAGAAGATTTATTAGATATTCCACTTATCACCCCATATAACCATGCTTTCGTAGCTCAATAGGAAGAGCATACGGCTGTTAACCGTGAGGTAGTGTGATCGAAACACACCGAAAGCGAATTTATACCTTGATCCGTCAAGGTATAAAACTTTGAAAATTACGACGCATACCTGAGAGAAGGGGCGATACAATTCAACGTATGGTCCATAATGGCTTCGCGGCCCCGATGGCTAAAATCTTCCGCATTGTGGTTGTGCATCTGTTCCAAGACATCCCATACCGACAAATTTTGAACGAATCCTTGACGAAAAAACGGGACGTGGCCCACATGATCGTCGCTATAGGACGACTGTTTCCACGTGTCCACCGTTAGACCGCAAGACCGACACGCGTCCTCCACATTGTCATAGACGCCCTGCAATAGCCACGTATTTTCTTCATATATCATGAAATATTTCTTGGTCGTATTCAACGACAGACCGTAATTTTTCAACAAACTCCAATTGAATTTTGCGCACGACATGATCCTGATTTCAACAACTACGACTACAGTATTTGTTGAAAAATGTTTATATCTCTTTGCACATTGCGCTTTGCATTTATGCTGGGCCTTTGCATTTATGCTGGGCCTTTGCATTTATGCTGGGCCTTTGCATTTATGCTGGGCCCCGGAACGCCCTGTCCAGGGCAGCGACCTGTTCCGGCGTCAGCGACGAGGGAAATTCCACGTTGAATTCGATGATCATGTTCCCCAACATGGCGTCTTTCTTCATCCCGATGCCCGGGACCACACGCCGGAAATTGGGATGGATAATGGTCACATTGTTCTTGTTATTGATGGACATGGTCTTGCCGTTCAAATGCTGCAAATCAAACGCAAACCCGCACAGCGCCTCGTGCAAAGTGATCGTCTTCTTGAACAAGAGATCCAGCCCCTGACGCTGAAACGGCGTGTTGTTGGTGATTTTGACGTTGACGTGAATGTCGCCCTTGACGTGTTCGTTCACGATGTTACCGCGATCGTGGATGCGAATCGTCTCGTTTTCGTCAATGCCCGGCGGAATCGTGATGAACATGGATTCACGCTCTCCCCGACGGTTGTTGTCGTTTTCCAGAACCCAGCGCTCAAAGTCCAACGGTACCGAACATCCCATATAAGCCTGTTGCAGGGTAATTTCGACCGTGCATTGAATCGGCGGCGGTTTCTGGTGGTGTTGCGGATGTTGTTGCTGGAAAAACGTGTGCCCTCCGTTGTGAAAAATGCGGACCCCAGGCATGCCGCCCATGCCCCCCATCCCGGGGGGCATGCCACCCCCAAACATCATGTTAAAAAATTGGTTGATGTCCCCGAAATCCTCGCCTCCCATGTGGGCAGACATATGAGGATGACCCGGATGCATGTGGTGTCCCATGCCCGGCATGCCCCCAAACGGATGCATGCCCGGGGGCATCCCGCCTCGCCCCCCGCCGTTGAACGGCGAAGCCTGACCGTCGTTGTACTGTTGGCGCAGTTCCGGGGTCTTCAACGCTTCAAACGCCGCATTGATCTCTTGGAACTTGGCCGTCGTATCCTCGTCTTGGTTGCGGTCCGGGTGATATTGCAAGGACAACTTTCGAAACGCCTTTTTGATTTCTTGATCGTCGGCCTCTTTGCTCACGCCCAATACATCATAAAAATTGGACATATTGTGTTATACGTATGACTGATGTATAATACAATATATTTAAGTGTATTTGGACCAGGTATCCCTATTGCAACACTGCAACACTTTTTTTATGGCAACACACTATAGAACATTCGAACCATAACATACCATGAAATTTCTTGGTGTATATGTGGGAAATAAAACCCAAAATAAAATCCTCTTTTGGATGATGATCCTCATCACCCTCGTCTTGATCGTACTGATTCACTGGAAACGTCCCCCCAAGGAAGGATTCAGCCAAGGCGAAAAATACGTCATTCGGCGCGATATCGACATCTACGACGCCTTCTTGGCCCAAATATACGACATGATTTATCAACCGAAACCGATGAACCAATCTATTTTCGATATGGTGGAGAAACTGACCATGCCCAGCAAAACCCAGAGTGTGCTCTTGGACGCCGGATGTGGTACCGGGGAACTCGTATCCTATATTCAATCCAAGGGGTATACCCAGGCCTACGGACTGGACAATTCGCCGGACATGATCACCGAATGTACCGACAAATACCCTGATTTACCCATCAAACAGGGCAACTTGAACGATCCCATGACCTACGACAAGAACATATTCACCCATATTTTGATGACGGGAAACACGATGTACCATTTTCCGGACAAGGTCACCCTGTTCCGCAACCTGTACTATTGGTTGATCCCCCACGGATTCTTGGTGATCCAACTCTACGACCGTGAGAAGTTTGACCCCATACCTGCCACGGGGAAGCCGCTTTTAGTCGATTCCTTGCAAAACCTGGTCCTTACCCGGGTAACCGACAGCGTGATCCATTTCCCCAATTTCACCTATAAATCGTCCTACGATTTTTCCAAAGCTGCCCCACAAAACACGGTCTTGTTCCAAGAATCGTTCCAAGATTCCCATACGAAACACATCCGGCAAAACGAATGGACCATGTACATGGAACCCTTGGACGAGATTGTGTATATGGCCCAGTACGCCGGGTTCTTGGTACACGGACAGGTCAATCTAAAAGAGGCCAATCAAGATGAACACCAGTACATCTTCATTTTACAACGTCCTCATTAAATATAAGCATCATATATTACAAATAATAACGCATGATGTTGTCCATCTTCACACGCGAAGATTTGCGCAAAAGATACGAAAAGGCCCAAGAGACGCGGCACATCTACGACCTTCGATTCGTAGAAAATGCGCTAAGAACGATTAAAAACGGGGTACTGAAGGCCAACGACGCGGGCGACAAATCATATACATTTATCTTTGGAAGAGGCGAACCGAATAGCCCGGTCTTGATCGAGGAGATACGAAAGCGCGTTTCGACCATGTTTGTGGACAGCAACGTCACCGTGCAACGAGATTTTTTGAACTATGTGAAAATCATCGTCGTATGGGACGCCTACGAGGACGGCAACGACAACGACACGCTAACGTGTGTAGCGACCTGACCGCGAAAAACTGTCCAATACATAAATGATGAAGACACCGACCAAGGTGAACATCGCAAATTCTTCCATCGAATTGTGGGTTTTTTCGTTGGACTGTTCTTCCAACAAATGAATCATATAGTTGATCTTATCTAAAAGAGTATTGTCGTTGGATAAGGTGCCGCCCTGAGAACGGGGGGCCGCGCCCCCCGAATAATACGGCGCATTGGTTATCTTGGTAGGAACCTGGTACGCCATCTGGTAACTGGCGATTTTGTCTAAATCTGGGTTATTGGAAGCAATCGTAGGACGCATCGAATCGCGGGGGGTAGTCACCGGGTACGGGGACGCGGCCATCCCGCCGGTATCGAAACTGTCTTTGAAGGCGGCGCCCGCCATAGGGGGGAAGAGGTCGTTTACCGACGCATCCTTCTTGGTATTGACAATGGGGTGGGACAACGGTTTGAAATCCGCCAAATTCTTCCCGTCGTTGTCCGCCTTCAACGCTTGCATTTGGTTGATGAGTTCGTTGACCCGCGATTGCCGTTTTTCTTGGTCGTTGACCTGTTGATGCATCTGGTGCATCTGGTTTTTGTCGTCTTGGTACATTTGTTGTTGGGAGACGTATTTGGAGCCCTGATAGTCCCCCAGTGTGTCTAAATCGTCGCCGCCTGTGGCGAAGGACTCGACCGAATGTACCCCGCCGCCAAATACATTGTCATTCGCAGATGAGGCATCCAATGCGGGTGATTTGCGGACGGTACGTCGCATAGACGGTATTCTCTTTTTGGGGGGTTCGTCATTTGTCCATGGAGAAGCGGTAGAAACCAGTAATGACATGACCTAAATATTCTGGATTATTAAAAATATACGAACTACTTACTTAAAATTTGATTAGATAAATTGATCCCCGAGATGGCGCTCATGCACCTTTGGCGATGTACATCCATAAGCGCAAGGGGGTGGGTGGGTGAAAATGCAATTATTTGAAATCACTGCGGGTAATGGTTCCAATACGTTTGCCGTTCATGTAAATATAGGTAATCGGCGCCTTGACCATGTAATCAGATCGCTCAAACGACCCCGGAGGGGCCGAACCGACGGAAGGATCAATCACGGTAGTATTGTTATTTATGATGGGTATATTCGTCAGTGGCGGCAAGGTCAAATTGTTTCCAAGGGGTCCAAAGGGCGGTCGGGGTCCACTCAAACCGGGGGGCGGAGGAGCAGGTATCGGGGTCTTGAGACGGTCAACATTGACGGTCCCCCACGAATCGTTCTCGTCACTTTCCAACAATTTTTCGATTTTCAATTTCAGCGCCTTGGTATCGTCGTCGGGGGTCGGGGGGCGTAGGTTGGTTTCTTCACGGGGTCTGGGGGGCGGAGGCGCAAGGACCCCATTCACGATAGGTCTCAGCGGAGGGGCGCCATCTACATTTGGGGGTGAACTCATGCTATAAGTAAAGTAATAAACGTAATAAATATAATATGGACACAGATATCTCTAAGTTACAAGTTATCTAAACAGCTTCCCATTGAATAACCGGTATTTGAATGGGAAACGGACGACCTGCACCCCCTGCATGGACAAGTGCTTCAAGAGCACCGGTTCGGGTCCATAATACGGATGCAACCGATCCAAGATGGGATAAATGTGGTCCATCAAGGTCATATAGGTCTCCATGGCATAAAAATCGCCCACGGCCAATTGATCGTTGAGACCCCCCCAATCGTACCCTTCGGGCACAAATACCGTCGGGGGCAACAGCGCGTCCAGATCTTGGAACCAATCATATACCAAGGATTCATCACTGAACATGTCGAGCCGGGCCGAAATGACCAGATCGTACCAGGTATCGGTTTCTTTCATATACGCACACATGTCCTGGAATACCCGGTGGCGGTTGTACCACATACACATCATGTTGTGGGAATTCGACTGCGGATGACATGTATATGAGGCGACACACGGGTAATCGATCGGCCCATTGTTGATTTTCTTGGGGGCATAGAGGGCTTGGAACCCTGCGAGATCTTCGTCCAATTCGGGGCTGTGACTCAAAAAAAAATGGGCGTCGTGCCCCTGAACCAAGGAAGTCTGGATGTTGTCGTAATGTTCGCGGTAGCGCAAGATGCGTCCAGAGAATAAAATGGCGATTTTCATTTAGGATACGTGCGTATTTATAAGATGGCCGTCGAAACGCCCGCTCCCAAGGTGGGAACAAAACATAAAAAAGAGTGTTTTTTATGTTTTTTATCGTAATCAACTCGTCATGGGGCTAAATATTCATGTTACGTTCTATATCACCTACTACTATTTTACTTGGCAGCCACCACCTTGCGAATCACCTTCTTCTTGGGTGCCTCCGCATCTTCAACCGCCGCCGCTGGCTCCTTCTTAACGACCTTCTTGATCATCGTAGACGACGGGGCTTCGGCGGGCTCGTCCGGTCGAGAAGCGTCGGCCGCCTCCTCCCCCTCGCCATCACTATCCTCCACATGCGTATCTGGATTGGCCACCGGATCCATGGCGGACTTGACCACGATGGGAGGCACGACGCCCATCTCCTCGGCCGTCGCCTCGTCATGAATCACCTGACTCTCCAGTGCCGTCTTTTCCTCCGTCGACAAGCTGATATGGCACTTACCAAACACGGAAACCACCTCGCGCGGCTTGACAATGCACTGAAACATCTTCCAGGTGAGACCCCAACCCTTGCCACCGATCCAAATACCCGTGCATTGGAGACCGCAAGCAACGCGACTCAACTTGGGCACAAAATCCATCGGCGTGAGGTGATCATTCTCACTAGGGAAAATCAGCTTGGAGCTGGTATCGTAAATCTCCACGCCCCACTTACCGTCGTAGTTGGGCACCTTGGCGCGAATCGTGGGCGGCTTCGTGTAATCAATCTTCTTCGTATCCTTGTTCTTGCTGTACTTCAGGAAGGGGAAGAAGGTGTGCTTGCACAACTCCAGGCTCATGGACTCGCCCCACCAGAGCTCACTGTTCTTGACCGCATCGTTGAGCACCTGCTGCTCGAAATCCTTGAGCTTGCTGAGGAACTCATCCGTAGCGGGCGTACGATACTCATCGTTCGGGAAATTGAGTGAAATGCTGTACTTACCGTCACTCTCGCCCTTTTCATCCACAAAATCGGCAATGCCCCAGGTCATGAGGAGCGGCGTCGTAATGTGGAGCGAGCGATTGGTTTGCTTGCTGACCAACGAGATCGACTTGCCCCCCTTATCATTGACCTTGGGGGCCATGTACTTGATGGCAGAGGTGTCCCAGTCGGCAACGGTGAGTACAACATTCTTAGACGACATCTTAGTTTTGATAGTTTAGTTTTGAAAGGAGTGCTTTGGACTTGGCTTTGAGTAGGAGTGCTTGGGGGTAAAGTTGTTGTTCAACGACTTTGGTATGATACTATATATTGGCAATTCTTTAAATCAATTTTATTTTTTGCGCCCGCAGGCAAACCATGTATCGAGTGAAGCCTCAACACGGATTACGCACATCCTGCAAGTACTTGGTCCCCTGAAAGTGCAACGGTACGTTGTTCCTATACAAGACAATGCTAAGCAGACTTTGATCGTGCCGGTGCTCACAAAAGTAGGGGGAATTGGGCACCTGACTGGGCGAATCCGTGATGTTGTGGGCGTCGCAGCACATTTCGAGCCAGTCCTGCACCATTTGGCACACATGGTCCGTCTTGCGCATGGTCAAAAACCCGGCCCAGCAGTCACAGACGCCTTCCACGAAAACCTTTTGCTCCATGTGAAACCGGACCACCACGTCCATTTTGCACCATTGGTGCATGGCGTGGATGTTCCCGTTGGGACGGTTGGTCCACGCCAAGAAATCTTGGCGCTTCAAATATTCTTGGTACATCTCCTGAAAAGGGCATTTGAAATAGTATTTGGAATCCAGATACATGAGAATGTCGCCGTGGTTCATCTTGGCCAACGTGCGATCGATGATATAGGATTTCCACATCCAGTAGCCGCCGCCGCGGGGCTGATCCAGGATGTCGCGGTGTTGTTCCCGGAACGCGGGGTCCATGTCTTGGGAATCAAAGACGATGATGTCGAATTCGGGGCCGTACCGCCGCACCGATTCCAAGAGGCGGGCCAAATCGGCTTGGTGCGTATGGTCGTCATATACCAAGAAATAGTGTTGGGTCATGGCGATTAAAAATGTGTCAAATATACTAAAATATGTGTATAGTTGACGCGTTCTGTTTATACATATTTACTTACCCATTCCCACAATTCTTCTCCCAACCCCCCGGGAGACAAAATATGCACATTTCCGTCGCTCAAGGTGGGGTCCAAGAACCCCTCCCGATCCGCGTAAACGTCGTAGACATTGAAAAAATAGTACCCATGTTGGCGACACAACTCCTCCAGTCGCGCATTGAAATACTGGACATAGGCACGCCGTTCTTGGTCCGTACCAAGAAAGGGGTAATCCGGGTTTTCTTGGCAACCGTGGCGCCGCACGGGCGGGGGCACATTGAACACGGCGACCCGGATCTCCCCGTATTGGGCCACATTCTCGGCAATGACCATGAAATAGTGTTCGGTCACATTATGGATGATTTCTTGGTACGTGTTGTCTTCTTGGACATATTTATGTATATGACAGCGGCAGTCAATCTCGCCGAAACACAAGATCACATAGTCCAACTCCTCCACGCCACAGCGCGCAAAGTCCAATACCTCCAGGCGATCACGGCCCACGGAGAAGCAGGTCTTGGCCCCCAAATGATGTATTTTGATCGGGAATCCGGTGGTCGTCCACCCACATGTGGCATGGCTGTCCCCGATGGTATGTATCCGGGTCATCTTAATAGGGAGTTCTATATGATATCCCCGTTTGAAACGCTCTACGGGACCAAGAGGGTATCGCAGCTGCCACAGGGGGCATCGAAGAATTGCGTGTACCCCAGTTCCTCCATGCAAAATTTCTTCAGGTCGAATTCGCTTTCGGCAGCGTATTGCGGGTATTCGCGGCAAATCTTGTCGTGCAAATAGCAGCCATGAATGTCTTTGTTTTCATAAAGAATGACCGGACGAAACTTGGTGAGGGTTTCCTTGGCCCGGGAAAAAATAAAACTCTCGGCGCCCTGGGCGTCGCAATGGATGAACCCCAGATTCTCCAGGGGCATTTCGTCGATCGTGGTGACGTCGACCTGCTCACCGTCTTTACCAAGACAGAGACCGCCGAAATTGCACGCCAGGTACGATTCTTCCCCGTAGCGCTTGAGGGCGTTCCCTCCCCCGGAATCCAAGATATCGTCGTTCATGGTGCATTGTCCGGAATAACAGAAAACCCCTAAATGGTAGGGCACGATTTTATGTTGCAAGTGATTGTCTTCCACGTTCTTGACCAAGAGGTTGTACATGTTGCGCTGGGGTTCATATACATGAATCTTCTGCGGTTCCTCTAAATAACTGGCGTAGACCAAACTGGAGGTGCCACAATGGCCGCCAATTTCCAGGATGTTTTTCTTGGGGTCAATGTACGGCTGGATCCAGGCGAGAATCTGTTCGTCCCAGTAGCCGCCCGAAGAAAAACTGCCGGCAATGACATGGTCATTTTTGTAGAGAGTCACTTTGCCAAATTTGGTATCGTAGGTGGTGGTGGTCATCTTGGGATGCGTGGACGATGACCGTATAAAAATTGAATGGCAATTTTTCCTAGAATTTTAAACTACCTATTTGAAATTGATACCAAGAACATGTCGGCCCCCACCATGACTTCGATCGCCTGCGACTCCGTGATGGATCGCGCCCTGGGACACGGCCCCCAAACGTCGGGGGGCAGAGGTAAGAGTTCCTACGCGGCCCTGGAGAACATGCCCAAGTGGAAGCGGGAGCGAGCTCTCCGCGAACAACAACTGTCTGCCGAGGCCGCCAAGAAGACCCAGCAGGCCGCCTCCAATGCGCACAAGGAGACGGTCAAGAAAATGTTGGCCGGCGAGCTGGATTATATGTGAAAATGTCCTATACAAACCATCATGCGAAACCCCGCTCCCCACTAAACAAAAAAAACCCACACGAAATAGTTAGGACCCGAAGAAGCAAGGGTCCTAACTATTTTTTACCCCAGTTGGAGCCATGTCCATGGCCCAAATCGTAATAAAAACACGGTTCTTCCACATAGATGCAATTGGTGTGTTTCAGTATTTTTAACCAACAGTCGTAGTCTTCGGCAAAATCGGTGCACGCCATGTACCCGACCCGTTGCAACAGATGCCGGGCCACGACCACACTCGACGTCACGCAACAGTTGTGCACAGACAAGAACTCGGCGGTCCAGACCCGGGGAAACTCGCGGTCCAGGTCCGTGCGCCCGCGACTACGGTAAATGTTCTGCAGCGTGAGCCAATTATGCTCGGCATTGTACCGACGGTATGGGGTACCCCATTGGTAAGGACCCATCCCGATCAAGCCGTCGCTGCAGCACATTTCGCACCCCGGCGTCCATTTAAGGGCCTCGAGTTGCCATTCCAATTTTTTAGGAAACCAGAGATCGTCGTCGTCCAAAAAGGCCACATACTTGCCCGTGGCGTTCAGGATGCCTTCGTTGCGTACGTGGGCCGGGCACCCAAACCCGTAAATCGACTTGCTATTTTGCGGCAGATGAATCACCGTGACGTCGGGACCAAAGTCGTACGTGTTGTACCGGGGGTCGGTCGACGCGTCGTCCACTACGATAATCTCCACGTTGGAATAGGTCTGCGCTTGCACGCTTTCGACCGCATTGACCAAGAATTCAAACCGATTGTACGACGGTATAATGACCGATACCTTGTCCAATTTATCTACGAAATCCATCGAATCGTATCGTATCGAATCAATTGTAATGATATTGAACGCTTTTTTTAAACCCCTAAAAAGGGTGTAAATACATGGACGCATATCTCCTACATACGAAACCATACAACAAATTCTCCATGGATCTATCGCCTCACAAATCGTCCCCCCTCTTTATCAGTAAATACAAGCCGTATTCCCTGGACGGATTCTTCGCCTCCCCCAAATTTAAAAGTGTCCTAAAAACCCTCCTGGAAATGGACGACCTCAACATCCTCTTCATCGGGAATACCTGTTCAGGTAAATCGATTTTGCTGCACACCCTCATCCGCGAATATTACCAATTGCGCCCCGACCAATCGCTCCCCGAAAACAACATTCTCTATGTGAACAACTTGAAGGAACAAGGCATCAGTTTTTTCCGCAGCGAATTGAAAACGTTTAGTCAATCCCATAGCATCATCTATGGGAAAAAGAAAATGGTCATCATCGACGACATTGACACGATGAACGAACAGAGCCAACAAGTGTTCCGCAATTACATTGATAAATACCGTCACAATGTGCATTTCCTGTCGGTATGCACCAACATCCAAAAAGTCATCGAGAGTTTTCAGTCGCGCATGCACATTATTCGCATTGAACCGTCGACGCCCCACCAAATCGAGGAACTCTACGACAAAATCGTCGCCGAAAATCAACTAAACATTGCCCCGGACGCCAAGGCTTTCCTACTCAAATACTGCCAACATTCCGTACGGTCCCTCATCAACCACATGGAGAAGATTTGGATCTTGGGCCGGCCCATCACCATCGACACCTGCATCAAATTGTGTGGCGTTGATACCTCCCAATATGTGGCCTATATCGAAAAATTGCGTGAAGGCGATCTCAATGCGGCCATCAAAATCATGTACGGGATTTATGACTACGGGTACAGCGTGATTGATGTGATGGAAAGCGTGTTTTCATTCATTAAAATGACGCCGCTCGTGACCGAGGAAGAAAAATACAAAATCATCATCTGTTTTTGTAAATACATTACGGTCTTTTATACGGTGCACGAGAACGTGATCGAATTGGCCTTTTTTACGAATGCCTTGTACAAAATTTTATATGAAAATAGTATAAACCGTGGCGATCCTCCTCTTCCTACTATCCCCTAAATACGATGTGGATGCGGGTCGCGATCGTCCTATATTTGATCCTCTTCTGGGTGGCAATGATTCGACTGTCCCCCATGGATAGCAAAATATACTGGTGGACACTGGAAAATTGCGATTTTTTTATATGGGTAGTCCGGCATTTCAATCACAATTTTTCGACCCATACCAACAATTTGACGAAATTTGTCGTGTCGGGCGCCCTGTTTTTTCCTCTGTTTCCCATCGTGGCGTGGATCGATCCTCAGTGGGACAAAATCCTGAACTACGAGGGGATGCACCACAGCATGGTGGTATCACTGCACCGCGACAGGTGGTCGGGGGAAACGGGGCTGGTCCAACGCATGCAAAGCAAGTTGTGGTGGTATCGTTGTTTCGGGGCAGCCGGTATACGTACTCCCCAAGTATATTATCACTACGACGCGAGCCAACGGTTGTTGACGCCTGTGACCCATGTGAAAATAGACGACATGCCGTGTATTGTGAAACCGGAATACGGCACGGGGGGGTCCAGTATCCAAAAGAGCACGCTGGCGGCCGTTCTTTCTTGCCCACCGGCCTACCCCAACAACATGGTGATCCAAGAATATATCCAAGACGGGTTTGTGGACTACCCCCGGCATTTTCGCATATACACGACCATGTTGGGCGGAAACGTCTCGGTATTTTCTATCGATTCGCGCAGCCAACTGGATACAGGGGGCATTTCTTCCAACATTGCCCAGGGGGGCACGATGCAGCCGTATCATCCCGAATCCTTGTCGACCGAAGAAAATGCCATGATCCAAGAAATCACCAGCCAACTTTGTCAGTTGCACCGGCATCAATTTCATATACTCCCCATCATTGGGTGGGATGTATGTTTAACCCTGGACGGACCCTACGTGTTCGAGGGGAACGTGGGGGCCACCATCCCGGACCACATGTACGACGCCTACATGGAATTCATGCGCCGCGTGTACCAAGAATGAAAATTGATCGCGCGGGGTATAATAATATAAAATATATAGGATATATCATATATAACCAACCATGGGAGGGAAGCAGTCGTGCACATTTTTGAAAACCGCGGATGTCAAGTCCACACCTACAAATACGCTACAAACCGACACAGTTGTGAATACGGTGATTGAACAGTTCAGTAAACGTTCAAATTTAGGTATCAAGAAGTACGGGACCACGCTGGACCGTGAGGATTTGAAGACCCTGGATTGGGTCCAACACCTTCAAGAAGAATTGATGGACGCCATCCTCTATTTGGAACGTTTAAAGCGGGATCTCGAGAAGGGCACCAAGAAAGATGTCGAGGTCGAGGTCGATACCCCCGGTACAGACAAGAAGAAGGAGGTGTCCCACGACCTTGTCTTGGGACCGATTGACGATTTCACCACGTTGGAAAAAAATGAGGCTAACATATTTTAAATGCCCTCAAAAAAACAACCCAATGCATGGAAACGAGTTTGTGTAAATTTTTGTGTTATTTTTATTCGTTGTATATTAAAAATAAAAATAATAAACATAGTGCATTTTACTATTGCAAATGAACACCGCCCTGAAAAATGAGACCATCGAAGAGGATAACAGTGACGCGGCCATGAACGACGACGAAAGCCAGGCGTCCACCTCGTATTCCGGGTCAAGCAGCATGAAAGATGAAGCCGGTAGCAAACCCCTGAAATACTTGTTTCAATATCACATACCTATTCATGTTCTATTTGAATTATTGCAACAAATATGCGTAAAAAAGGACAAATATTACTTGTACGATTTCAATGCGTTTCGACTCTTGCAATTTCACAAGTTGTACGAAGAATTTTCCGGGAAAATCCTTTTGTGTTATAAACCGTCGAAACGGAGTTATGTGACGCGTAAATTAACGTACAATTCGTTTGCCACCATTATTCGTCACATTTGTCGCATAAATACCATCAAATATAAAACCCAGTTCAATTACCAACACTCGTTGTACAACATTGACTATTATATCTATCACGATGCCCCGTGCGGGATTCCCTACTTACCTACATTCACTCTATAGTAGAAAGGTGCCAAAGGTTTACACCTTTGACGATTTAAAACGCCCATTTAAATTGTCGAAGATGTAATATGTGACCAATATAATATATACGACGCGAACATGTTTGAAAAGATAAATATACGAAATTATGTTATTTTATTCGCCATTGTCGCCATTTCGAGTTATTTTGGGAACCAACTCAAATGGCTGGGCAACGACTACGATCAAAATGAGGAGAACGATCTTATACGCAAATATTTGTTAACCGACGTCGACAACGAGGCGCTGCAAAAGAACAAGAAGCCCAATTTATGGATTCACACTACCTATGCCACCAATGCCCGTAAATGGAAGAGTTTCTTCTCACGCAATTCGACGGATTTGAATCAACCTTATATCCATTTGACGATCAAAACCATCATACAACATTGCGGCGATACCTTCAACATTTGCTTGATTGATGACGAGTCGTTTAGCCAATTAATTCCGGAATGGAACGTGTACGTTTCGACCATGGCCGAACCCTATCGCCATCGTGTCCGTGATTTCGGTATGGCGCTTTTGTTGTACAATTATGGGGGCATGGTGGTCCCCAATTCGCTCATTTGTTTCCGCGATTTGGGTGGCCTGTATGCCCACGGCATCACCGGGGACAAACCGTTTGTATGTGAACAGTTGAACCGGGTCTCCAATTTGAAAATCCACGACAAGACGTTGCGGTTCCTCCCGGATTCCTACGTGATGGGCGGCAAGAAGGGCGACAGCACCCTGGGCGAATGGGTCAAATACTTGAATATGCACGTCAACGAACCGCATTTCCAGTCGCAAGACGAATTTGTCGGCAATTCTGCTCGCTGGTTTTTAGACGCGATCGACCGGGGGAAGATGAATTTAGTGGGCGGCGAGAACGTGGGCATCAAAACCCCGAATCGCGAGGCCATTTTCTTAGAGCAACTCATGGAAGAAAACGAATTGAACCTGGATCCCATGTGTTACGGGGTGTACGTGCCCGCCGACGAAGTCCTCAAACGGACCAAATACCAATGGTTGGCCTACATGTCCCTCGACGAACTGCTGAAAACCCGGATCATTCTGGCGCATTACCTGATCCTTGCCAAACAGAGTCATGGTCGCCAAGGTCATGGTCGCCAAGGTCATGAGGTGGTCAACGACACCATGAAAATCAAATACATTTTGCCGAGTGATGGTCTATAACCATTCATAAAAACACATAAAAGACTTGCACGATTTCATCCAATACCAATCTATTTGATGAAACTACTTCTTTTATCCAAGGCGTTGGACATTGCCGACGTTCCCAACACGGAAACCACCGAGATCCATGTGTTTACCCAATTTTTCGTGCATAAATCCCCCGGCCGAAACGAGGAGATGCGTCATTGTCTCAAACAGAACCAACAGAATCCCCATGTGACCGCGATTCATTTGTTGGGGGAACGCGAATACAGCCTCAACGAGTTGGGTCTCGAGACTGGCCATAAAATTGTCCAAGAAAATGTGGAAAAACGCCTGACCTTCCAGGCAGTCTTCCAGTACATTCGCGAGAAGAAAATCAAGGGGTACTGCGTGATGACCAATGCCGACATTTTTTTCGACGATACCATCAAATACCTGAAAACGAGCACCTTGCACGAGAAGAAGGAGGCCGTGGCCCTCTTGCGCTACGAATTCAACAAGAACGCGGGGACGGACAAGTCGCCGATTTTTGGTCCGCGGTTCGATTCCCAGGACACGTGGATTCTGCACTCGAATTACGCAGTGCGCATGTCCCAAGAAAAGATTTTTAATTTTGAATTCGGCAAGCCGGGTTGCGACAACAAGATGGTCTATTTGTTGCGTATTCTGGGGTACGGGGTGATCAACGACCCGAACATCATCAAGAGTTTCCATTTTCACCGCAGCATCATGCGCGATTATTTCGGCAAAGAAGTGATTGCGGCGCCGTGGGGGACCATTGTCCCCGCGGGATACAACCCCATGTCGATGCCGCCGTCGCTGGGCATCAATGCGGTCGACATTTGCCGTACTTCCCAGGGTTTCCAATACCTGATGTATGATGACCACGTCATGCTGTACGATTACATTGCCCAGAAGTTGCAGCGCAACGAGCCGTTTGTGATCCCGCGCATTGCCGGTATTGAGAACAATTTCGCCGTGTTTGCTAAAATCAAGCAGCAGACGGGGCGGCCGGATTTCGACGGGTATTTCCAGCAAGTCGGGCCGGCGATGAAGACGAATGCGGGGGTGCTGTTGTCGAACTGGGGGTCGGTCATGAATTATTCGGCCACGTATTTGAAGGCGTTTGACAATTGCGAATTGTACTCGGGATGGGAAATTCAGGGGGAGGTGCACAAACACATTGCTCAGTCGCACGATTTTATCCGGACCACGTACCCGACCAAGCGGGTCTTCTGGGCGTTTGCCTTGGACATTTTTCATTATGTCTACGATCCCAAGGCGTGGACCAAGAGTTTGCAAGGCAAACGGATCTTGGTGATTTCGCCGTTTATTGAGAGCATCCGCGAGAAGGTTCCATTGCGTACCAAGCTGTTTGACGGGGTAGACTTGTTTCCCGAGTGCAAGTTTGTGTATATTAAACCGCCGATGACGCAGGCGGGAGAACCGTGCCAAGAGTTTGACGTGGAGTTGCTAAATTTCACCAAGCGCCTGGACGAATTGCGCGACCAGTACGACGTGGCCTTGGTGAGTTGCGGGGGGTACGGTAACCCGGTGTGCAACTATATCTTTGAGAAGCACGGCAAGTCGGCGGTGTATGTGGGAGGCGTGTTGCAAATGTATTTCGGGGTGTTGGGGGGCAGATGGCTAAAGGAACGCCCGGACGCGGTCCGTCTGTTTTTGAATGAGCATTGGTCGCGTCCTAAAGTCAGTGAACGCCCGGCGAATTGCGAGGCGATTGAAAAGGGGTGCTACTGGTAATGTATTGGAACCTACGTCTACACAGTACCCCAGTAAAACCTCCCTTGAGATATCTCCATATGCAACCCACTTCGTGGGTCGCATATGGAGTAACGACACGCAAACCCATAGGGTTGCGGGCTTCGCCCGCTGACCATCTTATAGAAAATCTTACAATAAATCTTATCCAATTGGTTGTATAAGATTTGTACCAAGAACCCTTGTTGTCTTTGCTAGGCCCCAGCGCCACCTTTGGTGGCGCAAGTGGGCCTAGCTATCTAAGGGAGGTTTTACTGGGGTACTGTGTAGACGTAGGTTCCAATACCGTTGGTTCCAATAATTTATTTGCGCGACTTGCGGGTACGGCGCGTGTCCTTCTTCACATAGCCAAACTTGCCCTTCTGGGCGAAGAATCCGTACTTTTGGAGGCGCTTCTCGCGCTTGGCGGTGCGGTGCTTCTTGGCGGAGACGATGCGGCCATACTTGTTGTAAAAAAGATCCTTCTTGGTTAAAAGACCCGCGGTTTTGTACGCGGTTCCGTTGTAGACCTGGGCGCGGGACCCAAAGAGTTCCTTGTACTTGTGGCCATCAATGTGGTAATGGCCATCGGCATGACGTTGAGGACGCTTCATGGTGTATGTTGCTATATATACTATATGCGTAGATTATTGTTCTGTATTGGGGTGGGGATGGGGGCAGGGGGTATCCCGAATTATTTCAATAACGTACCAATCCGGGTACAGTTGTAATTTTATTTGTACTGTAAATGACGTTTATAGACAAAAAATGGGCAAAAAATATTCCAGGGGGGTATCCTATACATCCAATTGTATTTGTTTATTTGATGCCTCCATATTATCCGTTAGCCTTGCGTGATCCATATTCTAGATGGTATGATCGTAGATACGATTGTTTATACGGTGGTTATGGCTGTTATAATCCGTATTACCGCCCCTTGGCGGATTATTATTACTATGGACCGGTAAGCCTATCCCCCTGGTATTATTAGGGGTTATGTCAACGATAAAAGTTCCATAATCTGGCCATAATTTGCGTTCGTTTTCTTATATTCCTCATATTCCGCCTTGAGGACCCGGTGGACGTTTTTATTGTACAGGATCGGGTTGACAATGACGGTTTTACCCCGACGATCGACATCGTATCCTGGACCACCGGTATTCATCGTGCCGTCTGCGTGGACCAAACGCATCTTACGGTTGTATTTCATGCTTTGATATATGTAGTTTGAGTTTTTCATATATCGATGAATTCAATTTTTGTGGAATTACTGTGTATATGTAAAAAACACAAAACCGTGAAAATGGGAAAAATCACAAATATTACAATTGTGATTTTTGTAAAATCTGTAGTATGTGATTTTGTGATTTACTGCATTGATTACAAATTGTTATCATGTATGCAGTAAAAATAATCGGCCGTTTGACTTTTAGTTCATTAATGTATATATATAATTCACTTTATATATAACGCTTTATTGACATGTCCACGCCTACCCCGATCCCTACAATGCCGACGCCGTTTCCCCCGTACCAGCAATTTCAATCTTTTTATCCTCCGGACAATGCATCGCCCAACACGCTTCTTGGGTCGATGCAGAACCAACACATTAACCAAAACATCTACCAGAGCACCGACAAGATCATATCGGGTATCAACGAGACGAGCCAGTTTTTGACGGGGGGCATCAACAGCCTCAGCAAGGACGTGGCGGCGTCTTCTCTGGGTCTCCGGGATGCCGTTGAACGCGGCAACCTGGTCAACGGGAACGCCATTGAGCGTACCGCGGGTGAGATCAAATTGAACACGACCATTGCGGATGCGGCGAACCGCCAGGTCGCCGCCGACATTGCGCGCGATATCTTGCGCACCGTGGACAACCGTGCGGCGGCCCACGAGACCACGATGGAACGTGTCGGGTCGAATTTGAACAGCTCCGTTGAGCGCACGGCCGCCCAGAACGGCGTGGCCATTGAACGCAACGGTGGCAACATCATGACGGCCATCGAGAAGGTGGCGGGCGAGGGCCGCTTGACGACGACGGTGGTGGACGCGGCGTCCAGACAGGCCAATGCGGATAATTTTCGTGATGTCTTGGGCGCAGTGGACCGCACGGGTGCGGCAGCAGTGAATGCGACGAATCTCCAGGGCGGCACCCTGCTGAGCACGATTGAGCGCGTGGCGGGGGAGGGCCGCGTCACGACCACGGTCACGGACGCGGCGTCCCGTCAGGCGGCGGCGGATTCGGCGCGTGACATCATGGGGGCGGTGGAACGCAATGGGGGCAACAACGGTGGTTTGATTCAATCTACCGCGGCTGCTCTTGGTACCGCCATTGAGCGTAACGGGGGCGATACCCGTACTGCGATGTTGACGGCCTCGAATTTGACTAACAGCCTCTTGACGGACGTGCGTCATGCGATTATCAACGACGTTAACCGTGGCACCGAGGAATTGTTGTCATCGGGCACCCAGAACTTCAATGTGATGTCAAAGGCCGTGACGGACAGTGCATGGGAGACGCGTAACGCCATGAACTCAAACATGTTGGAGCAACTCAAAGCATTTAATAATATTCAACAACAATCCGCCAATAATTATGCCTCCACTCTCTTGGAAGGCCAGAAGTCCACGGCCCTGTTGTCCTTGGACGGCAACAACCACTACGCCTCGCTCATGATGGAGCAGCAAAAGGTCAAGGAGTACCTGTCGTCCAAGGGTGACAGCCACTTCGCCATGAACCAGCTCGAGATGCACAAGGTCAAGGAAGGATTGGCGGCTCAGGCGGCGCACCATTTCTCGACGTTGCAGCTCGACCAGCACAAGATCAAGGAATCCATCCAGGCGCAGTTGGCCGATGCCAAATACGACGCCCTCAAGAACACCCAGTTTTTGGCGGATAAGATGTGCGAGTGCTGCTGCGAGGTGAAGCAGAAGATTGACCTGGTCGACCGCGACCGTCTCCGTGACGGCCTTTCGGTCGAGCGCAACGAGGTCAACCTGTTGAAGGTGGCCGAGTACTTGGACCGTCGGTGGGACCGTGGTGACCGCGGTGGCCGTGATCACCACCACCACGACCATGACCACGGAAGAGACCGCCGTTGAGGGGGCGAGGGGCGTGATAAAAATATGAATCCTATACTACAACCTGTGGTGGATCATCCCGATGACCACCCGGACCAAGCGGACCACGTTAGCCATGTATCGTCAATCGTACCTGACATTCCTTACCACGATTATAGACATAAACACCATCATCACCCGTACCACATTGTCATTGCCATTCCGGGGCCCACGGGTCCAGCGGGGCCAGCGGGCAACGATGGTAAAAATGGCAGCGATGGATCACAGGGATCTACTGGTGACCAAGGTTTGCAAGGACCTACAGGTGACCAAGGTTTGCAGGGTCCCACTGGTTCGACGGGTGACCAAGGTTTGCAGGGTCCCACTGGTTCGACGGGTGACCAAGGTTTGCAAGGAACGCAGGGTCCTACTGGTGACCAAGGACCGACCGGTGCCCAAGGAACGCAAGGACCGACCGGTGCCCAAGGAACGCAAGGTCCAACTGGTGACCAAGGTCTGCAAGGTCCTACAGGTGACCAAGGAACGCAGGGTGACACGGGAATCCGTGGACCTACAGGTGACCAAGGTTTGCAAGGTCCCACTGGTTCGACTGGTGATACGGGAATCCGTGGACCTACAGGTGACCAAGGAACACAAGGACCGACCGGTGACCAAGGATTGCAAGGAACGCAGGGTGACACGGGAATCCGTGGACCTACAGGTGCCCAAGGTATGCGCGGTGCCATGGGAGATCCGGGTGACGTGGGAGCCACGGGACCCCAAGGACCCACTGGTCCCCAAGGTTCGACTGGCGACCAAGGACCCACTGGTAACCAAGGACCTACTGGTCCCCAAGGTTCGACTGGTCCCCAAGGACCTACTGGTTCGACTGGTCCCCAAGGACCTACTGGTTCGACGGGTCCCTAAGGACCATAAACATATTTTATGACGTCCATAGTCAATAAACATATAAACAAAAAAATATTATAATTATACGCACAGACTGAATGTTTGGAGAGAAACCATTACTAGAGACTGTGCACCCTCGTATAATATCTTTTTATGTCAAATATCCTCACATGGATTTCGAAACAGTCAACCTGTTTATTGTCGACTTTTTCGAAAAAATCATCATCAACCATTTACCCGATAATTTGTCAGACCATCTACAAAATCAAATGATGGTGCAAATGGTGCACCAATCCAATAAAATGGACGACATCAATCGTGCACTCCACGATTTGAAAGAGTCTGTTCATATGATAGGACAAGACGTTACCAATACCATCATGTTAAAGTTCTTAGATATCAAACGCGACTACATCGAAGAATTTAAAGTTATTGTCAATGCTAATACAACCAGCTTCATACATCCTCTACTGGAAAAGCACAATGAACATTTGATTGATAAAACCATTCTAATGATCCAAGAAGTGCTTCCCAAGAGTCAATACCAATGTTTCCACCACATACAAGATACACTTCATTCGTTTCACAAAACCATCATTGATGAAACTCACAGCCTTATTCATTCTGTACATTCCATTGACAATAATAAACGATTCGATGATTTTATTGATACCTTTGAGCAAAAATCCAGCCAAATGTTGCAAAACATTCAACAGCCCATTTTTTCCTATATATCGTCCAGTGAAGAACGCATTCATTCCAATTTGGCGGCAGTGAAAGATATAACCATACAGACACAAACCAGCCAAGAAAAGTGGAACAAAACCCTCGCCGAGAAAATGCGGACGTCGCCCTTGACCATCATACCTACCAACAACGAACAAGCCATGTCCTTTTCGCGGTGTTCGTCCCCCGTCACGACCAATCTCTTCATACAAAAACATCAAATACATCTCCTGTTGAACAAACTTTTTCCCACGGCCGACGTATCGAAATTTCACCGTCCTCCTCCCATGAATCTGTCGCATAATCAACCTCTTCCCTTGACCACCAACATTTATTCGCTAAAACGGCAAAATCGCCCCAGTATTCTCATCGAGAGTCGACACATTGATCACAACGTCGACGTGGAAGACGTGCACCAGTTCATTGAAATCATCAAAACCAACAATACCCACGGTATTTTTATTTCTCAAAAGAGCGGTATATGTACCAAGCCGAATTACTTGATTGAATGCCACGATAAAAGCATCTTGATCTACATTCACGAGATGGATTACGACGTGGAAAAATTAAAAATCGGCGTGGACATCATTGATCAATTGTACTATAAGATCAAACAATATGCCACGGTGGACGAAGACAAAATGGACAATGAGAATGAACAAACGGAACTCATCGATAAATGCGTGTTGAACGAGATCAACCAAGAATACCAACTGTTTATCACACAGAAGAACGCCATCATTCAAAATTTGCGCGAGAGTCAGCGCAAGATCATTTCGCAAATTGAAGAATTCCAGTTCGTGTCACTCGACAAATACTTGTCGTCGAAGTTTACGGCACCGATGCCTAAGAACGGGCACAAATGCGATTTGTGCAAAATGTTTCACGCGAACAATTTGAAAGCGTTGGCCGCCCATAAGCGCGGTTGTATTCGCAAAATGAACAACCAAAACATGGTGATTTCGACCATGGAAGACATGACAACCTAGTAATTAATTTGCCCCCCCGGGCTATTAATTTGCCCCCCCGGGCTATTAATTTGCCCCCCGGGCTATTAATTTGCCAAAGTATTAATTGTATAGGAAAAATATACCATTCCTATTTTTAAATCGATGCCACCCGATAAAACTTCTCCCCATTATATGAGCGAATTGCACCGGCATTGGTTCTCCAGGGGTAAACCCAATCTCAATCTCAACCTGCAAAAAGTCGATGAGAACGATGACGGTACCGACACCGAAAGCTTGTATTCCAACGATCATGCCAATGAGGAGCACATCAAAATGACCCGGTACGATGTTCGCGACCATACATCTGCCACCGATTCCACCTACGACATGACATTCACCACCGAAGACACCATCGTGGTCATTCGTAACCAAAGTGTCCCCAATCTGTCACGGCCGTACGACCTGTTTTCAGTCGGCACCGCCAAAATTCTTCCTGCCATCGCCTCGAACAAGGACCATCATGATCATATAGTATGTGATGTTTCCTGTATCTCGATACCCCGGACCCATCGTACATTTTATGGGACACCCACGAGAGCGGAACGAAAGGAACGAAAGGAACGAAAGGAACGAAAGGAACGTACCTTTGGGTGCACCGCGGCGAACGAAATCAACTCGCTCCGCCGGTACCTGGAATCCAAAAACAACCACGACCCGGAAGCCGTGGCGAGGTCCGTCGCGGAACAGGTACGTTCATCCCCTTCTGCTGTGCCATCCAATACACATTCCTCGTGCATTCACCGCCTTTTTTCGTGGAAATTTCCTAAAATTGTGACCGGCCGCCCCCGGATGAAAATGTCATTTTTTTAGTGGGACCATAAATGATATAAAGACACGTACAATATTTATATTGGGACTTCGCTTAGCTCAGTTGGAAGAGCATTGGACTGTAAATCCAAGTGTCGTCGGTTCGATCCCGACAGTGAAGAAGTTGGTACATGTACCATTGTATATTTGTATTCACAAATGTACAATATTACACGAATTATGCGGTATTTAAATAACTATTTATACATTTTATACTATAAATGGTCGACGCATCTTCGAATCACGCTAGACGCGATTCGTCGGGGTCGTACACTGATGTTTCCTATACAAAACTTCCGTGGCAATTCGACCAAGGAGATAAGACCTGGGATACGTCGGGGGGATCGGCCTTGGTGCAAACGGACACTTCCTACGTCTATGTGGACATATGCGGCAACGGCTACGAAATAATCACGACGGCCATCATGACCGACGCGAGTTTCGTCATACACACCACCTTTCAAAGTTACGACGCCTCGGGCGTGGTGGACATCAGCGAATCACTCGTTGAGAATGTGACGATATATGACGACGACGACGACGTGAGCGGGCAAAATACGGCCATTGTGAATCAAATCAAATGGTATGCCTCCCAGATACAATGCGAGTCTTTTCACGGTAAGGGCACAATTGACGATTATGCCCAGTTGTTTCAGGCGGCGTCCAACATCGCCAATGAGACGTCCCAGATGCAACTCAATGTCGACATGGACGGCTTCCACGATTTTGCGACGGCGGCCGACGATTTGAGCCGTCTGTTCCAAGGATTCATCGTGAAACTGCAGTCGGTCAACATCATCAATGACACCGATTTCTTGACGGCGATTGCCCATGCCTTGGAACGTATTGTCCATTTATCTAAAACATTTGGACTCTTCAAAGAAACGATTTTACAGACGACGACCATCAAGATTCCTAAATCCACCTATGACACCCAGACGGTATTGAAGGGCGTGATGGACGAAATCAACTGTGCCATGGATCATATACAGTATTTTGTGGACCCCAGTTCGTGTCCGTCGACGTTGACGGATGCCCAATTGAACCAAGAAGAACACGACATCATCGATCAAGCCACGAACACGATTCAACATTGGAACACCATTTGCAATCACGGGATCTCGATTGCCATGAACAACGATCCCAGCATCCAATACATTGCTCAGGTGGACAGCGATTTGTCCAACAAGGCACACACCCTGCAACAGGCCACTGCCAACTTGAAAATCAAATTGGCCAACTACATTTCCAATTATTCGGTATAACCTAAACATCTGCACCGCGAAACATGCAGTTGTCCCCCTTTTTGGGGGGATCCCCCAATATCGTTTTTTTCCTAAATATTACGCGCATTCCTTTTCAAGAAACCATAGCATTCATGCTGCAGAAACCTTTAGGAAAAAACAAAAAGTGTTTTTGCGTTAAAGTAATATAAAAAAGAAACATATAATACTGTATACTTCCATACAATGGTAAGAACTTCTACTAAGACTTCCACGCCCGCTGCTGCTCCCGCCCCCGTCGCTGACGCGAAGAAGGCCGCCGTCAAGAAGACGGCGGTCAAGACCAACGACGTTGTCGTTGCTGCCGCCCCCGCCGCGGCTCCGGCTGATGCCGCGGAGGAGGTGTCTGCCGACGATCTGTTGGAGCTCCTGACGTCCTTTGGCAACAAGATCAACCAGGGCTACGCCTTTTTCGCGACCCTCAAGACCCAGTTCAAGACCCTCCAGAAGTCGGTCCTCAAGGCCCACAAGACGGCCCAGAAGGTGACGAACCGCAAGAACAAGCGCACGGACAACCGCAAGCCGTCGGGCTTTGTGCGCCCCACGCTCATCAGCAGTGAGCTCGCCGCCTTCCTCGGCAAGCCGGCCGGCACGGAGCTGGCGCGCACGGAGGTGAGCCGCGAGATCAACAACTACATCCGCTCCAACAAGCTCCAGGACGAGAAGAATGGCCGCCAGATCAACGCTGACGCCAAGCTCTCGACGCTCCTCAAGCTCCAGGCGGGTGACAGCCTCACGTACTTCAACCTCCAGCGCTACATGAAGCACCACTTCATCAAGGCGGCCCCGGCGGCAACGGCCTAAGGCCTAAGGCCTAAGGCCGAAGGCCACCTACGGTTTGTCTACACCGATGAACATTGTGAAATAAACGAAAATATATAAAAAAATGTAATCATATTATGTAAGAAAGCATAATACGATAAACCATGTCAAGTTTTTTCTACATTGTCATTAAAAATGTGTTGCATCAAATAGATCACACGATATCGGCCCACGATTTCTATGTGAAACATAGTACAGGGACATCGCAGCTCCAGAATCCAGGCATATTTTCCAATAAAAAATGGATGATCGTCGATCACGCGTCCACCGCCCCGAGAGAACCGGCATCATTGGCCCATCGATTCACCGGTTTCGTACACGGCAGCCACCGTTGCCAATTGGCACGTAACGGTCGATCTGGGGATCTCCATCCTACCAATAAAAAAATTGTCAAATTGAGTCTGGGAGACAAAGACCCGGAATGCTGTCTCCGGTGGGATTTCGCCGAATTATTTCATCTTATGTACCAATCCAATCTGCCCTCTGCTGCCGAAACAAAAGATCCAACCTCTCGATATAATTTCATGATGTTAAACGCCGTTGTTATGGAGATTTCCAAGCTGTACCAGACGTCGTGTCATTGTGAAATATCGTTCATGAAATTCGCCTTTCTTACAAATTTATGTACCAACCCCTTTTTACAAACCTACCACGCCACCTTTTTGGACATTTTCCACGTGAATTATAAAATCTACCAGGGATTTAACCGTCTGGCCCGTATTTTCAAGTTGCGTAAAGCGCGGATATACAACACCGAAGATTTGATTTCCAATGCATTTTCTCAGGATCAAATCCACGCGGGCCGCATGCATCCACGAAAGATGCCCAAAAATGTGTTTATGCTTCTGCAAAACGGGTTCTTGTACTGTTTTAGTCGCGTCGATCTTATTCGTACCTGGATGCTGGCTCTTGGACACGCCCCTTATAATTTCGCCAGCCCCCTTCCCTTTAAAAATCCGTACAATAAAATCGCCTTAAATACGGCCGATTTGTACAACATTTATTTTTTTCTATGTGATGGTCACATACATATCCCGAACCTCATCCAATATTTCTATTCCACGCATTTCTGTTTGAAGAAATTTAAGAAGAAGTACGAATACAAGATTCGCGAATGTTCCATCAAGCAATTTGTGACCAACGCCCATGACGAAGACGAAGAACTCTATACAAATACACTCGACATGTTGGATGAGTATCTGGAAGAAATACAAATCGACGCGGAATTCCCGCGCAAGCGGTTGGCGCAAATCATGCGTCCCTACTTGTTCCTATACTTGTGCATTCAGGCAGACTGCAACGTGAAAAAGTACAAGCGTCAATTGGAGACACGGCTGCAAGATTTGTACGCGCACAATCACGCATTTGGCCGTCGAATGCTTCACAAACCGCAGCTCACGTTGGGAAACACGGCAGATAAAGTATTCAACGTGGTCACATTTATCGACAGTCATCCGCCCTTTCAAATGAAAGACATTGACATGGCGGATTAACCAAATTTCCTAGAATATTGTATAGCGCATCTTATCTTATACAATATTGTCATGTTCACCACGTATATTTTGTATCTATTGCATGTATTTGTCATATTAATCTTTGTGGGCTTAGTTCACGTATCAAAAAGCAAATTCGTGGACCAACTCTATGCGATTATCATTGTACTTGCCTTGTTGTCTTGGTTGATTTTGAAGGGGGAATGTTGCATCTCCCTCGTGGACAAGATGATTCGTGATAACAACTATGTGATTGGTTCCAACAAGTTTTTATTGAGTGACCTGGACTCCATCGGGGATTTGTTTCGCGGAACGTATGAATACAGTGTCGATAAAATACCGGAGAATAAGGCTGACAACTTTATCGACATTATTATTCATTCGTGTGTGACATTTAATTTGTGGTTGGTTCAACAGCGTAGCCATGTTCTGCCCACCTGGGCCTTTTGGACGTTAATTTTCATGTTCTTGTCGTATCTCATCTACTTACGTACCTATTATCGTTATTATCACCACACGGAATACCGGGTGGACTGGTTCGACGATGACCACCTCTTCATGATTCTTCTGCAAGATGTCTATATTGTGATGTCGACACTTATTCTCTATCTCTTGGTAAACCGGATGGCGTAGATAGGGGGAGGGGGAGGGGGAGGGGGCTTGGACAAATCCTCATGAAAAAATGTACAATATCTGCAATATGTACATGTTTTACATTTATTTCTGGGTGGTTTGATTTGATTGAGATTGATGTTTAGAATGTGGCCAGCGGACGGACGGTCAGGTGCTCATTGTCTTCGAACCGCACATGGTTGTTTCTGTGCACCATGTCCGCGTGCCAAATGTACGGGTTGCGCTCGTATTCCGGTTCTCCCGCGCTCTTTTTGAACATGTCAATTCCCACGACCCGGATCAAGAGGAGCATGTCGTTCAACATGTGATGTTGGTAGCCTTGACGAAATTCGCTTTCGTCGAGCAAGTCGTCACAGTCACATACAAATTCGTTGCTGTCCCGGTTCTTGGAAAAACGGACGTACCCGTATTCTTTCAGCATCTCTTGGAGGCGGTGCGCGTTGACGCTGTGATTCCAATAGTCGAACACCAAATTGATGTGCCCGGCCCACGAGCGCTCATCCATGATATTGAAATGCGGGTTGCTTCTCCGCATCGACTTTTCCAGGTTCACCTTGCCGAATTCCAGGCTCTCAAAAATGTCGGCAACGTCTTGGATCGTGGTTGCCGGGTGATAATAGGAGATATAGAGGTTAATGTGGGTAGGCAGGGGCAGAAAACGTACCTCGCTTGTGTTGGAGAAGAGGATCCAGTAGCGATCCAACTTGTGGTACAACAACGTTTCTTGGCCAAACGCCAGACGTTGGTACAAGTACTGCGCATTGTAGCCGTTGAACCATTTCGCGAAATAGATGAAGCACGCGTAGTAGACCTGTCCGTTTTTGTTGTTGATGCGCGGGACCATTTCAATGCGGTGAACCTTGCCAATCTCGTAGACGTTCTCAAACACGTGCGTGATGTACTCCGGCGTGGAGAACGCATCCAGACGCGGAATGTAGACGCTCATTTGCTCAATCTTGGTGCTCGACATGGTTGGTGGTTTTCAAGGGGGTAATTATATTTTTCTTGGTAAAATGGCCAATCAATTTTTTGTGGGAACCGTAGGTTCCCACATGCCCTCCTTAGATAGCTAGGCCCTTTCGGGTCGCCGGGCTTCGCCCGCGCCCGAAAGGGCCTAGCAAAGATGAGAAGGATTCTTGATGCAAATCTTATACAAACCAGTTGTATAAGATTTATTATAAGATGGTGAGTGGATGAAGCCCGCAACCCAAATGGATTTGCGTGTCGTTACCCAAATGGGTTTGCGTGTCGTTACCCAAATGGGTTTGCGTGTCGTTACTCCATTGCAACCCACGAAGTGGGTTGTGGGGGGAGATATCTTAAGGGAGGTTTTAATGGGGTACTGTGTAGACGTAGGTTCCAATATGTAAACGGTATAAAAAATTCTATACTGAAATTCCTATACATCCTATACATAACATGGAAACGAAACCCGAAACGGAAACGGTTGGATCTCCCCCCCACAAAGTACGATTTACCATTGTCGACGACAGCGATTATTCCCATACCGACATTTCTCCCGCTTTAGAGGAAACACCTGTTGCTACGGCGACTGAAGCATCGTCCTCGTCCTCGTCCTCGTCCTCGTCCTCGTCCTCGTCCTCGTCCTCGTCCTCGTCCTCGTCCACGTCCCCTGTCCCGGTGTCCAATGCCACCATCGAAGCCACCAGTTCCCAAGCGATCATTCACCAAATACTCGACTATGTGATGCAAAACACGCCGAAACTCTACATTTTGACCCCCTGTTACGGCGGGCAATGCAGTGTCAACTATATCCAGTCCATGCTCGCCACCATCGAGCTCTTTCGAACTTACCAATTCCCCGTGAGATTCGAATTTTGCAAGAGCGACAGCTTGGTACCGCGGGCGCGTAACAACCTCATTGCCAAAGCCATGAGTGATCCGGAGATGACCCACATGATGTTTATTGACAGCGATATTATGTGGAATCCCGTGGATATTTTGCGCATGGTCCTGGCCGACAAGGCCCTCATTGGGGGCATCTACCCCCTGAAAAAATACGATTGGAACCGGATCATTCAGGATCCGGCCAACCCCTATAACAGCAATGTGGTGCAGACGTTGTTGGCGAAAAAACGGAAGTCGACGCTGAAGGAGTTTCTCACGGACGAGGCCTATTTGCAGGCCTATTTATTGAAATACAATGTCAACTATTTGACGAATTATTTGAGCATCGACAACAACATTGCGCGCGTACGCCATATTCCCACGGGGTTCATGTTGATTCAGCGCGCCACCATTGCCGAAATGTTCAAGACGTTTTCCCATACGAAATATGTGGACGACGTCCATTTCCTGACCGATCAGGAGAACGAATTTGCGTTTGCTCTTTTTGATTGTGGGGTGATTGAGGGGCATTATTTCTCAGAGGATTGGATGTTTTGCGAACGGTGGTCGCAAATGGGGGGCGAAGTGTGGGCGGACGTGAGCGTCAATTTGACGCATTCGGGGATGGAGGATTACCGGGGGTCGTACATTGCGTCCATGCTATAGTTATGGGATATTGGAACCTACGGTTTATTGGAACCTACGGTTCCAGTAAAACCTCCCTTAAGATATCTCCCCCACAACCCACTTCGTGGGTTGCAAGGGAGTAACGACAAGCAAACCCATTTGGGTAACGACACGCAAACCCATTTGGGTTGCGGTATTTACCCAGAGGGTTGCGGGCTTCGCCCGCTCACCATCTTATAAAATCTTATACAACTGGTTTGTATATGATTTGTCTCAAGACTCTTTTTATTCTTTACAGGGCCCGCAGGGCCCTGTTATCTAAAGGAGGGCATATGGGTCAATGAGCCGAAGGCTCATAACCTTGGACCACCTTCGGTGGTCCCGAGGAACCTTGGTTCCCATAAAAAATTGAATCGCCATTTTTCCTATAGTATTCATCTCACCTAACAATTCATCGTAACCGTAATCAAGATGTCCGTTTCTAGCGTCTGTGTGGGTGGGGTGGCGTCGTCGATGCTGTTTATCAAGAATTTCAAAGAAAAATGGTCCAAGCAAGACATCCAGTTCATGATCGAGGACGCCGGGTGGGGCGAGGTGCATGACGTCAAGATTCGTCCCAGCCGTCGTAATGTCCGTCACGCGATTGTCTGGATGCACTGGGACAACACGATCACCCACAACCTTATGTTGCAGAACTGGCTGGATGTGGGCGAAACGTTGAGTGTGCCGGGATCCGGGTTGCGGGCTTGTGCCTATGTGAACTCTTGTGACACCAAGTGCGGTAAGGTCCACGAGACATCCTATACATCCTATGATCATGATGATCACGATGATGATGTGGAAGAGGCAGAGGACCTGTACGATGAATGGCCCGAATGGATGGACGACTCGTTTTCGACGGGTGATACGTCCTGGGAACCGACTGTCACGCCTTGGAAGGTGGATGACGTGTTGGAGGAGGGCGAAATCCCGGAAGATTTCATCTACAATCACGACCCGGCATTTACGGGGCATGGTTTGCGTATCTTGCATGATCTGGGTATCCACTAAACTCTAAAAGGGGTCGGGTGGGTCGGGGGAATGGTGAAGAGAAAAATAAAAACAAAAAAAAGAGGGTCCCATCCCTTTTTTTTTGATTGTATCGATGGTTCGATGGGCTCTCCTTCAAATATCAAACATGGCATATACCATGCTGAGTTTGGAATAATCCGGTATATATTTCGTGTTTCGCCGCAACCAATCGTAAAAGTCCATGGTTACATTTTTTCGTTGGCAATAAACCCGGTATTCATGGTACCATTTCAGCGTCTCGTGCAGCGATATGGTGCTATCAATATTGTAATCTGTGCCCGACAATACCATAATCTGCCGAAACGTGCGCATATTCATGTGCAAATCGCTCAAAATGTGTTCCATCGTGTACAACACCACCGTCTGTTCGTCCAAGGAATAATCACGCAACACGCGCGCCACCCCATACACAAACATGTCCATGTCGTCCGTGAGACACGCCCACGCCCGCTTATTTTTCACATACTGAACACACAATTGATCACTCTCTCCCGGAGCATCCACATACTGAACGTGATATTGACGCAAGATAGTTTTCACACATTGCACGTGTTGTTGATCCACGCGCAAACACTGCTTTTTCAGCACGGCCAGTTGCGAATTCAATTCGTCGGTTCGGTCGAGCCCTTCTTCCAGTTGATGAATGATCCATTTGTATTTGGATTCGGCCTCTTTGCGTTTTTCACGCCGTTGTTGCAACAGGTCGCGCTTTTCTTCGGGGGGTCGTCCGTCAAATATGAAAATCGGGACGATTTTTTGCGACAAGAGCTGACAGACCATCGTGTGCATGTTTTCGATGAGGCGGTCTTCCCCCAAATACTTGTAAATATAAATATAGGCGTCAATCACCACCGTTTTTCGAAACAACTGTTGCAACGAAATACGCTTTATGGCGTTCTTACTGCATTTAGATATCAAATAACGATTCAAATGTTTGATCCCCATCGTTTTCGGTTTTGCGACCTGGCTATGAACGTACTGAAGGAATCAATTTTTCAAACGACTTTTCTCCAGATAACATAGAATTGGGTTCAGGGTTCAGGGTTTAGGGTTCACGAATCAACACATGTCTACCTCATCGCATTTACAGTGGGAAATATGTGATCAGTTTATTCAACGTACGGGATTGTCCAAGCCCGACTGGTACGGAAAACGCAATGGCAACAACGTGGACGCGATTCTGGGTGATTTGTACACATCCATCGCGGCCACTTATTCCATGACCAATGGGCGTCACGTAAGGGACGAAAGGGACGAAAGGGACGTAAGGTACGTAAGGGACATATCGACCAAGCGGGTCAAGGACTTTCAACGCGGGGACCATTTTACGTTGTTACCGTCCCCGATCCAGACCTATTTAGAAGAAACCCCGGGTAAAATGTTCCAAGCCGACTTTGTGTTGCCCTCTGGGCGTCATATACATGTTTTTGTATGGGGAAAGGGACCATCTACCAAGATGGAAGACATGGTCATAAACATCCACCGTTGGTTGCACTTCTTGGACGCTTGGATCAGGAGTGCGGACTGCTCCAAGGAGGTATTCATCTACCTGTATTTGACCCCGTTCCGTAAACAACTGCCTAAACCTCCTAGGGGGGAGGTTGGGGGGTCGAGGGAGGTCGAGGCGTTCCAAGAAATGCACGTCAACAGTGCGTTCACCTTCACGTGCCGTTCCCCCAACGAAATTTACATATACCGCGAAGAAGAATGGCAAAAGGTTCTCATCCACGAAACCATGCACACCTTTGGTATGGATTTCTCGGCGTTTGTGCCGACGTCGGCCGTGAATCCTACCAAGAAGATCCAAGAAACGTTTCCAGGGGTCCGTGCGGAAGATCTCCGGGTATTTGAATCCTATACCGAATTCTGGGCCGAAATCTTGGTCATCTTGGTCCATGTTTACCAAGTTACCAAGAAAATGAAGTACTCTACCGTCCAGGACATTGTCCACGAGTGCCTATACTACGAACTGGCCTGGTCGCTCATGCAATGTAATAAGGTGTTTTCTTGGTACAATATCAGTTATACCGGGTTGTTATCGGGTGAAGATCGGTACAATGAACGTGAATCGCCAGTATTCTCGTATTTTGTGCTCAAAACGGTTTTATTGATCCATTTAGGGGACGTCTTGGACTGGTGTTGCCGGCAGCGTCGTACAGAGGACGGGGCCTGCTTTGAATTCCAGGTCACCGCTGAAAATGTGTCGGGATTTTGTACTTGGCTGCAGGAGTTATGCCCCAAGGGGGAGACGATGGAGTACATGCGGCGGACCCGGGCTGGAGGGAGGGAGGGGGACGCGTCGACCACGATGCGAATGTCCTTGTGGGGCGGGGCCCAATCCATATAGAATTTATTAGCTAGGCATAAGTATATATTTTTGGGTTCATCATGAAAAATTGTCTATTTATTCTTGGGTGGGTGGGAATGCTATTTCATACCTCGTCGTTCATGGTGGTACCGGAAGGACGGGGGACGAGGGGGTACCGATCACCATTGGTTATGAATAAAAAATGCGAGCAATGCAGTTGTGGGGATTCACATAGTAAACATCATGTTGATCATGCTTTGCCGGGGCCGAGGTCGGGGTCTGTGGCCCCGAACCTCCAGTGGTACGTCATCGGGGAAAGCACCGAATTTTTGCACGGCATTCTACGTAAGATACAGGTATGGGACCGTCACTATGTGGTGTGGCGCGCCATGAACGGATCGCTCTACGCCCTGGACGACGCGTGCAGTCATCGCGGGGCGTCGTTGTCCATGGGATCCTTGAGTGTGAAAAGCCACATCGTTTGTCCCTACCACGGCTACGAATTTGATCATCAGGGAAACTTGGTGCATGTACCGGGCATCCCGTTGAATCACCACACTACGAATCAAGTTCGCGTCCAACCCTTTGCGGTGACTGAAAAAAACGGATGGGTCTATTTGAATACAGCAGAGGATGAACACATCATGAGTGTGGCGGAAGACGCAATATACCAAGAACCCGAGACATTGTGGCCAGGGTTTGTGCCCGTATATTTGCATATGGATTACGAGTGTTACCCGCGCATTTTAACCGAGAATTCGCTCGACGTTATGCATATTCCGTTTACCCACTCCTTTGGCAACATTGCGTTTCCGGCGCCTACCCACGAAGACCCGCCCAAACCGCAGAGGTTCATGGTGGACGATCTCGATGCCCACTGGAAAACAACGTACATGTACCGCACGGGCGATAAAACCATTGCCAAACGCATCTTCGCGTCCAAGATGCTCAAGATTGAAAACGAATTTGTGTTGCCCCATACGACCGTGGCGCGTGTCATCATCGACCACCAGGATGCCGACTTGACCCAACATGCGAAAATAAATACCGTGGTTACCTCAGTCCTACCTTTAGGTAATCGCCGATGCCGGTTGTATGTCAAAGTCTGGCGCAATTTCTGGACCAACGACTTGGTCCGTACTCTCGGGGATCAATGCATGTACCGAATGATGCAGGAAACCATGGCGCAAGACAAGCGCATCGTCGAACATATTTATCCCCGGCACATGAACGGCAAATACAACATGAAGTACGACAAGTTGCAGAATGTGTACCGTACGTTGTATAAGAAATGGGTGCGCAACGACACGGACGTGACAGAGAGGTATTTGAATTGATTACGGGGAAAATGTCGATATAATCTATAGCTAGTATGTCAAGTGACCACGTCGTCTACGATTATCATGGTACACCCATCGAGATCCCGCAATTCGTCATGGACAAGTTGCACGAAAAATACCACGGCAAATTGACGCCGGAAATCATGGAACACGTCCTGGGACTGGCCGCGGCCATGAAATTGACCACCCTCAAACATCAAAAACTGACCCCCCAGGACTGGGATTATCTTATGGGATTGACCGACAAAGTCGGGGTGGATGCGGTGATGTCCATGAAATCCAAGGGCGGAAAGAAATCCCGACGCCTTATGTTCCGTCGTGGTAGCAAACGGGCGAACAAGCGCCGTCGTAAAACGGCACGCAAGTAAACATACATCGATTAGATTGATTTCTATGTCATCGATGATCGAGTGACACCTATATAAAACTTATTTGACATGAAATACTATCCTGGGGATGTGGTCGACACTCTTATTTGTACTCTATTTATGGGCGGTATTCCGCATTTCATATACATTGCGTGTGGCGACACATCCACTGGAATCGCGCATTGCCTATGTCTACGATGTTCCCAATATTCGCATGGTGGACCCTCCGCTCATGGATTACTTGAAGACCTTGTTTCACGAGTATCCCCTCCTTATTATCAAGGGACAACGCGACATTTCCCCCCAAATATTCTTGGATTTTGTTTCCCAGTTTGACCCCGACTGTGACCGCGATGCACTCATGTATCCCGAGAAACATCCGCACCAATTGTTGCAACCCTTTGACCAATTTCCCAATTGCCAGCATGTGGCTCCGCGAGGAAATGTGGTATTGGAAGATTTCCACCAAATAAAACACGTCAATGTGACTCCTCACGACGCGTTCATGCATCAATACGTCTGGCACACGGATTTGCTGGGTCACCGTTATAAATTGCCGAATGTCGTCACGGGATTTCATATCATCCAACAGCCCGTCATCGGGGGGGAAACCGATTTCATTTCGGGGGAGGCTGTCTACGCGGGGTTGACCGAATACGAAAAATACGCGTCCCACAACGTCTTGCTCGAGGTCAACAACCGCAAATTTATTACCAAGAAAATGACCACGGATTATTCGGGATCCAACCGTCTGGAAGACTTTGTGCCGCACGAAGATGGCAACATGTTGGTACCCCTGGCGTTTGCCCCGGAAGGTCCGGGGGAAGGGATCCGTATTTTGTTGAAGCCCACCTTCATTGAACGAGTCGTGGGCTGGTCGGTCCCCGAAACCCGCCGATGGTTGCGCCGGTTCATGGCCAAAAAGGTGCTACCCCACCGCGTGAGTGTGCAGTGGCAAGCCGGAGATTTGGCCGTCCTGAACAACCGCCGGTTCATTCATTCGAGCACACCCGCGCGCAATTACATGGACAATACGGAGGACAACTGCCGATTTTTGCTCCAGACCTTTGTACCGACGCTTCGTCCGTTGAAGGCCGTGCGCCCTCTGGAATCCAAGGTATACTGTGCCTACAACGCAAAGTGGATCCGCGACCAAGAAAAAAGCATCATTTCGGCCCACGATCACATTGATTTCGCCAAGGAACGTCCGGGAGGGGTCCTGGACGATTATTATACCGTGGCGCGTAAGTTCGAACCCGACGAAATCACGGAATTCTTGTGAGTATATGTCATATCTAAAAATACGTCATATACAAACATTACAACATGCACCCCACATCACATTCATAATCGTCGTAATCGTAATCATGATCAAACTGGGCCATATCTCCCACGTTCATGGTTATTTTATCTAACAATTGAGATACCAAGATCTCCATCTCGCGTCTATGTTCACGGATCACCCGCAACGTGTTTTCGTAGGCCAAGATGACCAATTGCGCGGCTTCTTTGTCAATCATCGACCGCGTCACCTCGCTGTATTTGGATACCATCGACGACTCGGCATTGCGATAAAATACATTGAGCTGATCCCCCATACCGTACCGTTCGATCATATCGACCGCCAAACTGTTGGCCGAACTGAGGTCCATGGTGGCCCCGGTCGACACCTGGTCTTCCCCGTAAAACACCGTCTCGGCCGCCTTGCCCCCCAAGGCAATCATCAACCGGCAAATCAACATGTCCTTGGTAAAAAGCCCGTCCGTCATGCCTTCTTTTTCGTGAAACAGGGTGAACCCTCCCGCTCCCGAATAGGTGGCCTGCATGGACACCTTTTTCAGGTCGAAATATTGGCGGCAGTGTTTTACCATGAACGCGTGGCCCATTTCGTGAATCGCGACCCGGCGCTTGACTTCTGGCGAACGATCGTCCACGCGTTTTTTGATACCGACCACCGTCTTTTCGTAGGCTTCGTCCAATACTTGGTAGGTGAGGACGGTCTCGTTGTTTCTCGCGAGCAGGATGGACGCTTCGTTGATCCAGTTCTTGATGTCGGCGCCCGAATATCCGGGGATCAGTCGCGCCAATTCTGCCGTAGACACGGCGGGATCCACCGTTTTGGATGTCAAATACAGATCAATAATCTGTTGGCGCGAACGCACATCCGGCAACGGAATGTTGACAATGCGGTCAAAACGGCCGGGACGCAACAGGGCCTTGTCCAAAATGTCGCGGCGGTTGGTCGCCGCCAACACCAGAATCCCCTCGTTGTTTTTGAACCCGTCCATTTCGGCCAAGAGTTGGTTGAGCGTTTGGTCCTTTTCTTCGTTGCCGTTCGTCACGGGGCTGCTGCTGCGTTGCCGTCCCACCGCGTCAATCTCGTCGATGAAAATCACACACGGGCGTATCGCACGCGCGTCGTCGAACAATTTACGCACCCGCATGGCACCCAATCCCACGTACATTTCGATGAACTCGCTGCCCGACATTTCGATGAACTGGGCGTTGGATTCGCAGGCAATGGCTTTGGCCAAGAGCGTCTTACCCGTCCCCGGCGGACCTTCCAATAAAATGCCCTTGGGCAATACGGCACCCACCTGGTCATACTTGTCCCGGTTCTTGAAATATGTGACCACTTCGCTGCACTCTTCCAGGACCTCGGCCGACCCGGCCCAGTCCGCAAACGTGACATTGATGTTACTGATGTCGCTGTTGCCGCGTTTACTCAGGCCCATGTCCATGCCGAAGGGCGACGAAAATGCGCCCGGTCCTGATCCGCCGTTTCGCGAAGATCTTGGTCCTTGAAACGCCGCAAAGAGACCCGATGCCAGATTCCGCAAGATGGAAAAAAACAGGTATCCGTAGATCATGGTGAAAAACGGATTTTCCCCTGAAGAGGGTACGATCAGGGGGTCCGGTAAAAAGATGGGATTCAGTTGATTTTTCAGCGAAATGTCGACCAATTTGGTCGTAATTGCTGGCGTAATCGGGGTAATGTATTCATATACACTCGCATCATTGGACACCACATTCTCGTCTGTATCGAGTTTTTTTGCGTTGGCGCGGGCAATAACCGCGTTGTTTTTGAAATATATTTCGCTGAAATCGTGGTTGTCCATGCCCTGTATTAATTCACGCACCGTGAGCGGTTGGGTCTGGATCCACACCGTGAGCGGTTGGGTCTGGATCCACGGTTTAGATTGAGGTAGAAGTCGGGGCAGGGCCGTCTTCGTGAGATCGGCGGTACAGCCAATGGCCAGAATAAACCATAAGAGGGTTTGTATGTTCATTATTCAAATAATGGGGTATATGTAATATTATATGCCAATAGATTATATATCGCTTTTTTTATTCAAATATATATCAGGATAACGAGATACATATGACCGACATCAATTTCCCCGAAATACGTCGTCGCATTACCCAAAAATACCGGTTGTCCCCGGGCCGTAAACACGGGGGATTCATCGATTTTTGGCGAAAATTTGCGTCGAACGCTACCCAAAAACGGAAGCGTGGTGTGCTGAATTGTCATCCCATGGTGGCCGGCCAAGGTGCTACGCAGACGACGTGCTATAACAAGGACATTCTCTTAAAAATCAAACGGGCCTACAACCGGGCCCATGCCGACACCCCGATCCCCACCAACGAACCGGCCGAAGTATTGCGTTTGTTGCGGATGCGTATGAAAGATCGCTGCGACCAAGAAGACTGTTGGCTGAAATTGCTCCCCAAAAAACAGCGCGAGTTCTTTGATAAAGAGGTCTTTGCCCCCGACAAGCCCCCCGAATGGGTCGAAAAACCCAACGAATGGTTGTCCAATTTTGATATTTTGGCGGTGCTGGCCCAATACGAAAAGGCCTACCCCACGTTTAAATTTATAGGACCCAGTCCCATTGATTTCGACAAACGGCCGCCCAGTTACGGGGGCAAATGCGTGTGGAACGAATTGTGCCAGTTTCAATTGTCCAAATATGTGGAAAAGGGTACGGAACACATTGGCATCAGTTTTAATTTAGACGAACACAACAAGGGCGGTTCGCACTGGGTGTCGCTCTTTGTCGATATCCCTGGACGGGTCATTTTCTACTTTGACAGCGCCCGGAACGATGTGCCTAAAGAAGTGGAAAAATTGGTGGAAAAAATCGTGGACCAAGGGAAGGCCCTCGATCTACCCTTGGAATACGACTACAATACCTGTCAACATCAGTTCAGTAACAGCGAATGTGGGATGTATTCCCTCTTTTTCTTCATCACGTTGATCACCGGCAAGTGGGGCGGCACTGGACGCGAAATGACCCGGAAACACGCCCTCAAGCGTTTCAAATACCAACGTATACCTGACAAGACCGTCCAAGAATTCCGCAATCGTTATTTCAATGATCCCTGATCCCGTACGTGCAAATATAACCTATCATTTATTCTCATAGGTTATATTCATAACAACAATTATCTTGTCAAAATAATTTATATTGGAAACATGACACGTTTGAATGAATCGCTGGCCGACCTCATGGCGCAACTGGCGAAATTGATGACGGCCCGCGGCGAAAACATGCGGGCGCGGGCCTATACCCACGCGGAAGAGACCATCTTGGGGACCGTCGACACCATTACCGACGTGGAACAACTCAAAGGGAAACCGGGCATCGGGCCCACCATCATGGAAAAAATGCGCGAATACGTGGCCACGGGGAAATTACGGGTTTTAGAAGAAGCCAAGGCGGATCCGGAAATCATGTTTGCCGATATTTACGGCGTGGGACCCAAGAAGGCCAAGGAATTGGTGGGCAAAGGCATTCGTACGATTCCCCAATTGCGTCAGCAACAGAATGAGGTGCTCAATCATATACAACGTATAGGATTACAGTATTATGAAGACATTTTGAAACGCATCCCTCGTCAGGAAATTGACGAATACCGCACGATATTTGAGACGGCGTTCAACCAAGTGCGGGGGACGGCCGCTCAGGCTAAATACGACATTGTGGGGAGCTATCGCCGCGGGGCGGCGGCCTCTGGCGACATTGACGTCATTCTCACGGGAGAATCGGCGTTGTTATTCACCGCGTTTATTGACCAGTTGCTCGAACGGGGCGTCATCTTGCAAATATTATCACGCGGGCCGTCTAAATGCTTGGTGATCGCACGTTTACCGGGCAAAACAGCACGGCGTGTGGATTTCCTATACACATCATTCAAGGAATACCCCTTTGCTCAACTCTATTTTACGGGGAGCAAAGCGTTCAACACCGTGATGCGTGGGCACGCATTGTCCAGAGGCTACACCATGAACGAGCACGGACTGTACAATGTGCGAGATAAGAAGAAGGGGTCGCCCGTGGACACCGTGTTCAAGGACGAGGGGGGCATCTTTGATTTCTTGGGACTCGCCTATGTGGAACCGGAGGGACGCAAAGACGGACGGGCCGTCCAACCTAAAGAAGGGGTGGGGGCCAAACCGGTTTCTCCTAAAGAAGTGGTTGCCGAGCCCTTCTCTTCTTCTTCTTCGCCCCCCAAAATACCGATCAAGGTGCCTCGTCGGCGGACCACGGTTAAAATTCCTAAAGTTCCCAAAGTCCCTAAAGAATCCGGGACCTCACCAAGAACCACCAAGAAACGGATGCCTAAAAACGCAATGAAAGAGGAGGAGAAGGTCAAGGAAGAGGAGGACAAGAAGGACAAGAAGGAGGAGGTTGCCCCCCTTGCTAAAGAGGCGGCACCCACGCCCGCCACGTCCTATAAACCCAATTTGGATCCAGCGATCTTGGTACAATCCACGGAATTAAAAGTAGAATTGGAAAATGAAATTCCTAAAATTCCCACAAATCCCAAAAAACCAAGAACCAAGAAAACCCAGGAAAACCTGGCAACCAAAGATATGGCTAAAAAGACCAAGAAACTCCCGCGTACCCAACCGTTTGATGTAACCAAATTAAAAAACTCCGTGTCATTGGCCAAAAAAAGACTGGCTAAACCGGCCGCCGTCCTTCCAGAAACCCGGGTCCGGATCCGTTCCACCCCCGAAGTGATTCCTATAGGATCTCCGGAACAGGGGGAACAGGGGGAACAGGGGGAACAGGAGGAGGAAAAGGGAGAGAAAGAGAAGGCTCCCGAAATGCCTAAACCTGCCCCCCGAAAACGGGGTCCCAATAAAACCCTCAAGAAAAAGCCGGAAGATGTGGTAGAGGGCATCCCTCCGCGCAAACCCCAGAGAAAGACATCTAAAAAATTGACTAAAATAGAAGATAGAGTCTTGGAAAGTACCCAAACTCCGGAAACTCCCGCAACTCCCGAAACTTCCGCAACGCTCGAAACGATCCCCGTCCAACCAACGATGCCTTCTAAAGCCCCCGGAATTCTTGGTCAAATTGCGGATTTCAAAACCCAAGGAATTTCGGTATTGGAAAACCTCAACGAGTCGCAACTGGCCGAAATGATCCGCGTTTCCAATGAACATTACTATAATACCCAAGAACCGCTGTTGACCGACAACCAGTACGACATTCTCAAAGAATTCATGGAAAAGAAGTACCCCAAGAATGAAGTATTGGAAGAAATCGGGGCAGTCGTCGCCAGTAAAAACAAAGTCACCCTGCCCTACGAAATGGCCTCCATGGACAAGATCAAGCCCGACACCCAAGCCCTCGAAAATTGGAAAAAGAAATACACGGGACCCTACATCCTTTCGTGTAAATTGGACGGAGTCAGTGGCATGTATGTGATGGGGGACGACGGCCAACCCGCGTTGTACACCCGCGGCAACGGCAAGGTCGGCCAAGACATTCGCCATTTATTGTCCGTACTCAAACTGCCTAAAATTCCGCCGGGCCACGCCGTCCGCGGCGAATTCATCCTCCCAAAATCGGTATTTGACACCAAATATGCCGACACCTTTGCCAACCCGCGCAACCTGGTCTCCGGTATTGTCAATGCGCACACGGTCGATGCCAAAGCGGCCGATTTGCATTTTGTGGTCTACGAAGTCGTGGCGCCCGACATGACCCCGCGCAATCAAATGACGTGGTTAACTCAGCGCGGCTTTGAAGTGGTCCAATACAAACCCATGAGCCCCCGGGAACTGTCGAACGAATCGCTGTCCGCTGTGTTATTGGACTGGCGCACCAACTACATGTACGAAATTGACGGGATTATTGTGGCGGATGACCATATTTATCCCCGGAAAACGGGCAACCCCGACCACGCATTTGCGTTTAAAATGTTGATTTCGGGCCAAGAAGCCGAGGCCAAGGTGGTCGACGTCTTGTGGACCGCGAGCAAGGACAAGTATTTGAAACCGCGGGTCCAAATCGAACCCGTCAAGCTGAGCGGGGTCACGATTCAGTATGTGACGGGTGTCCACGGTAAATTTGTCGAAGACAACGGAATCGGTATCGGGGCGGTGGTGAAGATTGTGCGTTCCGGTGACGTGATTCCCAAAATCATCGAGGTGGTGCAGCCGGCGGACACGCCTAAAATGCCGACTGTCCCGTATCAGTGGAACCCCAGCCACATCGAGGTCATGTTGGCCGACGGTACCGAAGACGAGACCGTCCAACTGAAAACCATGGTGGGGTTTTTCAAAGGGATCGGTGTCGAACATCTGGGCGAAGGGAATTTGAAACGTATCAGCCAGGCGGGCTACGATACCATTTGCAAAGTCACCAACATGACCCAAGACGATTTTACCAAGGTATTTGCTACCAAGAAGGCGGACACGGGGGCGGCGGGCATGGGCAAGAAGATTTACCAGAGTCTGCAAACCACGTTGGCGAAGACGTCGCTGGCCTCCATCATGGCCTATAGCAACGTGTTTGGACGCGGGTTTAGCCATGTCAAAATCGAACTCATCCTTCAGGAATACCCGGAGGTGATCACGTCGACCGAATCCACTCAGGAGAAGATTCGTAAAGTGGCGGAGATCAAGGGGTTCACGATTAAAACGGCCGAACCGTTTATCCACCATTTGCCGCGGTTTATCGAGTTTATGAAAGAGTGTGGGTGGGAAGCCAAAATACGTAAGGAGGAACGGGAGGAAGCGATCCCGGCCGTGTCCACGGACCACGAACTCTACGGTAAAACGGTGGTCATGACCGGATTTCGCGATAAAAAAATCGAAGAAGCCTTGAAAACCATGGGCGCCAAATTGGGAACCAACGTCAGCGACAAGACCCATCTGGTTTTAGTCAAAGAACGGGCGGCAACCTCCGGAAAGTTACAGAAAGCCAACGAATTGATTGCTAAAGGAAGTAAAATCGTGATCATGACCCCCGACGAATTTACCGAAAAATACCTATAGATATGGTAGAAAGTGACCCTACCGCGATTCATGAAAAAAACGCGTAAAATAGCCAAACGTAAAGTAGCCAAACATTTGCCCAAGGCCATACATTTGCCCAAGGCCAAGGCCATTCGACGTACCCAACGCCAACGCCATTTCAAACGGCGCGGAGGAAAATCCGTCACCGCCGATATTTATGTATTGGCCGAACGTGACCGCATCAATTCCGGCGAAGTGCAGTTGTATGTCGAACCCCGGGTTATGGATCCGTATGATCCCTACGATTTCAATTTCGTCGAGGACTTGATTCACAACATTGCGATTCAACCTGCTCCCCGCAAGTACGTGAAAACCCAGTTGAAACTGGAAACGCCGTGACCCGTGACCCCACTTTTTTTTGCGGTGGAATATGCGATACCATGTGTGCAATACATGATATAGCATTTGCAGATGGCTCTGTTTATTCATCCACAGAACCAGACCATTTTATGGGAAAAAATCACCCATCACCCCCACATTTCCCATATGTCGCATCATGAAAAAATGGCCTGGTTTCGGGGTCAAATAGAACACATTTATCTAAACATGCCCAAACATATCCAAGAAGCTCCGTGGACCAAGGAGGATTTGGTGCAGTGGAACCGCAAAGCCATACAATGGATGGTTTATCAAAGCGACATGGCCCGTTCCGGAAATAAAGAGTCGATGATCCACAATCAACAGCCTATGGTATTATACCACGACCGTAAATCTGGCACAGACATCATTGAATCGCGGCTCAAAGAAAAACAGCAAGACTTGGATCAAATGTTGCACAAACCTGCCCCGGAACCCATTGATTTCAAATTATGTGATGTGGACGAACCCATCGCCAATATGGAAGAATTGGTGAAACAGCAATTACGAGAACGTGAAATGATTCTATTGGGCTCAAACGAAGTGGGAGCGGGACCAAGCGTAGCAGGTCCAAGCGTAGCAGGTCCAAGCGTAGCAGGTCCAAGCGACAATATGCCTCCCCGAACACCCTCCAAGCATGTGTCTTTCGTAGAGACCCCCGAACCGCTGGCATTAGATGTTTCCATCCTTGAACCCGAACCGGTCAATATCGTGCTGACAAAAGAAGAGCCCGTGGTGTCCATGGAGTCCGTCCCCCCACCATCTCCAATACCGACATCGAACGCTGCTTTGGAAACCAGCATCGACGCATTGCGCCACGAATTGGCCACCATGAAACAACAATTGCAATGGTGCCTGGAATTCCCCGGGATCAAGCGTTGGTTAGATGCAAAAAATGCGAAATAACGTTTTTCGATTTCTCTTCGTACGCCATGGTACGCAACTTGGCGTCGTATTCGCGCCGCATCATGTGGTCGCGCCACTGTTTTTCCTGTTCTTCCAAGAGACGCGTGGCGTCCGTTTTCCCTAAAGGATCCAAATTCTGTTGACCACGCGCCTGGCGGTACTGGTCGACGGACCCGTAATGCGCCATCTGCTGGTAATCCTGTTCCCCCACGGCAAACACGGTTTGATCGCGGTGCACTTTTCTCAAATCGTCAAATTTCAATTTACTAAAGGGATCGGTCGAAATGTAGTTATGGGAAGATTGCGCGCGGGGATCGTCGTCCTCGTCATATAAATCATTCGCATGGGAAGCCGCCATGGGCAACGTTTGTACCCCCTGATATTTGGCTAAATGGAGGCTTGTCTGTTGTTTTTTAACAGCCTCCATCTTTTCGTGGATGGACCCCCCGCGGATGTTGCCGTACGGGTCGCTGGCTTCTTCGGTGAACCACTGGTTGCGTTCTTGGGCACGTTGTTGCTGTTCGGTATTTAGCATGTTTTGTTCAAACAGTTGGTTGAATGTCTGTTGAAATTGATCGCGGCCCATCGCATTCACCGATTGTTGCACCTTTTTTGACGTCGCTTTGTTGAGCGAGGGACCGATACCTTTCCCCTGGGCTTGGTATTGGATCGGTTCTTTAGGTAATTCTTGTGTGACCCGCCGTTGATTCACATAAAACTCGGCCAAAATGTCAAACGCCTTTTTGTAAAACAGGAAATAGTCGGGAGGGAGCCGCGACTTGTCGGGATGCATCTTTAGCACAAACATTTTCGCCTGTTTCATGTGATCTTCGGTAAGTGGCGACGCATGTTGCAACTGAAAAAGTTCCAAAATTTCGCGAAAACTGTACATTTGTATGTTTAAATTGTGGCAACGGGCATCGCGCGAACATTTCTTCAATTTATTCGATTCACCTCCGGGAGTCCCGCCGTTTCGATGCATCGTGGTGACCAATCTATGTATTGTCCGTGTTAAAAATATGGGGTTCGTCGTGACGCCGCGAATGTCGGTACCCGAGTAGGGCACCTAATCTGTGATCATCCTATACATGCCAGAAGTTCTTATTTTAGCTAATAAAACCCCCGGTGGCCCGCCCCTGTTTACCCACATGTTTTTATCCAGGGGCGGACTGAATGACGAACGGGTACCACCGGTACCTAACGATCAAACGGCTCCCATTCAAGACGGCAAGGTCACGTTCACCCCGAAATATCCGGAAGATCTTATCCGTTCGATTGAACTGCTGGATCAACCCTATAAAAATCGCATCATCAAACAGCGTCCCACCAATTTGGTCAAAATACACTATGAACCCCTCATGTATCGGTATGTGACAGGGGAGCGCCCGGGGACCGGGACACTGTGGCAATACGACCTGAAACACGTGGACCCGATTACCAAAGTCCCATACAACAATGTGGAATATTTGCATCGCAGCATTGTGCCGTTCAAGGCCAACAAAGTGACCTATGTGATTGCCTATGTGACCGGAGACAAGCGGGAAGTGGGAGGCGCCGACGCGAGAGCGTTTGAGGACGCCCTTGACAACGTGGTCCCTGCGCGCCCCAACGATTTCCAATTCGGGGTCGACATGGCGACGGGGATCCTTGAGCCCGTCGCGGTCCCGGTACCCAACCAGATGCAGCAGCCCGGGCTCATACCGTCTGCAACCACCCCAGCACCCAGCACCCAGCACCCAGCACCCAGCACCCATCAATTAGATGTGGTGGGTCGGGTCTAAGCATCGCCACTATCGTACATAGTAATGTGTGAACTATGTACGATAATCAATGAATATAGATGTGAAACACCACGTCCCCCTTTTTCGACACATCCAGGATGTCCCGTGGATTGCCCACCGGGATACCGCACCGCTTCAACGTCACAATCTGGACGCGGCGCATCAACAAATCCCCCTTTTTCACGGTAAATGTGTTCACGTTTCCTATAGGAAGAAGCAGGTCGTCGTCGTCGCGCATGTTCCACATGTCGTCCAACGTAAGTTCCACGCGCACATGCAAATGGTGGTGGTCATCGATGTACATGTTGGCAGGACACTGCGGAATCGCGCGAACGCAGAGTTCCCCGCCGCCCGAAATGTCAAACACGGATTCTTCCATCCAGAGAGGGATCGTAAACACCTGCCCCGTAGCGTCATCGGTATGACAATACAAATTGCACTCCAAGACGTCCCCGATACTCGGCGTCAAACTTAAATGCCGATCCTGTTGACATTTTTCGTCGATGGACCCGCGTAACCATTGACCCAATTGCTGCATGACGCGGTCCGTCACGGCCGGAAATTTCCGGCGATGTTTGCATATAAAACAGTAGACGTCCAACAAGGTGTCCTTGTCCAAGGTGTTGATCCACTGGGTCGTGCGGGCTTCCAACAGTTTGGAGACAAACTGGACGATGTGGGCCACCGTCGCATTGTCGCACACCTTGTCCATCCCCAAAGATTGAAGTATAGGATAGAGGCGATCCAACCATTGCTTGACCTGGGCAATCTTTTCGTGATGAGAGTTTACGGTCTCGTCCTCGTCACCTTCGGCATCGTCGTCGTCCCCATCTTCATAATCGTGCATCAAGGTCATATACGCCTCATGAATCCGTTGAAACTGCGCCGACGCATTGGGCGCCGGATTCTTGTCGGGATGATATTGGAGTGAGAGTTTTCTATATTGACGTTTGATGGCGTCGGCCGTGATCTCGTCCGTCACGGAAAAATCGAAACATTCGCAGGCTTCGCAATAATCCATACTATTTATGATGATATTCGAAATAATCTGTATATGAATTATTCCATACACATTATTGTGTGTTCACGATACCAAGACTTCCAAGATGGCAAAAATCGCGTGTTCAATATGAAAGATTGACCGGTAGTTGTTTCCGTATTGTTTCAAAATGGTGGCCAAACGCGTCATGAGGCCGCATATCTTGAGGTGGTCGCGCAGTTGACCACTCTCGACAAAATGCTGGAAAATATACCATATACATTCAATCCCGTCCAAATTATAAATTAAAATGTCGTACAAATAATCGCGAAATTGGGTGATAGGAACGCATCCCGCCATCTCTTCCTGAGAGATCATCTTGGTCATTTCCTGAATAATAATGTCACACACCTTGTTGAAATGGTCTTTGGGCAAATCGTCCAACGATTTCACCAGCGAAAATGAATAGACCTCCTTGATATTGGTAATGTCGTTGACCGAGATTTGTTCCAAGATGGGTTCGACCTCCTTGTGTTTGTTCGTGTGGCATGACTGTAAAATGTCGGTGACGGTTGGTCTTGGTACCCGGACAATGTCGCAGTGATTCAGGATGCTGTTGGGCAAAAAACTGACGTGCTCCGTGATCAAGATGAAATAGATTTGCACCTCGCGGCTTTTCCCGTCGTAGCCGTAGCAGTGTTGCTGCATGTAACTATAGAAAATCTCCAGGAGTTCGTTGTGAATGGCGTGGAAATTCTTGCAGACGATGAACCCCATTTTGTCGGGCTTGATCGTGATAATGTCCACAATTTGGCAATAGATTTCGTGCCAAATGATCTTGGAATTGCACCCCAGGAGCGCCATGTCGACCTCGTAATGAATGTCGCTGATGCGGTATTTATAGGACTGCTTGTCGGTGGTGGCTTTGATCTTTTTGTCGTACTTCATTTGACTGGGGGAAAACGGCTGCAAATAGGTGAGGACCCGGGAATATTTTCCGGTACCGACGGACCCGTAGAAGATGAGGTTTCTTGGTACATAGGCGAAATTCGCGGGTAGAAACGGGTACTTTTCGACGGATTTGCAATAGTCCTCAAAATGGGTTTCGTAAAATTTCATCTAGGGGCGCGCGTTGAATGGTTATTTCCTATACAACCATTCAATGTGTTTATATGTTTTGATTGAATCTGCCACCACCTCCGTACCACCCGGTACCCGTGGCTTCGCAAATGCAATGCAGGAGACCGGGGGTCTTCGGGTCGACCCCGTATTTGTTGCACGGTATGTCTCCGTCACGTCCGCCGGATTTGCACGTGGCCCCGTTCCAAGATTGGGGGAGTTCATTGTTCCAGGGGGAACCCATAACACCTTGACAGTAGACGTTGCAACTGACGGTGCCGTTGTTACCACCGATGAATTGCCACGGTTTGGTGGGGACTGGGGTCGTAGGTAACGGGGTTGTCGGGGCCTGCGTGGTCGGGGCCTGGGTCGTAGGTCGTGCGGTGGTCGCCGTCGGCGTCGTAGGTGCCACCGTCATGGCATTTACGAGTGCCTTTGCATTTACGAGTGCCGATGTGGTGGGAGATGAAGTGGTGGATATAGGAACAGTTGTAGCTACCTGCGCCAGCGTGGCTGACGGGGGCGGGGGCGCCTGGGTGGGCGATCCATCGTATTCAATGTGCATGTTGGTATTTATTTTCACGTTGCTGAGAAGGAAATCGGCAATCTGTGAAAACAGATCCGGTGGCGTCGCCTGAGGGGAGGCCGCGTCCAGACCTTCCGTACGACGTCGTTGTCCGGATACCACGGTCACCCATCCCAAGAGGACAAACAATAAAATAAACAATACGACTAAATAATACCTTATTTTTTTGTATTGGAAAGAAGGCTTTTTCATAAGACAAATACCCAAATACGATTACTATAGGATACCGTTAGAATCGTTTAGGCGATGGGGGTCGATGGAATGGGATTCGGGGTGGATGATATGGGAGGCATCGTAGAAAGGGTAGGAGAAGGGGTCGTAGAAGGTCCCGAATCCATCAATATGGTGGGAAACGGTTGGTTATAAAACAAATACATACCAATGGCCCGGAATATGTTGGTCAGTTCACGTTGCTCCTTGTCCGTGTGTGGACTGCTGCATTGGGAGGAGGACGAAGGGACCATTCCTGCTGCTGCTGCCCCGCCATTCTGTATGGAGGCAGAATTGACCCCATTCAATTGAGATCCTGGTGAATTCGTGATATTGGATGCATAATAGCCGCCGCCGCCGCCGTAATTTGTCGCCGCAGTACTGAACAAAGCGGAGCCTGGCATGCCGGAAACCGGCGAGCCAGAGCCTGGCATGCTAGGAGCAGCGTAGCCATCTTTGGCAAAATCCTGCAAATGATAATAGGCCGCCGCATTCGTGGTATCGGTCCATTGGGAATCGGTGCTCTGTTGATTCGTGCAATTCCCGTAGCATTTTCCTTGGTAATAATACCGGTCTTTGTTCACTAAGGCCGGATCATAGTATCCGGTGGTATTGGTGGGACCGTTCGCATTGCCCGCGACACATTTGGACGTTCCCAGCAACACACAACATTGGGTCGACGCACACACATTCACATCCAGGGCATTGCATTTTTTCTCCAGGGCGTCGTCAGGCATGCCATGCACAGTGCGCGTGGAGGCACAGAACCCCGCGGCCCCGGAGGAGACGGCCATGGGATTCGGGTTCGGGTCTTGTCCACTTACCTGGTTAAAAAAGACGTAGGGATAATTTTGGGCATCATTGGGTCGGTTGGATACAAAATTTTCTTGGTATTGGTCTTCTTGGTATCTTGACATGGACCCGATTTATACATTATAAGACGAAAAATACGGTTTGGCCACGCATTGCTCATGGCCAGTGTCCCCCTGCAAAGAACAGCAGGCGACGGAGGAGCACACCTCGGGGGACAGTTGACGGCACATCTGGTCCTTCTTGTCCCAGTTGGTCCGTTGCGATGTACAGAACCCGGCGTATTTGTCGTTCATATTGGAAACGACGGACGCATAACTAAATCCGGTCAAGGTGCTGCCGTCGACGGACAGGCGTTGGGAAGGGACGAAAGATTCTAGGCCTTGGGCATCCCTGTGGCCTTGGGCATACTCGGGGTCTTTAGTATCCCTGTGGCCTTGGGCATCCCCGTAGCCTTTGGTGCGACTGCACGTGTATAATCGCGCCTTGACGGCATCAATATCGTAGTAATCCGTGACCGTCGCATGGGGAATGTTGTAGCCTTTGAAGACCGAATCGCCGCAATCCGCGCAGTATTCTTGGTTGCTCTCGATCCCGTGCGATACCGTAATATATTTGCCCTGACCAAAATACCCGCTGAAAAATGCAAACGAACTCGAGGTGGAAATGACCCCGGGGGCGTAAAACATGGTGGCAAAATCTTCCATGATGGATTTGCTCTGTATGGTGACCCGGTATCCGTGCTCGGTCAAATAGTCCTGCAAGATTTGAATGTAGCTACCACACGCCGCTTCTTCCTTGTTCTGGGCCAAGTGCTTGGTGTAGTATAGGATCAATACTTGGTCATACGATTCACCCGTGTGTTGCTTGATTGCCTCGAGCGCATCGGTAAAGAAACAGAGTTCTTGGAAATGATAATTTTCGTGTCGGGAAAAGGGCACATCGGCGCAGCGGTAGTGAATGACGGGCATGCCTGGTGACGAAATGGTGGGTTGAAAATGTTCAATGGCGTGTTGAATGATCGGTCGAAACAGGGGGCGCATGATTTCGTGCAGACGTTCGCCCTGGCGGTTCTTGACGCGCCACGTTTTTTCGGGGCCGTAGTGGGGGTCCAGGAGGATGGCGTCGGCCGTGATGCCTTGTTGGGTCAATTGGTCGTAGTAGGGGGCCAATTCTTGGTACGGAATCGACGCCGGGAATTGCTGCACAAACTCGTCGGCCCCGGCCAGGTTGTAGTTAAAATCGCGCTGGCCTACTATGGCAAGAATAAGGGCGTGATAATACATGCAAATGAGGTTGCCTAGACTACGCGGTGGTGCACCCTTTGACGTGTCGTTTTGAAAGGGTTCTGGTTTTGCACTATACAACCACCATTGGAAGAGAAATACGGCCAAAATAACCAAGAGTACGATGAATAGGGGGAAACTGGTGTAACACTTGGAACACGGTTTTTTTACCATCAACAATCTATTATAATAATCATAGATTTTTGAAAAATTTTGTTAATGCAGTCTTCTTCTTATACATATCGTTTTCATCGGCTCAAAGATGCGACGAAAAGTCATCCCGTGTAAGAAAATGCAGTACATGTTGGGCGATCGAGGTTGACTGCGGTAATGATAGATGATAGATGATAGATGATAGATGATATATGATGCGATCAATGCACCGATCATCAATCATGAACCATTACCCGTTTATCGTCATCCTCCACCTGGGCAGTAAGATGTAGATACATAGCTTGAGGTAGTGGCAGGGGCAGATACCGTTGTGGGTACAGAAGGGGCAGATACCGTCGTGGATGCAGAAGGTGCCGACCCCGTCGTGGTAGTTATAGGGGCAGTCGCCATGGCAGGGGCCGAAGCAGTTGCAGGAGAAAGAACTGGACCCATGCTTGCCATACTCGCGGGACGTGGCGGTCCACCACCACCGCCACCACCACCACCGTTACCCGTATTCACGGTTTGACGACCCGAAGGAATGGGTACCCCCCGGTTCGCCTCTAACATGAAATTACCGTAACGTTCCAAGACGCGGGCCGGATTGATCAATTTGAACCCCGTCGGTTGGTAATTATAATTACTGCCCGCTTCGCTCGCATCGTAGACTCCTAAAACACTCTGGACTTGTCGCATGGTCTCCGGATTACCAATCGGGCTGTGGTAGAACCCCTTTTTGTAAACGTAGCCGACAATGCAGAAAATCAAAAACAGATTGGTGGCAATCATCAGGTTTTTCAGGTTGGAGGATCCTTCTTGGTAGGAAATATCGCTGCCGTCACTAAACCCCTCTTTAAAGGCGGAGCCGGAGCCAAAGGCGGAGCCGGAGCCAAAGGCGGAGCCGGAGCCAGAGCCGGAGCCAAAGGCGGAGCCAGAGGCTGAGCCAGAGCCAGAGCCTGCCCCATACCGGTTTTGAAATCCCGACTGCATCACATTCTTTTGGTAATTGATGAGCCCAAAGAACGAATCCACAAAACTCTGGTAATAACTCGTGTTTTCCCCCCCAATCACCGCCTTGAATTGATAAATGTTGTATATTAACAACGCAATCAAACAAAATTCGAAAAAGAATTTGAAGAATATACGCACAATGGTCCGGAAAGTCTCCTTGAAAAATTCCCACCAAGACCGCCGCCGGCAATTGTTATAGTACCCGGGAGGGGCGGCCTCGAATCCCGCCGCCACGAAATTCAAAATTTCGTTCACCGTCTGGTACACGGTTTTGCCCGAATAAATGGACATGGCAAAGAACGAATAGACAAACAAGTACAGCGCCACCAAAAACCCGGCAATCGGTAAAATAAAATACGTCCATATCATGCGGAAGCAGAACAAGATGAACGAAAAAATCATCAGGCCCAAAGAAATCGTCTTGGCCATGATCGACGCACGTTCTTTCGTGACAAAGGTATACAACCCAAAAAACATTGCGTAAATCATGAATAAGGCAATTTGCCATTCGTTCAAATTAAATGTGATGGATTCCAAGAAGAGATTGGCCACCCCTTGGATCGCATCGCAAAACAGAATGATACCCAATATGATGAAAAAAAGCAGAAAGAAACTGATCTTGGCCGGAATCAAATACGAAAAATGCTGCAGCTGCATGGCCACCCCGTTCAAAAAGGTCGCCTGACATACCACGTATTTAAACAATAGACTGAGTATAGGATAATTATAGTACAAATACAACCAAGAAAGGTCATAAGTTTGCACGGGGATGTTGTTTTCCCGATAGCACAGAATATAGTACCAATTGAAGAAGATGTACACGGCCAAGAAAAAATAGATGAACCGTATTCCCGCGTCGTAGATGCATCGGCGGTCGTTTTCATTCGCCGTACCGTACGAAAAGGTGATGGCGATGGAATCGGTGCAATGCTGGAAGAGGGCGTCCAATCTGCCCAAGGGATACGTGACCCACCACACAATTTTATTGGCCACCGTCACCAAGACTTTCAGGGTGATCGAGACAATGGCAATGAGGACATTGTCGTTTTCAATGTTATCCACAATTTGGTCGACATCTAAATTGTTGCTGGAGTTCAAAATGTACTGCCCCCCGACCGTCGTGGAATCGGCCGTCCCATACAACCAATCATGAAAACTAAAATACGGATTGTTGGCGACGGACCTGGTCGAGAAGTTATAAGAGGCCGCATCGGTCGACGGGTTATACACAGAGGGATCGTAGTCGCCGTACCCTTCTACCACCGGATCATTGGGTTTTCGGCGTTTCTTGGCGTCTCTATGGTCTTCCACGAAGCTAGGCAGGTTTTCGTCCCCCAAAAAGGCCTGTCGCACGGGGTTGTCCATCGGTTCCGGCATGAGACTGGTATCGAGCGGCGCGGTCATAAGACCACGCGGTGAATGGTCCGGCAATTTGGCCAACGTTTCTTTATGTTTTTTCCATTTCGTTTTTCCTTTTGAATTCATTTCCATATTCGATTTTGAATTCACAAATATATATGATATATACATAAGCTATCTGTAACCATGACTTATGCCAGTCGTTCTTACACACATAATTATCTTGCATACATCATACCACAATTGCCGCCAATAAAGGACAGTATATTGTACCGTTCTTCATATAGGACTAAATTAAAATTGTAATCGTACAACCGCCAACTGGCTTTGGTACTGATGGCCAGCGGTTGACCCGCATCACCACACACCACGTTCACGGCGTCGCCGGCGGTCGCGGAAACCGGCGGCAGATACGTCACCAATTCGAGTTCAATGTTCTTAAATTTGCTCAAATTGATGGCCCCCGACGGCTGATAATCAAAGGGGTTGGTGTTCAGGCAATAATTGTAACAGTAGAGACCCTCTTTGCCGTTGCCCGGCGTGCGCGTATATTTTTCCAAGTAGTCATATACCCCACGTGGGTACAGATTCTCGCGGTAGTCGCCTTCGAACAGAATGCCCATGGACAACAGAATGTCCTTTTGATTGTCGGCATTGAAATCGCCCGAAATGTAGATACCCGTGTTGTAGGCTTCGTTGGGTTGGGTGCTGGGACCCATCACGAGCACCATGTTGGGGTCGTAAAAGGTGCTACGGAAATCGGTATAGATCCCGTTAAAGGTGTTCAAACAACTGTCGTAGACCGGGGGCAACGGGAGGGACGTCGGGGCCTGCACCACATTTCCCGGCAAATGTTCGTAGGGCCAGTTGGTGTAATTGCCCCATTCGTTGCGCATATTCACGTCGTTGCGCTGCAAATACCACATCCAGTTGGCCACCATCCCCGTGGAATTATCGAGACGTAGGCGCGACGACCCGGTGATGTTTTGAAACTTGTATTGCAAGACGTCTTTGACTAAATATATCTGGTCTTCAGCCGCAAAGAGCCGCGATTCTTCGTTCGACAAAAAACAGTAGGTCGCCATCAAATGGACGTCGGCGTTCCAGACGGCCGTTTGGTTTTCATATACATTCATCATGGCTTGGTAGGCCGCGTCGATGCGAATGTCCGGGGGAGTCTGCAAAAACCGGTACATGCGATAAATCTCGTTGTTGAAATCGGGCTGAATGTAGGGATGGGCGTTGGTCTGGTCCGTGACATCGCGGACCTGGAACAATTCCTGGATGGGCCGTAGGGTCACCGTCACCGTCAATTCGTTGTATTGGAGCGAAATGAGGGGAAAGGCGCAACGGCTGTCTAAAGTAAACCAGGTGTTGATGGGAATATAGAGGGTCTTACCGCGAATCGACGGTTCCGCCGACACAATGGTCGACGTCCCCGGCACCGTGGTGTTGGTATAAAAGGCACTCGGGTACGTATTGACGCGCCCGAAAGCGTTGGCCGGGTCGTTCAGTTCGGGCACGTTGCCGGACATGCGACGGATCAGGTCCTTCTTGGTGACGTCGAAATCGCGTTCGATCATGGCGGACAAGTAGTCGCCCGTGTACCGCTGTATCATGGTGGAGCCGCAGTTGATTTCGATGGACTGGATGATTTGAAACCCAATGTCTTTGATCCAGCGGAATTCGTACGGAACCCACTCGTAATATGGATAGACCGGATTGTAGATGGGACTCCAGATATCGGGCAAATTCAGCACCAAGTAGGTGTCCATGAGTAAATCGGCGTAGCGTTTGATTTTAAACGTGAATTGCGAGGGGGTCGATAAGCGTAGATCACGCGACCCGTCATAATCCAGGCGGAATTTCTGGAGTCCAAAGTTGGTGTACTTGGAATACGTAATTTTAAAAAAAGTTTTCGTAGGGTTTCCACTCAAAAATACGTTGGCATTTCCTACTGATATAATATTCAACAATCCTCCTGCCATTGGTGTATAGTTATAATAGATTTAGATATGAGAACAGTGTCAGTAATGAAAAATAGGAATGGCTCTTTATGTATTTTCGGTGGAAAAAATTATCAATATAATGTAAACATTGAATACGTATATTTTAGAAACCACCGCCCCCACCACATATTCATCATGAGACCGATGCGAATCCTACTGATTATAATTACCATGATTATTTTCACCATTGTGCTCTGGAATTTACTAAAACAACGAGATCATATCAAACAGATGCCGTCCAACGAACACGAAGCTGCCAAATATGACCATGGACATAAGGAGGGGTTTGCGGCCACGGCTGTCCCCGCCGGTTACAAACCGGAATTAAAGAAGATGATGATTACCAACCCGGGATCCGGGATTTCCAACTACAATTTGCACAAGATGGGAGATTTCCCCCTGAGCGAGTATGTGATCAAAGCGTCGTACAACAGCGCGTTTTCCGGAAGTTTCGTCGGGGCGGAAACCATTGCGTACATTTTATCGCGGGGGGTACGTTTCCTCGATTTTTCGGTATTTGATGTGAACGGGACCCCCATGATCGGCGTATCGAACGACGGCGGCATCACCAAGATATCGAAGAACGATTTGTCTCTGGACGACGCGGTCAAGGCCATATTGACGTACGGGTTCTCGGGACCGTCGCCCAATTTCAACGACCCCCTTTTCGTGCAAATACGGATTTATTCCACAGACAACAACATTTACCAGTCGGTCGCGATTTCGTTGTCCGCTTTGCAGGGCCGTCTTTTCGCCGGCAAAGTGACCCCGAACACCATGATGTCCAACCTCATGAACAAAATCGTCTTGGTCGTCGACAAGGGCATTTCGGGCATTGGGTACGCCAATTATCCGGTGTGCCCGGTGGGTTCCAACGCCAGATGCGTGAATTTGGGCAGTTTAGTGAACATGGAATCCAGCGTGTTGGGGGGCGCAAGCATCTATATTTATAAGACGGTCGACATGCTGCAGCAACTGACCAACCCGGTGCACATCCTCAACAATTGTACCACGGACGTCAATGTATTGCGTATGATCGACCCCGCCCCCAGCGATTTAACGAACCCCAAATACGGCAATTTTATTCACAATTACGGTGCCCAATACATCATGAATCGTTTCTATGTGACAGACATGAATTTGCGACTATATGAAAAATTCTTTGCCGACAACAAGACGGCGTTTGTGCCCTTTTGTCACGCATTACCCTATTGGTATGGGAACCAAGGTTCCTCGGGACCACCGAAGGTGGTCCAAGGTTATGAGCCTTCGGCTCATTGACCCATATGCCCTCCTAAGATAGCTAGGGCCCAAAGGGCCCTAGCAAAGATAAAACGGATTCTTGGTTCACATAAAGATTGTAATTATAGTATATAGGTCAACATCCAATACAACACACTTTGTGTGATTAATCATGAAATATGATACGAAATTATGCGACGATGATATGACGTTCCAAGATTGCGAATTGGCCATCCTACGCCACGCCGTCGACGAGAGCGAAGAAAAGGCCAAGCGCAACATTATCAAAAACGACGAAATCAAGAAGATCATACGCATTTTAGAAGAATTTTTGATACGCAAGCGCCTGGTGTGTTACGGCGGCACGGCCATCAACAATATTTTACCCAAGGAAGCCCAATTTTACAATTTAGATGTCGAAATTCCGGATTACGATTTTTATTCGGCCGATGCCTTGGACGACGCCATCGAGATCGCCGACCTCTACCACCACGAGGGCTACAGTGAAGTCGAGGCCAAGGCGGGCGTGCACTACGGTACGTTCAAAGTCTTTGTGAATTTCATTCCCATTGCCGACGTCACCTATTTACCCCAGGAACTGTTCACGACCGTGCAAAACGAGGCCATATCCATCGCCGGTATTTTGTACGCGCCGCCCAATTTCCTGCGCATGAACATGTTCTTGGAACTGTCGCGTCCCGCTGGCGACGTGTCCCGCTGGGAAAAGGTGCTCAAACGTCTCACGACCCTCAACCATTATTACCCCCTGAACGTGGACTACGATTGCCACACCGTCGATTTTCAGCGCAAGATGGACGACCTGGAAGACGACCCGGAGGGGACCCTCCAAGAAAAGATTTACGTCACGGTCCGCGACACGTTCATCAACCAAGGCGTCATTTTCTTCGGGGGCTATGCCAGTAGTTTGTATGGGAAATATATGCCGACGGCGCAGCGCCAACTCGTGAGACGGGTGCCCGATTTTGATGTGCTGAGCGAAGACCCGGAACGCGACGCCACCATCGTCGAGGAACGCCTCCACGATCTTGGTATCAAAAAGGTCGTCATTGAACGCCGCGAGGCCATTGGCGAAATCATCCCGATCCATTACGAGGTCCGCGTTGGCCGCGATATTTTGGCGCACATCTATCAACCCATTGCCTGCCACAGTTACAATGAGGTGAAAATCGACGGTCGCACCATTCGCGTCGGGACCATCGACACTCTCCTCACTTTTTATTTGGCGTTTATTTACGCCGACAAACCGTACTACTACCGCGACCGCATTTTGTGCATGACCAAGTTCCTCTTTGACGTGCAACAGGCCAACCGTCTCGCCCAGCACGGCATTTTGCGCCGGTTCTCCATCAATTGCGTGGGAAAGCAAAAAACCCTGGACGAAATCCGTACCGAGAAATCGCGCGTGTTCAAAGAATTACGCGGAAACCCTCAGTCCCGGGAATACAAGATGTGGTTTTTGAAATACAGCCCGGGGGCGACGTCCACCCAGTCAACGACCAAGAAAAAGACGACCAAGAAACGCAAAACCAAGAAGCGGAGCAGCAGCGACTGGCTGGGGTTCTAACGAAAATAAAATCAAATAAAAACGATGCACGATATCACGGTAATCAGGCATCGTTTATCACATGTCGCTGGAAAATTGGCCCAAACTCATCACAAACGAGGACCCGTATCATATACACAAAATTTTGGGGGCATGTTGTTTAGCCAATTTCGTGTACCGGTGGACATGTCTTTTTCGGTACGGCACCATGTATCTGGACAACCCGTTGGGGGCGTACACGCTCGCCCTCCACGCGGCCCTCAGCATGACGTCCCTCGTGTTCCATTTGCCCCGACTCCGCCACCCGTCGAAACCCATGATCTACCCGGAATTCCGCGCCCACAGCATTTTATTTGCCGGGAGATCCGTGGTGGTCTGCTACATCTACTATGCCGGTCTGGATTACCGGTACGCCATGCTCACGTGTTTTGCGGTGATGTATCTGGCCGACAGGATCACGGCGCATTATCGGTCCAACAGTCGCACCATGCGCAACATGCCCTTTGACCCCATTGTTCCCGAAGAACAGCAACAGGCCATCGTCGCGATGCACAGTCGCATGCAAATCGGGGCCACGGTCTTCATGATCGGCAACATGAACACGGCGTTTGGACCCCTGTTGGCCATTCAAATGGCCGCCTTCTTGATGACCCTGGTGCGCAAAGGCATCATTCATGCGCAAACCTGGCACTTGATCTATTCCGTCTTACTGTGGGCGAATTTCGAACTGTTTCCGCAATACTCGCCCGCTCAAATTTTGATCCAACGATGTGTATTTGAACTGCACGCTCGGGTGTTTTTCCCGAATCATGTCAATAAATATGTGGCGTGGATATGCCATTTTGGGGCCATGGTCCTCTACCAAGAATGGGGGGCCGAACGGTGGATCAACCGCGTGGTGTATCTGTTTGTGCGTCCGGACGCCGTCGCCTGGATCCTTCGCGTGCTCATATGGCACAATTATACGCAAAATCTGGAAAAATACTGGGGACTTTTTTTACCCACGCCGGTGGTACCGCGACGAGAGGGACGATAAAAAATTGATTAATTGTGCCATAATATTATATGCGTTATTACACTCTTCTTACCGTGTCGCGCGCGTTGATCCTTAAAATGAGTCAAACGGTCCCGGAATTATTCGTCAAGGACATTTCCATGCGCCCAGACGTCCTGGAAAAATACCAAAATTCGACGCTTCAGCGGTGGTTGAAACCGATCCCGCTCGACAAGACCGCGCCGTGGGCCGAGTACCACCGACGCGACCATTTTCACCATATTTGCGACGTCGTCCTGGACACGGAGACCAAGGCCGACGGTACCCGAAAGCGCCAGACGGTGGTGCAATTTGTCCCCACGATTCCCAAGGAAGATTTTGACCGCAAAACGGAATGGATTTATATCATGACGGTCAATGACCGCATCGTCAAGATTGGCGGCACCCGTGACGGCCTGAAAGGGCGCGTGGGAAGCTATTTATGCGGTCACCACATCCGTGAGCGCGGCAAGACGGGCGATTGTTCCAAGACCAACGGGTTCATATACAACACCTTTGAATTCTATTTGAATTTGGGATGCACGATCGAAATGTACGGGTACGAACTGCCGCGCGTCGAATACGAAATCGACGTGTTTGGCGAGAAGAAGAAGATGGTGGCCCAGACCTACCACGCGTACGAATCGGCCATCATGGAGGACTATAAAAAAATGTACGGCGATTTCCCCATCTTGTGCGACAATGCAGACCCCGAATACCGTTCCTAGACCTTTACCCCCCACATGGACATGTAGGCAATCTCGTCCCGTGTCAGTTTGAACGAGGAATAAATCGCGTCGTAACTGTGGATCAGGAGAGGTATAGGAAAATGCTGCATGACGCGTACGTTGTTGAAATTGCCCCAGCGGCACAAATTATTGATAAACACATACACTGGATGTTCCAATATCCACTGTATTTTTTTCGCTTCCGCCTCACTGGCACACCGTATGAACGCGATGGACTGCGTCATTCCGCAGTCGTCCACCCATACCTTGTACTTGTCCGTCGTCGACAGGAACACTTTCCACCCCTCTTGATACTTGTGCGGCCGCGACGCCCACGCCGTCTGTTTCGGCGTATGAATCAGGCGGTACGTGTGGTCTTCGTCGGGTTCATCGCGAATGAACGCGCGCTTGGTGTACCGATGCAAATCGCTGCTGGTCTCCACCTCAAATTTGTCGAGGTTCTCGTTGTCAATGGTTTTATTCAAAATGTCTTGCACGACCTTGGAAAAGAGCAGCGGAATGTATCGGCGCGGTTGTGGCGGGATCTGGCTCGTGTATTCGCGATTTTTCCATATACCCGCCACCGAAATGTCTTGGTACGCCGCGCAATTTTGAATCACATACCACGTAAAACTGGATCCCACGCGCTTAAAATACCGTTTGGCCCGGTGAATGTCCAGATGCACGATTTGCAACCGCGTGAGCACCTCGATCAGTACGTTGCGGTCGGCCCACGACATCCAGTTGTCCGGCGTAATAAACACCAAATAGCCGTTGGGCCGCAAAATCGAGAGCGCCTTGTCCAAAAATGCCTGGATCAAGTTGTGGTTTTTGGAGGCCCTGGCGCCATTCTCCAAGATTTTAGCGTAAGGCGGGTTGGCCACCACCAGATCAAAGGTGTTGTCGTAGGTCGTGGTCAAGAAATCGCTTTCGGTGATTTGCAACGGATAAATGTCGTCGCGAAACACCCGACGCACCGTGTCGAGACGCGCGGTCTGCACGTCGTTGAACGAGAGCACGGACTCCAACACCGTGTCGGGGTCCCATCCGTGGCCGCGGCACAAGATGTCATATAGGACAATGCCGAAATTCCCGTGACCACAACACGGGTCCAAAATGCGCAAATTGTCGCGTTTCCAGAGTTCCTCGGGCACCTTGGTCAGCATTTCGCGGACACAATCGAGGGGCGTACATTCGTCGTTGGTCGATAAATAGGTGCTACGGTCGACATTGAGCACCGTATCGTAATATTGCTGTAATTCTTCAAAGGGTGTGTCCAATACATTCATATTCATGGTGGTTATATGGATGTATAGAAATAGTTATAAATCAATTTTCATCTGGGGGTTTCCTGGCATGTTCGCTCTCGCTCGCTGAGACCATGTCATTATAGTATATATCTACCCATACTAAAAATAGTAGTCAGTAATCAGTCGTCATGAGTTTAGTGGACATTACCATGATGTCTTTAGTGGAGATTGTCGGTGATTTTTCGCTGAAACAATTTGCTAACCACGGGGGGATCGAATCCTTGGCGTTGGGCATCGGGGGGTACATCGGCGTCGTCTATTTTTTGATTCGATCGTTGCAGGGGTCCACCGTGTTGCTCGTCAACGGGGCGTGGGACGGCGTCAGTACCTTGATCGAATCCGTCGCGGCATTCGTCATCTTGGGCGAACGGTTTGAACACGTGAGTCAATACGTGGGTCTTCTCCTAATCATTGTAGGACTCTTTTTATTGAAAGTGCCGTTGAAACGCGCGAAAGACTTTCAATTTCCGCCGTTATTTTCGAAGTGACCGAGTTTTTTTTACGGAGGATCCCGTTGTGGCCATGGCCATGATCCATGAACCATAGGCAACCAAGACCACCAAGAACAGGGGCAGCAACCAGGAGAACCAATAAAACGCCGTGTACCCGGGCTCGGCGTGTTGGTCGAGACCCACCCCCTGGAAAAACCGGATGCACATTTCGGCAATGAAATCGTTGAACGCTTCGCTCGAGGTGACCCCCCGTTGCCAGTTCAAGCTGTTCTCCGTGCGCGGAAACAGTTGGTAACAGAGTGGTATATGATACATGAATTTTTGCCAGCGTGCATACGTATTGTGGTACCGATCCCAGTCGATCATCTTGGACCGGTCTTCGCGCAACATGTGGTCGCGGAAAGGGCGGCTGTAAATGCAGGCGTGGGCGCCGGCACACAACAGTACCCGGCGATGGTAGACACGGTACGGCAATGGCCACTGTACAAAGGGCACACATCCCAAGAAATATAGGAGGGATGTGTCGCGACGCCCGTTCAAGAATGCGGCAATGCGGGAGGCGTGTTCGGGGGCGTCGGCCCCCTCACGGAAGATAAAATCGTCTTCCAAGATCAAGACGTGGCCGTAGCCGTGGTCCTGGGCATGGCGAAAAACGTGCAAATAGGCGTCGATGATGTCGCTCAACGTGTCGTGGACGTCGGGACCCTTGTCGCACGTTTTGTACCCACGGTTGTTTAGAATATAGACGGTCGAAGTGGGAGGCATGGCTTGCAATTGGCCCAGGACGCGTTCGAGGCGCCCGTTGCCTTGCAAATGAATCACATAGGTGGCATCGACGGATTTATCCAACCAACCATGTGTATAGGACAATGTATCGTATTGGTAACATGTCGAGTGGCTCATGATATAAATTGGACGCATATTTTTATTCACGATTTTATTGACGATTCTTATTCTGGGTTTTACGGTGATCCCGACGTTCAATTCGGCGCTTTTGTGTGATGCGACGTACTTTCGTACGGAATCCCCCCACGACGTTCGGGTTTCTCAAGACGACGGACCACGAATCTGCGGCACCAGATGGATTGACGGGGGTAGGGGTAGACGCAGGCTTGTCCTCTTTCGGGGTATAGACGAGGTTCCCGTACTTGTCCGCTAAATCGACATGGGTGCGTTTGTTTTTGCAGTCTTGTTCCATGCGCTCGATCCAAGCGTCGACTTGTTCTTTGATGAACCGCACATAATCCTTTTCTTCTTGGAGAATGTTTTTGGTTTTGCGCTCTTTGAGATCTTTTTCCCAGGCCGACAATATTTTTTGCAAATCGTAGTTTAATTTTGAAAAGACGATTTCCACGGATCCGGACGATCCGTAGGTCGGCAGACGTAGATTCAAATTTTCGCGGTGTTTCATTATTTTGAGACGCTTCTCGCGATGGAAACTGAAATTGGGGAATTGCGTATTTTTGATGAACTTGGTGGCGCATGTCGTGTTTTGTTCATAATTGCGTTCTTTGAATCCCATCATGTTGTACCACGTTTTGCCGGTGTGCAATAGCATCATGTTGCGCAAATAAATCGTGAGAGGTGCGTCATCCAATTTCATAATATCTGTCGGCACTTCGATGCGGCTAAAATCGTTTTCAATGGTCAGCGACACTTTGAGTTCATCGGCCAATTTTTTCAACCGCTGTACAATGTCCTTACTACTCCCCATAACCACGCTATTGGCCGTGTCGTTGTAACAACGGTTGATTTGGTGCACCATGATGGTTTCGTAGAAGGGCACAGCGTCTGGAGATGGAGCTGGTACAGTTTCTAAAGGGGATAAAGGGGAGGCTTCGACAAATTTGAGTTCGGTACACACCATATCGTTCCATTTGATCCGGTAAATATTCTCATCGGCGTCGAAACGGATATTGATTCCTGTTTCGTCAAAAATTTGGGTTAATTTGCGCATAATGTATGGGTTGGAGGCTGCAGCATTTGGCTGGCTCATGTTTCCTATACATTATACGGACAATGTTTCCACAAAAGGGTGAAAATCTCCATATAAAATAAGATAACTATGAGGAAATCACATGGTAAAAACACCCGTGTCAAATCACGGCGCCAAACCCAGAAAAGGTCGCGTCGCCGCTCACAGACGGGAGGGAGTCCCGTTAAATCGCTGAGAGAAGCGGTGGAAGAGAATGATTTGGATACCGTGAAGAAACGGCTGGAAGAAGGGGACGATGTCAACCGTAAGGGTACCGAACGCTGGTTGGGCGAAACCCCCCTTTTCCGGGCAGTTTACAATGGCAGTGTGCCCATGGTGGAACTCCTGCTGGAACACGGCGCCAACGTAAATGCCACTAACAGCGGGGGCAATACCCCGATCTACTTCGCGGCGTACCAAGGACATTTAGACGTGGCCAAGCTCCTGGTGAACAAGGGCGCCGACGTCACTCGAGCCAATAACGCCAGGATCACTCCTCTCCACGTCGCGGCGTTAAATGACGACACCGCCATGGTGAAATTCCTGGCAGAACAGGGCGCGGACTTGGACGAGGCGGATCACATGGGTAGTACCCCTCTTTTCAGCGCGGTGCAAGAAAATCACGCATCGATGGTGGAGCTACTCTCAACTCTGGGGGCCAACGTAAATCAGGGCAGACGTACGGACCGGAACCCTCTTTACGAAGCAGTTGAAAAAGACCATTTAGCCATCGTCAAGGTATTGTTGACCTACGGTGCCGACCCCAACGTCGTCGGTTTGGAAGGCAACAGCCCCGTCCAGGTTGCATTATTACAACGCAACATGGAGATGGCGACGTTGCTTATCGAGGACGGTGCCGACATCAACCAGGCCAATCGTTCGGGGCGAACCCCCCTTCACGACGCCGTACTTTTACGTCATGCGGCCACGGTCACGTTTTTATTGGAACACGGCGCCGACGTCAACGGTGCGGACAGGGCGGGACGAACCCCCCTCCACGACGCCGTAGTTATCCGCGATGCGGCCATGGTCACGTTTTTATTGGAACATGGCGCCGACGTCAACGCGGCGGACGGGGCGGGACGAACCCCCCTCCACGACGCCGTAGTTATCCGCGATGCGGCCATGGTGACGTTTTTATTGGAACACGGCGCTGACTACACGAAACGTGATGATGACGGATACATGCCCATCGACCTGGCTCCCCCTGGCCCAGTACGCGACGTGCTGGCAGCCGCCCGCGCGCAAACCCAGGAGACCGCCATGGCCGCGTTACGCTCCCGCAGAGGACCCGGCGGTACACGTGCTCCGCATGTCCCCGATGAAATGGCCCGGGAAATCGCGAGCTACTTGGGAGGAGGACGCCGGAAAAGGGGTAAAATCTCCATATAAAATAAGATAACCATGAGGAAATCGCAACGAAACTCCCGATCCAAACCACGACGCCGTAAAACACTGAAACACCACGTAGGAGGCAACCCGACAAATTTAGGTGAAGAACTTTTCAAGGCCATCGATGACAACGACCTTAACAAGGTCAAACAGCTCGTTCAACAGGATGCGAACATTGTGAATTTTAGAAAAAATGGAACAACGGCTCTTGGCATGGCAGCGGATATGGGGAGACGGGCAATCGTGCAGTACCTACTCGAACATGGGGCGGATATCGACCGGGCCGACAATAAAGGCTATACCCCTCTTCACTCTGCGGTAATAAAGGACAATTTGCCAATTGTGCAGTACCTAGTCGAACATGGGGCGGACATCAACCCGGTCGACAATTTCGACCTTACCCCTCTTCACCATGCGGTAATAGAGGAAAATTTGCCAATCGTGCAGTACCTAGTCGAACATGGGGCGGATATCGACCCGGACGACAATGACGGCGAGGTCGACAATGACGACCTTACCCCTCTTCACTCTGCGGTAATAAAGGACAATTTGCCAATTGTGCAGTACCTAGTCGAACATGGGGCGGATATCCACCGGGTCAACTATGAAGGCGAAACCCCTCTTCACGTTGCGGTACAGCGTAACTATTTGCCAATCGTGCAGTACCTAGTCGAACAGGGGGCGGATATCCACCGGGCCGACAATGAAGGCGATACCCCTCTTCACCTTGCGGCAATATATAACATATTGCCAATAGTGCAGTACCTACTCGAACATGGGGCGGACATCCACCGGGCCGACAATGACGGCAATACCCCTCTTCACCTTGCGGCAATATATAACATATTGCCAATGGTGCAGTACCTCTTGACCCAGAACGCCGACTACACAAAACGCAACCAGGCCGGAAAGATGCCCATCGACCTGGCTAGCAACGATAACATACGTAATGCGCTGGCGGCCGCCCGCGCGCAAACCCAGGAGACCGCCATGGCCGCGTTACGCTCCCGCAGAGGACCCGGCGGTACACGTGCTCCGCATGTCCCCGATGAAATGGCCCGGGAAATCGCGAGCTACTTGGGAGGAGGAGGAGGGCGCCGAAAACGCCCTTCGCGTAAATACGCGAAGAAGTAAATACGTAAAGACGTAAATCCTAATAATTATACACCAAATTGTGCTGAATACACCATTGAATGCATTTTTGTATGTTGGATTTGATCAGTCCCTGCAATTTGTTGCGATCTTCGGGTTTTCGTCCGTCACCGCCGGACGAACACGGGACGTAGTTTCTCCCCGAGCCAGAAAAACGTACCGTAATTTCAGTTCTCCCCTGCAGGTAGGTGGGGTCGTCCCCTTCACCCTTGGTGCCCCCCCAGGCTCCGTCCGGACGAATAAACGACAAGGTCAAATAAATATTCTCAATTTGTATTTGACCCATCACAATATTACACTCTTCGATCCGGTTCATAAAATAATGGTTGATCGGTACCTGGGGATGAAAAATACGCGAAATATATTCCGGCCCCTGATCTTTGATCGTCAGCATCTTGCGGAAATACTTGTACAAATACGGATAATATTGGTACGACGAGGCCGGTAAAAACCCCTTGCATACCACATATTTCTCTGAGTTGGCGGTACGACTCGTGTTGGGTTTCGTGATATACACGCGTTCGTACATGGAGGACAGCAGCGCCACTATATCAATCGTATACTGCATAAACACGTCAAATACCTTCAACACGAAGCAACCGCCCTTCTTTTGCATGCAGAGAGCGTAACTCATCTGTCCGTACAACAGCTTGGTCATGTTGACTTCTTGGTTGTTGAAATCGCTGGAAAAATCGAACCCCCCGTCGGCGGTAATGAGGTCCATCGACGACCCGTACAACGTATTCACATACATGAAATTATCCAGGGAAAGGATGTTGCCCGTCTTGTCGACCCCCGATTCGATGACGACGTTCTTATTCTCCTGCAGAAAATGCTGCGACTTTTTCCAAGCGGGAATGTTGTAATCGTTGTTGTTCTTGTCCAGAAGCGTCATGCCGTAGTAGGTGTCGTCGGGGCGCGACCGGTAGTAGACCATGGCCTCGATGAATCCGCCGGGACCTTCGGCCAGATGAAACGTTTTCATGGGGGCGTGGCTTTCCGTGCCAAGCTCGAAAAAGTGGATGAGCTCGATCATTTTGAAAAACGAGCGCGAGAGCGGCCGGTACCGCGAAATACAGTACTTTTTGTTGGGAATGGTCGAATGGATGTATTCGTAGGTATTCGTGTATTTCTTGTAGGTTTCCCACAACGTTTCGTGCATGTGAATTTGCTGCTTAATGTCGTGGAGATAAAAGGCCAGGGATTCGTTCACGACGGGCGTGGGTAACACGGCGCTGGCCGACACGTCGGTATCGATATATTTATACAAATTGGGTGACAATCTTGGTAATAAAAAATGTGACAACATGTTGTTTCTATGTGACAATTATACACAATCTACTACATAATTAGAAGATACTACTTATATAGTTATCGCGCCGTTCCAATGAATTCCAGGGTGGGGTCCCCCTCAAATTGATGATTGCAGGTTAAATCCACGACATCCACCACGATTTTATTCTTATAGTGGAGGTATTTGGCCAGGAGTTTGGACACTCGGGGGTCCAGGGATTCGTGGATCACGTCGGTCAGGGTCATGTAGTTCTTCACCCCCGGACCTTTGACCACGATTTGGTGCCCCGGCTTCAACTGCTCGACGCCGTTGACCCGAATACTGAAGATTTTTATCAAGGGATGGCCTATTTTCAATTCGGGGTGACGTTGGGGTTGGCTGGGATCAATCGAATATTCTTCCAAACGTACGCCCGTGTAGATTTTTTGTGCGCGTTTTTTGTCGTATTTCTCGCGTATACCAAACATGTTCCCGCGCACTTGGATGCCTTTTTTCGCCAACCGTTTTTCAATGATGGCGAGTTTATCCAACTGATCTTTGAATTTCGGGATGTAATTGCCGTGTTCGTCCAAGACATAACGGCCCTTCTCATGCAAGTAGGTATGATGTAGCGCGTTTTCGTAATATTTATTCAAATAATCTAGAAATTCGGGTAATTCAATGTCGGGCCGTTTGGAAAGCATGTGGTCAATCTTCATCTCGTGTCGACGGTTGCCAAAATTGTCCAGTCCGGCGTAGCGAAGCCCCAAGACGTTCACCTGGTCGACCCCCTCGGGCACTTTGAACGCTTGGTTGATCGGTTTACCGGGAATGAAGACGTTGTCGCTGGTCATGGCCAATCCCCCGTGACCATAAATGACCAAACTGACCTGCACCGTCTGGGGTTCGACGTCGTCCTCAACGTCCATTTTAGTCAAACGGTCGCGCAACGTTTTGGCTCGGGGTTTTTTCGACAATGGATGGAGCGATTTATGAGATTTGCGGGTATGGTGTTTGGACACCGCCCGACTACGGCTACGTACTGTTTTAGAAGTCACGGGTTTATCAATGACCCCTCCTATTTTTTCCATGTCGCAGTTATGATCCTATATTATGATCCTATATATACTACATGGAAATGTATCGATGGCAACGGCCGTTCGGTACAATAGACGCGAAACAATACAACAATACATGTATATTAGATCCCGCCTCTCGCCGCCACCAAGATGAACAACCACGAATGTTTAGAATGGTTCCGGGTGTACCATCTGGACGCAGAACATAAATTTCGGTGCGGATGCGAACAAGACGGTGGGTACGTCGTCGCCGATTTAGCGAATCTTCTGCCCTCGACCGAGGTCTCCCCCTACGACTGCTATATTTCGGCCGGCGTGTCCACCGAAGAGAGTTTTTCGCGCGATTTCATTGAGCGCTACCAGATGACCGAGTATAACAGTTTTGCGTTTGACGGCACCATCCACGCGTACCCCTACGACTATACCAACAAGATTGCGTTTATTCGCAAAAACATTGGGGCCTTGAACGACGACGCCCACACCAATTTGTCCTATTTGATGGAAAAATACGCTCGTATTTTCTTGAAAATGGACATTGAAGGGGGCGAATTCCCTTGGTTAATGTCACTAAATACGGACCATTTGCGCCGATTCCGGCAAATCATCCTGGAAGTCCACGGCGTCTTTACCGACGAATACGAATGCGTGTACCAAGACAAGTTGGCGTGTTATAAGAAATTGGCCGACACGCATTACTTGGTCCACGTCCACGGCAACAATTATTCGTACATGTCCCACGGCGTCCCCTTGGTCATGGAATTGACGTATGTGAATAAAGAGCTCTTTGACGTTCCTCCGCCGCTCAACACGACGGCATTTCCTATACATGGAATTGATTTCCCCAACAATCCGCGGGCCAAGGACATGGTCTTGGACCGGCCGCCCTTTTGCCACATGGGGACCCCATAACACGATAAATTATAGGTATTTTATATATTACCTATCATTTCTTGGTACAATGAACCGTAAAAAGACGTCGGCGCGCCGTTCTAAAGCCAACCAACGTCGAATCCGTAAAACGCGCAAACAACGCCCATCTAAATTGCTTTCCAAGAAGCGGTCGTGGGCCGGCGGGAATCCCATGGAATCGGCGGTTCGGGGTTACGCAGTTGACCCCCTAACGGTACAGGCCGAGCCCTACCAATATCCCCGGCCCAAAGGATTCATACAAAACGTGACCAACTGGGGCAAGCGCACACTGTTGAATGACCCGGAGGCCCACGCGGCCTACGAACAAAAAATGCGAGACAAACAACTTCTAGAACAACAGCGCGCCCAAGAAGAGCGTCAGCGTCAGTTACAGATCGTGTCCCGGGCCAACATGAGCGAGGCCGAGTTGAACGCGGGCATACGCGCCGTGAGCAACAAGACCCCGTTAAATGGGCAATTGGCTCTGCGTCGTCTCTTGGCCGGAAGTCAAGACGCCGCGGCCGCGGTCGAAAATGAAGACTATGTGAAAAAAGTGTTGGCATTGCACATGGTCCTGGGTCATACTTATCCGGCGATATACTACGAACGCGAAATGTTGATCAACGGGCGAACCCACCGCGGCTTGCCGTGGATCACCTTGGATTGATTTTTGTCATATTTTTGTTATTGGATAACAATGATGTGTGTCCCCCTATTTACTTTGGTCACACGGAATCACCAACTTGTTTTTCAATTTCTTGGTACGAATGATGACCGTCTTGGGTGGCTCGTCCTTACCCGAGGGGGGTGCAATCACGACCGATTCGGCCTGTTTGACGGCCTCTTCGCCCATCTTGATGGCTTGCCGGTTGCGCACAATCTTATACAAATTCTCGGTATCGACACTGTGGGTCTTCTTAAACACAAAATACCGGTTCAGGAACGAAATCTGTTTTTCTTCCGGCGACATGGTCTCGGCCAGGCCGAATTCTTCGGCCTGGACGTACCTGCCCCGGATATCTTGCACCATTTTCTTATACAAATCTTCAAACATGCCCGTGGCCGAAGGTAACCCCATCTTCTGGGCTTCTTCCGGACCCACCACTTGAAACCCGTACTGGTTCATCAGTTGTTTCAAATAGGCAAAATTCACCAAATATTCGGGGAAAACCTGGTTGATGGTTTCTTGGTACACGCTGATCTGGTAACCGATCGACGCTTCGTCGTCGGGGAATTCCGTATGGTCATAATCCTTGGTAATTTCGGCCAATTTCGCGCCGTTGCGCATGATTGTCCATGCATCCCCCTTTTGTTTTTTCCGCAGTTTTTCGAAAATGGCCTGGCCGTCGTAGGTCGTGCCGACGAAATAACCGCCCACCCGAATGCAGTCGCTCACGTTTCTCAGGAAATTGTGCAAGACGATTTCGTTTTCGAAAAAGTAGTGGATCGCAAATTGCGCCGACCCCACGTCAAAGCCGCCTTCGGCCCAGCCAAACGACTTGAAGACGGAAGCGGGCAGGACCTGCGGGTCCTTGTGGCCCTGGCCAAACACGGCCTGAACATAGGTACGGTCTTTGGTGCCCGTGACGGCATCCCCCGTGTTCCGGAGGTTTTTCCCCGAATCGCCGACGAAGAACAGACAGCGCGGCATGGTGTCTGCCCCGTAGCGCCGGCAATCGCCCAGATAGCGGGCACAGGCGCCGTCCATTTGGTTCATGATGTTGTCGCGCGCAATGTCGAGTCCCAGGACAAACCGGAGTTTGGCCTTGCGCCATTTCGAGAGGTCACCCGCTTTCCCGCACGCAAAATCGATCAGGCGATCTTCCGGGTTCGCGACGGCCACGATCAAGCTGGATTTCACATACAAATTATGGAAATTACGCAACGCTTGAGTGTTCGAATCGCGGGTTTTGCGGTTGTAGTACACATCGTGGATGGTATAGGATTCGGTAGGAATGTTTTCGCCGGTGGTGATCATCGCCTCCGTGATCGGGTGGTGAATCGACATCCAGTTGGAATTGGCGACGTGGTAACTGTTGCCGTAATTCTTTTGGCCGGAACGCAGTTCCCCCGTTTTGTCGTTGCGCACGCGGAGCGGCACCCATTTCCAGGCACCTTCGCGGGCCATGTCGTACTTGAATTCCACGATGGTGTTTTCCTCGAAATACTCCTTCTCTTCCGTCATCATGACGCCATCGCCCTTACCTACATCATGCAGGAGCACATGGCAGAAACAGGCGTTGGGATCGTACGGGTCTGTCGGCTGGAAGGGCACGGGTTTGTATTTTTCGTCGTCTTCGTTGGCGCCAGCATCGCTGCGTCCCGCAGGCAGGTGGTCATTCAACACGTCGTGGCACGGGTTCAAATACCCGTGCTTCTTGGGATCAAACCCGCATTTCAGGATCAAGGTTTTGTACTGGGGGAGGTTGTTCGCCGCCGTATGGAAGGTGCGCCCTTCTTCGTAGAGGTATTTGGTCTCGTCGTGCCCCCGCTTGTCTTTCTTGACGGTGACCAAGAAATCGATGGTGTTGTACTCTGGCGGCTTCCACTTGAACGAATGGCTCCACGTTTCTTTGCGGGCCTTGCTGGCCGCCCCGACGCGGTCGGCGCCGACCCCCGTCATGGCCGGGGTAAAGATGAGGCCATCGGTGTTGTAGGGGAAGACGCCCTCGCGCACCTTGGTCAATATCATGTTGCACGACTCAAAGATCTGGTCGCCGTCGGCCACATAAAAGTTCTTCTTCTGCAGTTCGAACCCACAGAGCCGTTCGTTGGTAGAAGCGGGCAACCCGGTGTTGGTCTTCGCGGTAGACAGATGAGTCACCGATTGGAGTTTGATCCACTGCAAATAGCTACTTAGGTACAAGAAACGGTAGGGGACCACGTCCTCCCCCGTCTTGGGTTTGTGTATCTGGTTCAACATGCGCTCCCGCTCCTCAGGTTGAATAGGATAAAACCCCTCTTTGCGCACACTCTTGCCTTTCACATAGTAAATATCAAACGCCATGTAGAGGTTCAGGGCCTTGCCGTATTTGTCGAGGGCGATGAACTCGCCGTCCAGCAACGTATCAAAGAGGTCACTGTCGCGGCCTTGGGTGACCGTGGGCGCCTTGGACGCCACCGTCCCCGTAAAGATGACGCGCATGCTGGGCGTGATCATGTAGACCCGGCCGTTGGGGGCCACATACAACAGGCGCCGTTCGCCGTCCGCCTTGTCGGTCACCGTGTATTGCCGCCGGATGTTGGGGACAGGCGTCGCGGCATTGGTAACGTCGAGGGGGACAATGTTCTCCATTTGCAAGGTGTACGAACTGGGACCGACGAAATATTTGGGTAAAATGACCGAGAGGTCGCGCCGTTTCATCAGGGATTCGATGAATTCGTCCGTCGTGACCTCGTCTTCTTCCCGGTGAATCAGTTTCAAATACTGATGAATGACCTGGTTCATTTCTTTGAAACCAATGGGGAATTTGGTTTCTTGCAATGCGCCTAAAACTGTGCGAATACACTGCCGGAGGTGTTGCATCAGGTCGGGCAAGGTGAATTTGTCGACGCGTTTGTTGTCCAGTTCCAGCTCGATTTCGTAGGATTCGGCGTTCGTCAACACGCCCGATTCTTGAATCGTGTACTGGGGCACCGTGACCCCGTTCATGGTCTTGGCCCGTTTGACGATGGAAATATCGGCGAAAATGGGAATATCGGGGTGATAAAAGCGTACCCGGTTCAAATAGCGAAACAGTTTCTTGGAGTTGGTCCAGTCCGCAATGATTTTTCTCGAAATATCGGCGCGCGGATTGAAATACGATTCGTTCTGGTAACTCACGCGGAACCCCATGTCGGGGAAATCGACGGGGCGCACGTAGTCCCCCGCCTCGCCCTCGTACCGCGCACTCTGTTTCTGGGTGAATTTGATTTTATCTGCGAGAGCGTTGGTATTGGAAGGCACGTCGAGCAATTTTTGTAAATTGTTGGTGCGACAATACTCCTGAATGAGGTCCAGGCCCGCGATTTCCGCGCGGACGTTGGATATTTTATTACGGTCCATCCGGCGATCGTAATATTCGTTTTGGATACGCAAAAGAGCAATACCCTGATCGCCGTGTTCGGCGCGCCATCCGGCGGCATAGAGTGTGCGGACCACATTGTCATAATCGATTTTACTGATGGGACGCGACAATTCATTCTTGCCCGTACCGAACCGAACTTCGAGCTCCGGCACACGCTTTGTTTGATAATTCGCGCCGGCAATGAACGGATTCGATTTCATATACATGGCCACCATCTGCTCCAATTGCTTCGATGGGTCTTGATCGGCGGTTTCACCTATGGAACCTCCACGGGTAAAGGACGACATCGGTGTATATTATGTTATAAGAAGGATATTATAATATAATGAGATACTTCTAGTTCAATTTTCTTATATCACAACCACCCCACTTCACAATGGCGGGTGATGGCGACATACAAATCCTCCTTTTTGCATTTGGTGGCGGCCACGTCCAACTTCAGTTTCTCGGCCATCTCTTGCAGCTCGCCCACTTTATAGGAGCTGACGCCCCGCAACCATTTACCCGACCCTTCCAGACGCAAGAAATCGCCGCGAATGCGATCAATGTTGGCTACCCGCGCCTCGTCGGTACGCATGTCCACACTGTATTGGGCCCGGCGATCCCCCTTGGTGCGGTAAATCACATAGTGTCTCCCTGGATCGTCGTCAGTGTCGCGCGCCCCGCCCGGTAAAAACTCCATGTAGGTGCCCGTCGCCATCGACACCAACCACATCGTGCAATTGTAGTAGGCGGCGATCACGGGCAACATGGTGAAGACCGTCTCGCGGTTGGTCATCAAATCCCCCGCGATTTCTTCGGTCGCGGCCAAGGTGATTTTCAAGGATTTGAGTATAGGACGGTTCGACTTCATAAAGTCGACCACCTGCTGCTTCTCCTCGATTTCGGCATTCATATACTTGTTATCAATGGCAAAGAACGAATCCACCCCGTAGTGAGCCACGTAGATGGACCAAAACAGCGAATCCGGTTTCTTAGGGGTGAATTCAATGGGATGGGACATCGGCCTCTCCACTGACGGAGGGGTCATCACGTGAGGAGCAGCCGCGACGTGCGGAGGGGTCATGATGGGGGGAAGGGGGGGCGTAAGGACTCGTTCACTGGAGGGGGCAGGCACCGGAGTTGTGGCAAGGGCCGCGTCCACGATACGATCGCGGGTCTCGCTACTCAACATGTAGTCCAGGAGCCCCGTCTCCGGATGCACAATGTCTTCGTACGACGCCATCAAGGGGACATCAAACACCTGGGAGAAAATGTACGGCGACATTTCTTTGATGAACGGTGGCGTGTGCATGTTGGGCACAAACGGTGGTTGCATGGTTTTCATATACATTCTAGTATGTGACAATCTTTCTAAATGTATTTCGTATGGCATGGCTAGGTATCATTGCCAGAAATACATCTCACATCTATCGTCATCGACGTTATTTATGTACGTATAGATGTTTTCATACTTATCTGCCAATACCATCGACAATGCATGATGCGGATGTGTAAATTTCACATACCACCCTCGCAATTCATTCACTCCATAATAAGTGGTTTGTTTGGGTGGGACCGTGAGTAACATGGTGTATCGATTGTCGGTGCGGGGGATAGGTTTTACCGACAATGCACGGTCGTAGGACGCAATACAAAAGATGATTTCGCGAGGAAGGGGGAGGGACATTAAAACATCCATTGTACACACAATTTCATATAAGAAGTATTTTATACCACTTTGCATGACGACATTACCGGGTGGATAAAAAAAAAGCGCTCTTGAATTCTTCCTTTTGGGTTTCAATCTGCTCCAAGCTGTTCTCCTGATCTTTCACATAATCCAGATACTTGTTCAGTTCGTCAATCGTCTCGTCGGGCAAATACGACATGTTGACCAACACCCCGTTGCGGTTCTCGTTCAATTTGATCAGGGGGTTTTTATTTAAAATGTTCAAAATTTCGATATGTTGGGTCTTGTTGAGTTTCTCAATGGCGACTTTGATTGACTCCAACATCTGCTCCTTTTCTGGAATACTGCACGTCGTCGTGACTGGATGGGCGACGGTATTGATATCGCCATGAATCGTTGTGGGTATATTTTGCAATGATGTCAATGATGTCGTCATCCGTATAATACACACATTATGGTCCATGTTTCTATATGTGTATTACTGGGTGTCGTCTTCGGCATCATCATCCACGGCATCCTCCTCGTCGTCGTCGGCATCCCCCCCGCGTTGTACCACGGTAGTAGGACGTTTCGTTTTGCCTTCCCCGTATTTCTTCGCATTTATTTTGCCCGACGACTGAAATTTATCGGCATATTGCGCCGAGACCAATTTGGCAATGACACAAATATACGGGTCGTTCAACTCGTAACGTGTGCCAATGACACAGGCATGAATCTTGTCGCCTTCATTCACATGCTGAAATTCCTCGTTATACGTGTGGTGATCCCGGGCAACAAATACCGTCACGGGAATGTTGCCGTCTTGATCAATGCATTGGGCATGGATCCCCGCCTTGGTAATCGTCTTGACCGTGCATTCCAATACTTGACCTTCGACGGGGCAAGCCACTTGACATTGGTAGGCCACGTGGAAATCAATGTTCTCTCCGCGCACACCCCCCGACGAATAGGTGTGCACCTGGATCGTTTTGGGACGGATGTACCCTTCTTCCACGCATTTGTTCGACACCCGTTCAATCAACGCCTCTTCAATGTTTTGTTTGGTGGTCTGGCCGACTTCGTTGATGTGAATCGACACTTTGGCCGTCAACATGCTTTGAATGTACATGTATAATTTTCCGCCTTGGGGGGTCGCCCGTTCACAATGCGCCGTACGTTCGTGTGAAGTGGTACGCATCATCGTTCGTTATAAATTATATGTATATTGTATTGAACGTTAATTCTATATGTAAACCACACGCCCACGAAAATTTCAATTTTCTCCCGGTATTCTAAGCGACGTACCCCATCAGCCGGTCCACCATGGCACATTTTTCGCGAATATCTGCCGGGAGCAAGGTCTCGTAGTCCGTGGGTTCGGGGGTCAGGGACGGACGTACCGCATGCTGGCCGACCAACCCGTACACCTGGTCGTCCTCCGGATACTTCATATAGATGTGTTCAAATTGATGCTGGTACGGTGCCCACCCGCAAAACTGGTAGACGCGGGCCAAGGTGGCTTCCGGGGCACTTACTAAATCGCGGTATTGGACAAACAAAAACGTGCCGTTCTCGTTGTTTTTCTTGGCCCAGCCGATTCCCCCGATGGACCGCATGATCGGTTCACTTCCGGCCACCATGAGAGCCTGCAGTTTTTGCGTCAACGCGTCCCCCGTGATCCCGTTGCGCCGGTACAATTTGGCAAACGACCCCACGATTTCCAGGACGGACCGTTCCAAGACAATCAACTTGATGTTGGCATCCACGTAGGTGCGTAACAATTGTATGTTGGGGGACAAGGACCAAGAACGGCATTTATCCACCACGATGGGCTCGGTGATACCGCGGTAATACACATGGGGAATGCGCGCGATCAAATTGAAGGCCGCCTGCCCTTTGTGATTGGCCATCAACTGCTCCTTGGCCGTGTTGGCTATGGAGACCTGGGTGTCCCACATCAACTGGCACACGGCGGAATTCCCCTCGGCATGGATGAGCGGGTTCTGGGATAATAGGGCTGAAAGGAGGGTGGACCCCGTTCTTGGTAGTCCGGTCAAACATACAAATTGGCGAAAAGACGGCGATTCGTAAAATTGGCTCATGGGTCTTTTTATTGTGTTGTTCCAATGTTCCAATGTTCCAATATTGTTATATAGGAAATATATTTTCATATACAAACCACATGTTTACACCGATGAACATTGGAATCCGGACGCCTAAGCAGGCCCTACGGGGCTGCTTAGGCGCCTGATAGCCCGCGAAGCGGGCAATTGCTGCGCGATACAACTGATTTACCTGTAACGTTATTGCGAAGCAATTGCGCGAAGCGCAATCCCTTAAACACTGAACCGGACACCCTTTGGGTGTCCGGTTTATAATGTTCAAGGGTGTACACCTTTTGACGTTGTAAATGTTCAAGGGTGTAAATCTTTATCGTTGTAAACCCATTCCAGATGGTCATTCACCCGTTGTATCGTTTGATTCGGCGAACGGTCGGTACCATATTTCACCAAGAACTGGCACAACAAATTCAGTTTATCTTTGTCCAACGGTTTGACGATGACATAGTCCGCTCCCCGGTCCACGAACCCTTGGATCTCCTCGGGACTATCTTCGCCGGTCAACCCGACCACCAATTTATTGTAGGGGTGTTTTCGCAGTGCCGCCACGGTTTCCCAACCGTTCATGACCGGCATGTTTTTATCCAGCAGGACCAGGTCAATCTTGTCTTGGTATTGATTGATTTTTGCCATGGCCCCCGCCCCGTCTTCCGCCGAATAAATATAGCCAAAGAGGGGGACGCTATTCAACAATTTATACATCATCTTGCGGTTTAAGATGCTGTCATCCACCAAGAGTACACTGTAGGTCGTTACGGGGACGTCGGCTAGGGGCACTTTGATCGAAGTTTTTTTGCTTGACGGGGTATGTATCTGGAGGGACACGTCCATGCACATGACCAAATCCAATACAATGATGAATTCATTTCCCCGCGGTTTCAAGAATTGATGGGCAATCGTGCCTCCGTGCAATTCCACGATGGTTTTGCAAATATAGAGTCCCATGCCCGACCCGCTGGTCGAATTGAAGGTCTCAAACAAATGCTCTTTGATATGCGGTAACAGAGGGTCGTTGGTATCTTGGACGGAAATACGCACCATTTGGCGGTCTTCCGTCTTGGACAACAACGCGATATCCATGGAAATCGTGTTCTGTCGCGTGCCGACGCGGTATTTGATTGCATTTTTCAACAAATTGATGAGAACGTGTTTGATGTTATGCACATCCCCGTAGTTCCACAGGACGACCTCCGGGTCAATATGGTAGTTGAATGTCACACTGGATTCCTTGAAATTGTACAGAATCAAGATCTCTACCGTCGTGATGAGTTTGAGGAGGGAAAAGGGTTCAAACGTATTCAATTCAATGTTGTCGTCTTGGACCGTGGCAAACTTGGTGAGAATATTTTCAATGAAGATGGCACTTTGTTGTATGTCTTTGATGATTTGTTGGTAATCCGGGCCACAGTTGCATTGTTTCAGCAGTTGCAGCCCCATGGTGATGGTGGAGATGGGCGTGCGCAATTCATGGACAAAACATTTCATATACACGTTGTGATCCAAACTGTTCTGTTTAGGGTTCTGTAAATCGCGTATGGTGAACGAATCGCGTATCTCATCTACTATTTCCTCCCCCCTGGGTACCAAGCTATGGTATTCACTTTTACAATGATGTGAAGGGATCGGCGCGATAGGTCGTATTTGACGTTTGGGCCGAATAAATTTGCCGACTAAATTTTCTATTTTTCGCATGATAGGTCGATGATAGTTACTCGTGTTACTTGATCGACTCGATACCGACATAAATAGACCTCGTCGTATATATATTCTTGGTATATTTACTTATGGGTGTATATGATTTTTGGGAGAATCGTTTGGGCTAGGTCTGTCCTATTGTTGGACGTATTTTATTTGGCTTCAATGGTTTGTTGAAGTCAAACGATCTTATAGCTTCAGCTTGTAGACCAAGAAGGTGGTGAGTGACAGGACGATGCCGCCCCACAACATGTCCATGGCCACAAACGCCGGGTTGTTCCAGTTCTTGAGGGAGGCGTAATTCGTGAATTCATATACTCCGTAGATGACAATGCCCAAATAAAACGCATCCATCACGGGACGATGGGTACGCAAGATAAAGTAGTAGAGTCCCAAGACCAAGACGAGGTAGCACAAGACGGCCCCCGTCCACCGCAACTTGAGCGCGAATTTTTGGACGGAGACAATTTGCCGGCTGATGACGTCGGCATTCACATACATGTAGATGGCATCCAGGACCAAGATAATGACCGTGGCCGCCCCAATTTGACGGATCGCCTGAAGATTTGACATGAATATACATTATCGGTAGTTTTTCATGTCTGGGGTCCCTCATCCCCCTTTAGGAGATTTTCATCAAGGCGGCCTCCTCGGCCGTCATGTACGAGGCACGCCCCCGGTTCGTCACATTCGCCGACCGGGAATGACGCAAGATCAGTTCCAACATCATGCAGATGCTTCCGTGGTTGAATTCGTTGTATTGGGCCGACGTTTCCGGGTCCTGGGCGTAGCCTAAATTGCCCAACACCAGATTGAAGACCGCCATCGTACGCTGTTTCCCCGCCTTTTTCAGGTTTTCGCCCTTGGCATTCCGCGACGTCGTCGTCTTGGTGAAATCTTTGATTTTTAATACGGCACTCGGTACAGAATCCTTGACTTGTTCCACCATGAAGAACCCGACCACGCTGCTGATGTGATCGGTCAAGGGTGTCCAAGATTGTTGTATAGGATCCAACACGCGCAGGCGGGCGTCGGCAATGTCGGTGTATTCTGCGGCGGTCCAGGTCATCGCGCCTTGGTCATTCCGGGTCGCCTTATAAATGACCAGTTCGTTGGCCGTATTCGTCAAGATCAAATACTTTTCCGCCCCCGCCGCATGAACGCGATCCCCCACATACTTGTGTACGGCCTCTTCAATGAGCGACGGGTCTTTCGGGACCTTCGAGGCCTTCGGGATCGCGTGATCCAACCAGTGCTGGGCAAAGACCAATTTCGACGTCAACAACAGGGAATCCAGGTGATGGTACACCATGTATTTTTGTATTTGAACCTCGTCGATGCCAAACAATTCCTCGATTTTCCCCATGATGTTGCCCACAATCATGTAATCCGTCCATTCTTGGTGCTTTTTGATCAGGGGGAGCTGATCCTCCCTGGCCACGATATCCATCGCCACGGGCCTCTTCTTTTTCTTGGATTTCGGCGCAGTCGTCTTGAGTTGCGACAGCAAATACATTTGCATCATGGCGTCCATGTTTTGTTGTATTCCTTCTAAAAGGGTCTTGTAATGGACTTTGCTGGTGATGGACCCGTGGTCCACGTGGGATTTCTTGACGGGTGCAGGCAGAGGGAGGGTGTCAGGAGCCGCAATGTCCACGTCGTCGTGCTCCGCGGCCGGTTCGTCTTGGAACGTCGTATTCACTTCAACCTGGACTTTCGCCGGTTTTATTTCCAAGGGAAAGGTGCGGTCAAAGACCGACACCGTTTGGTCCGTGATTTCCATCGGTTGAAAGGCGTATATCTCGCCGCGGTTCACCAAATTGCCTAAACGGCCATGGGAATCGACCAAGAATTCGTTGCGGTTCTCAATCAAATACGTAAGTGCATAGTAAATTTGTTCTATAGGATAATCCCGCTGTTCTTGGATTTTACGCACCAAATCTTCAATCGCGTAATACGGCTGCACTATGAAGAGTTGGCGTATACGGTCCACAATGCGTACGCGGTTCATGCTCACATAATCGACAGAATACGTCAACACGTTGCGGCCCTTGATTTCCTCTTCGGGCACGTCCGGTTGGCATCCCGTGGGGCACGTCTCGCTGTAATCACATATCGCCGTATGGGGACGATCCCCCACATCATATTCCATGTCCCCGTGGGCGGTATGTATCGGTATCTTGCGGTTGCTGGGCACGGACGCCATTTTCTCGAGGGTAAAGTTGTTCTGTTCGCGGTTCAGGAGACAATCGACCGCAATTTCTTTGAGAAGACGGGTCACGCGGCCAATCTGTTTGGCCTTTTTAAACGCCAATTCGTACAAATACATGTCGGCGGTGGGCAATTTATCCGTGGTTTGGGAGGCGTGCATGTAGATTTCGACGTTGCGTTCTTCAAACGGCAAGGCACAGTGACTCAAATTGCGCACCCCGCGTCCAATGATTTGCTCGATGCGGCTCATGTTGTACCAAGGTTCCAAGATGTGTATTTGACGTATGTTTTTGAAATCCAGGCCTTCTGCCCCCGCGCGCGATATGATGACCACTTTGACGCGGTCGCCGTGGACATTTTGAGGATTGGTCACCCATTCCAACTCTTCCCGGTTGTTGGGCGACAAGGTTTTGTTGCCGGTGATCATGGCGTACTTTAGGGGTTTTTTGGGGGCGGCCTTGGGCTTGTCGGCAGCCTTGGGCTTTTCCGCAAACAAGGGTGCAGTACGGTTGTGACGTCCAGAGGCACGCGTAAATCCGGCCTCTTCCAGGGCCAACGCCATGGGAATGACCCCACTATCAATGAATTCACTGTATATCATGACAATCCCGGAGGAGTCCTCGATAAGATCCAAGATGGCGGCCATCTTTTGGCTATACTTGGGCAAATTCTTCCGTTGAAAAATATGCGGTTGCCCCGCGCGGTACGAATAACGGTTGTCTTTGCTGATTTCCATGACATTCATGAGACCTTGATGACCAATTAAATTGTCTAAATTGATGGTATCGGCGGTGGCGTCGGTCGGCACATTCCCATACACAATGTTGAGGGCCTGAATCGGGTAGCGCAAATGTTCGTAGCCGACGTTGTCCAAGGTTTCCAATCCCTGACGTATTTTTTCGGCCACGCCCTCGGCTGCGCCGAGTAGCGTTGCGGACTCGGCTGCGCCGACTAACGTCGCGGATGCGTCCGTCACCACACTCGATCCCGTAAACCGGTCTTGGATGCGGTTCAGTATCATTTGATAGACCTTTTCTTGGATCGAACCGATGGTGGTCAAATACAACGGCGGATATTTGGTATTCACCTCGTGGGGAGGTAAATTCGTCTTATAAATACGAAACGGAAACGTGTACGGGTTTTCCCCGCGCACGTGCGAAACGTAGCCGGTCAATTTCTTTTGCAGCAATTCTTTGCCGACCAAGACGGCATCGTTGTTCACGCCGGATTGACGGAATTGCCCGTCCTTGTCGAAAATTTGGTCCGCCGTGATTTCGGGGCGCTTGTCGTTGACGTTCATCAGGTTGGTCAGCCAAATGATTTCCTTGTAGGAATTGTACATGGGCGTGGCCGACAAAAGCACAAACCGCAAATTCTTGGCGTGTTTAGCAATCATATACAAATAATTGGCCGTGGTTAGGTCCTCATTGTCGCGGGTCAACCGGATGTTATGTACTTCGTCAATGACGATCAAATGGTTGTTGAACATCGATTGTATTTTACGTATCCGTCGGGGATCGCCCTCCGGGAACGGTTTCAAGGCATTGGAAATCTCGTTGGAGAATTTAATGTACCCTTTGAAATCGTAGTAGGTTTTGATAATCGCCTGCACATTGGCAATCAGCCGTTCTTTGTTGAGTTCGTTGAGATGCGTGGGATTCACTTCGTCCAAGATACTTTTGCCGACACACGATTGTATATTCCACATACCTCCTTCCATCACCAGTTTCGATTCGTCAAACAGTTGCAGACGGAAATTATTGATCACATTGGGAGAGGCCAGTACCAAGATACGTTTGTTCATGCCGGTTTGTTTCATGTACGACCGCATCTCTTCGGCCACGCCAATGGCGTTGCAGGTTTTGCCGGACCCCAGCCCCCAGTACATCAAGAGGCTGTTGTAGGGGGTCTGCATCGACAGAAAATTCTTCACAAACAATTGATGGGGGAGTATTTCAAAGGTGGAATTGCACGCCTTTTCGGCCTGGGTCTTGACGTCGGTGATCGGTCCGTCGTAGCGCGTGTCGTAAAACTCCTTCTTTTGGGCAATCTTGATGTTGAAACTGGGGTCGTCGAAGTTCGGGTAAAGTGCGTCGGTCAGGGTAAAGTCTTCGGTGATGGGGAGACGAGGAGACATTGCGGTATGGGGGGGAATCGACGGGGGGTCGTGTAAGAACTGGGTTTCATCAGCCATGGTGGTAGCGTTAGCCACCGTGGTAGCGGTAGCATCAGCTACCGCGGAGGGCCCTTCCTCTAAACTTGTCGAAACTCCGGTCTTTTCATCGGCGTGTACCGTGTCATCTGTGGTCGAGGCCCCAGGATCTATTTTCTTCTCCGGGGCTGAAGCTGGGACCACTTGTGAAGGGGGCAAGGGTACTGCACTAGAAAGTGCCGGTGCCGGTGCCGGTGCGGGGGCCACCTGTATTTGCGAGACGACCCGTGGACGTAATTTTACAGGAGCCCCCCCGGTCTGGGTCCAATCGATCCGTTTCTTTCGGGAAACTGCGTGGCTTTTTTTCCCCTTTTTGTGTGAGCATCTACGCTTACATGTTTTATTGGGTGCAACTACTTTATTCAACGGTTTATTTTTTATGGTATGATGTGGTATACCTCGATACATATCACAATGTAATCTCTATACAGTGTGATGTTATTTTCCATTTACCTACGCTACGCCACGCTCCTAGACCTTTGCCGATTTAAATCGGCAAAGTAACGTTATTGCGAAGCAATCCACGCGCATTTACAATGCGCGAAGGTGTAAAAATACAGCATCAAGACTCTCCCATCCCCATAACACGATTTCATACGATGTGTCTCTTATTGTTGTCTAAAATAAAAAGCCGGTATTTAGACAACGTCTGTTCAATATTGGTGATTAAACGAATCTTTTCCAGATTATAAGGTCGTATGGCTTTAATGCAGTCGTCGTAGGATTTCCATTCCATGCAGCTCACTTCACTCTTTTCGTAATTATTCATCATCACGGAATTCTCATAACTCATGTACATCAAATAGTAACGATGTTTATAAGATTTGTAATTTGATCCTAAAAACGTTTCATCAAACGGCAAGATGTTTTTAATATTCTTCACATATTGCACTGGATACCCCGTTTCTTCCGTCATTTCACGCAACGCACAATCGTAATCCTTTTCTTGGTTGTTGCGCCGTCCCTTGGGGAACCCCCACTCGGGTTCATTCCATCCTCCGTGGGTTCTTGGACTGGGATCCGCCGCCGCCCCCTTCCCGTCCAGATCATATTTATGTGGGTTTTCGGTAGAAGGGGCGACATGGTTACTTGTCATGATCAAATAATCTAAAATCGACGTTTTGACGTGTTCGTCGGTGGGAACGTAATGCGAGGTCAAATAGTTGAACATTTCTCTGGAGGTGGCTTCCTCTTGCTTATAACAACCCATTTCAAACAAGGAGCGTTCTGGAAAAGAGGAAAACGACGCTTCGGGTTCTTCGTCTTCCTTGGTGGTGTCAACAAGTAATTGCTCCGGTTTCGTCAACATCAATGTATCTTCCGTGGATTCGTGAATAGTCGCATGCGAGGTGCGCGTGGTACACGAGTTACGTGACGGCCGCAAGGTACGCGAAGGACGCGAGGAAGGGGGGACACGTTGGCCACGAGGATTCTTGGCAAAACCGGGACCGGAGGTTGATTTTTGCTCTTCTTCCGCGGTCACCGGGTCACACTGCATAGAAACGACATGATGCCTTAGTTGGCCGGGGCGTTTTACGTTGATGAGGTCCAGAGGTTGTGTTATAGGAGTATCGTCTGCCCAAATTTCGGTCCACAATTCGTCAAAGGTCATCGTCTGCAACTTTTTCTTTTCCTGGCACGTCATTTGTTTGAGCATATTCAAAATGTATTTTTGATTGGTGATGGAATATTTACCACGCATGAAATCGATATACCCTAAAGTGTCTTTGCGCCGAATCATCAAATATTGCCGTTGATTCTTGTAAATACGAAATACGATGACTCCAAAACTGGTAATCGGGTTTTTACACTGCTTGAATGTGTGCCCCTGTTTACCACAATTATTACAAATATCGAAATATTTCAAATTGGAACGTTCGATGCGTGCCCGCGGTGGCTTGCGAAGCTCTTTGGAGGAGGTATCATGCCTTGGCAGCAGCCCGTCCGCGATTTTACGCGGACCGGGTCCGCCTGAATTTGAGTTCACAGAGATGCCCCCGCCCCCAGATACATCTTCAACGGGGGGGGTACAATATACATTGTTCATACGGTGGATATTCATATAATAAAAATTATTGATCTGTTGTACTAGTTGCAATATGTCTATATTGATTTCCGTAATTTTGTGTAACAATATAATAAGAATAATAAGAACAATATACCCATGATACCGATACACAGTGAGGCGATTAAACCCATTAAAAATAAAACACTGGAACGCCTGGCCCAATATCATCCCCCCGTCAATGAGGCCGCGATGCAAATGATCCAGGAACAAAAAGAACACAAGGAACGCAAGCAGTCAAACACGGACCCCCAATATTTGGACGAAGGTTCCTACGGATGCATCCACAAACCCAGTTTATTGTGCGAATCTTCCACCCACATTGACTATAAGAATAAAGTGTCCAAGATCATGACCGTGCGTCACCTAAAACGCGAGTTGAATGAATTGAAATTAATCGAAAAGGCCGATCCTAAACAGCAATTTCATTTAGGCAAACCGCAAACTTGCAATGTGCGTAAAAATCCGGCCAACTTTGCGGCAATCGGTCAGTGTCCCGATTTGGGGAAACAAATCTTGGCCAACCCTGAAAATTACAAATTACTGATCATGAAATACGGCGGGATCGACCTGAACCGCCTCTTTGAAGACGCCGGGGGACGTATTTTCAAGGAAGAATACGCTAAAAATCAGGCCATCGTCGACTGGTTATTCTTGGAACTTCATCGGGTCATGTTGGGCATCAAGACCTTTTTGAAACACAAAATTGTGCACCATGACATGAAGCCTTCCAACCTGGTATACAACGTCGAGGAACACAAGATGAATTTCATCGATTTTGGGCTCATGGAAACCATTCCGCGCACCATGGCACAATCCAAGAAGAATAATTATCAGTGGGCCGTGAATTACTGGTCGTATCCGTTTGAAACCCGTCTCGTCAATTTGAGTACCTTCAATCGCGTGCAACGTATGAACGACGACCAATTGAACGAATTTGTGCAAGAATGCACCGACGTCAGTATCGAGGCCAACAACGAATGGACCGACAAATTTTTTCATTTCACCTATATGATCAACGTGAACGATCGCGTCAAATTATTCGCCGATTTGTTTCAATGGTTAAGCAGTACCTTTAAAACGATATCACATACAGAATTCATGCGCATGCATTTGGAAACCTTTGATATTTACGGCATGGGCATCATACTGTTTCATCTCATACATCATACGAAATATTTGATTCATCCGGGGTTATATCACAACTGCTACATTTTGGCCATGCGGATGGTCGCGTTCAATTTGACGGAACGCATCACCATGGATGCCTTGATCGAAGAATACCAGTCGTTGCTCATGCAGGCGGGCATACCCCAACGACACAAAATCACCTTTCCGTTCAATCCTATACAGAAATTGGTGGCCAGACGGTCGCGCAAGAAAAAGACGAAATTGACGGTGCCATCCTCCATCATTCGTCCGTTTGTCAACTTGAATGAAACGGGATTACTATCTGTACCTGAATTCAAGGAACGCCAAAGTATCATCCAACGCGCGTCACGCGCCCCCGCGCGCATCACTCACGATGAACTCAAAGCATCCATGTACGAAGACGCGAATCCGGTAACCAAACGTCCTCACACAAAAACGAGAAATGTGACGCGTAAACATACCAAGCCGTGAAAATTGAATCGCCATTTTTCTACCTTTTTTATGTTACTGAAACCATCATAACCGACGACCAATATGACCACCGTTGCCGTGTCTTCTTCCCTGTTCCAGCAGATTGATCGTCTTCCGGAAGACCTTGTCCAACACATTTTCGAGTTTAGTCATCCATACCGGAATGTGTACGATAAAGAGGTGTTGACCAAGGAAGTCAACGGGAACACGATCTGGGAACGCGCCTGGTTGTACTGGTACCGCCAACAGACCGATCCTATCTTGCTCTTCGTCATGGAATATATGTTCATGAAATGGAACATATTTTCCGGCATGTACGAACAAAACCGCGAAATGTTTGGGGCGCTCCTTCCCCCGGCCATCTACCCGGACGGCCTCAAAAGCCTCGTTTTCGCAAACTACGGCAAGACCTCGGTCGCCATATACGACGACAACGCCCCCGACAAAGACATTCTCTTCGTGGGGGATGTCTACACCCGTGAACAGTATTCCCTGCGGTGCTGCCGCGACGAAGACGACGACTCCCCCAATTTTATGGAGGTCGTGGTGCACTGGGACGAAGAATACTGGTTGGTCTGGAAAAAGACCTGGTAACAGATGTCAAAAAAAATCGCAGAATATAATAACGGAAACATGCAACGGTTCGATTTGATATTCTCCTTGTGGATTGATCTATGGTACATCCTGTATGAATTTGTGCATTTACGTAAATACTTTCCTATATTGCATCCCACGGTCGTGGCCATCAAAGACTATACCAAAAAACTCATTCATAAAGAAGTATTGGCCAAGGCCAGCGAAATGAATCCTGGCTGGTTGCCCAACCCCAAACCGATGGTCAAAATCATGCTCTTGGTCAATACTTTTTTATTGTCGACGATGGTCTATTTCCGCAACGATGCGTGGATGATCGGCATGTTTTTTATAATGCAAATCTTGTTCAAAGTCTGGATGCTGTGGCGTCTGCGTAAAACCGCGTATCAGTGGGCTGATTTCGCGTTTGGAATCGCGTTGTTTGTCCTATACTGTCTGTGGGTCTTGGTAAACGGCAGCAATATATATGAATTGTTCCAACAATACATAAATAATATACGGCAAAATATACCGAATTATCATCTAAATAATATACAAAAACATCAAGAACAAGTCTCAAAGTTTTTTGCCCAAAAAACGGTGCCTCCGGACGACGTTGAACATTTCAAAACGATTTTACACCCTTGAAGACAGAACCGCGCAAGCGCGGTTTAAATGACGGCTTCAAATAACCACATCATATTGTTACGAGCCGGCATGGACACCATCGTCAAGGCGAATAAAACGTAGAGCGCTCCCAGACGCCGGTCTTCAATATCGTAAGCAGTAAATACCAGGTTTTCCATGACCGAGACGCTGCCGTTGGTTAAATCTGCCAACGAGATGTCCTCAAACCGCACACGGTTCGGTAACAAGTTTTGAAAGGGATCGCCCAGGGGACAAATGCGCTGTTTGACGATATTGGACAAACGCCCCCGAAACCGCCACAAATCTTGCAAAAATCCGTAAAAACCGACTTTTTGACGCATGTTCAAGTTAATATACCACTGGGCGTCGGTATAATTGCCCAATTGGTCGATTTCCATAAAAACCTCTTGAATACGCTGGTTCAACGGTTTTTCGCGCATACTTTCTATACGCAATTTCATCTGGTTGATGTGTTCAATCTGGGCAAACGTCGCGGGCGGAGAAAGGACCCGAATACCCGTCGATTCGGTGGATGCGCGCGACGCCGCTCGGGTTTGAATTGGCAAAGGTACTACTTCGGGATTTGCGGATGGGTCGACAGCAGATGTGCGGCCACTGCGCCGCACATTGCTTCCACTTGTGGTGTCTCTCAATGTCTGCACTTCTCTAGATAGGCGCTCTGCTATGGACATGACTTCCGCAGAAACTGCGTTAAAATTGTTGTGTGGTTCGTTCAATATTGTCGGTACGGGCAGAGCAATGACGTGATTGTTCAACACCGGTCGCGCCGAACTGAACCCGGCATCGTCGTCATCGTCGTCCTCCCCCAGTATAGATTGCGCCAGTTCCTCGCGTATCCTGCGCGAGGCCATGTGAGACGCTACCCGCGGCGTAAACCCGTAGTAATACCCACGTTGCATCAAATAGGGGCTCACATATTGGATATACTGATGACGCGTCAGCGGGTTTTGATCTTCAGGATTGATATGTTGCGGGAACAAAATGATGACATAAATATACAAACGGATCACGTCCCCGATCACATTTTCCGGGATTTTAGAGCGGTTATATGGATTCATGATGGCGCGACCTTGCCGTTTCAATAAAGTAATCAACGAGCAAATGTTGAACCCGTAGGTGAAATGGTTGGCATCCGTATAGGAATAAAATTCTTGGAACGGAATGTCGCCGAGGGGTTCCAAGGTGAAAAAATCGGTCTCGTTGATACATATGGACCGATTGTGTAGGGCCGCCCCCCGCAACTGAAACGACCTTTTCACAAAAAATCGCCGCAGATATTTTTGTATTAGAATCGCATAGCGATGTTTTAAAAAATAGTTGGTGATGCGACCCACCAATACCGTTTTGTTTCCGGTAATATGCAACCGGTTGTATTTAGCAACTTCTTTGAGCTCGATGATTTTATATTTGTTCAAATTTACATTTTCCTTGAAAAATTGCGCATAATCCATTTCGGCATTGAGGGGCGCCTTTTCGGGCGTAATTTTGCGCTTTCTTGAGGGGACATTTTTAGCAGAATTTTCGGGAGGTTCCAAGGTAGAATTGCGCCTTGGTCGATTGGAATCGCCCACTAAAGTGGGTTCAGCTACGTAATCCAGTGGCAAAGGTAATGTTACGTGCGGTGCAAGAATGGACGGTGGTAGGGTTCGACGGCGCGTAGATGTTGCAGGAGGACCTGTGTCGTATTGAGTAATCATATTCTAATATTATTTTTTCGTAAAAAAAGGGTGTGTAAAGTCGCTAAATATATACTATTTGGACAATATTTCTATATATTTTATGTTGGATTCATAAGTGTGAATAGACATATACTACAGATATAATATTTTACGCAAAAACGGCGAAACATTTAGGCACATGGATCTTACGATTCTTACGCATCGGTACCGTCATCGACAAAGGAAATCAAACACTGCCCCTTGATAGCGGGGGCAGATTCGTCGTCGCCTTCGTCGCCTTCGTCGCCTTCGTCGCCTTCGTCGCCTTCGTCGCCTTCGTCGCCGTTCGTGTCCTCATTCTGGACACCCGTGGTCGTCGCCTTTTTCGGTTCAAACCAGACCTTCCATGGGGTGGGATTCTGGGCATTCGGGTCGAATCCCCGATATTGGGGGCTGGACGTCATATGAATGCGGTACCCACATTTCTTATAGTACGCACGACGTTTCTTCCACTGATTTTGGAAAATGTCGTGTGTATCGATAATGTCCACGATCAACGGGCGAGCGTGTTTTTGCCGGAAAATCCGCCCGACCGACTGAATGATGTCCGTCTTCGGCGTAATCATCACCAAAATAGAGAGATTTTTGTGATCAAAGCCTTCCGCGGCCATGGCATAACTCGCCAAAATAATTTGTCGTTCCGTCGTTTTCTCCAGAGCGGCGGGTTTCATGCCCCCCAAATAGTATCCGCAGGTGGCAATCTCTTGGACTTCAATGGCCTCGTGTAGGTCGACCAAGAGCGACCGGTTGTGTCCCAATACCAAGATTTGTGCCTCCGGGTTTTCCGCAATCAAATCGGCCAAGATTTTCACCAAGAATTGGGTGCGCGGGCCGTGATTGCATAATTTCGAAATCATGGTACTGAACTGCGGGTTGCCCCGGAAATCCGTGACCACATCGTTGAACTCGGCGTCATTCGACACGAATTCCATGCCCCGTACCAGGACCGAATCGTCCGCCCCGGAAGTCCGGTTTGCCTGACTGAACATCAACGGACCGATGAAATGATGAATGACGCGCGTGAGCCCGTCTTTGCGTTCCAGGGTCGCGGTGACCCCCAACATGTAGGGGGTCTGTACCCGCACCAAGGCCTTGGAAAATTGGCACGAGCCGATGCGGTGGACCTCGTCCACAATGGTGAGGCCGAATTCGTCAAACGCATCTTCCGGAAAATCGCGGTCATACAAGGTTTGCAACATCCCGATCACAATGTCTTTGCCATGCACATCAAATAGTGGTCCCTGGATGCGCCCAATGTTCGCCTCCGGCATGAATTCGCGGATACGCTCGACCCACTGATTTAACAAAAACTCCTTGTGGACAATGATGAGGGTCTTTTTAGCCAAGAGGGAAATGATTTTGATCGACAGCACCGTCTTCCCGGCCCCGGCGTACAGTTGCAAGATGCCTCCGGCAGCCTGAGGATGACTTCCCGCCCTTCCTTCCTTGCGTACCGACTTCATATAAGCCTCCACCACGGCCTCTTGGTAATCGCGCAACGGTTTATCAAATACACAAGAAATGGTGACGATTTTGCTCGCCGCCTCCGGCTCCCCTTCTGCCCCTTTCGTTGGCGCACCGTAACGTTCCAAACCGTAAAACCGCGGCAAATAGATTTTCTTGGTATTTTCACGGTACACCGGAAACGCCGTGGGATCGTCGTCACCGGGTTTCAGCACCGGACCAAACGCCGGACCATGTTTCACCGGAATCATATACAAATCCTGGTATAGGAATTTCAAATCGTCGGGGTGCAAACAGGCCTTGGGAATGGTGTACCCCTTTTTGCCAATGTAGGCTTGGGCGCATACTTGGGCCCGGTAATCGGGCGTGACCTCGAATTTCAACGAGGGATGTTTCTTGGGGGAAATATTGTGCTTCAAAAACGCGGGCGGTTTCGCCGGTTTGGATCTGTCTACTTTAGTCTTATAAGGGCGTCTTTCAAAATAACTCATCGTAAAATCCAATGATTATGTTATTTCTATGTGACTTTGTATCGAAAAAAATCAATTTTCTCTTGTAAAACTATAGCATATTTGTATATTTGAAAAATCGTTATGGCACCCAACAAGTCTTTGAAAAATGCCATGAAAAATACCAGTGTCCTGGAAATATGTTTGATCGTGTTGATTGTGGTGTATCTCCTGTCGCCCATTCGTACACCTTCTTGGTTGGTTTCCATGATTGAATCTCCTTTAGGCATGGTCGCCATCTTTGGCATCGTCGCGTTTTTATTCTTATACTGCAACATTGTTTTAGCCATTTTGTTCGTGTTCGTGGTGTATGTGATGCTCTACCGCTCCTCGGGTAAAGGGGGGGTGGGGGGGCGCGTTTACTTGCCCGACGGAACCTACGTGAATTCGGGGGACAACCTGGGCAAGAACGCCGCGCACTACATTCAATACACCCCGAACGATAAACAACGTGAGCAGGAGATGCAGAACATGAACGCCCAGACGGATTCTGCCAGCAAGGGCACCTTGGAGATTGAAGTCGTGCAGAACATGGCGCCGTTGCACAAGGTGGCCGACAACTACATGGAGACCCAATTTAAGCCGGTGGCGGACAACATCCACCAAGCCCAATATTATGGTATTGGAACCTACGGTTCCAGTAAAACCTCCCTTAGATAGCTAGGCACCCAGAGGGTGCCTAGCAAAGATAAGAAGGATTCTTGGTAAAAATCTTATACAACCCATTTGGATAAGATTTATTATAAGAGGGCTAGCGTATCGTTACTCCCCTTGCAACCCACGAAGTGGGTTGTTGGGGAGATATCCTAAGGGAGGTTTTATTGGAACCGTAGGTTCCAATACTAGTAGAAACAACTCTCCGGTATAGGATAATTCTTCACCCCCATGTACCCAATGATCCAAGAAACAATCATAATAATGATAATGGAATG
>Ga0209189_1000018_pt1 | contig 168800 bp, 150 predicted proteins | sample C_130820_EF_Meta_FD_187308 | JGI IMG/M metagenome (GOLD analysis project Ga0209189, IMG submission 187308) | Freshwater microbial communities from Lake Croche, Canada to study carbon cycling - C_130820_EF_MetaG (SPAdes) (version 3) | ecosystem: Environmental > Aquatic > Freshwater > Lake... | reverse complement strand
CGCGAATTTAATCTTTATGTATAATATATATGCCAAAAACTTTGAAAAGAGCAAATAAACAAAAGCGAAAAACACAAAAAGGCGGAATTTTCAATTATTTACGAGAAAAATTTAGAATAAATCCACAGATTTATGAAAAACATATAATCAATAGAAAATTTTTAGAAAAAAGGTCAAAAAATTTATCTGATATTATTTCTAAAGATAAAAAAATAAAAATATATGAAAAAAAGAAACAGATAATAAAAAAAATTTCGAAAGCATTTCGAGAGAAGAAAAATATTGTTTTGGATAATGAATTAGAAACTATTTTAAAAAGTGATAGTGATTTAATGTTATTCAAAAAACAAGTAGATTATTATTTAGATAATTTAGCACAAGAAAGACAAATCAAAAGCAAAAAAACTGCATTGTTGGAAGAAGAAATAAAATTAAACAAAGAAATATTTGGAGATGAAAATGAAGAAGGAAAAAGACCCGAAAGTTATTCAACACCATTATCAGTATATAATAATAGTATTGATAAGGAAATTCTTAGAAAACAACAAAAATTAAATAAAACACCAATTGTTGAAGAAAGAGTAGTTCAAACACCAATTTTTAAAGGAACACTGGATGAAATACGTTTAGGCTAAAAATTAGTTTCAATATCGTGTTTTGAACACCAATTAATAGATTTTTGAATATTATTTTTAATCAAATTATCAATTTTATCTGTTTTATTTTTTGTTTCAATGAGAGAAATAGTAAAATAAATATTGTCAATTTGTTGTTGCCCAAAAATACTATTATATTCTTCTAATTTACTTGAAAAATATAATGGAATTGGATTTTTCAAAAAACGAAACACATTCCCATTTGAACATAACATTTGTGTAAATGCTCTCAATAAAAAAGGATAGAAATCGGATGAAGAAGAAAATAAAAACTGAGAACAAACAATATACTTCTCAGAATTAGCATATCGACTTGTCTGAGGTTTTGTAATATATACTTTTTTATAAAATGATGATAATAAATATAAAATATCTATTGTATGTTGCATAAAACAATCGAAAATTTTTAAAACAAATGATCCATTTTTTTTCTGCATACATAAAGCAAAACATACCTGAGCAAATAATAATTTTCCAATATTTATTTCTTGGCTATTAAAATCAACCGAAAAATCAAATCCGCCATCTGCGGTAATAAAATGCATAGAAGAACCATATTTTTCTTTACAATATATGAAATTTTCCAACGAAAGTATATTTCCAGTATTATCGGCTCCGTTTTCAATAAAAACATTTTTATTTTCTTTTAAAAAAGAATGCGTCTTTTTCCAAGTAGGTATATTTTTATCATAATTATCATTCAATAAAGTAATACCAATATAACAATCATTTGGATTATTTCGAATATTCAAAAGTGCTTCTATAAAACCACCAGGACCTTCTGCTAAATGAAATGTTTGAATATTATTATCTGTAAATTTGAATTTAAATAGATTCAATATTTCTATCATTTTGAAATAAGAACGTGATAATGGTTTGTGTTTAGATAATGGTTTCTTCTTTGATGGAATAATAGTATGTATGAATTCATATGGATTTGTATATTTTTTATAAATATCCCAATGACTCTCATATTGATTTATTTTTTCTTTGATTTCATATAAATAAATTGAAAGTGAATTAGAAATAACTGGTAAAATAGGTTCTTCCGCTTGTTGATATTCAATATTTTTATAGGAAAATGAAAATGTATTTGGTAATAAAAAATAAATCATTATTAACTATTAAATGCTATAAATGATTGAAAATAAATTTTTATATTCTTTCCTATTTATCAATATTTTTTATATTTTCTTTTTCAGTTTCCTAATTTTCAAAGTAACTTTTTTTCCAAAAATTACATTTGGTTTCTCCGATTTTTCTTCAGGAATCAATTCTTTTTCAGGTGTTTCAATAATTGGTGAATAATTCTCTAATGCATATTTTTCCTTTTTTATTTTACGGACCTTTGAAGATTTTTTAAGAGGTTCATTTTTTTCTTGTATTTTTCTATCAAATTTCATAACATCATATTCTTCTTCAATATCTTCAATATTTTCTCTTTCTTCCTTTTCTTCTTGTAGAGAAATCTTCGCAACTTTTTCACTATTTTTTACATCACGCACTTTTTGAAATACAAAATAACGATTCAAAAAGGAAATAGTGCGTTCTTCACTGCTCATAAAAATCGAATCACCGTAATCTGCTTTCAAATTAGGAAATCGCCGAATTTCATTTTCCATCATTGAAAATAATTCACTAAATGATCCACTACTATTTGGTAGATTCATCTTTTGTGCTTCTTCTTTTTGAATTAAAACAAATCCATAATTTTCCATAACACGAATCAAGAAATCGAAATTTACTAAATATTCGCGAAATGTTTTATTAATGGATTCTTGAAATACATCAATTGAATAACCGAGAGATAATTCATCGTCAGGAAATCCAGTTTCACTATATTGTTTTGTAATTTCTAGAATTTTTACGTCATTTTTTATTATGGATACGCTTTCACCATAGTTCTTATTTTTCAACATTTTAAATACACTTTTTCCATCATAGCAGGTTCCAATAAAATATCCGCCTATTCGTGTGCAATCAGAAACATTCCTCAGAAAATTATGAAATGTTGTATTATTTTCAAAGAAATAATGAAGAGCAAATTGTACAGAACTTATATGGAAACCTTGTTCTACAACTCCATATTGTTTATAGACTCCTTCACCTAGAATTTTTCTGTCTTTAGGTCCTATACCAAAAATGGCCTTAGTAATTTGTTTATCCTTATCTGTTACTAGTGCTTCACCTGATTTTATATTCATTCCACTGTTTCCATTGACAAAAAGGGCTTTTGTTATATCAGTATTTACACCTTTGTGTTTTTTCAATTCTTTCAAATATCTTGCACAAGCACCATCTAAAGTATTATGTATATTGTCTCTAGAAATATCTATACCAAAAACGAAAGAAATATTTGACTTTACCCATTTTTGTAGGTCACCTGCTTTACCAACAGCATAATCAATAAGACTAATTCCGCGTTGTGTTTTTGCTACTGCAGTAATCAATTTTGATTTAATATATCGATTATGGAAATGTCGTAAAGCACTTGTATTTGTTTTTTCACTAGATGGATTATAATATACATCATCTTCTATGAAATCCGGAATATTTAGACCAGTCGATAACATTTCCTCTGTAATAGGATTATGTATTGAATGCCAATTACTATTTGCAACACTATATGCATTTCCATAATTTTTTTTTCCAGATTTCAATTCTGCTGTTTTATCATATCTTACTCTTAGAGGAATCCATCTCCAAAAACCATTCTTTGTCAAATCATATTTGAATTCAACAATCATATCTTCCTCGAAATATTCACCTTCTTCTGTTCGCATAATATTACGACTACCATCTTTTTGTAAAAGAATATTACAATAGCAAGCATTCGGACCATATGGATCTGTAGGTTTGAATTCTACTGGCTGGTATTTTTCATCATTGGGTATAAAATCCGTGGTTGGTAAAGTATCATCAATAAGACTTTGGAATGGATTTATAAAAATATCACGAGTTTTATCAAACCCACATCTTAAAATTAGGGTTTTATATTGAATAATATCTTGCACTTCGGTGACATTTGTTCCGTCTTGAAAAATAGTATGTATTTCTTCTTTCCCTGTTTTATCTTTCTTTGAAGAAACCAAGAAATCAATTGTATTGAATTCAGGCGGTTTCCACTTGAATGATTTATCCCAAGAGATTTTGAATAAAGGTCCAGCTACACCTATTTCATTACTTCCTACTCCTGTATTTGCAGGTGTAAATATAAGTCCATCTGTATTATATTCAAATAATCCATCGCGTATTTTTGTTAATAGAAATGAACAAGCATCAAATATTGTTGTTTCTTCGGTATCGTTATAAAATTCTTTACATTTGACTAGGAAATCAGGACAATGAATTCCCGTATTTTTATCATTATTATGAATAATTGATTTTGGATTGAGAGATTTTTCTCCAGAAGAAAGAATTTTTTTCAACAAGAAAAGACGATAATTATTTTCCAATACATCGGATTTTTCTTCGCCCACACTTTTTGAAAATGCGAATTCACGAACACTTTTTTTATTTATATAGTAAAGATCGAATGCTGCATATAAATTTATATATTTTCCAGTTTTATCATATTTAATATGCTCTCCATCAATAAGTGTATTGAAAAGAATTTTTTCTTGAGTTTGAGTCCCAGTAAATTGAATATTCATATTTGTATTAATCAAATAAATTCTCCCATTATGAGAAACATATAATAGTTTTCTATCTCCATCTGCTTTATCCGTTACTGTATAATTTGTGCGAATATTTGGAATATTTGATTTTGTCGGATTTGATACTATGTTATCTATTTGAAGAGTATATGATGATGGTCCAATGAAATCCCCACTTTTTATAAATCTAGGCTGATATTTTTCTCCGTGAATTAATTTCATATATTCCTGTAAAACATTGTTTTGTTCTTTATATGAAATTGGATAATTCGTTCCTTGTAATGCACTTAATATAATACGAATGCATTTACGGATTGCAATCAATAATTTATCGGCAGTATCATATTTGGTTCCTGTACCTACACTCATATTATCAATTTCTAATTCAATTTCATAGGTTTCACTGTTTTGAAAAACACCTGCTTCTTGAACGGTATATTCAGGAATTGTATTATTACGTCCTTTGTATTTTTTTGACGATTTTAAAATACTGAGATCTGCAAATACTGGGTATTCTGAATGTTGAAAACGAACGCGGTTTATATAACGAAATGTTTTTTTTGAATCAGACCATTTTTCAATAATATTACGTGCAATATTTGAATTTGCTGCAAAATCTTGTTCTAATTGATGTGACACACGCATTTGAAAATCATTCATATTTAGAGGAAAAACAGGTTTATTATTTGAATATTTAGGTAAAATTTTACTCGTGAATTTAATTTTGTTAGATAGTGTTGAAGGGATATCTAATAATTTTTGGATACTATTTGTATTACAATATTCTTGAATCAAATCTAAACCAACAATTTCAGCACGAATACGATTTTCAGAAATAATTGTTTCTCCAGTTCGTGTATCTATTTCTTCTGGGTAAATACGTAACATATTTGTTCCTGTTGAGTTTTCTGAAAAGAAACCATTCGAATAGAGGTGTTTTACTGTATCATCATAATTTATTTTTGAAATTGGATTTTTTTGATTGGTTCCAAAACGAATTTCTAATTCACTTGTTTTTCTGTTATTAGGAATAGTAGGATTACTTGCTAAATAGAATTCAACCATTTTTTTCAAATCCTCTTTTATTTTGGTTTCATCTATTTTGGTTTCATCTATTTTGGTTTCTTCTGTTTTAGTTTCATCAATCATTTTTGATTCCATTATTGAGATATAATATATAGTTATTTCATATTTTAATTTTCATATCAATTTTATCAAAAAAAGTATATATTAGCTAAAAATAAATGGTTTTACACCTTTTCGCATCAAAGATGCGGAAAGTAACAGTTACATAATAACATTCATTTTTTGCCCCTTTTTGGGATACATTGAATGTTATTAGGTGCAAAGGTGTAAAGGGTGTATGGATTGACAAATGAGATTGAATAGTTCATCTTTTTTTGTTTTCTTGGTTATATCAAAGATGCCTAACTTTTTAGCAATATTTTCCAGATCATCTACTTTATAATTTGATATACTCTTGAATGGTTTATCGTGGCTTTCAAGACATACTAATTCTTCTTTTATTTTATTAATTTTTTCATCAGTTACATCTGATTCAATAACAAATATTCCTGATTTTCCTCTTTTTACACCTTCACACTTTTCAAGTGCCTGGTAACTGTTGCCTTTGCCAGTCAAATCCACCGACTTTGTCGGCGTTTTAGATGTGCAAAGGTGTAATGAAGGCTTGAAATGAAGAATAACATTTTTTGATTCAGAATCAGAGACACCAAAATATAAATACGTTTTATTAATGACAATATAGACAGAAATATTATAATAAAGACAAATAATTGGATACGAAAAAATAGAAATTACTTGACCCGACATTAAATCAGAAAGTATTTCTTGGGTTTTGATTTTTGTAATTTTTATATTAGAATCTTTTATTTTATGTGGTTTTTGTTTTATAAAGTCAATCATTTTGACCCTTTCTTCTAGTTCAATATTTTTATATTTTTTTCCAATTTTCAAAAATTCATCGTATCCAAAATGATTAATATAAAGACACCAAAAGAAAGATGGATCTGAAATTTCTTTTGGTGGTTTAATATTATTTATTTCTTTTTTCAATATTTCAGAGGAAATTATTGATTTAGGAATCTCCTTTGAAATTGGTTGAATATTAGGAATATCAGATTTGTTATACATATAAGGTTCTAATAAGAGAATTGATTCTTTAGTATCAAATTTATTATAATCATAAAAAATTTGATTTAAATAAGATGATGACATTATTTTATTTACTACAGTATACTAACGTTTCGTCTTTAATTCCTTTCTCTTTTGTTTTATCAAAAAAAGAATTTTTATAAGTTTCTTTTTGTTTTTCAATAGGATTTAGAAGAATTTCTTGATCATTCACATAATTCATATATTCTACAACTTCCATAAGAACATCATTTGGTAAATATGTCAAATTGATAAAAACGCCATTACGGTTTTCATTTAATTTAATCTGGGACTTTTTCTTTAATATTTTCAAAATTTCAATATGATGGGATTTATCCAAATTTTCGATTTGTGATTTCAATATTTCTAAATTTATATTCATAATTATATAAACTATTATCAAAATATTTTATATCATTTTTCTTTCAAACTATTTTTCTATACATTTTCTAACTCTTCATAATCATCGTCTTCTATAGGAGCACCCAAAATGGATAATTTACGTTTAGGTTTTGCAATATCATTATCATATGCCAATTTACCAATTACACAAATATAAGGATCATTTAATTCATAACGTATGCCGATAACTTTTACCTTGATATCCATATTCTCTTTGATTGTATTGAAAAATTGGTTATTATAATTATGATCACGTGAAACGAAAATAGTGAGAGGAATAACACCGTCCTCGTCAATTTTTTCTGCGTGAATACCAGCTTTTGTAATATTTTTTGTACTGCATTCAATAATCATTCCTTCTACTGGATGACTAATAAAACATTCAAAAGAAGTGTGAAATTCAATGTTTTCGGAATTCACATTTCCACTAGAATAATTTATAATTCGCACTGATTTTGGTTTAATAAACCCTTCTTTTATACAGCGACCTTCAATCATTGAAATAATTTTCTTTTCTAAATTTTGTTTCAAATTCTTACCTATTTCTGTGATAGATAATATGAGTTTCATAGTAAGAATGGATTTTATATAAACGCCAAAAATTTTTGACGAATCTTCTTTATTTGATCTTCTTTGTTTTGATTCCATATTACTAATAATAATATAATAGATAGATTTTATATCCCTTATATTATTATCAATTTTATCTGGCATATTCAGGAATACCATTAATAATTGTCTGTTCTGGAGTTAAAAAATAGATTTTACCATCTTTTTGAGTCTCTGTATAATATCTTACGAGAACCTCAAACAAACAACATAAGGCATTTTGATTAATATTTTCTGTGTTCTCTGTATTATATACTGTATCATCCAAAAGAGTATTCAATAATTTGATAACGTCATTTTTCCCCGCATTGAAACAATAAGAACCCTTATTTCCCTTCTTTTTATTGATTATTTTTATTTTGAATACCATTTTTTCCTTGAATATAATCATAAACCCAATAATTGTATTTAATTTGGTATCCTTCCGTTCAATAATAAATTCGCGAGAAAATGCTTCTACAGAATCCTTAATAAAAAGATCTTTTTCAGCAGGTTCTACTGGAATCCAATGTTCAACAGTTTCGTTTTCTGTTTCTGGTTTTATAAACATATTATATTTTACATCATCGGCGAGAACCACTGCAATTCTATCATCTAATTTTCTCCTTAAAACACGTTTTTCAAAATATTGTTGAACTATTGGTTCAATTATTGTATCTTCTAGAGGTTCTCTATTTCTTGATAAAATATAATCACATATTATTAATTTTTCACTTATTGGTATTATATCAAGCATATGCTCAACTACGTGTTTATAAATAAAATTTTCCGGTATCGCATACTTTGTGCTTAATTCATTAAATACTCGACCACAATTCTTATACCAACTTTCATTCGCCTTTACTTTTTCAGTGCTTTGTTTCTCAGAATTAAATTCTTCCAAGTTTTTCTTAAATTCACCAATAATTTTTTCATATTGTGATTTTTTTGTTTCGCGAATTATTAGAGAACCCTCTTCTAATTCTTGTATTTTTTCAGGTTCTCTTATTGTTTTAGGTAATTCCATTGAAAAAGATCTACGTTTATAATCAATAGGAGTTGTTCTATCGTAAATAGAAACTGTTTCATCATTGATTTCAACAGGTTGAAACAAATACAAGTTATCTTTGTTTACTAAATTACCAATCCTTCCGTATCGATCAATCAAATATTCATTCTTGTTTTTTATCAAATAAGTGAGAACTGAATAAATTTGTTCGATTGGATATTGTTTTATCAAATTTATAGATATTATTAATTCCTTTCTGGTATAAACCGATTTTTCTAAAAATATTTGGCGAATTTTTTCTAAAATAGTCTGTTGATTGATTTTCACAAACGATTCATTGTAAGTATCTTTAATAATATTTTTCTCATCAAATTTTGTAGATGAAGGAGAACATTGATAATGACAAGAATCCATATAATCACATAATTCAGTATGTTCGCGATCACCTACTTCATACAAAATTTGTATCTGTTCTCCGGTTTCCTTATTTCTACTGGATAAATTAATGTTTATTTTAGTATCCATATTTTCTACTGTAAAATTCTGTTGAGTCTGGTTCAAAATACAGTCAACTGATATTTGTTTCAATAGTCTAGTTATTTTTCCAATTTCAATTGCTTTTTTCATTGAAAAACGATATAAATACAAATCTGCGGATTCTTCTTGACTTCCCAGAAGAGTAGAATGTAAATAGATTTCGACATTTCTTTCACGAAAAGGTAAATTACAATGACTAAGATTTCTCACACCACGACCTATGATTTGTTCTATACGATTCATATTGAACCAAGGTTCTAAAACGTGGACTTGACGAATATTTTTAAAATCAATACCTTCGGAACCGGTTCTCGAAATCAATATTACTTTTACTTTTTCACCGTTTTTATTATTTTCACTTGTAGCATATTTTACATCTGCTGCATTCGATGGAGAAAAATCCTTATCACCAGTAATCATTATATATTTTGCCTGATGAAAATCTCCGCTTGTTTGAGAACGAGGTTTTAATTGAATAGCATCTATTGGTTCAACTCCAACATTTTTGAAAAGAGGTTTCGTATATGATTGTGTTCCATATCTAGAGAACCCCATTTCCTCTAGTGCAAGAGCCACTGGTAAAATACCTCCATCAATAAATTGTGAATATATGAGAACAATGCCTGTAGACTTCATAATAATATCGCATATGCGAGCAATTTTAGCACTATATTTATAGAGATTTTCTCTTTTAAAAATGGCGCCATATTTTTTCATTATTTCCGGTTTATATTCAAAATTATATCGCATTGGATTTGGAGATTCTACCTTTTTTGACGTCATTATATTAGCAAGTCCTTTTTTACCAATTAAAGAACTAATTAATTCTTTATGATCACCAGAATAAACATTTTCAGCTAATTCAGGAGAACCTGATAATTGTATAGCCAATTTATCGAAATCTGTATTTGGGTAAATAATATTTAGTGATTGAAGAGGCTGTTGTAAAATAGAATATCCAAAGGATTCCATATTTTCAAAATTTGGCATTTCACGTTTAGTACCTTTTTTTGTAAAATAACTATAGGATTTTCTGCGAAGGTTCTCTATCATAAAATTATAAACTGCCAATTGATTATCTTGTAAATGTGATAGATAAACAGAGATATATTTAAGTGGTTCATCAATTGCTACGCTATTCATTTGAATCGTCGGATATGTATTTTCCAAAAATGTATGTTCTTTTGCAAATAAAGATGGGTAAATACGAAATGGAAATGCATAAGGGTTTTCACCGCGAATATATGAAATATATCCTGTTAATTTTCGCATTAAAAGTTCTTTTCCGCTTTCTTGAAGACCTCCTTGGGCCAATTTAAAATCTCCATTTTTTTCAAAAACATCGCTTAATTCAATTGTTCCGCGTTTATCATTTACATTCATCAAATTTGTTAACCATATAATTTCTTTGTAAGAATTAAACATAGGTGTTGCGGATAAAAAGAGAAATCGAAGATTATCGGTATATTGTGCAACTTTGAATAATAAAGTTGCTGTTTTTTTATTCTCAATATTGTTATCATCTGTTAATCGAATATTATGAACTTCATCAATAATAATAAGACGATTATTAAATTCTCTTTTTATATTCAATATTTGAAGTTGTAAAAGTTCTTTTTTGTTCATATTACGACTAACACCAAGATTCATTTTTTCAGAAATATAATTAGCTAATTTACCATATCCTATAAATTCATAATAAGTATTTATTATCCCATTAATATGTGTTTTTACTGCTTCTTTTGTAAGTCCTTTCAAATTTGTAGGATTTATTTCTCTTAAAAGTGAATTCCCAACACAGGATTCTATTGACCATATGTTTTTGCTATCATTTGCGTCGGTTCTCGATTCTAATTTTCTTTCATCGAACAATTGCATTTTGAAATTGGAGCGAACATTCGGTGAAGCTACAAATAAAATTCGTTTTTCTAAACCCACTTGTTTCATATAATTACGCGTTTCTTCGGCAATTCCAATTGCAGCACAACTTTTACCGGTTCCAAGACCATAAAAAAGAAGGAGACTATTATAAGGTGTTTGAAAAGATAGGAAATTCTTGACAAAAAGTTGATGAGGTAATAATTCGAATTTAGAATTACATAAAATATTAGCACGTTCTTCAATATCAGGATATATAGTGCCATCATATTGAGTATCATTGAATTCTTTTCTTTGTGCAATCTTAATATTGAATTCAGGATCATTCAAATCGGGATAAAGAAAATCGTATTTATCAGATGGACTTCGTTTATAAGAATCGTGTTCAACCTTTTCTTTTTGCAGTAAATAATCATTGGTTCCTTCTTCTGCAGTAATTTTTATTGGTTCTTGTAAAACAGATTCTTGTAAAACAGGTTCTTGAATAGGACTTGTTCTTTGCTTAACAACAATTCTTCTTTTTTTAATAGTTTTATTTTTGGGTTTAAGATTAGGACCAAGACTAGGATTAGGATTAGGATCAGGATTAAGAGTAGCTTGTTGTTCCATAACTTTTGGAAATTATTTATTAATATATACATATATCAATAAATAAATCGGTGAACAAAAAACTAAGCATTTACAATTATTGACTTATTCAAAAGCCTTACAAATCAAATACTTTGATAAGCATTTATTAATATTCATTATGATTTTCTTTTTTTCTAAATTATAATCTCGAATTGAATTCAAACATTCTTCATATGATTTCCATTCTATTTTACTTACTTCAGTCTTCTCAAATGAATTTGTCTTTAAACTATCCAGATAATTCATTGACATTAAGAAATATTTATGTTTATAGGACTTATAATTGGATCCCATAAATATTTCCTCAAAAGGTAGAATATTATCTATATTTTTAAGGAGCCGTGAATTATAACCGGTTTCTTCAGAAAATTCACGTAAAGCACAATCAAGTTCTTTTTCTTGATAATTTCTACGACCTTTTGGAAATCCCCATTCTTGCTCTTCCCATTGTTCAAAACTTTTAGTTTCTTCAATCAAACTTTCTAATGAATATGAAATATTATTCGACTCTTTTCGAGTAATCCATCGACTACTTTCATTAATATCGAATCCATCTGTTGTAAGACTAGATAAAAAAACACCTGAAGATAGTTGATTGAACTTTTCTCGTGAATTATTTTCTTCATTTTTATATTTAGTATAAGCTGCATTTTCACCCCATAACTCTCTCCATAAAAAATCAAAATTATTATTCTTCAATGATTCTTTTTCTTGTATTGTCATTTGTTTTAGCATATTTATTATGTAATATTTGTTATAAAGTGAGTATTTTCCTCTTAAAAAATCGACATATCCTAAAGTATCTTTACGACGTATCATTAAATATTCTATTGCATTATTTACTGAATTTTTACGAAAACAAATTATACCAAAACTTGTGATTGGTATTTTACATTGTTGATATACGTGTCCCTGTTTGCCACAATTTTGACAAAAATTTTCGTTTAATCTTTGAGACATAAATTGAATTATAATAGCAAAAATTTTTTATATAGTTTCTATTATAACAATGGAATTTGATCCTAAGATTTGGGGACCTCATTACTGGTTTTTCTTACATACAATTGCATATTCTTATCCAAAAATGCCGACGTCAGTTACAAAACGTAAATATTATGACTTGATACAAAATTTTCCACTTTTCATACCTGATTCAGAAATATCTAGTCATTTTGAAAAAATGGTTGATAGATATCCAGTTTCTCCTTATTTAGATAATCGCGATTCGTTTATACGATGGGTCTATTTTATTCATAATAAAATAAATAATTATCTAGGAAAAGAGGAGATAACTCTTTTAGAAAGCACAGATAGATATTTTGCTGAATATAAACCAAAACCGATTTATTCATTAGAAAAAATGAGACAAAACCGAGATTTAATTATATTAGGATTTATAGTTGTTATTGTTTTTATAATTTTTATTTATTCTTGATATTCTCTTGATTTATTCTCTTGATTTTCTCTTGATTTTCTCTCGATTTTCTCTCTATATTATAAATGAGATTTGAGATAATCCTTTTATTAATTTCTGGATTTATAATTGCAAATATATATACAGATGGCAAATATTTGAAAATGGCAATGTCTTGGAAGAAATATTACCAGATGGCGGGTGTTGCTGCTGGGACATTATTTTTATATTGGCTTATAAAGAAAAACCCGACAAATGCAAAAAATATTATAATGTCCTCAAATGAATATATAAAATATTTACCAGTGGATCGAAATACTTCAAGTATGTTGAATCCGATTTTAGATTTTACTTCAAAATATAGTGGTAATACACAACAAAGTAATATGGATTATAAATATCCAGTTTTACCGATGCAACCTGAATTACAAAGACAACAAGAGCAACAGCAAAAACGCGGAAATAAAATCAAACGTTCTGTTTCTGAAACAAAGAAAAAATTTGTAGCATCGAGTCAAAATTGGTTATGTGCCAGTTGCAGAAATCAATTGGATTATACATTTGAAGTAGATCATACTATAGCTTTAGAGAGCGGAGGAACAAATGATATTGGTAATTTGAAAGCACTATGTCCATCGTGTCATCGTAAAAAAACAGCTTGGGAGAATATGATATAAGTAGGGGGGGGGAACCTATGGTAAGATGGCCGAATAATTATTTTGTTATTAGACTTTTTTACTTGGATAATGCTGGGAAAATGACAGTGAAGACGATGATTGGTTTTTTGAATAAGAAAAAGTATAATAATATAAATCTAAAAATCACCGCTTCGCGGCTCTCGGTTCCGACCGCCTCCGGCGGTCGGCAATATAATATCTGTTTGTATATATAAAAAGATATTATAAAAAAATGAACCAACAAACACTTTCACAAAAGACTATGCAATATTTCAAACCAATTTATGATCATTTAAGTGAAAAAACGGCAGGTCTTTCTACTACAAATGCAAATAACCGAGATTTTTTTGTTAATTGTATAAAAAAATATGGTATATTATTAGCTATTCTTATCTTTGTTCTCATAATTATTCACTTTTCAACGACAGATATACTTGCAACCTCTAATAATTTATATATTTATTATGCTTTGATTTTAATACCATTAATTGCTGGTATTTTTTATCTATTTCCATTATTTAGTAATTTTTCCGCATCTCCTTTTTCATTTTTGATTGGAGCCGGAACAATATTATTTTTGATTGGCGGCATTTATCTTTATTCAAAAATACATATTTCACAAACATTTGCAAAAATGTCAAATATTGCCATCCTTTTGATAATTTGTTTGTTTCTTCTTTTAGGTCTAGCTATTTTTTATAAATTATTTTTGAATATTTTAAATAGACAAACCGGTTGGCTAGGATTTATAATTCAATTTGCATTTTATTTACCCTGTTTGATTTCAGATATATTGACAAGTGAATTAAAAACAACGCCTAATGTAGTATTTGTATTGTTCGTTTTAGAGATTTTATTGGTTTTATTATATTTTTATTTACCACCATTTATAAATAGCATATCCATAAGTAATAATAATATTGATTTACTAAAAAATTCAGTATTCTTGAATCTTTCAAAAACAATTGCCCATAATGAAATATTTAGAATATATGATTCTAAAAATATTACATATACATTTCGAAAAAATTACGCATTTTCATTATGGATCTATGTAAATCCACAGCAATCTTCTTATTACCCATATTCCAAAGAAACAAATATTTTTGATTATGGTGATGGAAAACCTTCTATTAAATATAGTAATGAAAACCAAAAAGGGACTTGCAGAATACAATATTCAAATAATACCACAAAAGATAATTCTGTATTTGAAATAGATATTCTGAATCAAAAATGGAATTATTTAGTATTTAATATCAATGATAATATTACAGATCTATTTATAAATGGAAAATTAGCAAAATCAGTTATTACAAATAATGATAATATTGCCACTTTTTCGGAATTAGATACTGTCACTATTGGAGAAGATAACGGTTTAGATGGTGCAATTTGTAATGTAAAATATTATAAAAATCCGTTAACAAAATATGAAATAACAAATTCCTATAATTTATTGATGTATAAAAATCCACCAATTCAATAATTTTTTTCTCATAAAATAAATTTTACTATGATAAAAATATATTATTACAATATAGAATAAATGGATTATTTAGTAATATCAGTTTTAATTATCATCGTTTTGATATTAATCTACGTTTTATATAGTTATTTTATGAGTAGCACAACAACTTTTGCAACAATGTTGTATCTATTGAAGGCAAATGCCCCAATTACAAGCTCAAGTATTCAAAACCCAAATACAGTAAATTATTCTTATGCCACTTGGATTTATGTAAATACCTGGGGAAATGGAGACAAAACATTATTTAGCGTAGTTGATTCTGCTTCTCAACGTCCATTACTTGATTTAAAACTAGGTTCTACTACTTTGACAATGAGTGCGGATATTTCGGTTTCAGGTAGAATGCATAATATATTGATTACAAATAATTTCCCTGTTCAAAAGTGGGTCTATGTAATTATAAGTCTTGATGGAAGTGTAGCTGATTTTTATTTAGATGGCAAATTAGTCGTATCTACAGTTTTGAAAAATTTTATGGGTCAAATAATGAATTCAGATGTAGTTAATCTACCACAAATCAACTTTGGAAATGGTTATGATATTTATCTATCAAAGTTCCAAAGATGGACATATGCAACTGACCCACAAACTGCTTGGAACACTTATTATGCTGGTAATGGTCAATCATCTGCATTCGCTTCATATGGTGCAAATTTAGCAATTTCGAAAAATAATATAGTTCAACGCGAAGTGAAATTATTTTAAGATAAGTGAATTTATTTTTATATCTTTAAAACATATATAAAAGATATAAAATGTCAAATATTTCAGGAACTTTCAATAATATTGGAGAAAATATAAGCAGCGGTGTATCAAATATTGGCACTGCCGCATCAAATACATTTGGATCTGTAAAAGAATCTTTGAATGATTTTTCATCTACAAACTATATAAACGCTGGTAGTGATTTTTTACAATCAAATAGTATTATTGCTAAATTTGTATTTATTCTTTTGGTTGTCATTGTTTTTGTATTTTTATTTAATTTAGGAATTTACTTAATTAGTTTGATTACGCAAGGAAATCGCAATCCTTTTTTAATAAAGGGGATGTTAAATGGAAATCAATTCAAACACATCACTCAAGATCCTAGACTACCTGATTCAATTACAATTTATAGATCGAACGATAGACCCACTGGAATTGAATTTTCTTGGTCTGTATGGTTAAATATAAGTGATCCAGGTAAAGATGGATTATTCAGACATATTTTCAATATGGGTAATGGAGAATATGGAGCAGATGGTATTGCTACTGTGAACAATGCACCAGGATTATATGTAGGCAGTAAAAATAATTTTGGATTTTTACACGTTATTATGGATACAGTTAATAATACTGGGTTTGATAAACAATCAATGGATGTTACAAATATTCCATTAGGAAAATGGTTTCATACTTTGATTCGTATTGAAAATAATGTATTAGATGTATACATAAATGGTGTCATTACTTCTAGATTGAATTTACTACACGTTCCAAGATTAAATTACAATGATGTCTATGTATGTGCAAATAACGGATTTGCAGGTAGTTTATCAAATTTACAGTATTATGATCATGCATTAAATGTTTTTGAGATCAATCGTATTGTATCATCCGGACCAAATTTATCTGCATATGGTTCTCATAATAAACCACAATCGCAATATTACTACTTATCTAGTTCTTGGTATAATTCAAAATTGAATCAACTATAAGATGATTTGTTTTTTTGTCCATAATTTTTATAATATGATAATTATATATTATAAAAATGTCATTAATTGTAAATGATTTACCTAATATATGTTTACAAAGAGCAAGACGACAATTATTGAATGTTCCTATTTTTAGGTTTGAATTAGTTTCTCCTTATGGGGGAGCTTATTCCAAATTTGATTTTGATATGAGAAGAAAAGCAGAGGTTCTCAAATATAATGGAAATGCCACAAATACAAAAACAAATAATTCAACAAAAGCACAGTTGTTTTCACAATTAGTGACTAATACACAAATAGCTTCAGTGAATAATAATACAACAAAATGTGTTCGTGATTCTTCTAATAATTTGATTTATAGACCTACCACAGATAGTGATGTGCCTGGACCAGTTATTTTATTATATGATGATGAAACAGTTCCTCTTTATAATTACGGTAATTTTCTACAAAACCGATTTTATCCTGATCAAATGCCAAATGATTTCAAATACTGGAAGGTATATACAAGTGATAATATTTTATCTCAAGCAACTGGAAATGTTAATCAATATTCAGATAGTCTGAATCAAAGTTATTCTACAATTCCAACTACTGTAGAAACAACCTTGTTTACAATTTATATATTACCTAATATTAATAAAAGCACATATACTTACACAATAAATACACCTATTAGCATTTCAATCGGAGGAAATTATACAAATAATAATAATTTGAATTTTAATGTAAATTTGAATAGTGTGAATATAAATGTATATTATAATACGACTGTCATAAATGGCCCAACATTTCCTACAAAGCCAAATATTTCTGGTATTTTTAGTGATATTTCATTGAATATTCCTGCAAATGCTGGGGTCTTCAATGCACAAGCATATATTGGAAATCTTGTTTTCCAAATTCCGAATTTACCAACATTAAATGGATATATTTTTGATATAAAATTGGCTTTTACATTTGACAGTTTTAAAAATGATATTATATTTTTTTCAAAAACGGATTCTATAAAATTAAATATAATTATGAATTCAAGCTTGATTTCAAAAACATCGCAAAATTGTAGTATTAAAGTATTCCCAAATCCTCCTATAACGCCTTATTCTTCTTTTTCACTTTCAGGAGTATGAAACAAATCTCTGTTTTTTATTGCAATCAGTTCTTCTAAATCTTCTGGAAAATAAGAAAGATCAAATTCTAGTTCTTGAAGTCTGTTATAAATACTATAATATAATAGTTCAAATAATTGCCATATTTTTTCTCCATCTTGTTCTGAAAGAAAAGGTCGAAAATTTTTCTTTTGATGATAAAAAAAATTATCAAATAAAAATTCTGGATTTTTCATAAAGATAAAATAAGGTGAATTTTTTTTCTCTTCATACCTTTCTTCTAGAATTTCTTCGTATTTTGCAAGTAGTTGTTTAATCAATAAAACTATATTTTTATATCGCTCTTTATTTTCTGGAGCCTCGCGATAAGTAAAATGTCCACTTTCTTTCGATATTTCACAAAGCCATTCCAACTCTTTCAAAATTTCTTCATTGAATATTTTATTATTGTTGAATTTTTTTAATTTAGAGTATTTGTTTTTAAGAACAATATATTTTTCATAATTGAATTTTTTATCAATTTGTGTATTTTTTTTGAATTCATAATATTGTTCTAATAAAACTTTTTGATTATTCAATTTATTTATATTCAATTCTTTTTTCAGAAAATCTAATGTATTTTTATCTAGAAATTCGTCAGAATAATTTCCTCCTCGAACATTATCTATACCATATAAAATCATATATTGTTTGACGTATTTATCAATATCTAATAAAAATATGGTCGGATTTTTTTCTATTAGATTATTTGTAGAATGAGAACAAGAATCTGATAAAATTTTATTTGATGGAAAAATCATTATTGAATCCAGAATTTTGAGAGGGGGATATTTTAAGGAATAATCAAATAAAAGTTTGAATTCATTGAATATATCATTCGCATCTAGAGAGTTTGAAGCGTGTAAAAATATTTTATTTTTTTCTAATAACAAAACATAAATATATTTTTTTGCGTTTTCTATATTTTCCATTAGTAAAGAATAAAAAAGTATATATAATTTTTCTTATTCTTTTTTTATGCTGTTTTTTCAATAATTTATTTTTATGCGTTTGGAGTAAAATTAGGATTCAAACACATTTGTTGATTTGGAAATACTTGATTTGATAAGCATTTATCTTGATCACCTATTTCTATACATCCACGTTTTCCTGCATAATCACCAACAAGACACCAATTAGATTTTGCGGAAGAAATTGGCGTTTGAATTGTGCTGGAAGAAGAATCTGTATTTGGATTACTAATTTTTATAGGTGAAATATTCAAAGTGCTGTCAATGCCTACTTTTGAGGTATTATTCAAATTAGGTAAACTTGATGTTATGAATATATTTCCTAGTGAATGAACACTTCCATCTGCAATATCTAAACCAGTTTTTCCTGTATTTGCTACAATATCAGCAGAGGTATTAAGTGCAGAACCAGTTGTGTATCCTAAAACTGACAAAATATTAGAAAGAAATGGACTTGTTACTCCAGTAATATATTGAACAATATTGCCAAATATTTGTAAAAGATTTATTCCTAAAAAGGAAAAAATAAGTAATAATATTAATACTAAAATAAGTATATTTTTAATACTTATTATTGGTTCTCTCGTTTGATTAGAATTTATTAAATATGGTTGCGGTGGCATTGGCGGTTGTGATTGCATTTGATAACTATCCATTATATATTATTAAGATTTATTATATTTTTATTTAATAATATTAAAGTGTTCGTTCAAATATATCTTATATAATATAATTTAATTATAAATGAGATTTTTCGGTTTCATTGAAAATTTCTTTTTTATTACTTTAGCAATTACATTTGTCTTGATATTGTTATTGGTATATCATTTCAAACAAAGAATAACAAATACTGAAGTAAAAATGGATAAAATGTTTGAAATTGTAAATAATATCGTAAAAGAACTTGGATTTGTTAAAAATATTGCTTTAAGAAATATTGCTCCTCCTGTAAATTTAGGTGAAAATTCAAGTTTACCAGAAGGAATTATTCAAAAAGTGCCATTTTTTAATAATATTCCTACTTTTTTGAAAAAGGAAAAGGAATATCTAGATGGTGTCGAAATACCAGATACATTTGAAATTGATGATGAGGATGAATGTGAAGACGATTGTGAAGACGATTGTGAAGACGATTGTGAAGATGATTGTGAAGATGATATGGATGAAGGTGAGGATGAGGATGAAATTGATTTAAATGCAGATAAAAAAATTATCGTTTCTGATGATGGAGATGTAGAGAACCTAGATATAGATATAATTGAAGAACAATTAGAAAAACTAGATTTAGAAAAAGATGATCCCAAAGAAGAATCTAAAGAAGAATCCAAAGAAGAATCTAAATCTGTTCCTGAAAACACAAAAGAAAATCTTCGTAAAATGAATTTGACACAATTAAAAACAATATTATTAAAGAAAGGATATTCAGAAGATATGAGTAAAATGAAAAAACCGGATTTGATAAAATTAATAGAAACGTTATATCCTGATGAATAAATTTTATATTTATATACTATAAAATGTATTCACCATATAATAGTCAAAATGATATTACTTCAGTTGCTCCTCAATATTTAGGATATAGCACAAATAACCAATATGGTAATTTTCCTCCATTGATGAAAGATGGGCGTGCATCTATTGCTTCTTATCAACCAGAAGCAGTTCGAAATAAAGAACTTTTGACGGCAAATAATATAAAATCAAACTTTGAATATCGTAATTATTTGACCCAAAATGCGAATCAAATTATGAAAATAGATTATATGAGTTCGCTAAATGATGTGGGATTTTATAAAAGATATGCTGATGCGCCAAAACACGATACTTCTTCTCCTTATTTGTATAAATCATATTTAGATGATTCTAAACCAGAAGGTTATTCCAATAGTGATTTGAAAGATTTATATATTTCAAGAGAACAATTACAAGCGAGAAAGGTTTCGCCAATTATTACGCAAGAAGAATTGTTGAAAGCGAGAACCCAGAGATAGGTATGATAAAAATATTATTATTTTATATTGTTATTATATAAAATAACGAATGGTTGTTAAAAATAGTACTAAAAAAAGTGGTGGTGAGGGGTTTTTTCAAAGATTAAAAGAAAGATTAAAAGGAATTTTTACTAGAAAAAAATCTTTGAAAAAGGTTAATCCAGTTTTAACACACCTTAATTATGTAAATGCCAATAATCAGTTGATAGAAAGAAGTAATGTTGGAGATACTCCTGATTTTGGATTAGGAATAGAAGAAGTAAAAGATTCTACAAGTGATATCAACCCTCCTGATGAAATACAAAAAAAAAATGAAGAAGATTCTACAAGTGATACTAACCGTCTTTTTTGCTACAATTTTGAAAAACATACAAATAAGGTAACAAAAACATTTCATTTATCAAGACATTTGTTTTCTTGTAATAATCTCTATGAAAAAATGTTTTTCAAAAAAGCATATGAACCTTTTTTGACAAAATGGGGAATATTATCTGGATTATTGTTATCACAAGAAAGAGAAATAGAAGGTAATTTCAAAGGTAAAGTTTATGTTTCTGTTTTATTTAGAACTTGGATATCAGCGATTATAGAATTTGGTCCAAAATTTTTTGTCAATAAAGAAAATGAAGGGAAACCTTTAGAAATTATAGTTTCTCCATTTATTATTGAAAAACCTCAAGGTCCGGGAGGTATATTTCTTAGAGGAAATATGGTTCCTAGGAATGGATTAATTAAACAAGTAGAAATGTTAAATGAATTTGTAAAACAGTTAAAAATATTAAAAGAATTATTGACAAAAAAAAATTCAAAAATAATAAATCAGTTATTAACTAATTTAACTAGCGATGAAAAAAAAGAAGATCTCATAGAGGAAGCATTAGATATATTATTGAAAAATTTAGAAAATATTCAAATAAAAATATGTAATGGAAAAGATAATTATGATTATATGATTACATTTGTCGGCGGTTATACAAACAAGTTTGTAATAGATAATAAACCAAATTTTTTTTATAATTTTGTTTTACCTAAAAGTATTAATGGAGATTATGAATTAATAACCGACAGATCAATGGAACCCCCCGCGCCCGCCTCTATTACGCAAGACACAATCACCAATGAAGCCACTCGAGAAAATGGCAAATATAAACATATAAACCCAGAAGATTTAAAAATGATTAATCTTGTTTTGAATACGGATTATAAAGAAAGAAAAAGAAATATTTATACTCATTTTTTTGGTTCAGAATCCTTTGTATTATTTCTAAATTGGATAAATTGTTTTGAAACAGAAGAACATATATATGTTGTTTGTCATTCAAATTTGATGAAAAGTATTTTAAATAAAATTTTAGAATTGAATGAAAAAGATTTTACTGAATTTAAAGAAAAAAAAGTAAAAGAACAAAATATGTGGGAAATGGTATTAACAGTATCGCCAGATAATTCAACACCAGAGGTAATAGGTAAAATAGAAAGTATGTATATTCGAGAAGGTATTAATAAACCAATAAAAAAAACAGATGATAGTTTTTGCAATGCATTACCAATAACTTTGAATCCTTTTTCTGCTGGAACAAAATATTACAATAAAACACAAAAACAAAACAAAACAAAAGCACGAAAAACACAAAAACGAATAAAACATTAAAAACACAAACGGCAATATCTTCTTATAAATAATAATCGTTCATATGGTTTCAGTTTTGCCCAATATAATCGTATCATTCTTTTTTCGTTCAATCTATTTTTCTTTACGAAAACAAAAACTGGATTCTTTAACCAAAGACAAAAGCTTATTATATCATTCAATAGAATTGTATAATTATATTCAAAACAATAAAAGTTCTCTATAGTTTCTAATGTGCTATAAAAAAAAATTATATCTTTCAATATTTTTTTAGGTTGTTCTTGATATGTATATGGTAATATATGATTTATTATTATATCTTCATGTAAATATGCAAATAATTCCATTTTATACAAACTAATAATATTATGATATAAAATCATATCTTCATATTATTGAATATAATTAAACATCATCTACTTCCATAAATTTCGCATAAATATATCCTTCAATTTCTGAATACGTTTTACTACAAGTTATTTCAAATATTAATGAATCGTCAGTGTATAATTTATCATTTAAAGCATCCAAAACAAATTTTACCATATTATCTAAATCCTTATTATTAGTATTATATTTTGGTGCAGTATCTTTTAATATATGTGAACTTTTACCAGTTCTATAATGATTTTTTGGTCTTTTACAATAAAAATGTAAAATACATTTTATTGGTTTTGTCATTTTTACTGTTGGAAAATTCTCTATTTTATTGATAAAATCGTCTTTTTCCTTTTTAGATGGATCATAAGTTCCTCCTTTTAATCTATGTCGATGCCTTTTTAGACTGACTGGTTCAAATTTAATATTACTTTCAAATATCATTTATATAGTTTATATACTATTTTTATATTGATATTTCCAAACGATAATTTTTATATATAGTGAGTATTTACATAAAAAAGAAAAAATAATATTATGCGGAGAGAACTTAAAAATAAATAGTATATAATTTATTATAGAAAAATGGAAGTAATTGATATTGGAGAAGATAATTTAGAACCAGTTTCTATTAATTTATCAAATAATGATTTTAATTCTTTGCCACCGTCTATGAATTTTGGTTCTGGAATAGAACTATTGATGAATGATAAAAAAAGAAGCAGCTCTAATAATGTAAACATAGATTTAGGAGATTTAAATGATTTAGAAAATGAATTGAATGAATTATCTGGTAATAATGGAGGCAGTAGTAGTAGTAGGGAAACCAAGAAATTAAACGGATTTTCTAATTTTTTCGGATTTGGTTCTACCACGGAAGCAGGTTCTGCAAAACCAAATGATTCTAATTTAGGACAAGCCACAAAAGAAAGTATTGGTAGTTCTACCACTTGGGATGGATACTCTAAAGTAAATAATATCCCATCTAATGCTGGAAAATCTGGACCAACTATGAATGAAAGAGAAAAACGTCGAAAAAAACGATTGATGATTAAGAAATTAGAAGAATGGTATGAAAAAGGTTTAGTAAAAAATATTACTCATTTTAATTTAGAATCTGATTATGATGAAATTGAAGATGAATATGAAACAGCTCTTGAAGATAAACGTAAAAAGGATGGTATTAAATTACAGGGTTGGTGGTTTATGACTTTTGTTAATTCTTTGGAATATGCAAATGCAGCATTTAATCCTTTTGATTTAAATTTAGATGGTTGGGGAGAACAGGTTTCAGAAGATATTGATAGTTATGAAGAGATTTTTGGAGAACTTCACGAAAAATATAAAGGTGGGAAATTGGCTCCTGAATTATCGCTATTATTGAGGCTTGGATTTTCAGCGGCAGTAGTTAATTTTACTAACAAAGCGCTTTCAACGGCAACTCCCGGATTTTCCGATGTAATTAAGCAGAGTCCTGATTTGATGCGAATGTTTACAAATGCCACTGTTGAGAATATGTCTCAAAAGAGTCCTGGATTCGCCTTTGCTAATAATTTAGTTAGTAATCCGGATTCTATAAATACTGCATTTGGTCCTCCGCCACCACCAGTAGAAACAAAAAATCAAGTTCCTCCACAACGACCAGGAATGCAATATACACAAACTAGTGGTAGACCGGATTTGAATATGGCGAGAGGACAAACTCCAATGTTTCGAGAGCAAGGTGTGGACTTGAATAATGTATATGTAGATATTAATTCTCAAGAAAGAAGCAATAGACCGCCACCACAACAAACAAGACCCGAAATGAGAGGACCACAAACAATGGATATTGATAATATTCTTACTGGATTAAAGACACGAACAGTTGATATTCAACAAACACAAATACAAGATGTAAGATCAAATAATGATAATATCACTTTGGAGGATGATTCAATGATAAGTATCAGTTCATTAAAAGATATGCAAAATACAAATTTACCAAAGAGAACCAATCGCAGAAAACAACGTTCAGATAAAAACACGATTAGTTTAGATATCTGAGATTTTAGAGAAAACAATATTTAGTTATTTTATATTATGAAGAATCAAAAAATTATTGTTTTTGGAATATTTGTTTTGATTACAGTTTTGATTTTTTATCATTATTTTGATGGAAAAACTGTAATTGAAGGACACGGGGGTGGAGGACACGGGGGAGGACACGGGGGAGGACACGGAGGTGGCCATCACGGAGGAGGTACATATTATGGAGGTTCAGGCGGAGGAATCGGATATTTACCTGGAGGAGCAATTGCAATCAATCCATTATGGCAAGATTATTGGGGAGGTTATTATGACTATCCGTATTATGATTATTATCCTAATTATTGGTGGCCATATTTTACCAATAGACCATATCTTGTGTATGCCTAAAATTCATTCATATATCTCACAAAATCTCCATCTATTTGTAAATTTTTCTGTCTGATAATACTTATTATAAAAACTAACGATTTTTCAGATTGACTATACATCAAGACATTTCGATGAATTTGCGTTTTGAGTGGTTTAGGAAAATCAGGAACAATCAAATAAAACTCATTATAAGAATTGATATGACGATAATGACCGTCTACTAAAAATACTAAAATAGTAGTTTCCCTAAGATAATATATTCTTTCATAAATACCATTGAAACAAAGTTGAAGTTTCCGTTTTTCACATTTATTATTCCAATTGTCAATAATTTTATATTTTTGACCAACGACCATATCATTGACATATTTTCGAATAGCTTGCATATTTTGTTTATGAAAAAATCATATAATAACATAAAAATATCAATTTTATATTATTATCAATGAGATTCTCCGTTTTTAATTTTATAGTATTTTTAATGAGAACAAAATCCTTATTTTTACATCAATTCCCATTTAATATGCCCCAAAAAGGGGCAGTAATGAATGGATTGAAACGGTTACTTTGCGCATCTTCGATGCGAAAAGGTGTAAAACCACAAATACCAAAAATTAATGGATTTTATGGACTTTTGGGTCCAGATGTTGATAAAATTAAAGTAAAAAGTTTGTATGAATTATTTACAGCCAATGGACAAATACAAGGTGTTTTCTTAAAAGATGGAGAACCAGAATTTAAAAATATTAAAATCAATACAGAAAAATTGAAATTCGAAAAAAAATTTATAAGAATTCCACAAAATATTTTTTCGATTGCTATTGTTTATATTTTGAATAAACTAAATTTAATACCAAATTTATTAGGAACTGCAAACACTGCTTTAATGAAAATCAATCAATCATTATATGCTTTATTTGAACGCGATTTACCATATGAATTGGATATTGATCAAAAGAAAAAAATTATTTATACAAAAACTTATACAAAAATTCCATATTTAGCAACTTTTTCGGCACACTCAAAAATTATTGATAATGAAATACATACAATTGATTATGATATTATCCGTCGTAGAATCAATTATTTTTGTTTAGACTTGAATTTTCAAATAATCAAAAAGGCAACAATTCAAACAACTTATTTTCCAGTAGTCCACGATTTTCTGGTTCTCCGTGATTCTATTCTTTTTATGGATTCACCATTTTATTTTGATATACGTATTCTATTTTCTTCTAAAATACCTGTTTCATTTGATGAAACACTTCCTACAAAAATACATATTTATAATTTTACAACAAACAAAGTGAGAACCTTGGAATTAGAAAAAGGAATGTATATTTTTCATTATGCTGATTTTATAGAGACAAAAAATCAAATAGAATTTTCAGGTTCTCTTTATCAAAAAATGGACTTCTCTAATTTAGAAATTTATGGAAAATATAGAAAAATAATTATTGATAAAAATTCTCCTAAAGTTTTCATAGAATCAGATTTAGAAACAGATAAATATAATTTAGATTTTCCTATTCAATTAAAAAATCGAGGAAAAACAGATAAACAAATATTGCTAAATTTTGAGAATGGTGGGTTCAACGGATTTTTTATTTTAGAAAAATTGAAAATAAAAAAAAAGATTTTTATGGATTCGAAAAAGATTTGTGGAGAACCTGCTATTTTTTCTTTAAAAAATCGTAATTATTTAATTGGGTTCTCATATGATTCAAATTCAAATGGATTTTTATTTATAATTGATTTAATTAATTATCAAAAATGGGAAATAAATTTGAATCAAAAATTGACTTTAGGATTTCACTCAATTTTCCTAAATAATCAAGATTGATATAAACGGATGAATTTTTCCTTTTGTTCTCCATAATCTGTTATTGGTTTAGGATATTCTACATTTTTATATTTTTCATATGCAGTTTCCCAATGATGAATATCCCTAGGTGAAACATCTGCTAATTCAGGTATCCATTTTTTAATATATTTACAATCATTATCAAATTTAGTGCTTTGTATCCAAGGGTTCATTACGCGGAAAAAAGGACTACTATAAACACCACGACCAAAAATAGATGCCCAATTTCCATTATTAGATGCTGGATCATAATCCGTCAATTTCTCGGCAAAATATTGTTCGCCGATTTTCCAATCTACAAGTAGCACCTTAATCAAAAATTGGGCGACCATCATACGCCCACGATTATGCATATATCCAGTATGATTCAATTCGCGCATTGCCGCATCCACGATAGGAAATCCAGTATTTCCGGTTTTCCAGGCTTCGATAAATCGCGGATTATTAGACCAACGGAAAGGACCATATTTATCAGTCAATGATTTAGGATAACCAAATAAAAGATGAGCGAAAAAATCGCGCCATATCAATTGACGGATAAATTCAGAATGAAGACCATATTTTTGTTTGAAAGCGTGATATACTTCACGAACAGAAACACATCCAAATTTCAAATAAGCAGATAAGCGAGAAGTGCTGTAAGAAAATTGATCACGTTTTTCCGAGTAATGCGATTGTGAAATAAGCGATTGTGCCAATTGTTTCTTTCCCATTTTACGACCACCGATAACTAAAATTTTCGTATTTTTTTTTCCAATGATTTTTTCAAAAATATCTGATATTCGAACAAAATTATCTTTAGCAAAAGATTCACTGAACACTCCAATTTTTTTAGAAGAAATCGCAGATAATTTAGGAGATTCTACTTTATTTTGGAGAACATAATCATAAAATGGCGTAAATTTTTTATAATAGCTACCTCCTCCAGAAAGTATTGTGCCAGGTTCATATAAGTAATAATCATTTGCTCCCATAATACACGGAATATGGAGTGATTCACATTTTTTAGCAATATCGCTATCGCGTTTTACTGCATAAGGTGAAAAATCGCGATTGAAAAACACAGCGTCTATTTTACTTTGTTGAATCAAATCACCTATAATTTTTATTGTATTTCCATAAAAACAATAGAGTTCTCCACCTTTGGATTTTATTTGTTCAGTCAAATCTTCTAATGATTCTAACATAAATTGAATTGCATTTTTAGAACGATAATCATTTTTAGAAGATATTTGTTCAGGAGTAAATATAAAACAACAGAATACTTTATGACATTTAGCACAGGCATCTAGAAAACCAGTATTATCGGACAATCTTAAATCACGGTGAAAAATAAATAGACCATTTTTATACATTTTTTTGAAAAAATTAGGTATATATTATACTAACAATTATTTTTATATTTTACACAAAGTATATAAAAATAATTACTATATCATATTAACGGTTTATCCAATATAAAATTTAGAATGTTTTTTTCAAAAATATCCAATTTTTATAAAAAAACTATTGAAAATATTCAGAATTTTGTTCCAAATCTAATTCCTGATCAAATTTTATTGAATATAGTTTTTTTATTCAGTAAAACAGTAGTTACATTTGATAAATATAAAATTTTATTATTCAAAAAATTTCCATTTTTTCAAAAATGGGAAGAAAAAACAATGAAAATAATGAAAATATTATATTCTAAATATAAAAAGACAAAATGTGAACCATTTTATGATGATTGGATAAGCATTTCTAATTTGATTGTTTATGATGCTTTTTATAGAAACAGTGATGAAACAAATCTAGCATTCAAATATAATTTTGAAGAAAAATATGAAAAATTAGATATAAATAGTATTGAAGATTTCGTTGAATCAAATGAAAAAATTATTTATCCTTTTTTGGATTTCAACCTTCTGGGCATTAAATCTTTTCGCATCGAAGATGCGCAAAGTAACCGTTCCAATCCATTCATTTCTGCCCCAAAAAGGGGCACATTGAATGAGAATTGGTGTAAAACAATAAAAGAAAATCCATATTTGGATGAATGTTTGGTTTGTGTAAAATTCAACAACAGATATAATTCGTTTGTAATTAATAATTCAAAATTATATTCAAGATTTAATCAATTTAATAACAAAGAATGTAGCAATCCATTTTTAACTATAGAATATTATCATAAAATGATGGAAAACACAATTCCAATTGATTTACATAAAGGATTCTTCTTGATGAAAAATGAAATATTATCAAAAGCCTTTATATTTAGATATTTAGAATATCAATCTCTGCCATTTTATTTTGATTATGATTATGAAATAAGAATAATTGATAAGGATTTAAATTCAATTGTTTTGAAATCAGATGATTATATTTTTTTGAATTGCTTTGGATATGAAATAGTACATAATAACAACAAAAATAAATAAACAATATAAAGATTTATAGATATTATTTATTAAGGGAGCATCAAATGGATATAAATGCTATATCAAAATCCCAATATCTACTGAATGATAAATGGAATTTATATTATCATTTACCACACGATAAAAAGTGGGATTTAACAAGTTATAAATTGATTATTGGAAATATAGATAATGCTGAAAAACTTATTGCAATAAATGAAACATTACCAGAAAACGTCGTAAAAAACTGTATGTTGTTTGTGATGCGTGATGAAATTACACCTATGTGGGAAGATAAAAAAAACCGTAATGGTGGATGTTTTTCATTCAAAGTACCAAATAAGCAAGTTATGTTAGTTTGGCGTTCTTTGTTTTATTCTATATGTGGTGAAACATTATGTATAGAAAAAAATCATAATCAATTTATAAATGGAATAACAGTTTCTCCTAAACGTAATTTTTGTATAATCAAAGTATGGTTGCGCGATTGTTCTTTACAGGACCCAAACATATTAATTGATATTACAAATTTATCAAAAACTGGATGCTTGTTTAAGAAACACGAACCTGAATTTTAGATTATTTCAAAAAAATATTAATTAAAAAAATATAAAATCAATAGTAGAAATTTCATATATTTTTAGACCCTTGTATACAATAAACCACTATACAAAATTTTATTTTGTTACCATAAATGATTAACAAAATAAATATAATTTATAAAAAGTTACTAACAAACAATAAATTTCATAATTCATATAAAATAATGATCTGCCTTTTTCAATAGCATTATTTTTTCGTGTTTACCAGTAACATGATTTGCGTGAAAAAAATATGTTTTTGATAAATCTCCAATATTGCGATTTAACCAATAACCATTTGTATATTCTTTTATTTCATAAGTAAACATTTTTGTTGGAATATAGTCGCGAATATCTTTAATGGATATATCTTGAAAATATTGATATAAACATTCTTGATCATTTTTATTCAAATATCTGTTTTGATATTCTGTTATTTTATCCAATATGATATGTGTCCCTGATGTATTTCTAAAACTAGTATTTCCCGTACAAGTCCAGATATGATATAATGTAGGTGCGTGTAATTTATCTTGTGAATACATACCTGCATCGTGTTGGAATACTATATCATAATCACTGTATTTTACATAATGTTCTAAATCGGGTTCTCTTACACATACAACATCGCAATCAATAAAATGTATAAATTCATATTTTGAAAGAGCATCTCGTAAAATATTCATTTTTGTATGAGTGATCAAATTATAATTGACGGTTCCATATTTTTCATAGTTTTTAGATATTTTATTATTTTTAAATAATTCTAGTGTTAATTTTATGTTTCTTAAATCAAGGTTCTCTAATTTTCGAAAAATTAATTCATCCAAACAATAAAAATGTACCTTATGATTTTTTACTGTTTTATCTAAACTAATTAACATATTTTTTGCCAAGTCATAATACCCATCATTACTATAAGAAATAATTGTTGGATAACTCATAATTATATAAAAACAATGAAACCAAATATCTTTATATCATTTTGATCTATTTCCATTTTATAGCATTGTATTACTGTAAAATATGTTTTAATCTAAATAAAACAAATATAAAAAAATATGAAAAATAATGAATAAATATAATCAAATGCCAAATACAACAATTAGTTTTATTTATAAGATAAAAGATGATCCAAAAACATATTTTGGTAAATCAATTTATTTTATTTCAGATATTCATAATGGATTGAATGAAGAAATATTTCCTATTGTGCTTGCATCCATAAATAAATTTAGAATTCAACAAAAGATTGAATTATTGGAAAAAGATGAAATCGTTTTAGGAGTATTATATGCTTGTCCTGATTATAAGAATCCTATAGATTGGTCATCCAGAAATGAAATAAAGTGTTTCGATTATTATAACTATTATAACGACATATATATAAATGGAGTCAAACTCGAATAAACCATCTTTTGTCTATTTATTGGAATCGTCTGATGGTTCGACATATGTAGGTGCTACAGTTGATTTAGAACATCGATTGAGACAACATAATAAAGAAATCAAAGGTGGAGCTAGAGCCACCTCTGTTAAAGTAGAACGTGGCGAACAATGGAGGCGTGTTTGTTATGTTAGGAATTTTCCTGATTGGATTGCGGCACTTCAATTTGAATGGCGATTCAAACAAATTAGTAGAAAATTTTCGCAAAAAGGAAACCCGTTACTAAGACGTATGAAGGCATTGAAACAATTATTGGCATTAGAACAATCGACGACAAAAGCTATTCCTTATCAGTGCTGGGAAATGCCACCAGAGATTATTTGGGAAGAAGAATTAGACAAAAATATTTATGAGAATACAATCTAAATTTTTAAATAATATACTTTTATGAAAACTGATATAAAGAAAAACCATTAATTATAATAACTTCCTAAAAGTTCCGCTCTATTGGTCTAACGGTTATGACTCGAGACTTTGAATCTCGCAACACAGGTTCGACTCCTGTATAGAGCTTTTTATATGCAAACGTATATAATATTTACCAAAAGGTAAATATTATAAGAATTTATTTTTATGTATAATTTTTCGGAAAAAAAGACGGAAAATGAAATGATTTATTTTTAACAAGTGGTATTTTCAACAAATAAATTCCAAAAATAATAAAAAGAATTCCAATATATTGCCAAATACTTTCAAAACGTTCTTCTAAATAAAAATACGCGATTAAATTTTCTAAAATACTATTTAATCCATTCCAAGCATTATTTACAATGAGAATACTAGAATTTTGTAATGAAACTATCATCATTGTAGCTACAGCGACATATCCTAAACTTCCTAAAACAAAAGATTGTATTCCTCCTTTATTTGCAAATTCTTTCAAATTTACATCACCTACTATTTGCGAAACAGTTAAACCGAAAATCTCTACTAAACTCATTTTTAATATAATTTTACGTAGTATTTTTATACAGGCAAGCTTGCTAAACACAGTCGTATTTCTCCTAAACTTGCTACATCATATTTTACAATAAGCGGCAAATCATTCCCTAAATAAATCTCCAAATGACTACATAAAGGCGTGCATTTGATAAAATGCGACAAAGATTTTAATGAAAATTCACCTTGAATAATCGTGTCTGCATTCGGTTTTTGTATAAATTCCATATATCCATCCGACTCGGAACGAAAAATACGAGAACTCGCAAAATTACCTTCACACGAAAAAATCAGATCACTACCCACTGATTTGATTTCAATACGATCTGAAATTCCATTTAAATCACGGATAATTTTCTGAAAATCGGATGTAGGTAAATTAATGACTGTTGAATATTCCACATCTGGAACAATGAGTTCTTCGGTATCTGGTTCAATCAATCGTAGCTTCTGACTATAACATTGTTTGATATCTCCATTATCATATTGGAGACCCAAATGGGAAACAATTCCATCGTGATAATCCGCATTTTCAATATACATTGATAACGTATCATCATTGGACATTGTCGAAATAACCTTGAAAAGATGCAGTGTATTTGCGCAAACAATAATCTTATCTGGTTTGCATACATACTGTTCGAACTTTTGCGCTTGAAGGAGAACATTCACCAAAATTGTATGAGTCTTATCAAAATTTATGATTTTCATTCCTTCTTTCGTAAACGTGATGGTTGCGTCAGTTAGTATGTCTTTTATTGCAGTGATCATGTTACGTATAGGTTGTATCTGAACAGTTTTTATAGTGAGAACATTATTAGCTTCATTCATAATTCTCAAATATATAAATTTTAACGAATAAATGTATTTATATTTATTTTTATAAATATGTTTAATTTTTATCATTACGCAAAAACTCAAAGAACAACTTTAGGAACACGACGCTTTCCGTAATTATATTTTTTTATCGATTTTCTCGCCATTTTTAGTGCTTTGGAATTTGACGTGCAACCGTTTTCTAATATACTATAATCTACACCAGATGCTTTTCCGCCAGTAATAGCACTGGCTAATCTGGCTAACCCCCAAGATTCCGCACTTTGATTAGGTCGAGAACCACTCGAAAAATAGGCTCCACGACCTTTATGTACAATTTTTTCTAAAGTATCAACAGAACAACCCGTTTTTGAAGCTAATTCTTTAGAAGGAACAATTTTTTCAAAACCATAAATTCGGCGCGCATCAGCAATATGAGAGGATGGTTTCGATTTGAAAGATTTCAATTTTGGTCTAGAAAAATATTTCCCTTTTTTATATAATTTTCTAGATTTACGTAAATATTCTTTTTGAAGTTTTTTATCTTTTAGGGAGAGTGCTTTAGGAACATACCTCTGTGGAACTTCTTGAATAGTATTCATTTTATAATAGCTTTAGAAAAAAGCATAAAAATGAAAGTTTTTTTATACGTTTTATTCTAAATTAATTCATTGATTATTGAAAAAAATATCAAATATGGCAGAAAAAATTGTAAACGCATTTCCAGATGTAATTAAAAAAGAAATATATGATATGGTTTATGAAAGTAAAATACTTTATAAGGAGTTTCAATATTTACTAAACATTTCAAACAAGGAAAATTATCAAGAATTATCAGATATTTTAAAAAAGGTATTGAAAAATGAAATTCTGGTGAGATTTCTCAAAAAAAACAAAACATTTGAAAAATTATATGATTCATATTTTACAGAAAAAGATATCTGTGTAAAAGAAGATGAATTATATAGCAGTTTTACACTCTCTTTGTTAGATCAAAAAGAAAAATTATACCAATAAAAAAATGTAAGGTGGTAAAACCATATACGAAATGCAAATTTAATGAGACAAATAGCAAATAATATTTTTTTGTAATTTTTAATTTTTTTTTGATGAGAATATTTCAATGATAATATTCAACGAAATGCAAATTAATCACACAAATAGCAAATGTTGTCATTATTATCAATTTCAATAGTATTAACGTCAATCATTTCAGGGACAATATCATCATATGAGTTTTCAAATCCAATCACAGCATTCAAGAAATATTTACGTGTGGAAATCTTACCGTAATTGATGAACAAATAACAATTCTGTTCTTCAATAGTATGATAAAATGCAGTATATGTTTTTGTTTCATAAACAGAATCAGAAACAGTATACGTAATTGCATCTGGGAATTTGATCCCATCATACTCAATATTCTCAACCCAATGAATTTTGGGTGGATTTGCGATTTTTTGGAGGCATAGATCCTCGATATTTTTATAGAAGTTACACTTCTTATTGATTTTACAACGAATTTTATCCGTTTTATCCAATACGGGTTTCCAAGGACGATTGGTAATATCACCGTAATACCCAAGAATCTTATTGATCATATCCGTCGAAAGGTTTGGCATCACTGCTGCTGTCATTTTGCGTTTGTAGTCGATTAATTGGTTCAAATTGTAATAATACCTTTATTAAATTAAATAATTTTGTATTTCAATTTTATTAGATACTGCATTTAGTGTTATAAAATTTGTAAAATAATATATGTTAGCATATAATATATATTATGTCAGATACACACGAGGATAGAGATAAAAATATTTCCCCAGAAAAAAAACAAAAAAAACAAAGACGACAATGTAAATCTTATATTAATGAAAAAAAAATACAAACCAAACATCATAAAAAATCAAAGACATTTTCTAATCATACATCCATTTCGCAAAACAAGCATCATCATTTCAAACGAGAACTATATAAAAATAATAATTATCTAAGAAAACTAGATTCTTTTGAAAATTTTGAATATGATATTCCAGAAAAAACAAATATCAATATAAATATCAATATAGCACAAACTGATAAAAATGTAAATGCAAATGATAATAATGAAAATGGTCAAGCAAAAACTTGTTGTGAATGTTTTATGTCTTTATGTATGAGACTAATTTCATTATTGGTTTGTATAGCGATTTTATAGTTATCGATTCAAAATAACCTTAAATTGTTTCCCCTCTTTTTCTAGTCTTCCGACAGCGATTTTTTCCCCTTGTTTGAAACTCTCTAAATCATACAATATTTTTGTCTTTTTATCAATTGCATAAATGATTCCATTAATTGGTTTGGTTTCAGTTAGCCCAGTTGTACGCTTTTCAACATTAATTTCTTCTTTTTCATATTCATCTTGTTCTAATGATGGATACGAAGAAAAATCATTCGAATGTATCTTTCCAAATCCATAACAAACAAGGTTCTCATCTTTATTTGCTTTAGAATATAAACGACAATCAATCGCACTTTCTTTGATTGCTTTCAAAATTTGAGAATTCATATTGTTTTTGATTATTGAAATATCATATAGAGATTCATCTGTAGTCACAGGACGATTATCAATACGACTTAAATCGCGAATCATTAATTCAATGTTTTGTTTATCTGTTTTCTGTTGTTCGCTAAATACAGAAATATAAAAAAATACTTTTACGGTTCTCAAATCTTCAGGTAAATCATAATGACTGCATATACGACGTGCACGTCCAATAACTTGTTCAGTTCGAACCAAATGCCAATAAGGTTCAGTAATATGAACAAACCTCGTATTTTTCAAATTAATACCTTCTGCACCGGAAGAAGTAATCATAAATACTTTGATAATTTCACCGTAAAAATTATTTGATGAAATGGATTCAAGACGTTGTCTAAGGTTCTCCGAAATATTTTCCTCATACCAATTATTATTATAGATATTGAGTAAAACCGCCTTTTCTTCTTTTGTTTCTGTTCCTGTATAGAGAACATATTTTGGTTTTCCTACTTCTGATTCTTCTTCTGCAATTTCCCATTCATTTGTAGTAGTATTTTTTATAACTCTGAATTGGGCAAATCCGTTTGCATCGAGAACCATTTTCATAATACCAATACCTTCGATAGAACGAAATTGACTGTATAATAGATGTAATCCAACATTTTCTGGGTCTTTTATTTTTTCTAAAATTCTCAGAAATTTTGGACTGTATTTTTGTAATCCTTGGACAGTTAAATATTGTTCTTCTGATTCATCCGCATCTGGACGGTATTTTAGCATTTGTAATGCAGCTTGGATTCTTCTTTCATATTCTTTGGAATCCTCTTTTTCTACTTCTTCGCCAGTTTCTTCATCAATATCAACAGCATCAAACACGTTTTCGTCTAATTGAGATTGGTCAGTAGTAGATTCTGCTTTTGGTTTTCCACCGGGCATTGGGCGACCAGGCGGAGATGGAAATGCGAAATTACAACAGGCTCTTGAAAAGAGACGATAACTAGAGGCGACTTGGTATAATTCTTCTGAATTAGCCAATTTCTTCTTTTTCCTATTTCTTTTTTCAGATTCATACTCTTCTTTACGAATTCTCACATATAAACCGAATTGGTAATCACTCATTGGTGCTCGAATAATACTGTAATTTTCACCCGTGTCTGATTTAATGATACGTGGTAAAAGCTGTTCTTGTGCAGATCGGAAATAAGAGGTTAATCCTAATATTCTCTTTTTAAAAAGGTTCTCATTTTTTAAAACAATTTCATCTGGATCAATGAATGTATTTAGGAAGGAATCAGAATCATCAGGTAGTGCTTTATAATTATCAGTATGCATACGTTCTACTTCTAGACCATTATCAGTAAGTATTTTTTTCACTTTTTTTATAAAATCGGCATCATTCATATTTCCAGTTTGATCTAATTGAACACCGTCATATCTTTTGAAAATAGTATCATCACCGCCTTCATAATAATTTTGGGAAATACCGTCATTTATTTTTTCATCGGGTTGTAAATCATTTTCGGAGAACCCTAATTCTTTTTCAGTAAATTCATTGATTTTGATTGTTCCATCTTTATTATATGTAAATGGTTCCATTCCTGGTAATTTTTCTGGAACCTTTTTGGTTTTTCTAGATTCTTTAGTTAATACTCTTTTCTTTTTGGTTTGTTTTTTTCCACCAAAGAGAGAACCTTCAAATAAAGATCCTAAAAAACCACCTTTTTGTTCTTTCTTATGATATTCACGTTTTTCGTGATTTACAAATCCAAATGGATTGCGAGTAATTTTCAATTGGTTTCCACTATATTCTACATAATCATACGTTTTGAAATTGGCATCGTGAAACATTTTCAAAATGGTATCTCTTGTAATTTTTTTATCCGTTTTTACAGTTAAAGGAAAAGTCCACGTTTTGATATATCCACGTAGAATATTATATAAAACACCGATTTCATTAGGATAATTGATAATAGGTGTACCAGATAAAAGAACAACACGACAATCTACTGCTCTTAATAATAATTCATATAAAATAATAGGTATTGATTTTGTTTTCTTAATTTTAATTTGATTTACTATTAGACTAACAAAATTATGTGCTTCGTCAATAATAACAACCGAATGATCAAACGGATTGATAGTAGAATTTTGTGTGAGTTCATCTATAATACGGCGATTCAAACCGTTGTAATTGATATCTGTATATTTTGCGCGAATCATTTTATCCAATTGTTTATCAACAGCCATTTGATCTTCTTTAGATAATGTTTTAAAATTGGAAGGTTTCGTAATATCAAATAACCACGCACCTCGTTCTTTTCTAATGTATTCTGTAGGCAAAGAGAGAACCTTGGATAATATATCAATATAATCGGGGTTTCCTTCTATAGATATTTTTTCCCAAAATTGGTTTTTGCGGAAAAGCGGATCCCCATATTTTTTTAATTCGACGAAGAAATTGGCTTTTAGGGCAGCAGGAGTCATTATTATAACACGTTTATCGGATTTCATTCCCTCTGCAATAGCTATAGATGCATTTGTTTTCCCTGCACCTAACCCAAAATAAAGAAGAAGACCACGATATGGTGTATATAAATTTAGATAATCACGGACTACTTTTTGGTGGGTTAATAATTCGAATTTAGTGTCTTCACGTTTTTCACAGGAGACATTTTCTTCTTCTCTTAATAATTCTTCTTTATAAGGTTTGAATAATTCAGACATATTTTCAATAAATAATTTACGATTATTCATATAATATTTAGAAACACGTATAATCATTTTTTCTGAAGGTGGAATACGTTGTCGAATAGGAAGAGGTATTAATTGCTGCGTTTTAGATGACTCTTCTTGTTCTGGTTCTTTCTTTCTAGTTTTTCTGATTTTTAGTTTTACTATATTTGATGGTTCTTCTTGTTCTTCGCCTTCTTCGCCTTCTTCTTGTTTTTCGCCTTCTTCTTGTTTTTCGCCTTCTTCGCCTTCTTCGCCTTCTTCGCCTTCTTCGCCTTCTTCGCCTTCTTCTTGTTTTTTGCTTTCTTCAGGTTCTTCTTTTTTAGTTGGTTCTTCTTGTAATTCTCGTTTTTTGATTCTTTTTATTTTGAGTTTTATTATTTTTGGTACAATTGGTTCAGGTTCTTCTAGTTTTTTAGATTCTTCTTTTTCACTTTCTTTAGGTTCAGTTTCTTCAAATAATTCTTCAGGAATATCATCTTCAATAAAAATTTTTTCTGGTAATTTTTTAGGACCCGTTTTTTCAAAACTTTTGAATGATTTTTCAATAATATTTTCAGAAACTAATTCTGGTTCTTTGTTTTTTTTCAATTTAGCAAGAATAAATGAACGATCAATATTTACTTTTTTACGAATATCTTTTATAATCAATTCATTTTTTATTTTTTTTGGTTCCTCATCATTTTTTTCTCCTTCCATTTTGATTTTTATTTCAAATTCCGTTTTTTTTTCCGGCATAGGTCTCATTTTCATTTTTTCTAAATAAGAGGAATACATAATTACAATATAATATATTACTATAAAAATATATTATACAATTGTTTTTTACGATAAATCTTGATACAAGGAATGATTTTTATTACACCTTCGCACTTTTCAAGTGCGTGGTAACTGTTGCCTTTGCCAGTCAAATCCGCCGACAAAGTCGGCGTTTTAGATGTGCAAAGGTGTAAAAAGTTCAAAATTGTTTCAAATATTGAATTGCTGATTCGCAAGCAATTTGCTCCGCTTTTTTCTTAATTTTATGTTTCCCTTCTCCTAAAAAGATGAGAATTTTATTATGACAAGACATATATTCGTGTATTTCATTATATGTTTTGAATTGATTAACAGGAAGAGCATTTGAAAATTCGGTATTATGAATAGCTTGTCCTAAACATAAATATACTCCCATATGATACCCATTTTCTTGATTATGTTCTTCTATTTCTAAATAATGAGGTGTTACTTTGAATTCTTTTTGTATTTTCACCTGTAATATATTTTTATAATTATCATCATTCCTGATTAATTCTATCCAATCCACGTGTTTCTCGAAAACGCTTTCAATAAAAACTTGCACCATTTGAAATCCGGGTCCAGTAGTAAACAAATTTTTAAACCATTCATCATTATCGTGAATAGAAATTTTATTAAAATCGAGAAATATTGCTCCAATAAAAGATTCAAATAAACAACCTAATTTTTTCAAATTTGTTCTAGTCTGTTTTAATTCAGCGTGTTTAGATAATACAAACCATTTATGCAGACCCATCTCTAAAGCCATTTTACCAATGGATTCGTTTTTTACAAGGGCTATTTTCTTTTCTGTCATAAATCCTTCATTTTCTTTTGGAAATCTTCTATACAAATAATATTTAGTAATACATTCTAAAACACCATCTCCTACAAATTCTAATCTTTCATTAGATTTTGTGTAAAGAGGTAGACAATTTTCAGGTTTATCAACAATAATAATATTATTATTTTGATTTTCCAAATTAGGTCTTCGAATATAAGAACGATGAATAAATGCGCGTTTATACAATTCAATATTATAAATAGGAATATCAATACCGTATTTTTTGAGAATCGTCTGTATTTCATCTTGGGTAATTGATTTATTTAGGGGATTATATGGATCAAAAATCATTGTTTCTGTTCCATTTTGATTTTTCTCAATTCGAATATCGTCGTCGATGGTTAAACCAAATTGGGAAAAATCAGAAACTGATTGTAATTTAGAAGAATTGGATGATTCAGTGTTCATTTTATTTATAAAATAGAATGAAAACGGCCAGGTTATAAAATATATTAGAGTATTATTTTTATATTGTTTTAGGATAATAATAATAAAACTCATATAATAAATTATTTTTTTTGTTCGTTTGAAATAAAATATTTAGTGATAATATATAAAGAATGTCATTATCTCGTGCATTTAGTCAAACAAATCCAGGTGTAGGAATTAGAAGCGATGCATTATCAAATCAAAACCAAGGAGGAGGAGATAAAAAGGCCGGCTTTCCTTATCAAGTCGGAAGAATTCAATGGACAGAAATTGCGTTGAAAACTTGTGATCCTACTTCTAGTCAAGGATGTTGCAATTTGTCTTTGTGGAATACAACTAAACTTCCTCGTGCCAATATTTCTCGTCCTATTGGTTCTAATCTCAGACCCAATCCATACTGGAGAGTATATGGTACTGGAAATGCTTAAATATATTAATTTCTTGAAACAATATAATAATTTGATATCATTTATCATATTATTATTTTTATTATGCAAATCATTATTGATGAGCGCGAAACCTTTTTATATGATTGTTGTGTGTCTCATTTGACAAATGAGAGATTATCTGAAAAAATAGCTATTATAAAACAGGTTCTCCCTATTGGTGATATTATTATCCGAAATGTAGAAGGAAATGATATTGTAATTATTGAAAGGAAATCTTTACAAGATCTTTTAGCAAGTATCAAGGATGGTCGATATAAAGAGCAATCACATCGTTTGATTCATACATCGAATCTTCCTCCACATAATATTATATATTTAGTTGAAGGGGTTCTCAATCAATTGAATTCACAACAAAAGAAAATGGTTTTTTCCACAATGACTTCACTCAATATTTTCAAAGGTTTTAGTGTATTTCGGACAAGTTCAATGAATGAAACCGCAGAATTTATTATTTCAATGGCTGATAAGATCCAACGGGATTTACAAAAGGGAAAACATTTGAATACACCCTTTTTACAGAATGAAACGAATCCTTTAGTAAATAGTGGAGAACCTATTCCAGAAAACTACTGTAATGTAGTGAAAAAAGTGAAAAAGGATAATATTACACCAGAAAATATTGGTGAAATAATATTGAGTCAACTACCAGGTATAAGTTCTGTGAATGCAATCGCTATTATGAAACCCTTTTCATCTTTTTCTGAATTTTTACAAAAAATAAAAGAAGAACCTGAATATTTGGAGAACATAGTTTTAGAAAACAACGGAAAAAAAAGGAAAATAAATAAATCCAATGTGGAAAACATTAAACGGTTTTTATTATAATAACTAAAAATAACTAATCGGGTCTACCTGATCATACATACCAGGAATATAAGATAATTTTGGTTGGAAATAATGGGGAACAAAGACATTGTTTTCATCGTATTTTCCAGATTCTACCGCAGATTGCGTATATAATACGCCACCCCAATTTGGGTCCATCGGATTTTCACTAACTGGTGTAGCCGCAGTAGAATCGTGGACTTTATCAATAGAAGTATATGCTCCTACATATAATCCAGTTGGATCAAACCCTGGATAATTTCCAGCATTATAAGGAGGATCTAAACGATTTGCATCTACATAATTAGCCATTTGATAATTATTTTGATTATTATCCAAAGTAGGAGATACAGGTAATACAGTTTGCGACGAATATGGAACAGACATTACAGTTGTATTTACCTTTTTCAAATCAAAAGGATTTGTTTTACTTTCACTCACAGATGATAAAAACGCAATTGCAGGCGTAGCACCTTCTGGATTTAACGGGCTTGGTCTAATTCGATAGACGTCTTGACCTTGTGCGTTATTTTCTTGTTGTAAAAATAAAACAGGACATTTAATTCCGTATTTACGTTGTGTTTCTAAATATTGGATATATTCATCTAAATTATAAAAAGGTAAAGGATTTATACCATCTTGTTCAGGAACGTTTGTATTATATAATAATAATGTATTACCCTTTTGTATTAATAAATTAGGACATTCCGGAGTGGAAGAAGGGGTCATCGATTCTACCTTTTTAGGATTATATACGGCATATACATACAATCCCAATATAAATATAAGAATTAATAATAACATAAATATTTTTCTAATCATTTTCATATATATTATTATCACGAAAAGATTTTTTCTATGGAAATATATATAAACCACAAATATGAATGTTCCAGTCGTTTATAAATATCATATGGGAAAAGTATATGCTAATTGGTGTCCTCATTGTGTATCATTAGAACCTAAATGGAACTATATGAAAAATTATTTTCAAAATAATAACAATAATGATAAAGATGTGAATTTTATTGAAATAGAACAATCGCAAATGGAAGACGAAATTCCCAAAATTAATAATGGTATATTAGCCAATTCAACTGAAAAATTGTCGGCAGATAAAGGATTTCCAACAATTTTTTTTGTAGATGGTGATAAACTAGAATATTATGAAGGACCGCGCGAAACGAAAAATATGATACAATGGGTTTCTTCTAAAATGCATAAGATGCGAAAACCGAGAAAAACGAAGAAAACAAAAAGAACAAAGAAAATGATGAAAAAACGTAAAAATAGAAAAACAAATCGTAATCGTCTCTCAAAATAATGGGAAAACTTTTATTTTACATTTACTAAACCAAAAAATCAATTCAGTAAATGTGCTAATTCTATTTGCAATTAAAAAATTACATTTTGATAAAATCATAACTTTTAATATTGCAAATTGAGTATCATTCAAATGATCCGGTTTTTTTAAAATAAATAAATTGATAATTTTATAATTTTTGAATAACTCTGTATATTCGTGTAAATATTCTTCATTATCAATTGATAATAATACATTTTTAATATTATTATTTTCTACACCTTTCCGCAATGAGAATTGGTCCAAAACATTCATTATTTCATTTTTATATACATCAAAATTATAAGGCCTATCAATATTTTGTTCGTGATGAGATTTCCAAGTTCTTACAGAAATTGCCAAATTATTATTTTCATTATTATTAATCATTATTTTTTCCATATTTGATAATTCATTTAATATTATATCTTTAAAAATCAATTTATCAATTATGTTTACTATCCTTTCTTTTATTTGATTGCATATTTTTTTAGGATTATAATTCCAATCAATCAACTTTGAAAAAGAAAATAAATGATTTAAATTATGATTTTGGCAACCATCTGTATACCAGAATTCATTAGGTAAATTCTCTTGAAATTCTTCCTCATTTTTCAAAACTAATAATCTACAGGTGTAGAAATCTTCGATTGATTTATCTGTTTTACCATTGAAAATATATTTTTCATTCAATATAGAATCATAAAATCCATATATGAATTCATGATTACAATGTAAAACAACATCATTATGAATACTAAGTGCACTAATAAATGCTTTAAATACATTTCCAATACCATCTGTTTTTGTTTGCCGAATAACAATTTGCATATTTTTATTATTTATCATTTAATGTATTTAAATACAACATATTTTTTATATATATAATGTCAAATAATGATTTGGAAAATTATGGTATTGAATATTGTACTGATAAAATAACAACACATGGTTATCACAGATTCTATAATAAAGAGTTGGAAGAATATCGTAGGTTGAAAAATATTGGAATATTAGAAATTGGCATTCAGCATAACAATTCATTGAATTTATGGAAAAAATTTTTTCCGAATGCATTTGTTTATGGAATTGATATAAATATTGATTATTCAGATGAAAGGTGTAAAATATTCAAAGTAGATCAAAGTAGTTTGATACAAATTCAAAATGTTAAATCACAAATAAATAATCCAATTTATTTTATAAATGACGATGGCTCACACGTCCCAGAACATCAGATTCTTTGTTTTGATTATTTTTTTTCAGAAATTTTAAAAGAAGGAGGGGTTTATATTATTGAAGATATAGAAACTTCTTATTGGAAAAAAGGGCAAGTTTATGGTTATCCAACTAATTATGGTTTTCAAAATTATTTTTCAATAATTGAAAAATTCAAATTATTAGTTGATTATGTAAATTTTAATTTTTTGAGCGAAAAAGACAGAAAAATACTGGACGAAAAAACTAATTTTATTTCACAAAAAACAAAAAAATCTATTTTAAGTATTAATTTTTCTGAAAATTGCATAATAATAAAGAAAAAAAACGAAAATGATTATAATTATCATAATCCATACTATTTTGAATCATTTACTAATTAAAATTTGTATTTTTTTTATAAATTATAGAAATGCTTAATTTATACACCTTTGCACCTTTCGATCGCCGATTTATATATCATAATTCGGTTTTGCCGAATTATTGAATATAATAAAGGAGATTTATTGGTTGCAAAGTAACAGTTACCTTTTAACATTCAAAGATGCCGACCGCAATGGTCGGCATTTGAAATGTTAAAAGGTATAAAAAATTAAGCAAGCATAATCATTGATATACATAGATAAAAATACAATAGTTAATAATTTGTATATTCATTTGAATTATTACTAAAATCAGATTTCTGTTTTCCAATTGGTGTTTTTAAATAATACCATCTATCAACACGTTGTAATTGTTTCCATATTTGATCATTTGCATATATCCAATGTGAACCGGTTTGTGCTAATAGTGGTAAAGCATATTCATATAGATCAATTAATTTTTGGTAATAATGATTAGCTACAATATATCCAGAAGCATTTGTTCCTTCTAATAATCGATTTATGATTTGATTTTCTGACATTTCCTCCATTTTTTCAATATTATCGTGATTATAAGAAAGAAAATATACATCATATTCATTTTTTTGTTCAAACAAATCAATCATTCTTTGTTCGAACTCCTCTTTTGATACAGTAAAAATAAAATCATCCTCCAAAATAAGAATATTTTTATATCCTCGTTCTTTTGCTAATTTCAATACATTTAAATGAGAATAACCACAGCCTACAATTCCAAAGTCTTTAAATATTGCTGGATATCTTTCTGCTTCAATACCATATTCTTGTAATAATTTTTCTAGGTCTTCCCTACGGTCTTGACGAATATCTAAATTAATGTAAATGACTTTATCGACATAATTATGTATAACGGATTTTGACATTTATACATAATTATTGATTATTATTTTATATATTTTTATTTATATATTATTTCAATTATATCTTTCATAATTTTATATTCATTATTTTCACGATCAAATTGTGTTGTTTGTCTTACTCTATAAAATATAAATTCTTTATTTTCAATATTATTTTTTTTAGTTTCAAAATCTTCCAAACAATTTATAAAACAAGGTTCAATTCTAATTGGTTGAATATTCAATAAATGCATAGTATATCCAATATCTATATCATCCATATTTTTAAATGATTCTGTAATATTACGGTTTTTTATCAATATATTACAAATATCATTGCTCATAATAATTCCATATCCACCTACAAAATAAAACCAAAAATGTAGAGTAGTAAGATTATAATAAGGTCCAATTTGACCTGCATAAATATTATATGGTTCTATTGTATTCAAATATATTTGTAGTTTATTGAAATCAACCACAGTAGATAAATTTGTTCTTACAATAAAATCATATTTTTTTTCTTTTTTTACACCTTTTCGCATTGAAGATGCGCAAAGTAACCGTTCCAATCCATTCATTTCTGCCCCTTCTTGGGGCACATTGAATGAGAATTGGTGTAAAAAATATTCAATTGAATCTAACGTTTTTGTTATAATATTTGAATAAGACTCTTCTCCTTTTAAATAAAAAGTATTATTTTCAATAAAAGGATATATTTTTGTTTCATCATTTATATATTCAATAAAGTAACAATCTATATTTTCAAAATTATCCATATATGTTTGCCAAACTTTTTTATTATTTTCGTAATGTGGCAAATGATCATTTGATATAATTAAACAAAGAATATTATACATATGTATTTTTATGAATATTTTTTTAAATTGGTTTTTAGCTAAAATAGTTAACCCATTATTATTTGTATATTTTTCTTTCAAATACCAATCAAGATTATTTTCTAAAAATTCAGTAACAGCAGGTCCTAACCCTTTAGTAATTTCTTCGATTGATTTTTACATAAAAATCAAATTTTTCTTTTTTATATATTTTACACCGTTTTGCATTTCAAATAACATAATTATAATATTTTTATTAGTTTATTTTGTATATTTAAAAAAAATATATAATATAATGATAAAAATAATTGATTGTTTTATTTTTTATAATGAATTGGATTTATTAACATATAGACTTAATTTGTTAAATAATATTGTAGATTATTTCATAATTGTAGAATCTACGCATACATTTGTTGGAAAAGAAAAAAACCTTTTTTATAATGAGAATAAACATTTATTTGAAGATTTTAATAAAAAAATTATACACATTATTGTAGATGATTTTCCATATAAACATCTTAATGCAAATATTCATAATAATGATGTTTGGACAAATGAAATTTTTCAAAGAAATGCTATTTCACGAGGTATAAGTTGTATTAGCAATTTATCAAATTCTGATGTGATAATAATATCAGATTTAGACGAAATTCCTGATCCATTTACTTTAATTAGTATTAAAAAAGGCAATATTGCTGTTGATATTAATATACTTGAAATGGATTTGTATTATTATAATCTAAATAACAAATTTAATTTTAAATGGGATTCGTGTAAAATTTTATCATATAAAAAATACATTGAATTAAATACAAGTTGCAATAATATTAGAAATACAACCTGTTCTAAAATTTTAAATGGTGGTTGGCATTTATCTTACTTTGGTGATAAATACTTTATTCAAAATAAAATTCAAAATTTCTCACATCAAGAATTAAATAATTCTGAATATACAGATTTAGAAAAAATTGAAAAAAGAATAAAAAATAGTAGAGATTTATACGATAGAGATTTCAATATCATCAATATAAAAATAGAAGATAATACATATTTACCAATAGATTATGATAAATATTTGAATAAATATTATAAAGTCGATTTTGAAATGTGAAAAGCAGAAATAAAAAATATAAATGATTTAGATAATCATAAAAGTTAGTGTCAAATACAATATTCATAGCAAAATAATTAATATTTATATATTTTGACTGCGATAGAGGCATATATAACTACCTAGAATTATGTGGCGAAGATATTCATTGTTGTAATTATAATAATTATTTAGAAAAGGGTCATACTGTTTTTGTAAGAGAATTATAAACTAAATTTCTATTTCATCTATTTTTGATAACAAATATTTCCAGTGTATCAAATGTTCAAGGGTGTAAATATAAATAATTAAAAACAAATTAAATATTTAAATTATTTATATTATTATAAATAAAATGGAATCTCCTTCTATTATAAATCATAATATATACGTATTTTGGACGGGCGATAATAAAATAACATCAAATCGTTTGAATTGTTTAGAACAATTAAGGCAAATTACTGAATGTAATATTATTTTAGTTACAAAAGATAATTTGAATGAATATATTTTACCTGAACATCCTCTACACGAAGGATATCAATATCTATCTCCTACACATAGAGCCGATTATTTAAGAACCTATTTTATGCATTTTCACGGAGGCGGTTATTCAGATATTAAAATTCCAACAGGAGGTTGGAAACAAGCATTTGAAGATATTATCCAAGATAAAAATATTCTTATTAATGGTTATCCAGAATTACCTCAATATAATTTAATAGGATATATTGGTAATTGTGCATATATTGCAAGACCAAATACAGAATTTACAAAAGAATGGTATGAAAAATTGATAAAAAAAATGGATGAAAAATTACCAAAATTCAAGAAAGATGGATATGTCCCAGGTCCTTCCCAAGAATTCGATGAAAATTATCCAATTCATTGGGAAGAAATATTAGGAGATATTTTTCGTTCCGTTTTACCTAAATTTATTGAATCAGGACAAATTTTATATAGTGTTCCTCTTCCAAATTTTGATTTTTGGTCTTATCGATAAAAAAGCGATCAATAATTTTCCAAAATACCAGAATTGTGAGAACCAAAATAAATATTGAATAATTTTTTATCTATTAATTCCAGATAAATCATATACCATAAATTTATTTCCCACATTATATGTTTTTTCTCATAAATGGTAGAAACCACTTTTCCGCGCATCAAATCCGCAAATTTCAAAATTGATAATTTATCACCGCCAAATACAGAACCTGCAAAATACCAAGTAATATCCAAATAAAAATCGATAGGATTTATTTTATCCCAAGTATAATGATCCGCACCAATATACCATATATTTGGCATACGAATTGATTGATAAGATTTTTCTGTTGCTGATAAAACGCATTTTTCAAGTAATTCATCATTTTGAAACATATGATAGATTCCAAAATCAATCCATATGAATTGTTCAGTATTGAAAATATTTTTTTCAATGGCTTCTCTCATCCACTCTGTTTTATTACATTGCACCATCATATACTCAATTGTATCTTTATCTGGATTTTGCTTTCTTAATTTGAATTCAGTAATTTCATTTTTATATTTATAGAAATAAAGATCTGTAATTTCAATAGGAATAAAATGGGTAAGTTGGTCGGTTTTAAATACACTTATTTTTTTATTATTTTCATATATTTCTTTATCAATAAAAATAATTTTTGGTCTTCTTATTTGTATTAATTTCAATCCATAATCAATATAATTATCTAAATTTCTATCTGTTCTCGAACTATTGATATTCAAAAAGGCGGAAACAATTGTAGAATTCATATATGGTTGTATAATACTGTAAAACAATATTTTTATATATTATTATCTTGAATTAAATAATATATAAAAATACATAAAATTGAAAAAAATTTAAACATAAAACAACTAATAATATTATTATCAACGAACGAACCAAAATATGAAATCTATCTCTAAAAAACCGATTTCTATTAATAAATCATTCAGATTAATTGATTTTCATATCTGCGATGAATCTCGTAATCTGAAAACTGGAGATTCGTCTACTGAATCATCTGATAGCGATGAGTCAGTAGGTAAGTTTGTAAAAACAAATGAATCTCAATTAATGATCCAAATGTTTGGAATCAATGAAAAAGGTGAGACGTGTAGTTTATTTGTTAATGATTATCATCCATTCTTTTTCATAAAAATTGGCGAAAATTGGACACAAACAACAGTAAATTTATTTCTAGAAGATTTGAAAAAAAAAATACCAAATTATTATCATTCGTCGATATTAGATGCAAAAATCGTAGAATATAATAAATTATATGGATTTTCTGGTGGTAAAATGGATAAATTTTTAGAATTAAGTTTTCAAAATTTAAATGTATTCAATCGTGTAAAAAATTTATGGTTCTCGTATAACGATTCAGCTTTTTCTAGAGAGAGAAGAATGAAATCATATATATTCAAGGGCACTTCATTAGAATTATATGAAAGTAATATTCCACCTCTTTTACGATATTTTCACCTAAATAATATAAGTCCATCTGGTTGGGTTATGGTTCCAATCAATAAAGTTTCTATTCCAAATGAAAAAACAACAACTTGTCATTATGAATACAGTTGTTCCTTAAAACAAATAAAACCATTACCAGAAAAAGAAACCCGTGTTCCATATAAAATATGTAGTTTTGATATTGAAGCCAGTAGTAGTCACGGAGATTTTCCAATTCCAATTAAAACCTATAAACGTCTTGCAACAAATGTAGTTGATGTTTTTGATAAACAGTTCAAATCGCAAGAACTTGATATAGTGCAATCGAATGCTTTATTTGAAAAAATCATAATGGCTGCATTTGGATTTGATCATTTCAATAATATTGATTTAGTATATCCTAAAAAACAACCTTTGAAAAAAGAAATAAAAGATAAAATTAAATCAATTTTGAAAAGACCCATCGATTCAGCTTTTTCAATAGATGAACAAGATTTTCGTGAATTATTGACTATTGATTCTTTATTTGAAAAAATGAAGGAAGATATATCGGCTGCTGCGACTTCCATTGATGACGGAGACGATGATGATGTTGCACAACAAGAAGCACCTTTTCCAACTTATAAGAAAAAATCAGAGAAAAAAATGGAAAAACCTGAAGATGGAAAAACAATTCTTTCGATTCTCATTTCAACAAATTATTCGCGTGATGAAAAGATTAAACATACAAATGAATTAATGACTTGTTTATTTCCCAGATTAGAAGGGGATAAAACTACCTTTATCGGTTCAACTTTTATGCGATATGGCGAACCAGAACCTTATTTGAATCATTGTGTTGTTTTGGGTAGTTGTGATCCAATTGAAAATGCTGTTGTTGAAACAGTGGATGCAGAAAGAGAATTATTATTGAAATGGACAGAATTGATTCAAGAAGAAAATCCAGATATTATTATTGGATATAATATTTTTGGTTTTGATTATGAATTTCTCTTTCGTCGTTCTCAAGAAACCAATTGCACAGAGGAATTTTTGAAATTATCCAGAAAAATAAATGATGTTTGTGCAAAATACGATAAAAATGGCGATATTACAGGTATAGAAAATACAAAAATTCAATTGGCAAGTGGTGAATATGATTTGCGGTATTTTAAGATGGCCGGAAGATTACAAATTGATATGTATTCTTATTTCCGTCGCGATTTCAATTTACCATCTTATAAATTAGATGATGTTTCCGGACAATTTATTGCTGATGATATCAAAAAAATAGAAACCGAGGATGAACATCCTGAATATGGTTCAATCACTAAATTGTTTAGTAGAAATCTTACTGGATTGAAGAAAGATGATTTTATACATATTGAAATAAGTGGATTCACTGCAGATTACTATCAAGATGGAAAGAAGTTTCGGGTTCTCGATATTCTAAAAAATATAGAAGATTTCAATATAATTTTGATTGAAGGAATACATCCTCTTGGACAATTCAAATCTCTTAAATGGGGTATGGCAAAAGATGATGTTACTCCACAAGATATTTTCAGATTATCTGCTGGTTCATCAAGCGATCGCGCCATTGTTGCGAAATACTGTATTCAAGATTGTAATCTCGTTCATCATTTGATGAATAAGATTGATGTAATCACTGGATATGTAGAAATGTCGCGTATTTGTAGTGTTCCTATTAGCTTTCTTATATTCAGAGGACAAGGTATTAAACTCACTAGTTATGTGGCTAAAAAATGTCGCGAAAAACAGACATTGATGCCCGATCTTGAAAAATCATATGATAATGGTGGGTATGAAGGTGCAATTGTTTTACCGCCAAAATGTGCAATGTATATGGATAATCCAGTAGCCTGTAATGATTATTCGTCTCTTTATCCTTCTTCAATGATTAGTGAGAATCTTTCACACGATAGTAAAGTATGGACAAAAGAATATGATTTAGATGGAAATCTCATCAAGGAAACCGGAGAAAAAGACAAACGAGGAAATTTTATATATGATAATTTATCGGGGTATAAATATATTGATATTGAATTTGATTCTTTCCGATATGTACGCAAAACACCAAAAGGTGCAGCTGAAAAAGTGAAATCGGGAAAAATCATCTGTCGATGGGCGCAATTTCCAGATAATAAAAAAGGGATTATGCCTTCGATTTTGGAAGAATTATTGAAAGCACGTTCAGATACAAGAAAAATGATAAAAACGGAGAAGGATCCATTTATGCAAAATATTTTAGATAAAAGACAGCTCGGGTATAAAGTAACAGCAAATTCTCTTTATGGACAATGTGGTTCAAAAACATCAACATTTTATGAAAAAGATGTTGCTGCATCAACGACTGCAACTGGTCGTAAAATGATTATTTATGCAAAACGTATTATTGAAGAAGTATACGGCGATTCTACATTTGAAACATCAAAATTTGGAACTGTTTTGACAAAAGCCGAATATGTCTATGGTGACAGTGTAGCCAATTATACGCCTGTTTATATCCGTATAAATGGAGAAATTTGCGTCTCTACAATTGAAGAATTGGCCGAAAAATATGGCCAAGGTGGATGGGTAAAATGTTTGGAACCAGGTCGTCACGAAAAAGAAGTATGTGAATTGGTAAATGTTGAGACGTGGACGGAACAAGGATGGACAAAATTATATCGAGTTATTAGACATATGTTAGCACCAACTAAAAAAATGATGAGAATAATAACACATACTGGATTAGTCGATGTGACAGATGATCATTCTTTACTATTAGCAAATGGAAGAGAAATATCACCAAAGAATGTAGAAATTGGAACAGAATTATTACATCATTCAATCGATTTTCAACAAAAAATAAATACCGAGTTTTATTCTTGCGCATTTACAAAACAGATAGATGCAGCAAAACATTTGATGAATATATGGTCAAACGGATATAATAAAACATCGATAGATTTACTGCATAATAAATATATTGTTCTCCTAGAAGATATAAATCCAGTTTCTAGACCAAATGCAATCAAAAGTATAGAAGAAATTAATGATTACAATGGATATGTATATGATTTAACCACAGAAAATCATCATTTTGCAGCGGGAATTGGAAATTTGATTGTCCATAATACTGATTCTGTGTTCTTTACATTTAATTTGGAAGATTCAGTAACAAAAAAGAAAATAGTGGGTAAAGATGCATTAGAAATAACAATTGAAATCGCGCAACATTCTGCAAAATTATGCACAGAATGGTTGAAACCACCTATGGAATTGTCTTATGAGAAAACATTGATGCCGTTTATTCTTTTATCAAAGAAACGATATGTAGGTATGCTATATGAAGAAGATCCAAACAAAGGTAAATTGAAATATATGGGTCTTTCGTTAAAACGCCGCGATTCGTGTGATTATTTAAAAGATGTATATGGCGGGATATTGAATATTTTGATGAAAGAGAATAATATAAAATCTGCCGTTGATTTTTTGGAAAGAGCACTAAATGATTTGGTGGAAGGAAAAGTGCCGATGGACAAATTAGCCATTACAAAGGCACTCAGAAGTGATTATAAAAATCCGAATCAAATAGCTCATAATGTTCTAGCAGAACGTATTGGTAATAGAGATCCTGGAAACAAACCAAAGCCAGGTGATAGAATAAAATTTTTATATATTGTGAATCCAACAAAGAAAGCTCTTTTGGGTGAAAAAATAGAAACACCTGAATTTATTTTGGAGAAGAGGGTTCAGATTGATTATATGTATTATATTACAAACCAATTGATGAAACCTTTACAACAATTATTTGGTCTGGCTTTAGAACAATTATGGGATTTAGGAAAGAAAAAAGGAGCAATTAAAGAATATCAAAAAGATATGATAAAAATGAAAAATGAATATGAAGATATGGAAATTTTTATGAAAAAGAAGGAAAAATATTGTTCTGAAAAAGTGAAAATTTTATTATTTGATAAATTCTTGAATCGTGTTTATAATGAAAAAAATAAGATTCAAACATTAGAGTCGTGTTTTATGAAATCAAAAAAATAATTAATTAGGATTATTTGAAATATCAAAATAAATTGGAAATTCAAAAATATATCTAGAAAGTATATTATCTAATTCTCTATTTTCTTCTGGAATTGAAACATTTTGAAAAATTCTATTTATATTTTCAACAATAGAATTCTCAATATCATTTAAAGGTATAATTTCATTATTTTGTATTCTTCTGTTTGGTAAAGATGTTGTTAAAGGAAGTCTTGGTATACGATTTAAAGAAATATCTATATTTATTTCTCTTACAGGTGGAGGAGTGACTGTATGCGAAGTTAGATCGTGTCGACACACAGGGCAACGTTTATTTCTACGGAACCAATTACGAACTGATTCTGGTTTGAATATATGTCCACAAAAAATGATTCTTAATACATCTTCACCTACAACAAAATCCTCAAAGGAAATAGGACATTGCACATCACGCATTTCTGTTGAATAAGGAATTATTTCAGTAGAATTCTCAATTTGTTGGTTAGTTAATCCTGTATTATTTGTTGTATTCATCGTATTTGTTGGAATATTTGCAAAAGTAAAAAAAGGAGAACTATTGAATAGAGATGAACGGTTATTATGTCTTCTATTATTTGTTTCTCTAAAAGTCTCTCTATTTCTTCTATTTTCTCTTGGTTCTCTAACTTCGGAATTCCTTTCTAAGAAATTCTGAATCATTGAAAAAACATTATTCATATTTCGGTTGTATTCCAAATGATTTCTATTGTAATTATAAATAATATCACTTAATAATTCAACCTCTTGATTACGAGTATTATCATTATAATTCATATTATAATAACTATAACGATAATATATATTTTATTATAACGAGATAACGAACATAAAGATATTTTACTATTTTACTCTAACTGCTGAACCCAAATATGGATTTCTCAAAATATAACGGTAAAGGTTATAATGGATTAGTAAATTTGGGAAATACCTGTTTTTTAAACTCTTGTGTTCAAATATTGAATCATACATATGAGTTAAATGAGTATTTAGATTCAGAAAAAATTCAAAATGTAAAAAAACAAAATATAGATGATTGTGTTATTTTGAATGAGTGGAATGATTTGAGAAGCACTCTTTGGCAAAATAATGGAACTATTTCTCCAAATAAATTTGTCTATCATATTCATAATATTGCACAAAAAAAAAATAGAGAACTATTTACTGGATGGGCACAAAATGATATGTCTGAATTTCTTCTTTTTATTATTGAGTGTCTTCATAATAGTATTTCTAGAGGAATTCGTATGCGTATTTCGGGAAACACAGAAAATGAAACTGATAAGTTAGCAGTAGAATGTTATACAATGTTGAAAAATATTTATACAAAAGAATATTCGGAAATAATGGATCTATTTTACGGAATATATGTCTCTGAAATAGTATCTTTAGATGGAAAAGAAAAACACGTTATAAAACCAGAACATTTTTTCATTCTAGATTTACCAATTTTTTCAATAAATGGTCTTTCAAAGTCATTATATGATTGTTTTGATAATTTTGTAAATAAAGAAACATTAGAAGATGATAATGCTTGGTATAATGAAAAAACGAATGCCAAGGAAAATGTTGATAAACAAATTACATTTTGGAATTTTCCTAAAATATTAGTTATTACTTTGAAAAGATTTTCACCAGATGGTTCTCGTAAATTACAAAATTTGATTGATTTTCCACTAGATAATCTTGATTTAACAAAATATGTCACAGGTTATTCAGCAAATCAATATATATATGAATTATACGGTGTATGTAATCATACAGGAGGAACGCAAGGTGGACATTATACTGCATTTGTAAAGAATAGTAAAAAAGAATGGATTCATTTTAATGATACAAATATTGAAATGGTAAAAAATCCAGAGATGGTAATTACACCAATGGCGTATTGTCTTTTTTATCGTAAAAAGTAGTGTATCTTTGAATTTTTTTTATGGTGATATTATATTATTATGTCTTCTAATTATTTTTATACACAATCTTCGGATAATGGATATGTTCAAACATTAGAAAAAGGTTCAGGATATCATCCTGAAATTATATATTCTCCTCCTCAAACGAATCCTACTCCTCCTGTTCAAGTCGTAGCGACTCCACCTCCACCTATAGTAATTAATACAGCAGGAACTTCATCTATTTCATCCCCAGATTTTGATTCTACAGTTGCATCCGCTCTTTCTAATTATACATTGAATATTAAAACAATATTGAATAGTATTTTTAATGATAGTGATTTTATCTATCTATTATGGTTTTTAGCAATATATTTACTTATATTCTTTATCATTGGAATAATGAATACACAAGAGATTCCTTATACAACAGCTCAAATTATAGATTTTACTATACTGTTTATTGTAATAATTATTTCTATTATTTATTATTATTCTCTTCCAAATAATGAAAAGAAAGAATTTATACGTAATTTATGGGTTTGGACTGAAGAATTTTTTGAAAATCCAGTGACACTATTTTCAATGATTTTGTTTTTAATGATATTTTATCTTGCAATCTATCTCTTTGAAATTTATTTTTCTAGTGTGAAGCAATCTCATATTTTAAGATTAATTGAACATAAAGTCGTTACTGTTATTATTATTGTCATAATAATTGATATATTCAAATATGTTTTTGGAATATCATTGATCAATTTATTGAATAAATTTTTATCATATTTTTGGGATAATTTACCGGATGATACTGTTCCACAAAACACAATAGTGAGTCAAGCAACTGCAGCTGCGCCTCGACCTAAAAATGAAGTATTCAATATTTCTAATAATTTATATACATATGATGATGCTCAGGCTATTTGTAAATCATATGGAGCTCGTATGGCTACATATGATGATATAGAGCAAGCATATAATGATGGTGCAGAATGGTGTAATTATGGTTGGTCTGATAATCAAATGGCATTTTTCCCTACACAAAAATCAACGTGGAATAAATTACAAAAAGATGAAAAAACAAAAAATAATTGTGGAAGACCTGGTGTAAATGGCGGGTTTATGGCAAATCCATATTTGAAATTCGGTGTAAATTGTTTTGGACAAAAACCTGCTCCATCTCAGGAGGATTTAGAAAGATTGAAACAACAAAATCAACCACTTCCTGAAAATCCGCAAGATACTGTCGTTGATAAAAAGGTTCAATTTTGGAAGGAAAACGCGGATAAATTATTGGTAATTAATTCATTTAATAATGATAAATGGTCTGAATATTAGACACTTGATTTTTTCGTGTGTTTTCTATTTTTTTTTGTTTTCGAATTTTTAGGTAGATTATTAGAGTTTTCTGATTTCTTGGAAATAGATACTTCTTCAAACAAATGATCAAACAAATTATCGGGTATTTCTGAATGAAATGATTCTTCAATATCAGTATATTTTTCTTTTTTAGGATGTTGTAAAACTAATCCTATTGGAATACCAAGATGTTTGAAAATAGTTGCAAATGATTTCTCTGTAGCTCCTTGTGTAACTGTCATTTCATATTTTTCCATTATTTTATCAATCGGACAACAACCAACAACTTCATCTTCTTTTTTTTCAAATTGATATATCATATATATATTGTGAATATTTATTTTTTATCTATTCTACGTATATCGGGAGAACTCTTTATTTCACGTTTCGATTTCAAATATTGAATAATATATTCTACTTGTGTTTTTTCAGGTATTATTTCTGCTAAGCATTTTTCAATATATGTATAAGTAAGAGGTGGATATTCTCTTTTTTCGAAAAAAACGATTTGACCATCTGTAATTTCTATTTTATTGTTTGCTATTTTTTTTTCATTTACATATTTATATATTTCGCCAATCAAATTAGATCGTGATTCGCGCAATTGTCTTGTTTTTTCATTTATATATTTTATTTGTGTATCTATGAGAACCCATTTTTGAATATTATCTGAAAATTGTTTCTTTAAATCTACTACAAGTGCAGAGGATGATGATACACTCATTTTATAAAAAAATAATAACTATTTTAATTAATATAGATATTATTTATTTACGAACGCGGCGGGTTCCTCGAAAACGTCTAAATTTTCTCTTGGAAAAATTCTTTTTGCTGTATGCTTTCTTCTTACCATATAATTGGTTTGCAGCAAGTAATACAGCAGGAACAGCGACAGTTCCTAACATATTTCCTCCCATAACAGGTGCAGGCATTAAAGCACCACCACCAGTGCAAGTAGGAACGTTATTCATATGAATAGCATTTGTAGTATTTCCAGCAATTGGATCAGCTGCGTGTTGAGGATTTCCAAAAACTGCATTTCCCCAAGCACCAGTTGTATCAAAACCGGTATTTGTAGCACCTCCTCTTTGGTGTCTTCTATGTTTTCTATGTTTTCTCATTGATTTACTCATTTTACGTGGCATTATATAAAGTATATGAATATTTTATTATTGATGGTTTTTATAATTCTTTAGAATAAGAAAAAAAATAGCTAAAATAACAAGAAATAGAAAAATATTATAAATACAAATTATCCATATGTATACATATATTTCATTATAAATAATATCTACAATAGGTTTCATAATTTCTCGCACATATAATTTTATATCTTCATTTTGAAAAAAATCAATACAACTCTTTTTAATGTTTTTTGTCATATTCATCTAATTTTAACGAATAAGATTCCTAAATATACATATTCTCCTTTTTTCATTAAGTTTTTTTTACGAATAACTAGATATGCGTAATTATTTCATAAGAATTTTATACGATTTTTATAATAGAAAATGCAGGATATTTATGAAACAACATCTGATTTTGTATTTGATAATATTGTTTTAATTTCTCCTAAAAATATTCAAGGTGGTAATTATTTTATAAAATTTCTTATAAAAGATAAACCACTATATATTCAACCTCCTAAATGTAAAACAAAAAATGGTATTTTGAAATCGGCTTCTAAAAAAATGTATTGTGATTTGATGTTTACTAATGAAAATGAAAGATTTATTCACTGGATGGAGAATTTAGAAGATTATTGTCATCAAATGATTTTCAAAAACAAGGAAAAATGGTTTGAAACTGAATTAGATATGCCTGATATTGAAAACTCATTTACGTCTCCTTTGAAAATATTTAAATCAGGAAAATTTTATATTTCGAGAACCAATATTCCTAGTGCTTTAGGAAAATGTTCTCTAAAAATTTATGATGAAGAAGAAAACGAAATTCATTATGAAACAATAAAAGATAATATGGATGTAATGACTATTTTAGAAATACAAGGTATCAAATGTTCTCCGCGTAATTTTCAAATTGAAATTGAAATGAAACAAATGATGGTTATGAAACCAGCGAATTTATTTGAAAAATGTATTTTTAACGCAACCAGAACATCAAGCACTCAATCGAAAAATCAATCAAAAACAGTTGATTTAGATAATAAAGAAACTGAAAAATCAATTGAACAAAAATCGCCATTTGTTAATTCAAAAGAAGAATCCAATTTGTCGAATTTAGGAAAAACAGATTCTATTTTGAAATTGGATTCTTCTAAAATAAATGAACAACCTACAAATAATTCTTCTATTTTGGAAATTGAAAAAGGAGAACCTGAAATTGAAGAAATAGATTTTGATTTAGAAAAAATAGATAGTAATGAAACTGTTTTATTGAAAACGAAAAATGATATTTATTATAAATTATATAGTGATGCTAGAAAAAAAGCAAAATTAGCTCGTGATTTAGCAATTTCTTCCTATTTAGAAGCAAAAGATATCAAACATAAATACCAATTGGATGATATTGAAGATAGCGATAGTGATTTTGAAGAAGAATTAGAAATGGATAATTAACTAAATATTATGTTAAATCATTTAGGGAAATTGTTATAGATATTTTAGGAATAATATATTATGCTTCTTTTATTTTGAATTATGTATTTACATTCAAAATAAAAATTTTTTTGAAATATGCCATTTTCTGTTAAAATAACTTATATAAAAAACACAAGGTTCTTGAGTTTAGCAAAATAAAAATAGAATAATTTAAAAATAATTTTATCCACCGTTTATATAAACAAATGTTTAAAGATTTTCAACGTGGATTTGTCAAATTTTTTACCCTTGAAAAAACCATTTTGATATTGGTTCTTATTTTGTTAGTTTGGGGAGTATCTTCTTATTCTTATTCTAAATATTCTAATGTTGATTCAATGAGTGGTGGATATACACCCAATGCATATATGGTTAATACCCCTTCTCAAGTAATGGGAGCTATGAAGAATCCTACCGGTTCTGATCAACCTTCTCTTCACGCTACTGCTGCCCAAAATGTTCCTACATTGACATCTGGATATGCTCTTCAACCTGTTGCTAATCCAAGCGATTTGTTGCCAGTTGATAACAATGCTGCTTGGGGTGGACCTTTGAACTCTACTTTTATGTCTCAAGGAAATATTGTTATGCCTGATTTGTTACAAGCTGGTTATCATATTGGTCTTGATACCATTGGACAAACTTTGCGTAATGCAAATCGTCAAGAACGTTCTGACCCTATTATTCCTAAGAGTGAAGGGTGGGGAATTAATATGAGCACGATTGAACCCGATAATGCAAGAGTTCCTTTGGAAGTCGGTTATGGATGCAAATAAATAAAATGAGTTTCATAAAATTTTTAATTTTAAGTGTTAAAAATTAAAAAAATTAAGCATTGAATAATTCAATAAAAGTATCATATTCTCCTTTATTATGCAAATAAATATTTTTTACTATTTTTTCATCAATAATTGATTTTATAGATTCTAATAGTTTATCAAACCAATTATGTTTATCATTTAGCACATCTTCTTGAAGAATGCGAATAATAGAGTATCCATTATGATTCGCACACTGCTGTTTGAATTTATCCCTTTCCATATTGTGTTCAGGAGAAGACCAATTATTTACTTGTTTTCTGTGTTGGATTCCATCTAATTCAATTATAATTTTATGTTCTTCAATACAAAAATCAAAAGGTAACTTGAAAATATTTTTGCACCAATCTACTTTATATTGTCGAATAATAGTTGGAAAATAGTTGATTAATATTTCATATAATTTTTGTTCTGTTTTATAAAGACAATTTGGACAACCTTGTCTGCTATCAATATGACCATTCGGTTTTTGTTGAAATTCTCCGTGTTCTGGACAAATTATGATGACTTTTGTTTTGCTATTTATATATTCTACTTTTGAATAATCATATTTATTATTATGAATACTATTAGCATCTTCTATAAATTGTTTTCCAGTTTTTGTATAACTAGCTACACCGCATTTTTTACAAGCTCCTGTTCTTCCTTTTGCTAAATGATTATGGGGTAATTGTTCAAAAAATCCGTGAATTTTACACCCAATTGTTACCTTTGTAGCATCATTTATATATTGCACTTTAGAGTAATCATACTTATCACCGAATAATGCTGTGCCATCGGATATAAATTGTTCTTGTGTTTTTCTTTGACGTAAATAACAGCATAATTTACATCCACTACCATTAAGATGATTTACTGGTGTTTGTAAAAATTCTCCGTGAATTTTACATATTATTATAACGTTTTTTTGAGAGTGTAAAACTTCAAGTTTTGAATAATCATATTTATCTCCATGAATTAATTTTGCTTTTTCTAAAAAACTTTTATTTGTCATTTTTTTCTTTGAAGAACAGATATAACAACCTCCACGAAGATGTAAATATGGAGTTTGTAAAAATTCGTGATTTCCTTTTTTACAAATAATAATAACTGTTTGGTTGCTATGTATATATTCTGTTTTAGAATAATCAAATTTATCCCCGTGAAATGCAATAGCCTTTTGAATAAAATCATATGTTTTTGACATTTTTATAATTATTCTCCTCTTCTATAAAAAACGTCATTTTATCTTTATATATTTTCAAAAAAACATATAAAAAATATCCCCCCATTTTTCTAATACAAATGAAAGTAGATCTCATAAGTTATTCAAAATCTTGCAATGAAGAACAATCGATACAAGAATTGGTCGCATATTGTGCAAAAGTGTCGAATCCAGCAAATCAAAATAATACTGGAACCAACGAAAAATTAATCGAATATTTGATAAGAAACAACCACTGGTCGCCGTTTGAAATGGTAAGTATTTGTCTTGAAATAGAGACAACAAGAGATATTATCCGACAAATTTTGCGACATCGATCTTTCTCATTTCAAGAATTTTCTCAACGATATGCAGTAGCAAATTTGGGGTTTGAACTTAAAGAAGCAAGAATCCAAGATTCAAAAAATCGTCAAAATAGTATTGAAATAGAAAATGAAGAATTAAAAACGGAATGGTCAAACAAACAAAAAGCAGTCGTCGATTTAGTCCAAGAAAATTATACGTGGGCTATCCAAAACGGGATTGCAAAAGAACAGGCTCGTGCAGTTTTACCGGAAGGTATGACGCTATCCAGAATATATATGAATGGAACATTGAGATCCTGGATACATTATATTGAATTACGTTCAGGAAATGGAACACAAAAAGAACATAGAGACGTAGCTATTGCTTGTGCTGATGCAATTGACACCATTTTTCCTATCAAACAATTGTTATCATTATAATTATTCAATAGTGTAAATTATATACATATAATATATATGATCAAACAATTCAAATTTCCAAATGGGTTTCGTGTAATTTATGAGAAACCCCAAAATTCATTAAAATTAACATCTATAAATGTATTTTGTGAATTAGGTTCTGTTCACGAAACCGATAAAATTAGAGGCGTTTCTCATTTTATAGAACATATGTGTTTCAAAGGGACAAAAAAAATACCCCAATCCAAAGATATAAGTGCAATATATGATAATATAGGTGCTTATTTTAATGCTTTTACAGATAGACCATATACTTGTTATGTTCTTAAATGTCAAGACCAATTTTTAATGAATTCTGTTTTGGTTCTCTCTGATATGTTGATGAATTCAAAGTTTAGTAAAAAAGATTTTGAAAAAGAGAAAAGAGTTGTTGTTGAAGAAAATATACTTCGGTCCGATGATCCCGTTATCTTATTAGATGATATAATTACAGCATTAATATATAATGGTAGCAGTTATGCTTTTCCAACAGATACTATTCATTATCATAAACTAGGTTCTCTACAATATGAAGAAACAATAGAAACCTATAAAAAATTCTATCAACCAGAGAACCTAGTATTTAGTATTGTCACACATATGAATTTTGAGGATATTCTTACAATACTTAAAAAATCGTATTTTATGAGGAAATCAACCAATGAAAGACTTGGTAAATATTCCGTGAAACTATCAATACAACCACAAGAAGGAATACAATATCAATTAGCACATAAGCCCGAGATTCATACTACTTATTTGAATATAGGATTTCGCACTTGTTCTCAGTATTCACCAGATAAATATGCTATTATGATTTTAAAAAATATTATAGGTGGATCGATGCGTACTTCCCGGTTATTCACAATTTTACGTGAAAATAATGGATTAACTTATACGGCAAGAGCATCTGTGAGTTTTTTTGAAAATATGGGTGATATCCGAATTTATGCAGAATTTGATCCTAAAAAACTGATAAAAAATACTTCAAAATTAGGTGTTCTCCCTCTGATTATAAATATGCTAAATAATTTAGTAAAAGAAGGTATCACTGAAAAAGAATTGTCTGTATGTAAAAATAATATGAAAGGAGTTTTACTTTTGGATACAGAAAATAGTAGTTCACAAACCTCGTATAATGGAGAACAAGTTTTACTTTTTAATAATCAGGATGTTGTTCCATATCACGCATTTTTTGATACTTTTTTGAAAAATATTACAAAGGATCTTGTGAATCAGATGATAGAAAAATACCTGAAAAAGGGGAATATGTCGGTTTGTATTATATCAGGAGAGAACCAGACAATAAATAAGATAAAACCTATATGTGAGAAATTTATTGCATAACCGATTTTTATTTTCTATAAATTGTTTTTATTTCTATAATATATATTAAGAACCGCATTATGAAAACTCTAGAAATATTAGTTTATATTGTTTTAATAATGGTAATTGGTGGCATTATATACGTTTATTTTAAAAATAATGATGATTTTCAATTAAAATGTATTGTATCTGGTGTAGATGGAAATAAATATTGTGTTCGTGATCGTAAAAGGATGCAAGAATCAGCAGATTTGTTAGCTAATGCAACGAATTCCTGTAGAAAATTGGTCGATTATATGGGTAAAAAACACGCAGACAAAGAAAACGTGAAACGATTAGTTGCTGGATTTAATCCTCAAAAAATAATGGAAACACTTCCAAATAGTGTTCATACTGCATATAGTGAGAACAAAGGTGAGAAAATAGCATTTTGTTTGAATAAAAAGAAAAATAAAAATATGGATGATTTAATCGATGAACATACACTTACATTTGTTGCAATACACGAACTATCCCACGTGATGACAAAATCGATTGGACATAAAAGTGAATTCTGGGAGAATTTTAAATTCTTATTGGAAAATGCAAAAGAAGCGGGAATTCACGAACCGATTGATTATAGTAAAGAACCTGCGGAATATTGCAGTATGGAAATCAAAGATTCACCTTATTACAATATTGTATAGAAAATTCGGTCAGTAAGAAAATCTCATTTTATTATAAAAAATAATAAAATGAAATTCAGGTTCTCCTTTTTGATTTTTTTCTCTTTTTTATTTGTTATTTTTACGATTTCTCTTTTTTTAAGATATAAATTTTCACATAAGGAATCTTTTGTTATTCAACCAAATATTGGTATTGTATCAATGATGAAAAATCCGAAAAATATTGAAACTTGGCTCGAAATTCATAGAAATCTTGGTATAAAAAGATTTTATATTCGATTAGAAGATACTCCCGAATTAGTCGAATTTTTGAAATCTCAATCAGATGTAAAAACCGATATTAGTCAATCTACTGGTGTAAATGAATATGTGGAAATACAAAATCGACAAGCTAAAATGGTAGATAAAGCACTTCAAGATGGAAGAAATGATGGTATAGACTGGCTTATTCATATTGATTCAGATGAAATATTGAAAGGAAATTTAGAGGAAATCGCGAATCTCCCAGAAACAACACGAACATTTTGGATGCAAAATTATGAAGCACTTTATAGTAATGTTCCAGCAGAAGAAGATAATTGTTTTCGTGCTAAGAAATTTGTTAATTGTAGTGTAGATAAATGTGTAAGTTATGCAAATGGAAAAGGTGGAGGAAGAACAACGGTGGATGTTTCTGTTGCTGGTCCACATCGATTTCAATCATCACAAGAAGATAATGCACCGAGATTAAATATGATTGTTGAACATTATGAAAGTTGCGATTTTGAAAAATATAAGGAAAAATATTTGAATTTATCAAAACAGACGACGAATAATAATATACCTTTCCCATATTATAATGATTCTATTGCTGCTGCAAAAAAAGGTGGTGAAGAGGATTTGAAAAAAACATATATTAAATATCGTGTTGCTAATTGAAACATATTTCTTTTTCTTTTTGTAAATAAAAAAAGAAAAAGAAACAAAACATAAAAAGAAGAGAAAAATATAAATCATCTTATTATAGGAGATATGAATCAAGAAGAGTTGAAACCGTATAAAATCCATTTATTGAATGAAAATGGAGAACCTGATAAAATAATCGTTTTTCAGGGGGAAGAAAAAACAGAACAAATATTTAGCGAGATTGAAATGTCTGATTTCAAAGAAAAAAATATTGAAATTATTTTTTCTGAACAGGAAATACATAAGGACGATTCTATTCGTATTATTAAAAATAAAATTATTTTTGAAATTGGACCGAATAAGATTTCTTATGATGAAATTTATTTATTTTCTTTCGCAAGTAAAAAAGTCAATTTACTAAAATTATACAAAGAAATAACAAAAAATGAGACCCTTGTTTTTTCACCTGAATTATTTGGACAACTTATATTGAGATTTGATTTAGATGAAGATACTATTCAATCGATTGAAGAAAAACCGGTTTATACATTTGATGACCTTTTGATTTTAGAAAACAAACTTGTGAAAATACCTCTTGGAAAACGATTTTTGACGGAAGATGATTTCTTGTTCTCAGTGAATCCATTTGAAATTGAAGATTCTGATATTGAATACTTATTTCATAATTCACCGAAAAATCAACTATTATCTTTTGAAAATGAATTGTTACTAAATTTTGATAAAGTAGAGAACCAAGATATTTATCTATGTTTCGCAGAAGATGTTTTAAAGAAATTGCCTACAAATGAAGAATATGTATCAGAATTGTATTTCCCCCTTCTTTACAAACAAGAAATTGTCAGTTTAGATAATTTATTAGGAAAGAAAGAGAACCTTATAACAGAAACGAAAAAAAACATAGATCAAAAAGTAATTGATTATTATAAAACAGTAGATGTATTTTATGATATTTTTCAAAAATCTACTGAATCACCATTACCTTATTTAGAAGAAGGAATCAAAACATTTTCTATGACAATTGAACCGGAAAGTCATAAATTAGTGCCTTTAGACGCGATTTTCAAGAATATTCACGCATCTATCGATGTCCCATTTATTAAATATAATCCGGGTCCTAAACGTGAAAATATATATCGTCTTTATTCTGAAAAAATATCGAAAAACGGAAAAAAAATACCTTTTTTAAGCGAATTTACAATTTTGAAATTATCCAGAGAAATTGGAAAAAAGTTTCGTATTTCTCTTTATGTTCCAGTTTTATATGAATCTATTCAACTCGATTTTTTCATCGATTTTGAAAAAAATGGGAATATAAATGTTTATAATAATGAATTTAGTTCTCCTATATCTACTGAACAATTAGATATAATTTTAAAAACAAAAATGAATCCTATTATTCAAAATATAAATGATTTCTTGGAACAAACCGGATATAAATTACGTTATTTTGAAAGTATTCGAGAACCCTTTGTCAAATTTAAAAAAATGAATTATACTGCCTCAATAGAATTATCTAAAACAATTCAATTTGATAAATTTATTTATTGTATAAGTAGTATATTTGATGTTTTATCCAAGGATATTTCTAAAGGAGCAAAAATGCGGTTTAAACGTGTTGAAAATTTCCGAGAAATGGATGCACAGAGTCTCTTGATTATTGAAGCTTTGAAAGAAAATAATAATGTGGCAGATGCAATTGATATTTTAATGCAAAATTATAAAATGACGGAATTAATAGCTAGAAAACGTGTGATTGATTATATTAGTCAACACGCAGATATTCGTGGAACAATTATTGAGAACCCTGGATTTCCAACTTTGTTTTTTATCGAACCTTATACAAATAAATTAATTGTTGAAATAAATAATATTTTATCCGTAGATTATTTGGATGTTCTCCATATTTATATTGATAGTATTATTCGTATAACACAAAATAATGAAAATACTGAGAGAGTGAAAAAAATATGTAGAAAAAAGACTATTGATAAAGAATTAGATAAATCAAATATTGAAAATGTAATTTCAACTGTGGCTGCACCTATAGAACAAGCTATACAAATAAAACCTATATCTTTTGGAGAAACAACTCCTAAAGAAGAAGAACAAGAAGATGAAAAAGAAGATGAAGAAGAAGGTGAATTTGAATATTTGTTTGATTATGAAGAAGAAGAAGGAGAAGGAGAAGGAGAAGAAGAAGATATGACGGGAGGAGAAGGAACACCTGAATTGAGCGAAGCAGAATATAAAAAATTTGAGGTAAATCCAGATGGTATGCCGTTATCCCATCCAAATATTTTTTTCAAACGATTAAAAAAACGAGATTCTAGTCTTTTTCTAACAAAAAAAGAGGGTAAATATGATTCTTATTCAAGAATATGTCCATCTAATACTAACTTACAACCAGTTATTTTAACAGACGAAGAATTAGCAGAAATAAATCCTTCTTCTTATACAGAAGTATTAAAATACGGTTCTAATCCAAATAAAAAATATAATTATATTTGTCCAAGATACTGGTGTATTTTAACAAACAAAAGTATTACTCAAGAAGAAGTCGATTCTGGTGTATGTGGAAAAATAATACCAGATGGTGCAAAAAAAGTTCCACCTGGACATTACGTTTACGAATTTACTAGTCAAAAAGAACATATTGATAAAAATGGTGATTATATTCCACATTATCCTGGATTCAAAAGTAAAGATAAACATCCAAATAATAAATGCATTCCTTGTTGTTTTTCTCATTGGAATTCAAAACAACAAACAACAAGACGACAAGAATGTGAGAACCCAGATGAACCCGTCCAAATAGAAACAAAAAAAGACAAAGTAAATTTGAATTATATTCTTTCGATTGAGTCTTATCCTTTAGAAAAAGGTAGATACGGAAAACTCCCAGTATCTGTGCAATTTCTATTACACGTTGATTATTCTAAATATATATCCGATTCAAATGAAATTGTTCTTTCTAAGAATCCTGATGAACCTGGTTGTTTATTCCGTTATGGTGTTGAACAATATCCAAAACAATCATTTCTTGGCTGTTTAGCCGATATATATGCTACTAAACAGCAAATGAAATCTACACCATCTGTTCAAGAACTGAAAAAGATTATAACAGATCCTTCCATCATTACATTGGATAATTTTATAAAATATCATAATGGTTCTCTTGTTAGTATTTTCAAACCTAAATTATCTAAAATAGAAATGAATGAAATTGATATAAATTTATATGAAGATACTATTTTTTTCCAATCAATAGATTTAGGGAATCAAATACAATATGATTTTTTATTGGAAACAATTGCATCTTATAAAAATTTTCAGAATTTTTTAATGGATGATTCTATTGAAATTGATCATACTTATTTATGGGATATGTTTTTGGATGATAATGCTAAATTTATCAAGGGTGGTGTTAATTTAATGATAATAGAAATAGTAAATAATGATATTACTGATAATATTGAGATTTTATGTCCGACAAATTCGTATCTAAATAATTATTATAATAAAAATAAAGATACTGTTATTCTTTTGAAACACGAAGAATTCTACGAACCGATTTATTTGTATTCGTATAAAACAAATGCCGAAGGTAGAATTGAAACAAGTCTCATAAAAGGATTTCGCGAATCAATGAAAATAAAACCAGTTCTCGATATTATTCGTGTAATCAGTAAAAAATATTGTTCCCCAAAATCAAGTTTACCTCGTGTCTTTGAATTCGAACGTAATATTTCTGCGGAACATTTAATTGAGTTATTAGAAATATTGAAATATCCTATTTCTGCACAAATTATGAATTATAAAAATAAAATAATTGGATTTTTAATTGATATAGAAAATAATTCGATTTTTATTCCTTGTTATCCAAGTTCATTTATAAATAACATTGAAATTAAATATATGGATGATATGAGTTTATGGAGATCTTATGAAATGACGAGAACCTTGTTAGAAAAAATAAATGAGGAATCAAAAGGTAAAATATTATGTAAACCTACACATAAGATAATAGAAGATGAATTAGTTGTCGGTATCTTAACACAAACAAATCAATTTATAAGAGTTAATCCACCAAATGCTCATTTAGAAAATGATGGACTAATTCCTATAGAGAACCAAGATTATTTGACGATGGATAAAACAGTAATGACTTCAAAAGACATTGACCAAGAACGAGAGGAAACTATACAAAATATATATTTAGAAAATCAGTTTTACTCAGTATTTAGAAGTATATTGAAAACCGTTTTATCTGAATATGAAAACAGAGAAAAGCGTTTTGAAATTATGGAACTTATAAATAATACGAAATATACTTATCGTGAAAAATTGGTAAAAATGGAGGAAATAATTAGAGAGTTATTAAATAATTATGTTGTTTTCGAGGAATATTCGAGAGATATTTTGATGCAATTTTCTGAAATATTAACCTGTTTTACAAATAGTGAAAATAAAAAATATTGTTCTTTAGGAGAACCTGTAAAACTGATTATTCCTAAATTTAATTTAATAACAGAAAAAGAAAATGAAAGTATATATTTTGGCCGTTTAGCAGATGAATTAATACGATATAAAAGAATTCAGCTTTTTATGTTTCAATCGCGTGTATTTTTAATAAATACGGATTATAAAATTAATGATAATGAATTTATTATTTTACAAACATTGTTGACAAGTGAATACTTTAAAGATTTGATACCATTCAATAATAATTCTTATTTGAACAAATTGACTTATGATACAGCTTTTCCTTCTGTAAGTCAAACATATGCCAATGATGTGATATCTTTAGAAGAACAGGGAAATGTATATTCAAATGAAGAAATCAAACTTGAAAATGGATGTATTGAAAAGGAATATGCATTTATAAAAGGTAATAATACATCCCGTTGGAGAAGGGCTTTTCCAAACAAGACTAAAGAAATAGAATTCAAAAATGATTCACCAAATTGTAGTTTTGAAGTATTAATATATGTTTTTAAGGATAAAAATCCAAATCAATCAATATCTATTAGACAAATAAAAGAGATTATTCTGAATGGATATAAAAAATATTTCCCTGATTTTAGAGAAAAAATATTGACACATTTGATAAATGGTGGTAAAGTAGAAATGATAAAGAGGGTAAACGAAAGATTAGTTAGTTTTGATGATATTTTATTAAGTGAAGAATATTATTTGTCCGATTTGGATATTTGGATATTTGCAAATGAAACAAAAATACCAATTATTCTTTTTTCTTCAACGAGTTTAAAAAGTATTCAATGGATTAATGAAAAAACTGAGGAAAAAGATTGGATTATTTTATTTGGTAATAAAAGTCAGGAATTCTATTTTATTCGTGCATCACCTCAAGATAAAACAGATAAATATAGAAACAAAATACCTACTTATATGATAGTTTACAAACCATTTGAATTGACTGGATTGAAAGAATTCAATTCTGTAATTGAAAAAGCCTTTTCAGGTGATGAAAAATATTTGGAAAATTTACGAACATTCGATGAATATTTGAGAGAACCAATCCTTATATTGAAGAAAAAGAAGTGAGAATTTTCTTATAATTCTCAATATTTTGTAATTTTTTATTTATAAAATTACAAAATTACAAAATTACAAAATTACAAAATTATTTTATCAAACAGTTTTTTAGAATCCCATATTATAATCGTCATCGCAGTTGCCTGTTTCACTTTGTTTGATATTGATAATATTATTTTCAATTTCAATAGCTTTTCTAGAACACAAGTCCGATTTATCTTGTTTAGCAAATCCAAAGAGTGATTCAATTTCCGTATTTTTATCCGTAGTATCTACTTCGGCATCTTCCAAATTTTCCATTTCTTTGATATCCAAAACTAGATTAAATGAATTGGTTCCATAATGTCCATATTGTCCAGTCAATACACTAGCTGAAACACCACGCATATGGTCAAATTCGGCGTGTCTTGCTGCGTTCAAGAATACTTCTGTATGAACTTCAAATGTCGCCTTGGCAATGGGTCCAATATTATCATTTAAAATGCCAGAGCGGAATATACTGACAAGATTCTTGGTTAGTGTCATACGATCACATAAAAGACTGAGATGATGATAATTGATATAGATATCACTGAACTCCATCACTTCAACAAATTCATTATAAAGAATCTGTCGAGTGGCTTCAATGCCAAGAACATCAAATACTTCCTTGATATCATTACTATATGTTCTTTTATAATCAATAAAGTCCAGGGCAAGTGTCTCCAATAAATTGGAACCGGTTGTATCCAAAACCCAAAGGTCTTTTTTGGCAAATTTACCTTCTTCTTTTACCAACATATTTTGTAATTTACGTGGTGCAACATTTTCAATTCCTTGAATACCGCGTAGAATAATATTATTAAGTAGGTTATCTTGGAAATTCTTCAATATATAAATATCATCTGATTGATCTAAAGGCTCAACATTTTTTGTTTTCTTTTTATTGAATAAAGAATAATTCATACGAATACGGAAAATCAATTTATCTGTATTATAATCTGAGTAGATGCAATTGATTTCGTTCCCATAATAACTGTTTTTGATTGCAAAATGAATATCATCCATTGTAATATTTTTATCCAGAAGAATTTCCTTATCTATTTCCATACGAATAATCCATTTTGATTTTTGCGGTTGATTTGAATCAGGATTCTCTAAACATTCTTCAATCATATTCTCGAATTCATAATATCGTTCCAATAATACTTGGTCTTCCAGAATAATTGTTGAATTATCTTTCGGGTCAAAACATATCTGCATTGATTTTACAACATCTCCTAGCTTAGTATGTTCAATCATATTGGCAAATTTGGTAGCCTTGTCTTGGTCGAGTTCATCGAGTGGTTTCAAGTGTATTGTCAGAGATGGATTTTTTGGATTCTTTGTTAATCGCAAGAGCTCCTCAATTCTGGGAACACCACGAGTTACATTTGACTTGCTTGCAGTGCCACTATTATGAAAAGTGTTAAGGGTGTTGTGGCAAATTATACCAAAGTCCGTCATAAATGTTTGAGTGCGAGGGACGGTGAAATCATAGACATATTCTGTTTGTTCAGGTGTATAAATTTCAATATTAATAACTTCATCCCAAATGACACCAGAGTTTGCAGCCTGTTTCAAAATCGATAATTCTGGTTGAATTAAATGAGAACTTTCGTGAGATTCAAATATTCCAATATATTTTTGTAATGTATTTCTTCCAATAGAATCTTTCTTTGCCCATCTTCCATAATTACGACTTTGTCCTGGCAATTGTAATACTTTTCCACATTTGGCAATAATTTCACCAAGACCGTTAATTTTATCAATAAATTCTTGAACATTGTGAATTTCTTGTCGTTTATTATAATTTATAAGTTCGTCTAATTTTCCTGAATGTAAATTTGAACCAATATATTGTTTGTATAATTCTGCATATTTTGTTGAAATAGTCAAATGATAATAATTCGCACCATTTCTGAAATTTGTAGCTAGATTACCGAAAATATCGAAATAATTCAATAAGAGTGAGATATCTTTTATAAGTTGTTGACTTCGACTGAGAACGCGAATTTGATGATGCATTGCATCACACATAAAATTACCATCTCCATCAAAGTATCCAGAAAGAAGACCTGCCTTGAATTCATTGGGTGCTAAGAATGCAAAATTTGGAACACGTTTTACAAAAGAACCCGTTCCACAAGTATTCATAATGAAATCAGCAAGTGGTTTATAAGTAAATTCTGTATCTGTATTCATATATGTTTTTTCACTTCCCATAATAGAATTTTCTCTTCTTGAAACTCTACAAACGCGACCAAAATTAGATGCAAAAGATTTTACATTTTCAATATAATACTCTGAAATATTGGAAATCGAAATTGTTCCAGTAGCTTCTTCTTTATCTTTCTTTTTGACCAAACAACCTTCTGCCAAATAAGCACCAATGAACCAACCAAATTGACGGTCTAATGGATACAAATTATCACCAATTTGAATCGTTTCTTGGATAAAACAATTATCAATGTGTTTTGCCACAGGAATTCGCATACCCACTGCCATATCTGCACCCACAATGGGTTCTACTGTTTGGTTTCTACGAACCAAATGCGAATGACTTGTTGTAGTATCAATAACACGACCACTTTTTGTAGTAACTCGCATCATATCTCCATTCACTATATGACGACTGACGTGTGATATTTTGTTCCAGTGTGTTTTTTCTTCGCTATCAACGCCAATAATGAAATATTCGTCATCAAGTGAATCCAATAACGTTTCAACACTGTCTTTGTGTCCTGTATTGAATGTATATTCTGGCATTTTTTGAATAATCTCATCACAAAATTTTCCAATCTCCATTGAAAACATTTCAGACACTTTTGTATTTTTGTTACGACGAATGGTCTTAATTTTTTCGGTTTTTAATACCGAAAGCTGCGTGGCTGGCTCGCCAATACTTTGTCCGGCAACTACTCCGACCATCTCTCCCGGGTGAACGATGGCTTGTTTATATTTTAGTAAAACCGTCTCTAATAGAACGGTCAATGCTTTACGATGAAATCGTTTATTCGAAAGAAGATCTTTAGGAGAAAGATAATAATAATACATTACTTCAAACAATTGTGTTGGTGGAACGAAGTGGATTTTTTTAATTTTTGCGAAATATTGTTCAATCAATTGCATTGCCTCCAAAGGTGTAATATCAACAACTGAATTGGAATTTAAATTCAATTGTCCTTGAATATTGGTTATAATACTTTGAAAAGCAATTGGTATTTTAATGGAATTTTCATTTTTGTATTTGAAAACAGAATCAACGATCTGGTTTCTCATTGTAATCATTTTTTCAATATATGTTTTGCATAACGTTTGGGCTTCTTGTTTTTGTTTTTTGATTCGACTGATTGTTCCTTTGGTAAATATTTCCAGCAAATTTTCATTTTGTGAAAATCCTGGAATATCGTAATGCATATAAATATCTTCAATCGACATACTTACCAATGGAATGGATTGATTTTCAACACGCATTGGGTCGAAACCATCATCGCCATATGAAAATTGAATAATCTTAGCTTTACTATTTCTGACTGTCATATCATACTCAACCTTTAAATCTTCAAGACCTTTGATTAATCTTCGCTGGATATATCCAGTGGTGGCTGTATCTCGAACTTGTAGACCATTCGCTAATCCGAAATTGAAAGTAGAGGGAATTGTCAAATCATAAACTTTTGGATGTTTTTCTGTGCTGATTTTATTTATTTCTTTAATAGTATCCAAAACAATATTATTTTTTCTTTCACAATTATCATCAATAATAAATTGCCAATTTGTATTTGATATTTTTACTATTTTTCCATAAATTGAAAGTCTTGAATATAACATAGCTATTCCCTCAATCATTCTACGAGAAGAATTACTATTATTTTGAACATTTTTATATCCGTCGAGAAAACCTTCAATAAAATTATTAGAAACGATAAACATATTATCTGGAATAAAATCTGTTTTATAATTTGTTCCAAAATAATATCCTTGTTCTCTTGTTTTTGATTCTATAATTTCCCCATTAAACACGAAAGAATCAATTAATATAGGGGGCTCACATAATTCTCCTGTTACAGGAACGCAATCGCCTACACAAATATCGGGTGTAAGCATTTCTTTCATTTTTTTCGTTTCTGGATTCCAAATTAATAAAGATTTACTTTCGGTAACAATAACACTTCTTCCACCAGATGTTTTTATTTCATATAATTCATTTCCTGGATCGTGTCTTGTAATAGCACTTACTTCTCCCCAAGTAACATTGCCATCTTCGTCTGTAGTAGGAATGTAAACATTATCAATATTCATTAATTCCATTTGTCTTTCTGTAAAATGTTGGATTTTATCTGGAGATTTTTCTAATTGTGTATCAATCCATAGACCAATTTCAATATATACAGGTTTATTATTTTCAATAATTACAATGGGTGTTTCCCAAGTGACCGATTTACAAGCGGTATCAATAAGACCAATTCTTCCACCCATAGCGTGGAAGAACAATTCCTCGGCTTTTAATCCAGAAATATAAGAACTTTCGATAAAACCACGAGCATTGGGCGAGTCGTCAAATTTACTATAATGTGGAAGAGTTCGACTATCAAACCCATATGGAATACGTTTTGCATCCACATTTTGTTGACCCAAGCACGAAATCATTTGAGAAATATTGAGCGGAGAACCTTTTGAACCACAATTGACAATCATCACGAAACGATTATTTTTGTCCAAACTTTCTCTACCGATTTTACCAGATTCTTCAGTCGCTTTATTCAAAATATTATTCACGCGGGTTTCGAACTCGACAATATTTGTATTGGCAGTGTTGTTTTCGAAAATACCCAAATGAACTTTATCGATAACTGATTGCACTTCTAATTTCTTTTGATTGATAGATTGTAAGATTTTCACATAGGTTTCTCTATCTGCAATTAAATCTTTGATACCGACACTGTAAGAACTAGATTTCATATATTCTGTAATAATATTCTGAAGATTATCGATGAAATCAGCGGCGGCCATATTTCCAAAATCATTACAAATTCGATGGAGAATACCTTTGGTTCCACTACCGACAACTGATTTTTCAATTTGTCCGCGAAGATATTTTCCATTGACAATTTCGAGAACATTGTTTTTATTGAATTCTTCGGATTCTTTATCATTATAGAGTTTGGTTTTGTATTTCATAGTCATTGGTGGCATAATTTGTGATAAAATATCAAAACTAGTTATCTTGTTTCCTAACGCACGAAGTGCTTTTACATCTACATTATTATACATCATCAACAAGTTCATTGCTTCTCTGGGTGTGAAACTAACTGTATCACGAGTAAAACGATAAGAACCAAGAAGATTGTCTTGAAAAATACCAATAATTGGGGAATTATTTCCAGGACTAATTAATTGGTAGGGGGTTGCTGCTAGATGTCTTAGCTCGGTTTCTGCTAAGACATTTTGCGGGGCGTGTAAATTCATCTCGTCGCCGTCAAACGGGCGATCCCAAAGGTTTCCCAGTGGGCCGGACTGTATCTTAAGCACGTTCAAGATGGCTAATCTATCATTACGCACCGACATCCGTTCAGTCTCTGAATGCTTTCCATATCCTGCCAAGCGGACGTAGGAAATAACACTGCGGATTATCCAATCCCTAACATTATTACCATTGGGTTCGGCTATTAACCGAGTTCCCTTTTCAAGTTTCCAAGAAAAGGTGGTAGTTAGGGCTCTAAGGAACTTCCCGCAACAAGATGTCTTGCCTTCTATTTTTAGAAGACTAGGGAGTTACACGCTTTTAACGCTCCCTGTTGCAAACATTGACGTCTATCTGCATTATAAGGTTTACTTAAAGCAACGTTGAATCGAAATGTGTCGCCTTGTTTCATTACCTTGACGATATGACACATCATCGACATTCTGTGAAGACTCGGTTGTCTATTAAACAAAACCGCATCTCCATCCATCATATGCCGATGAATAATATCGCCATTTTCGAGAACAATCGAAGCACGATCAATATATCGAAGAGAAATCGATTCGCCATTTTTACGTTCCAATATTTTCGCACCAGGATGCACATCTGGACCATTTTCAATCAATTTCATCAAGAAATCGCGATTCCGGTCATTCACAACCACTGGTTTCGTAATATTTTTCGCAATTTTCAAAGGCACACCCAATTGTTTCATTGACAAATTAGGATCACCTGTAATGACGGAACGCGCACTAAAATCAACACGTTTACCCATCAAATTGCCACGAATACGGCCGTTTTTACTGTTCAAACGACTCATAATACATTGTAAAGGGCGACCAGAACGCTGTGCCATAGGCACGGCGCCTTTCGCCTTATTATTCACAATCATCGCAACAAAATATTGTAGAATCGTCGTCAAACTGTCAATGGCGTGATAATTCGCATTTTCTTTGATTTTATTGAGAAGATCATTATTTGTTTTTATAATATTACTGTAGATATGTGTCAAATCATCTTCACTGCGTTGCTGAGCATCGTGTTTTACCGAAGGACGAACTGCTGGAGGTGGAACCGGTAATACTTGACAAACCATCCAATCAGGACGAGACCATACTGGATTAAATCCCATAAAAGATACATCTTCGTCTGAAATACGCTTGAAAATCTTCAAAATAATTTCTGGAGTAAGTCGCATATTAATCTTTCGATCGTCTGAAATACGCTTGAAAGTCTTCAAAATAATTTCTGGAGTAAGTCGCATATTGATGTTTCGCTCGGCTTCATTCTCTGTCTCAATATTATCCCATACTGCATAAATTGAAGAAAATCCTTCCAATTTGATTTTATCTGGTTGTCTGCAGCCACATCCGTCTGGATTATCATTTCCACAACGTTTGATTTTACTGGTAACATTGATTACATAATCCCATCGATCTTCTGCAGACAAATTCATAATATGTTTGTGTCGTTCTTTATCAACCAAGATTTTACTGCATTTAAAACAAATACATTTACAGATTTTCATAATTTCTTTGATATGTTGAATGAAGAATACGGGGCGCGCCAATTCAATATGACCGAAATAACCGGGAGTATCAATATATGTCAAACCGTCAGTAGGACATATAAGACCTGGTTCCAAAACACCCATACGAGGATCAAATAATCCACCAATTACTGGTTTGTTATTGATATAAGTATCACGAGAAACCACTTCCACGACGGAATTTTTCCTAATTTCCTCGGGTGATAAAATACTAAATTGAATACCAATAATCTTGGATGGATTTTTGAATTCATTCATTTTACTTCTTTGTTTTGAAACGGACATGATTGAACTATAATATATATGATAGAATATTTATATGGTTTTTTTTGAATCAATTTTATCCTCTTTTTTTCCATAAAATTGATTTTTGAATAATATTTAAGAAAAATAGTATAAATATAACTCGTTATTATTAGAAATGAAATTTGAAAGTTCTTCTTCTAAAAAATATAATCTTCGTGATAAGACTAAATTGAAGAAAGGGAAACAAGAACCTCCTTCAGATAGTGAAGAAGAAGATTCTTTATATGAAACTTGTTCGGAAGATTCTGATTCCTCTTATCGACCAAGATCAAGAACACAAAGAAAGAAACGTATCGAATCAGAAGACGAAGATGATGATGACGATGAAGATGAAGATTTTATTACAGATGATGATGCTGAAGATGAAAAAGAATATTCACGTAAAGAATTCAGAAATTTACTAGCTGATAGATTTCCTTCTAAATATATCAATAAAAAAATAGAAAAGGAAGAAAAAATGGAAAAAGAAAAAGAAAAAATAGAAAAAGAAAAAGAAAAACCAAGTAAACCAAATAATCGAGAACAAAAATATAAAAAGGAGAAATCAGATAAAAAAGAAAAGACAGAAAAAAAATCCAACAATAAAAAAACTAAAAAGTCAAAACAAAATTATGAATCAGAAGACGAAGACGATGAAGACTATGATGACGAGGAAATTGATGAAGATAATAAAAAGAATAAATATAATATTATATTTACAATTGGAGAAAGAAATAGTTATAATGATGAATACTACGATGATGATGATGATTTTACTGAAGACGAAGATGATGAAGATGAAGAAGAACCAAATAGTGAAGATGATGAAAAAATATTTATGAAAGAGTATTATGTAAAAGAAGAAAGTGATAAAGAGGGAGAAAAGGAAAAGTCCAAAAAATCCAAAAAGTCAGAAAAAGAAAAGTCAAAAAAATCGGAAAAACAAAAAAAAATGAAAAAAACAAAACACCAAGAAAGCGAAGAAGAAGATGAAGATGATGATACAGAAGAAACAAGATCAGTTAAAAAAATTGAAAAGGAAGAAGATATTGAAAACGAATATTTAGAATTACTTGATCTCAAGAAACATTTAAAAGAGCGATTAGTAAAAAAACCAAAAAGTAAAATTTTACTAAATGCACTAGATGAATGTAAAGAAACAATTAAAGATCTTATATATGATGCCAGACGAAAGAACACAAAGGAATATTATAAATTGATTACGAAAGATAAAAAACGAACAAATGAAGTAGATTATTTCAAAAAGAAAATGTCAAATAAAGAACAGCTCAAAGTAATGAAAGATTTAAAAGAAATAAATGACCATATTTATATTGAAAAACCTTATCGATTGGCTCTCTTAGAATCAAAAATGTCATCAAAATTGAAAGCGATAGCTCTTCAAAAATTGAATGTCTTACGTTCTATGGAGCCAGGAGATCCTGAATATTATAAGATCAAGAATTGGGTAGATACATTTATGAAAATCCCCTTTTGTCAAAACAAACATTTTTCAATTACAATGAATGATGGTTTAGATGTATGCCATAAATTTATGAGCGATTCCAAGAAAATATTGGATGATTGTGTATTTGGCCTAAATGATGCAAAACTACAGATTATGCAAATGGTTGGTCAATGGGTAGCTAACCCATCCGCAATGGGAACAGCTATTGCAATTCACGGCCCACCTGGAACAGGAAAAACATCGATTGTAAAAGAAGGTATTAGTAAAATTTTGGGAAGAGATTTTGCTTTTATTGCTCTTGGTGGTGCTGGTGATAGTAGTTTCTTGGAAGGCCATTCGTATACTTATGAAGGAAGTTCTTGGGGTAAAATTGTGCAAATCTTGATTGAAAGTAAATCGATGAATCCAGTGATTTATTTTGACGAATTGGATAAAGTCAGTGATACTGCGAGAGGACAAGAAATCATTGGCGTTTTGACACATTTGACAGATACTTCACAGAATAGCGAATTTCACGATAAATATTTTTCGGAAGTCGATTTCGATTTGAGTAAATGTCTCTTTATATTCAGTTATAATGATGAAACAAAGGTCAATCCAATTTTAAAGGATCGTATGTATCGTATTCAAACAAAGGGTTATGATACAAAGGAAAAAATGGTCATTGCGAAGAATTATATTTTATCTAAAATTCGCGAACAAGTAAATTTTACCGAAGAAGATATTATTATACCCGACGATACATTGCAATATATTATTACGAATCAGGCATTTACAAAAGGTGAAGAAGGTGTCAGAAATTTGAAACGGTGTTTGGAGATTATTTATACTAAATTGAATCTTTTTAGATTAATGAAACCGGAAGAGAATTTCTTTTCAAAAGATATGAATATTAAAGTAGAATTTCCGTTTACAGTAACAAAACAACACGCGGATGTTCTTATTAAAAGTGATATTACACAAAATCAGAGTTTGTTAGCAATGTATGTTTGAAGAAAAATTCAAAAGAATAAATAAAAAATGAAAATGATTTAAATCTATATTTATATTTTGTATATAAATATGGAATACAATGAAAATGAAGATGATGTTGATTTGATGATAAAAATTAATAAATTATTAGGTGGTTCTCCTTTTTTACTGGAAAATACAAATATACAAGAAACAAATAGAAGAAAGGAAAAATATGAAAAAATTAAATCTTTAGTAAATGAATATTTGAAAGAATTCTGCGAACATATTATTATTGAAGATGTTATTGATATAGATCCAGATAGGAGTAAATATATCAGATACTGTGAAAAATGTGAATTAACATTTCAAGTGAAAAAAATATATAATTAAATTAGGTTCTCATACCAATTGCACGAGAATTTTTCACTGTGCCAACTCCACCACCGGATTGGTTATGAATTTTATAGGCAACTAAAGAATTATCGGAAAAAAGACTTTGAAGACGAAATTGGGGTTTAATTGGTGGCAAAACAGGTGAAGTAATATTGGGAACAGGGTTTGTAAAAAAAATATAACTAGGCATATTATATATATTTATTGATAGATATAATATTATTCAATAATAGTCATATTCGCTAATTCTCTCAAATATCTCTTACTACAAGATTCAACTAGTAAACCATTTGCGTATATTCCGTAATTTGCATAATAGTCATCATTTTCTAACGCAATATGGTATATTTCTACATATTCTTTTTCTTTGTATATTTCTGTTCTTTTATCAACACAAGCAGGTAATCTTAAGCATTCATCTGTTACATATATATTTCCTAGGACATTTCTTGAATTTTCAATATCTTCTTCTGTGACTTTATCTCTGCTATCAATAAGAATCCCGTGACAACCTGTAATATTCAAATCCTCAAACAATTCTGGATATTTATCTTTTGTGCATACGTATAATTGGTCTTTTATTCTTTCTTCGCTTGCGGGATTATAGATTGTCTTTTTTCCAATTTCGAAAATAGGTCGTAATCCGTGTTTATATGTTTCTAATAAATCTCCCTTTTTCAATTGTTCAATTGGTCGATATCCCTGATTTGTAAGAATTTTAGTTCCAACTTTGAAACATACAACATTTCCTTGATTATTTGGTAGTGTTAAAGGAACTAATGAATCCATAAGTAAAACAATATTTACCATTGCACCGGATGGATCAGACAAATGTTGTTGACCACTTAAATCTAATAATTTTTGAAATCTTGTATATCTAGTAGTAGTATTTCCTAAACCTAATTGTCCATATAAATTATATCCACAACCATAAACATATCCACTATTATCTAATAATATTGTATGATATCCACCACAAGTAACTTGGTTAATATTTACTATTGCATTTGATAGATCAGACAAATGTTGTTGACCACTTAAATCTAATAATTTTTGAAATGTTGTATATTGAGTATTATTATTTCCTAAACTTAATTGTCCATAATCATTTCGTCCACAACCATAAACATATCCACTATTATCTAATAATATTGTATGATATGCACCACCAGATATTTGGTTAATATTTACCATTGCATTTGATAAATCATTATTATATTGTTGACCACTTAAATTCAATAATTTTTGAAATGTTGTATATTGAATAGTATTTCCTAAACCAAATTGTCCATAAAAATTAAATCCAGAACCATAAACATATCCACTATTATCTAATAATATTGTATATAAATAACCACAAGAAATTTGTTTAATATTCACTATTGCACCAGATGGATCAGATAAATGTTGTTGACCACTTAAATCCAATAATTTTTGAAATGTTGTGTATTGAGTAGTAGTATATCCTAAACCTAATTGTCCACTAGCATTTTGTCCACAACAAAAAACATATCCACTATTATCTACTAACATTGTGTGACCCCCACCAGCAGAAACTTGTTTAATATTCACTATTGCATTTGATAGATCAGACAAACGTTGTTGACCACTTAAATCCAATAATTTTTGAAATGTTGTGTATGGAGTAGTAGTATTTCCTAAACCTAATTGTCCAAATGTATTTTGTCCACAACCATAAACATATCCACTATTATCTAATAATATTGTATGATATGCACCACAAGTAACTTGTTTAATATTTACCATTGCATTTGATGGATCAGATAAATGTTGTTGACCACTTAAATCCAATAATTTTTGAAATGTTGTATATTGAGTAGTATTTCCTAAACCAAGTTGTCCATCTCCATTAATTCCACAACCATAAACATATCCACTATTATCTAATAATATTGTATATAAATAACCACAACTAACTTGTTTAATATTTTTAATCGCACCAGATGGGTCAGTAAGACGTTGTTGACCACTTAAATCCAATAATTTTTGAAATGTTAACTGATTAGTAGTATTTCCTAAACCTAATTGTCCATTAGCATTATTTCCACAACCATAAACATATCCACTATTATCTATAATAACAGTAGTAATTGTGTTAGCCCCTCCACCTAAAGTATATTGCCAATTATTTATTGACGTTGTAAAATACAGTCCTATCAAATTCACATTATCACTTTCTAATACCCATCCTGAACCATATCCTATTTCTGTATCTGCCGACCTTATATATATTTCGGGTCTTAATGAATCAATAATAAAATCCCAATTTAAATTAGAATGAATATTACAACTAATAAAATCCAAATATTGAAATCCAACAGAAGTTTTTATATTTTCGAGAAAGGTAAAGAAACTCTGCCAAGATACTAATGTAGGGTCAATATTTTGAACATTTTGTAAAATAGCTGGATTAGTATGTAAAACCAATTGAAACGTAGGTAAATATTTATCATCAAACATAATTCCCACAGTATCGAATGTTTTTCCCAATTTGTTGATATTTTGAAGAATGGAATCAAAGGTATCTATTTGATAATCAAACAGCACATAAGAAGTAGAAATTTCCAAAGAATTCAAAATAATTTGTAAATCAGGAAGAGAGGAATCAATTAAAATTAAATTACTCATTCAATAAAAATTTATATATTTTTTATATATAAATTTACTTTAATTATTTTTTTGTAATTATTAACGCTTTTTAAATCACAGATCCACCACCATAAACTTTATCAGCAACTGGTTTATAACTACTGTTAATATATGCGGATTGTTCACTGACTCCAACGGGTGCTCTTATTTTTACAATCTCCTCTTCTAATGTCATTTGTTTTCCAGGATTCATTGCTTTTAATTGTTCATCCTTATTAGGTTCTGCAGCCATTGCAATTGCAGATGGTTTGACATTATTTACATATGCGACGGGATCAGTGTACCAAGAACTATCTCCGTCCATACGTGTTGTAACTTGTCGTGTTTCAACAGAATTTCTACGTAATACTTCATAAGCGACTAAAATATAGAGAACCCCTAAAATAGGGTTTGTATAAACAAACAAAGAAACGGTTATAACAAATAAAAGTATGATTCCTAAAGGTGAATCAATATATGGCTTCAATACATCTGGTGTTGCTATGGGAAAAACAATATAAATGATAAAAACAATTAATAAAAAAATATCAAGGGGTGAAAACGATTTTACTTTATTGAATAGATTCATTATATCATACAATTATATTTAATTATTTATATAAATAAAATATTTATCGGAGAACCTTAGTATTCTAAATTATCAAAATCAATGCCGGCAATATTAATCAAACATTTCCCCTTTTCTTCTTTTAATTCTTCTTTTTTTTCGCCGTGTAAAACTTTTGGTTGAAATATAGAAGTCCATTTTCTAGTGTCAGGCACATATTTGTTCGAATTTGTCATAATAATAGGGTAATTTTGTTTTTTATAGAAAGTGCGTCGTTTCAACCATTGGTTTTTAAATGGCTGATGAGAATCAATAATATCGACAACTACAGGAGAACCGTGTTTTTGTCTCAAAATACGTCCCACTGCTTGTTCAATATCCGTTTTGGGAGTGGCCATAATAAGTGTAGTCAGTGTTTTAATATCCAGTGCTTCTGCCGCCATACTATAAGTCGCAATAATGACTTTCTTAGATTCAGATAATTTCAACGCCTGTTCTTTCATTCCTCCTACATAATATCCCACGGAGGCAATATTTCTTTGGAAAATAGCGTCGTGTAAATATTCTAAAATATTCTTATTATGTGCTAAAATCATTATTTGTTGGTTTTCATTTTCTTGAATCATATCTTGGAGAACCTGTAAAATAAATTCATTTCTTGGTTGAAAAACACAGAGTTTCGAAATCATTGTGCTGTATTTTACATTTCCGCGATAATCGGTTTCCACTTCATTGAAATGAGGATCATTTGATTGATATTCAATTGCGCGAACTACCACATCATACTGTTCATCGCGTGTTCCTTTATAAACAATATCGCCTAAAAACATTTTGAAAACAAAAGAAGTTCCATCTTTACGATTCATTGTCGCCGATAATCCAAGAGTATATTTTGTAACTATTTTAAAGAGTGCACAGGAGAAGACTTCACTCGATATATGATGCACTTCATCGACGACTGTTAGACCAAAGGATTGGAAAACGGAATCGTCGTAATTTTTCATTGAAAGAGACTGTAACATACCAATGACAATATCTTTGTCTTCAATATCAATAGTTTGTGCTTGAATACGCCCTATTCTGGCAGTCGGAAGAAATTCAGCCATTCGTTCAATCCATTGATTGAGGAGAAATTCTTTATGCACTATAACCAGTGTTTTCTTTTTCAACTGTGAGATGATATAAAGAGAAATTATGGTCTTGCCCATAGCACAAGGGAGGTCTAACAAACCACCACCGCCAAACACTGCATCTTTCGAGACAGAATCCAAAAAAGCCTTTACAACTGGTTTTTGTATTTCGCGTAATTGACCAGCGAAAGGAACATCAATGGCTTCTCCGTCGCTAATTTTCATCGATTTGGGATGACCAAAACGTTCTTCGCCAAAATGCCTAGGAACATAGAATTTATTGGCAGATTCGCGAAATACAGGATATTTCACATTTTGTCCGGGGCCATATTGAGCCCCTTGTGATTCCGGTGAAATGGTCAATTCACGTTTTATAAAATCGGTTTGTTGTTCAGTCAATTCATTTTTCAAAATAGTATAACCTTTGTTCCCTAAATATGTATTCATTTCTTATTATCTGATACATATTTTATAATATCGCTGTTTTTAAATCATTTTTATGCACAAATAGCTTGAGTTGCAAATCTGAATTTAATTATTCTATTTGATGTGACAGCATATACATTTTGTTTATCATCTACTGCAACACTATAAGGTATTTTAATTCCTTCAGTGAAAAAAACCATTCCATTACCATTTGTATCCATTCTGACAATACGATTATTTTGAGAATCAGCAACATATAAATATCCATAATTATCTACAGCTACATCATACGGATTTGAAAATCCACTTCCAATATTTACCGCATTAATTCCATTCTTATCTAATTTCAAAATAGATGTTTGATTGATTTCTGCAACATAAATATATCCTTTTGTATCTACTGCAATACCTAGAATATATTCAAATTGATATGGTAAGACTGTCAAAATTCCATTAGTATCTATTTTTTTTATTAGTGTTGTATCGGAAACATAAATTGTACCATAACTATCTACAGCAATTGCATATGGAGAAACAAAATAACCACTACCAATTATTGTTTGATTTGTTCCATCAAAATTTATTCTCTGCACATATCCATTATTTGTATTTGTTACATACACATATTTATTTGTAATATCTATTGCAATACCAGATGGATTATTCAAATTACTTCCAATATAGCTTTGTTTTTCATTGACAGAAATGATAGTTATATTTGTCAAATTCAGATCAATAATATAAATGTTCTCATTATTATCGACCGCTAAAGCAATCGGTTCATAAAATGCATAATCAATAAATTTATGAGTATTAATATCTGGAAATATTTTCAAAATTTGATTATCATTTGTATTTGCTACATATAAATTTCCGTTTATATCAACCGTAACGTCATAAGGCGAATTGAACGAAAAATCAACATTGTAATTATATAATAAATTGCCATTTCCGTCAATTTTGAATACAGTATTATTAAATGGACTTGGTGTATTATTTGGAGGATTATAGGCATTATTTAAAGGGTTTGATAAATAAATAATATTATTACTATATACAGATAATCCAATAACATTTGATAATTGATTCCTAATTGTAGTCAGACTAGAATCGGGAATATTAACTATATTGTTTTGATCCGGAATAAAGTTAGTCATATTTATTTTTATTAATTCATTATAGAATTTTGTTGTATTATTTGTATAATCGATATATGTGCTTATAACATAAATATTATTTTGAAAAACACTGATTGCATATAAACTTAAAAAATTATCATTTCTGGCAAAAATCAGATTTTCTCCATTTTTATCCATAATTTTAATTGTCTTAATATCTGTTACATATATCAGTCCATTACCATCTACTGCAATTCCATATAAATGATCAAAAACTTGAGGTAAATTTATTCGATTCGTTCCATCAGTATTTATTCTAACTATATAAGTGACTACAGTAATATATAAATAAGTTCCTAAAAAATTCACTGCAATATTAGTCAAAGTATTATCAAATCCAGAAGCAATACTTTTTTTATTTGTTCCATCCCAACTAATTTTAACAATCTCATCTAAATTAGATACATAAATACTTCCAACTGTATCACTTGCAATACTACGTGGATTATTGAATAAAAATATGGGTGGATTTACTACAGGAGGACGGTTACAATTCAAATTAGCTATCAATGTTTGATATGATACAGGTATTTTTTTGTATGTCCGAATGTTTATAGCATATTGCTGATTTTTCGTAATCAGAGGATTATTATTTGCAGTCACTAATTTCTTATACAAAATAGCCTCGCACGTTTTTTTATAGCAATATCTGGCAATTACATCATTAATAGGTGGACTTGGACAAGGAATAGGTTCGGAAAATCGTAATTTTAAAATTGTAAAAGCAGTAATTACATAAACATAATCAAATATATTATCTGCTATTATACTGTATGGAAAATTTATACCATCTGAAATAAATGTCAAATTATTACCATTTGAATCCATTTGAACAACTCGATTGTTAAGAGAATCGGTAACAAATATATATCCATTTTTATTTACAGTGACACTGTTTGGAGTATTGAATCCATATCCTAATGCTACTGGGTTTGTGCCAGTATTTGTCATTCTTATAATCTGAGTTTTTGTTGTATCTGCAATATATAAATAATTATTATTATCAATGGCAATTCCAGTAGGATTTATGAATGAAATACCTGTTGGTATCAATACAGTAGTTTGTAAATTTGGACCTATTACATAGACTGAACTAATATCTGTTACATAGAGTAATCCTTGATTATCAACTGCGACAGCAGTAGGTAATTTCAAAATACCTTGACCCAAATTCAAAGCGTATGACCCATCTAAATTCATCTTTTGCACAATTCCATTATTTGTATCTGCAACATAAATAAGTTGATTAATATTATCTATAGCTAATCCACTTGGATTATTCAATGGAGTTTGACTTTGAATAAATTTTTGTTCTCCTGTTAAAATATTTATAAAAATCAATTTTGTTTCTTGTAAATCAGTAATATATAAATTTCCCATTATATCGGTAGCAATTCCACTAGGTGCATTAAATTCATAAGTAAAAGGAACAAATTGCGTATCATTATTATATATTTTTTTTATCTGATTATTATTTGTATCGGCAATATATATATTGTTATTCAAATCTGTGGTTAATCCATATGGTGTATTTAAACTAAGATCATTATAAGTGTAGAGAATATTTCCAAAAGAATCCGATTTAATTATATTATTATTGGATGTATCAGAAATAAATAAAATATCACTTGTATTTACAGAAAGACCAATTATATTTGTCAAATTTGTTAAAACTGGATTGGGTGAAATAGCATAGGATTGTTTGTTTATTTTCAAAATTTTATTGTAAAATTTTGTTACATTATTACTAAGGTCATAATAGCTACTTACTACATAAATATTATTATTACTAACTCCAATGTTATAAAGTGAATAAAAATTTCCGTTTGTGATAATGTCCAAAATAATACCATTTGAATCCATTTTTAAAATTTGATTTATTGTTGTTGCATAAACAAATCCTTGTGAATCAACTGCTATTCCATATAAATTGTCAAATGGGGTATTGTTCAATAATATAAGATTTGTTCCATTAGTATTAATACGCCATAATTTAGATACATTTGCAATATACAAATATGTTCCCTGATAATTGACTGCAATATTTGTAATATTATCAATAAACCCATATGTTAAAACTTGGAATCTATTTCCATATAAAGTAGTTTTTACTATTTCATTTACATTTGCAACATAAATATTACCTATTCGATCAGTTACAATACTATGTGGACTATTAAATAAAAATATAATTGGAATATTTATTGGCTGATTATAACATTTATAAGGATTCATTTGTTGTGTTGTTTTAGTAGGAATTATATTCAATGATAAATTTTGCAAATGAAAAGTAGTTTGGTTTTGATTTTGGTTTTGTAATATAATTGTTTGATCAATATTTCTAGTATATATATTATTTTTTGTTATAAGAGATATAACCGAATTTTCAAACTTCGAAAAAGAAGTATATGTTTTTTTAGATTTCAATATATTTTGCACTAATGAATTATTTTCCAAAAGTAATTTTTTGATATTTTTATATTTTTTTGGAATTTCTTTATTAAATAAAGAATTAGTTAATGTAAATGTCTGTCTCGATTTTGACAATTGGTTTAATATATCAATTTCAATATCATTATTGCTTTCAATATTTTCATTTAGAATGTTTGTATCTATCTTCCATTTTTGATTTGAATCTATATATGTTAACAATTTGATTTCAGGTATCGAATATGTTTTTGATTCTTTCATATTTGTCATCTTTAATTGATTTTTATTAATTTCAAACATTTCATTGGAATATTGAAATTGATTTAAAGATGTTTCATTTTTTTCTAATAAAACGAAATTTTTTATTTTATTTTCAATTATATCAAAGGCATTTTCTCTGCCAGTATATGTATCAAAAGTTTTTGTATCAAGATTTATAATATTTTCTAATTTATTTGATGAAGAAAAACTGTAAATTTCAATTTTATCGTAAAAATTTATATTGTCAAATTCAAAAATTTGTGATATTTTCCCAATTTTCAATTCAACCATTTCATTATCTTCGCTGTTTTCATTAGTATCATTATAAACTATATTTGATATATAAATATTTTTTAATTTATCAATTGTAAATGCTATCTTGTTATTCATATCAAAATCAAAATCTAAAAAATTATCACTAATAAGAGTGCCATCAATCATATATTTTGATAAAATTATTTGAAAATTACGATTACGTGTAATAATATAAATTTCCGAATCAATAATTATTCTTTCAGGATATTGTTCTTTATTTGAATTAATTGTTAATAAATTATCCAAAATTTTATTGCCGTTTGTATCGTAATAATCCACAGAATTAAAATTTAATATGTATATGTAATCGGTTACAAAAAAAGAATATATTTTATCAATGGTAATTTTATTAAACTGAATATTTATAAATCCATCTTTATCATATTTTAGAATTGTATACTGAAATTGATCAGTATATGAAATATAAATATTATCATTTTTATCTAACAAAATTTTCAAATCTTTATAATTTTTGTTAATAGAAATCTGAGATTTCATTTTGATAGGTTCTCCATTCAATTTGTATTTAAAAACGCGATTATAATCTAAAATAAAGATTACGTCTTTTGAATAATTAATTGTAATATCCATAGGGTATTTTGGATTTATTGGGAAATCAAATTGTATTGATTTTCCAGTTGAATCATATTTTTCTATTTTATTTATATAAAGAGCATATAAATAGTTATTATTATCTATTACAATTCCAATACAAAAAACAGAAGAATTACATTTTTTTGTAATAAAATCATTATTTATTGGATAAATTGAACTTATAATAGAATCAGAATCTGTTAAATAATATGCATTTTTGATTGATTTTACATTTGTATATATAAATTTAATGGAATTATTAGTTATCAAATAATTATCAAGAACCATATTTTGATATATATATATATGATTGTTTTTTATGATAAACGGAAAACCATAAAATTGATTTTGAAAAAGAATCTAAAAATTCAATCATAATTATTGTTATATTCTATTTCCAAAATCTGAAAATGTCTACCAATACATCTGCACTTGCACAACAATATCAACAGAAAACGGACAAACAACATATCTTGGATAATCCAGATACGTATATTGGCTCCGTTGAGAATGTTGATGCAAATATGTGGATATTTGATAATGAAACTAATAAAATCGTCCTAAAATCGATTGAATATATTCCTGGATTATACAAACTCTTTGATGAAGGAATCGTGAATTGTCGTGACCACGTCGTCCGTATGATTCAATCTCCTTTGCTCGATAAGAAGTTTGTTACATTCATTGATATAACTATTTCCAAAGAAGATGGCATTATTACGATGTCGAATGATGGAAACGGTATTGATATTGAAAAACATCCAGAATACGGTATTTGGATTCCGGAGATGGTTTTTGGTCATTTACGAACATCTACGAATTATAACAAAGAAGAAAAGAAAATCGTCGGTGGGAAAAACGGATTTGGATTCAAATTGGTTTTAATATGGTCAACTTATGGAAAAATTGAAACAGTGGATCATATTCGCGGTCTAAAATACGTCCAAGAATTCAGAAACAATTTGAATGAAATATGCCCGCCAGTCATCACAAAATGCAAAAGTGCGAAACCTTATACAAAAGTGTCATTTCTCCCGGATTATCAGCGACTTGGTATTACTGGTCTGACACCTGATATGATTGGTCTTTTACAAAAAAGGATTTTTGATATTGGTGCTGTTACGGATCATTCTATCAAAAAGATTCGTGTTTCTTATAATGAAACGCCGATTCCTGTGAAAAATTTCCAGCAATATATTGACCTTTATATCGGTGGAAAAGACGAACATAAACGTGTTTATGAAGCTCCTGATGAACGATGGGAATATGCTGTGGCATTGTCATCTACACACGAATTTATGCAGGTATCTTTTGTAAATGGTATATGCACATTCAAAGGAGGAAAACACGTGGATTATATTATTGGACAAATCATAAAAAAATTGAGTGAATATATTGAGAAAAAGAAAAAAGTGAAGGTGAATGCGAATTCAATCAAAGAACAATTGATATTGTTTTTGCGGTGTGATATTGAAAATCCGTCATTTGATAGTCAGACCAAGGATTATATGAATACGAGTACTGCCAATTTCGGATCCAGGTGCACCGTTTCGGATGCCTTTATCGAAAAAGTGGCGAAAATGGGTGTGATGGATTTGGCATGTTCTCTTACAGAAGCGAAAGAAAACCGATTAGCAAAGAAAACAGACGGTTCCAAGACAAAATCGATTCGCGGAATCGCCAATTTCATCGATGCTAATTACAGTGGTACGGCGCAATCCAAAGACTGTATTTTGATCTTATGTGAGGGACTCAGTGCAGAATCCGGTATTGTATCTGGTCTCTCATCGGAGGATCGAAATACAATCGGTATTTATCCATTGAAAGGAAAACTCCTAAATGTTCGTGGCGAACAAATCAAGAAAATCGCGGATAATAAGGAAATTACGGATATTAAGAAAATTCTTGGTTTAGAAATCGGAAAACAATATAATACAATTGAAGATGTCAATCGATATTTGAGATATGGTAAAATAATGATTTTATGTGATCAGGATTTAGACGGTTCTCATATCAAAGGTCTTTGTATCAATTTGTTTCATAGCGAATGGGCGTCATTAGTGAAAATTCCCGGATTCCTCTCTTTTATGAATACGCCTATTCTGCGAGCGAAGCGAGCTCAAGAAACGCGGCTTTTTTATAATGAAGGAGAATATGATATGTGGAAGCGTTCTATCGGTGACACCATTTCTGCTTGGACCATCAAATATTTCAAAGGGTTAGGCACATCGACCTCAGCCGAATTCAAAGAATATTTTGCAAACAAGAAAATTGTGGATTTCGTTTATACTGGTCCAGAAAGCGATGATACGATTGATAAGATATTCAATAAAAAACGGGCAGATGACCGTAAGACGTGGTTGGAAAATTACGATAAAACAGCTTATTTGGACACAAGTCGACCTACCGTGCATTATGAGAATTTTATGAATAATGAAATGATTCATTTTAGCACATATGATTGCGCGCGTTCGATTCCAAATATGGTCGACGGACTCAAAATTTCCTTACGAAAAATCCTGTTTTCGGCGTTCAAACGTCGGCTTACTGCTGAAGTCAAAGTCGCACAATTTTCCGGATATGTTTCAGAACACAGCGCATATCATCACGGTGAGGCATCCTTGAATGGAGCGATCGTGAATATGGCGCAAAATTATATGGGATCCAATAATATCAATTTATTAGAACCACGTGGCCAATTTGGCACGCGTCTGAATAATGGCGCAGATTCGGCATCGGAAAGATATATATTCACTTGTTTGAATCCATTGACGCGTCATATTTTCCCAGAAGCAGATGATGCGATTTTATCGTATTTAAATGATGACGGAACAATCGTAGAACCCGAATACTATGTGCCGATTTTACCATTTGCATTGATTAATGGTATTACTGGAATTGGCACAGGATTTTCCTGCACAATTGCACCCTATAATCCAAAGACGATTATTGGTTATTTGAAAAATAAACTGGCTGATTTGGCGACCGATTCTGTTGAATTTGTCCCGTATTATGAAGGGTTCAAGGGCACAATCACTAAAATTGCGAATGAACCGAAATATCTGATTCGCGGTGTCTATGAAAAGATGGGCGACGATAAAATTCGTATTACTGAATTGCCCGTCGGAACAGCGACGATGCCTTATATTACTTTTTTGGAAGAATTATTGGATGGTTCGACAGATAAGGCGGGGAAAAAGATTCCGCCGGCGATTCGCGACATGACATCTCTTTCAACCGAAGTGGCGATTGATATTTTGGTTCACTTTCCCAAGGGAAGGATCGCAGAATTAGAAGAACAACGCGACGCTAATGGAATCAATGGAATTGAAAAAATGTTGAAGCTAACAACAACTGTTTCGACGACCAATATGCATATGTTTAATGCGGATTGTAAACTCCATAAATATGCTTCAGTGGAAGAAATCATCGATGATTTTTATACAATTCGATTGGCAACTTATCAAAAACGCAAAGAATATTTGATTCAAGAACTTCGCAGGAGATTAGTCAAATTATCGAATCGTGCGAAATATATTTTAGAGACACTTGACGGAAAGATTGATTTAAGACGAAAGACGGCGACTCAAGTAAGCGAATTGATGGAAGGACAAGGATTCGAAAGAATTGAAGGCGATTTCAAATATTTGATCAAGATGCCGATGGACTCCGTGACCAATGAAAATGTAGAACATATTTTGAAGGAAAAGGCGGATACAGAAACCGAATTGACGACGCTCTTGGCGACCACATTGGAGACCATCTGGTTGAAGGAATTAGTGGAACTAGAAACAAGCTATGATAAATATAAATTACAGCGCGAACAAATACAAAGAGGAGAAACGACTTCGCAGAAAGTCAAAATCGTGAAAAAGAAGATTTTGAAGAAATGAAAAATAATATTAGTAGATTATAATAGGATATTATAATAGTAGAATGAATTATATATATCTAACTGGATTCATATCATTGATTATACAAATTGTAACTGGAATGTTTGATTTATATGTATTAACTTTACCGGTTTCACCACCTTTTTTTATTCTGAAAGACCTCTTATTATTGGAATTTTGTGTGCAAATTTTAGAAGGGGGATTTTATGTATGGTTAGTGAGTAGTTTCCACAGAATAGATAATATAACCAAATACCGTTATTGGGATTGGGTTATAACAACACCGACAATGTTGATTAGTTTGAGTTTTTATTTGCTTTTTTTGAAAAGTAGACAGGAAAACAAAGTCATTGAAGATACATCGATGCAATTGATTCAGAAAAATATAGGTGTATTGGTGCCGATCGTTATATTGAATGCACTGATGTTATTATTTGGTTATTTAGGAGAAACTGGTCGATTATCTCATATAGTGGCTACTATGTTGGGTTTCATTCCCTTTTTATTATATTTTTTCTTGATATATGTTCATTTTGCAAAATGGACAGAACAAGGAAAGACTATTTTCTGGTTATTCTTTGGTATATGGACGGTCTATGGAATTGCCTCTTTGATGAATTACCGCGTAAAGAATATAATGTATAACATTTTGGATTTATTTGCGAAGAACTTGTTTGGTATTTTCTTGGCTACGATTGTTTATTTGAATCATATCAAATAATTAGACTTGAATAAGGAAATCCTTCAAATGAATAATCATCCATATATGAAACATTTTTCATATCTAAAGCGGTTGGTAAAGGATCTGTGTTTTTTATTTTTTCATTGATAAAATCATTACGAATATATGTTAACTCAAATACATGAGGCAATATAATACCATCTATTCGTTGCAATTTACAACCATTATTCGCGTGAAAATGAACTAATGTATGTGTATTATTTATTTTTTTAAATATATCAAACATTATACTATTATTAATATCACTTAGCCCTTTATAATAATCTGGATGCATATGAATATCTCCTGGACTATGTATTTCAATTACAAGTTGTTTAATTTTATACAATAAATTATTTTTTATAATAATTGGCATAATTTTGAATTCATGACCTTCAATATCTATTTTCATAAATATATTATTATATGGTTGAATATATTTTTGTAAATCTGTTAAATTTTCATTATTAGAATCTCCCAGATTTTTTTTAATAAAAATAATTCTATTATTTGTGTTATCGGGTAATTTTGAAACAGTTCTGTCAAATGCATAACATAGTAAATTTGGATATGTATCTAAAAAATTATTTTCAAATGTAATATCACCAGCAATTCCACCAGATATAAATGTATCGTATGTATCTGGTAAATCGACAATTACATATCCACCATCATTATCTTTTCCTACTCTTTTTTTATTGAATGGCGATTTATATAATATCAAGTTTTCCATTTTTACAATTAAAACAATGTTTTTCTTTAACTATATTTTTTGTTATTTAAATATATTTTTATAATTTTTTTATAAAAATATGTGAAAAAAAAATCTAGAACCATGGTTGAAGTTCGAGTGTCTTATAATTGCGGTCATTTTGCTCTGGAAGCTGAATTGGTACTACAAGCGTTGATTGATCCTTAGCATAATTAATATAAGCAATGCATTCCCCGTAAACGCTTGGTATGCAGTATTCTAATACAATTTTGTTTAGTCTTTCTACTTCTTTGGTAATGTTATCTTTATCAAAAATAGCATATTGTAAAAACGTGGATCGCATAATAATTTTCAAATTATCAGCGTTTTGGGGTGGAATTACGAATTTATTTCCACTCAACTTATACACACCCGCACGAAGCGCATTTTGGATAATTTGAATATTGCCTGCACTAAAAAAGACTTGGTCTGTAACTGTCTTTTCCCAAATTCCGGATAAATTATCACAATACGAAACTGATTTATTTTTCAAAGCAATACGCTCGATCATTTCAAATTTTTGTTGTGGAGTATCGGGTTCCACAATATTGACTTGGCCGTTTGCACCGTATTTTGTATTTAAAATCATATTATTTGAATTATAATTTTGATAAGCATCCCAATTTGTTATTTTAGACATATTTTTATATTTTTTCCGGAGAAATAAAAATACGTGGAATTTTCTAATTGAGAAGAATTCGATTATTGACTAAATAAGAAAAATATCGTAATAAAATATAAAGATGGAATTATTTCATTTTATTGTTATTTCTATTGCGGCTATTATTTTGATAGTTTTGTTAGCGTATATTGGTATTCTTATGGCTAGTAATAAATCTGCTTTAGTGTACCCACCAATATCTAATTCTTGTCCAGATAAATGGAAAGTCGATGCCGACGGAAATTGTATTATTCCTCAAAACGGCAATAATTTAGGAAGTTATTCAGCCAGTATTGCCGATTCAACCAATACACCAGGTTTGATTAGTGGATCTAATCTTATTAACCCGAATGATCCTGCGTGGGCTGCAGGAAAGGGAAGTATTTGCAGTAAAAAGGGTTGGGCGAATTCGTATAATATTCAATGGGATGGAGTAACAAATTATAATTCTTGCTAGATCAGCTTTTTTATCATTATATATTATATTTATAATAATGAAAACTCGTAGAAATATAAAAAAAGGAAAAATGACACGAAAGATGCGTGCGGGTGGATTATTTGATTTTTTCAGTAAAGCAACATCAGCAGCAACATCAGCAGCAAAAAGAGTAGTTGGATACAAAAAATTTACCGGGTGTGAAGAATTTAGAAGATCATTTATTAGAGATTTTATTCCTAAAAGAAAAATAATAATGAAAAAAAAATACAATCATTTAATTAATGAAATACAAAAAAAATTAACTGAAAAAATTAGGGAATTTGGTAAACAAAAAGATAGATTTGTATTAACTCAAAAAAAAGAATCTCGTGGGAGAGAATATTTCATAATTCAAGAATATGATTTGGAAAAATTTATTGGCAGTTTAGAAGGATTCAAAGAAGACTTAGATGATGATTTAAGTGACAAAATCAAAATTTTAGATGATTATTTAATTGAACAAATACTTTTAAGTATCGATTTTTCAAATTTAAAAGATGATACTTTATGTTCAAAAATTGCAGAATATTTTGAAACTATAGCCAAATTAAATGATATTAATTATTATGTCCAAACAAATAAAACTGGTGAAGTAACACGATTGGATAAATATGCCCCTAAAATTAAAACTAAAGCTAAAGGTAGATTTTTCAAGTACTATGGTGGAAATTCAGTATTTGATACTACAATTAAAAATTTTATTGAATTAATAAAAGATATTGATTATAAAAAAATTGAAAAAATAAGAAAAATTTTAAAAGAAGATGGTAAAAAAAAAAGTTTTGAAGAATTTATTCAATATGGTATAGAACCTGAACCAATAAAAGTTGAATCCACAATATTTTCACAACCAAAGCCAACATATGCACCGCCAAACCCAGTAATACAATCATCATTCATACCAACAGCTAAACCTCAACAATTAGAACAAACAACAATAATACCAAAAAATGATGAAGTAAAATCATCAAAAGATATGGCTAAATTTATTATATCAAATTCATCAGAATGTCCAGAAGGACAAACGTATAATAAAATAGTAGGTAGTTGTGTTCCTAAATTAACTTTTACTTCAGCATTAACAACAAATGAACCAAAATTAAAATCAATATCAACAACACCATCAATTCCACTAGCACCTGCGCCAGCACCAGCACCAGGACCAGCGCCTAAATTAGATTTTTTGAGTCAAATCAAACAAGGAAAGGAATTGAAGAAGTCAGGACCTGTTCCTGAAAAAAAATCTGAGACAACTGGATTTTCTGGAAGTACAACTTTTGAACTAGCAATGAAACAGAGAAGAGGAGCTGTACAAGGAAATGATAAAGAAGAAGAAGAAGAAGAAGAAGATGATGAATGGGAAGGAGGGGGCAAAAAAAGAAGACGTCATTCCAAGAAACACCCCAAAAAATCCCACAAGAAATCCCATAAAAAATAAACCAAACAACCAATCCAATAATATTTTTATAAAAAAATCAAAAAAATATTATTTACGAAATTTAATAACACGCGGCACTTCCCCTACAGAATAATCATAATCTCCTAAACCAATTGTTTTCTGAAATAAAATATCCTTTTTTTCTTTATCTTGAAAAAAAACTTCCATAATCTTATATTTCAACATTCGTAAATTATGTGTTTCTGGATATAATTCCTGTGTCTCAATTTCCACAATTCTTTTCAAAATTTCTTTATTATTTGTTCTATTATATTCTTCCAAAAGTTCTCCAATTGCTCCAATCAATCTATAGATATCATCTGTTTTTTTCAATATCATTTCTTTCGAAACAGGATTTTTATAATATTCGTTATATTTATCTAATAGTTCACTGTATTCAGAACTCTGATAATTATATTGTGTAATATTTTTCTTAAATTGTTCAATCGATTCTTTTTCCGACAAATAATTGAAAATAGTGTCTAGTTTTTGTTTAATAATAGTATCTTTCAATTTTTCAACCTCATCTTTGAATAAATATAAGACTTCCTCAAAGTTCATCATAATTCCCTTATAAATTTTTATATTTAAAGGACAAGGTTCTCTTTTATCTCCACAAATTGCTATATATTTATTATCCTTCAAAGAAAACAATGTTCCAACTGGTCTCTGGCAATGAATACATTTTGGTTTTACTTGGAGAACCAGACGTTTTTTCTCGTTTTTTGTCTTTCCTCGATTATATGCTTCTGATTTTGCTTTGAATGTTTTTTCTTCATATAATTGTTTCATCTTGAAATATTCATTTAGTGCTTCACGATATTCAATTTCGTTTTCTGCCGTATCTTCCTCATTTTCATCTTCTTTATTTTCTTCAGTAGGAATAAGATTCACTGGTTGAAAGGGATCATTATCCATTTCTAAATTGATTAAAGAAGGTGGAATATTTTTCAAAATAATTGATTTATTATTTTTTACGTGGAGAACTCTTAATTGAGTCAAATGTTGTAAATCTAATTCTTTGATATCATTATAATTCAAATATAGTTCTTCTAAAGAAGGAGGAAGGTTCTCTATCTCAACTAATTTGTTATGAGATAAAATTACTTTTTTCAAATTTGGTGTATCTTTAAAGTCAATTCGCTCAATATAATTCATATCTAAATTTAGTTCTTTCAACGATTTAGGTAAATTATCAATTTCGATCAAATAATTATCAATACAATAAAATTCAATGATTCCTTCGGGAATACCAGTAATGCTCGTAATTTCTCCTTTTTTTAAAAAAATTTTGTTTATAGTATTGAAACCTAACTCTCTTATTACAGAAAAATCTATATCACCATGAAGTGTTTGATTTATCCATAATTCAGGTACTGTTTTGAAAAGTGAACCTAAAGTAGATATAATTCGTCTTTGTGCAGTATTATTTTCATTAATGACAAATTCGCGTTTTTCTAATATGTAATTCATTTTCAATATATATTTTATATAAATTAAATATATTTATTTTATCAATATTATATATATGTCGCCAAAATCGTTGAAAAAAACACCGTCAAGTTGTGATTATAACCTTTGCAACCGATAAATTGGCAATTGAAATGTTAAAAGGCGTAAAAAGAAAAAAAGCATCCTTCATTTTTTCAATATATTCAGTTCAAGGAAAACAAAAAAGAATAATCCAAAATAAAATAGTTCTATATCATCGGTAAATTAGTAATGGGAGATAGATTTGCTTTTTGATTTTGTTCTTGATAAAAGCGAATTTTATTTAAAACATATTCTTGATCTCGTAGCATTTTCTGTTGATATTCATAAGCACTTGGTTTGCGTTTATAACAATAATAAAGAATAACTCCTGTTATAGATATGAAAAGAATGAATACTGAAATATTTAGAACAATATAATAAATATTTACGCGATTCATATGACAATTTGATAAAATGGAGGATAAATAATATTTTGTTGAATATTCAGTCAAATGAGGATTTTCCATATTTGTTTTGATTGTTATATTTTTTATAAATATTTTTACATAAAAAATATAACTATATATATTATAATGGCTGAACAAAAACCTACTACTCCTGAACCTACAAAACCTACTACTTCTTTATTTAATTTTTTTGGAACATCAAAACCAGTTGACCTTCCTAAAAATAAAAGAGAACCAAAACAAACTGCCAAAAAAGGATATGTAACACGTTCAACTCGTAAAATTGCGACTAAATTAGTTTCAATGAAACATAAAATTGTAGGTATTATGAATACAACAATAAATGATTTGGTACATAAAATGGATTGTAAACCAAAAATGGTTCGAAGAACCCGAAAACGTAAAAATATTGTTATAGAACCTGAACAATCGGTTATGGAAACAGAAGAAGAACCTGCTATGAATCAAGAAGCAGAAGCAGAAGAGGAACTTGCTATGGATCAAGAAGCAAAATCACAAGAGGAACCTGCGATGGAAAGAGAGGAACCTGTAATGGAAACAGAAGTAGTAGAGGAACAACCCACAATGGAACAAAAAGAAGAACAACTAGAAATCGGAAAACCATTGTTGGGTGGCAAAAGACATAAAAAGAGAATGTCTAAAAGAAAATATTCTAAAAAATAAAAATTACAAATCCTCTGTTTTTCTTTAACCAAACATCAAATAATAGAGAACAGCTAAGTAGGAAAATATTGCTAAAACAACAGCAACAATCCAAATAGGAATAACAGTTTTATTTTTATATCCGACTCCAAATTCTCGAAAACTTCCATCATTATTATATAATAATCCAGGCTTCAATAAATGAATCATTGAAAAAAGAATCAAAAATAAGAAAACTGCAATATTTAATTTATTCGTTCTTACAAATCTTTTTGATAAAAACATTGAAATAGTATTTATATATTTAGCATAAAAAATAATATCATTGTTGATTTTATTTTTTACTAAAGGTTTGGTTTTTATTCTATTCTTTGTTTTATTTTTTACATAAATAAAACTATTATATATTTGAAATGCACAATGGTATATATGATCATTTTTTTACTTTTACATTACAAAGCAGTCCACAACAGCAAGAAAAACTAGAACAAAAACATTCTTCTGAAGGACAATCGCAACTTGTTTTTGCCCAACTCCCAATTGAAATTATAAAATCATATATTTCTTTTGTACCGGGTATGACATCACTAATAGAAGGAATATTATTACAATCTAACATAACATCATTTGTATTTGAATTAAAAATATTATCTATATTCAAAAAATTACAATTTTCATCATCTTTTTGAGTTGAATTGGGTTTCATTTTTTATTTGTTTATGTATAATTTATAAAGGTAAATTATTATTCTCGTAAATTATTACGCGCCATAAATTACGCGCCATAAATTACGCGCCATAAATTATGCGCCATAAATTATGCACTTATATATATTCATCCATATCATCATCATCATTATAATCACCATCACCATCTCCATTATCATATCCATCATAATATTCATCTACTGGTAATTCACGTCCATAAGCGATTGTTGGATCTGGGTTCTCATCATATTGTTCTAATTCTTCTATATTAGTAGAGGATTGTGCTGTTTGTGTCAAAACCGAACGATATATTTCATTCAAATTAAAATCATTATTATTGAGATCTTCAACCAAACGAATTTTATTAGCTTCAAATTGTTCATCATATAATTGTTGATCATATTGAATGAGGCCTTTTTGCTGACCTGCATTCCAACGTTCTAATTTATATTGTTTCAAAGAATCTTCAATTTTCCTTTCATCTACTTCCATATTTTCTAAATAAGAGGTAATTGAATCTTTTTCATCTTTTTTCGATTTTGAAACTCGTTTTGCTATTTTTTCATAAGATTGATTTATAATTGATTTATTATATTTTTCAAAATTGATGAATACTAAAATCATTGAACATATTGTTTTCTTTAGTTCTTCACTATCTCCTGCAACAATATCTATTTCATTCAAATCATTCTCATATTCATCTTCTTCTTCATTTCCAGTTTCTCGAATTGTTTGTAGTTTTAAAGATTCGTCTTGATTTTCTTTATATTGTTGTGCTCTTGCTTTTTTCTTTTCTTGAATATCTAATTGTATAAATTCATTATCATTTGATAATACAATGTATTCGTAAATACAAGAATAAAGACAATAAATATGTAATTTCAAAATAGTGTTTTTGTCAAAAAGAGAAAAATTCAAAATTTGTGAAAATAAAGAGAGATCTGTTAATTTTCTTGTAATTTCATTCAAAAAACGAGTAATTAATGTATTTTTTTTGAATTTCTCAAATAGAGATATATAAGAATCTACAAATTTAGAAATTAAAGAAATATGTGTTGACGCTAGATCCCAATGTTTTGGTATTTTTGTAAATTCTGAATTATTTATAATAATATTTGGATTTGTTTTTGACATAGAAAATACTACATTTTTCAAAAAATTGACGATTATATAAATATCATTTTCTTCTGTAGAAAGATCCCAATTACCAATTCCAAACAAAAAATCGTGTGTCTTATCATAATCGTTTTTACTCAAATTACCATAATTATCAATGAATTCCATAATTTTAGAGAACATTCTATTATTTGATTTTACTAAATAATTATTCAATTGAATATTAGCTCTTTCTTTTGATTCTCCAATTTCTTCTTCTGATAAATAATTACCTAATAAACGACGAATAGGTTGTTCAATAATAATAGAATCTACCAAATTCATCGTATCTAGAAACTGCATCAAAATTTTCGTAGGAGAATAATCCTTTTCTGTAAATGCAAATACATAATTTTCTCTATTAATAATATTCATTAATTGAACTAGATTCTCCAAAGAATAACGTTTGCCATTCTTTTTCAAAAATTCTATTTTCTCTTGAATAGACCAATATTTATTATATCCAGGTAGTTTTTCACTACAAAGAAGTTTCAGGTTCTCAGGAATAGGAACATCGTTATCAAAATTACAGTAAAAAATAAATGCAGCGTAGAGAGTTTCTTCACTGTAAGTATTTGGTAAATTCATCGCATTTCTTATACCAGTAAATTTAGGATGATATAAAATGGGTGATTTAGATAATTCGCGAACATTTTCTAGAATCATTTGAATATTTTCTGATATAGAAATAAATTGTCCGATTTCTGGTTTTTCGTCAATAAAATAGGCGATCGTATTTTCCGTTCTTTTTTCATTACAACAAGCATTATCTAAAAAAGGTATTTTTGATATTGTTTTCAATAAGAGATTCTTATCTTGAACAATAGAGTAAATGGATTCCATTATTCCATAAGTATATTGTATGATTTTACTACGGAAAATAGCCAAATGTTCTCGTTGGTCTTTTGATCCTTTACGCATTAATTCCAATAATTCGTTTTTATAATCATTTGAAATTGGTCTTAGTGTTTTAATTATAGAAAAGGGAACAACCGGAGGTAAAAAATGAACCCATTTTTGAATGGCTTGTTCTTTCGATATTGTTTCATCTGGATGGAGAATCAAATATTCTCTTTTTTCCATATATTTTTTAGAAATTTCTGGATCAATCAAAACAAATTTATCGAGTAATTTACGCATTGATTCGGCAATTTTCTTTTCGTTCAATTTTTCAAGAGAATTCCAGGGAATTATAGAACTTCCCATTTTTTTCAAAACACACGCAATATAATTAAGCGATGTCATATTTTCCACTCCTCCATCTAATGGATAACCAGAAAAGGAATAAATACAACCGGGGAAGGTTTTCTTGGGTTGAAACGAAGGGATCGTTGTTTGAATAGCTATTAATAAAACACTACCTACAATAGCAATTATAGTTTGATTACGATAAATTTGATAAGGAGGGAGAACCTGTTTTCCTTTTTGTTTCTCCATTTTTTCCATTTGAGCAGTATATGGTTTTTCAGATTGCAATAATGATTTGTTTTTTACTAAATCAATGGAAAACCGCATAACAAAATCCTCTAGACCATCAATTGGTATATTAATATTATTTGCAAGAGAAACAAGAATATTATAAATTGTTTGACTAGTTTCATCTTCAAAAATTTTCAATTGTTTTTTCTCTTTTTTATTATCGTCGTCAAAGATATCCATCATTGCAGCCCCTCGGTCTTTTTCTAAAATACTATGTGTATTGATTTTGAAACCGGCATCATCATATCCTTCCTCTTCACTGTAAGATATTTTACGAAGTTCATATCCTGAATATTCATCAATTACAGCATCTCCGTCTTCACTCAAAATACCTTGTTTACTACATATTTCTTCTAATGCAAGACGATAATTACCACCGGCGACGAAAACTTTAGCCAATTCATAAAGAGAAATAGGGAATAATTTAGTATTCGTTTTTGAGCAATAATACCAATTCATATCTTCTCCTGAATGTTCACTTGCAGGTTCTCTGCAAAATTTTTCGACAAATTCGCAAATATCCTTTTGTTTTTTAATGAAATCATCCTGACCTAAAATAAGGTCTCTTAATTTGACATATGGAGATACAATGAAATCATTTTCTCGGGAGAATAATTTTCCTAAATTATAGGCATAATTATTGTTTTTCAGGCGATGAATTTCTGATATTATTCGTTTTCTAGAAATTGAATTATTTTGTGCATCAATCGATTCTTCCAATTCTTTTTTCAATTCTTCTATTGTAATACTAAATCGTTTTCCAAATTCTTTGATTCTATTATTCAGACTCAAATGTTGTAGACGATATTTAGAATTTTCATTAGATTCACAAGTTTTCAGTTTTTCATTTTTATTACAATTATAATCATAATTACAAAACAAATCATTCGTATCGAGGAAAGCTTCTTCATCAATATCTCGATCTTGAACCCAAATATTTTTTAAACGGCGATAATAAAAACGTTTTGTGCGAAGAGCGGATTCAATTTCGATAGATTCCTTTTCTTTTTCAGATAATTTACTTTCGTCTTCATCTTTAGGTAAATGTGGAGATATTTCTACAACAGCATATTCTCCATCAGTGACTCTTTTCTTTTTTGCGACTAATGTTTCGGCAAGATCTTTCGCTAAATATTTAGGACAATCGTGTTTTTCAATAAGATTTTCCGCAAGAAAATCGACAAAATCTTCTGGCACCATTTTTTTCTGTGAATCCTGGTATTTTTTAAGAATGTCATAAGGTGTATCATCAAGATCTTCATCATAGAAAATATTTTCATCATTATTATCTTTCTGTAATTCGGCGATGGATGTATATTTTTTTGCCAAGTAACGTTTAGAACAATCACGAACTATTTTCTTATCATTTTCAGATAAATCATCAATATCCGGTAAATCTGCAACATTCAATAACTTATTAGGTGCAATGAGTGTTAGTAATATATAAGTCAAAAAAGTATAATATAATTTTCCATTATCTGTTTGAATGATTTTTTCTAAAATTACAGAGGAAGGTGTATTATTACTTTGAATTTGATAGGCATTTTTAAATATAGAATAAATATCATTTCTTTCAAACAAAATAATTTCTAAATTGTTTGTCTTTTCTGTTATTCGATATTGAAAATTTCGCAAATTCGCAAAATCATTTTTTCGTTCAGTATATTTTATTTTATATTTTTTAATTTTTTCTTTCAAAAAGTAGCGAATTGCTTTATATTGCGTATAAGTAATATTATCAGAATAAATGAAAAATGGTTCTAATACAGAGAGAAAATCGACGAAAGAAAGGTCTCCATTTATATTTTTTTCCATAAATTCAATGATTTTACGAGTTTTTGGAAGAATGACATTCAAAAATTGTTGCAGGTTTTTTTCTGGATCTTCTAAATATTTTTCTTCTAAATTTTTATCCAAAATATATTCAGTAATTTGATTTAGGAAATTTTGATTTTCTGTTTTTTCATTATTTTTCTTTTCACCATCACCATCATCATCATCGTCATAATTAATTTCTTTTTCTAGATTATCAATAATTCGTGTATTGTATTGTGTATTTTTTTTCAAAATACGAAATAGATCAAGGGAAAATTGACTTAACTCAGATTTCTTCAAAATATTAGTAGCGGGTAAATCTACTTGTGAATATTTGAGAACTGTTTCGGGAAGCATCAAAAATGATGATACTGAAATTTTATCATTTGGCGTAAGATTTGCAACAATTTTCACTTTTTTTCCGGATTTTAATTCTTTGGAATCAAGTTTAGTAATTCCTAAATTATATTGTTGGATAACAAATTTTCTTCTTTGAAAACTATCTTTTTCTGCAACAGTGCTGTAAAATTCTGAGAGAGAAGAAACAATTGTATCTAAATTAGCAGATACAGTTTTGTTATCAATTAATAAAAAAGGATCATTTTCTGGAGCTAAGAAAGGAGTAGCATAAGAATCAACCGATTGATAAAAATGGTCATAATTTGATTGAACACCGTGAATCTGATTTTTTTTATAAGATTCAAATAAGTCTGCTTGTTTTGAAATTTCTTTGTCGAAATTTAATAAAACACCGTCATCTGGATTATTAGTATCATCATTTTCTTCTTCTTCTACTTGATTCTCTTTTTTATTTATAATCGAATACAATTTACGTTTTTGTGTAATAATAGGAAGAATCCAGCGTATCTTATGATCCATTGAAGTAATTCTTTCAATCAAAGGTTTGTAAAAAGCTCCATTGAATTTGATATCAACTATAGCACCATTCTCATCAAATACAGAAAATGATTCACGAAGTTCACGAAAACGTTGAATAAGAGTATGTATTTTTTGTAATACAATAGTAGTTCGTTTATGATTTGGAATTGTAGATAATAATTCATCTGTTAAATCATTCACTTGCGTTTCAATACCAAACCGTTTTTTATTTTCGGCAATTTCTACCAATTGTGTAATTTCTTCTAAATCTTGGGCAAAAATATCGTCGGCGTCAATATAAATACTGTTCAATATTTCTTTTATATTCTCTTCTTTTTCATTACTAGCTCTTCCTAATTCTTCGTCAGGTTTTGATACATTTTCATCCGACTCATCAAAATCAGATGGATCGACAGGACATAAATCATCAGTAGTAAGACCCTTTTCGTTATGTAAATCTAAATATTTTGCAGATGCGGGTTCATCACGAATAACTATTTTTTCAATAGGTATTGTTTCAGGAAGACCTTTATATTCAAAATCGATATAGATAACATCTTTATCTGGATAAGTAGTAATTTCAATCATATCTTCTTCTAAATTAGTTATTTCACCAGTAATTATTGCAGGCACTTCACCACCAAAGTGAATATTAATCCAAGTTTTTGGAAGTAGATTATTTTGTTCAGCATATCCCTTTTCATCACTACGACTTAATAGTAGGATTTCGCGAATAGATTCATCTGAAAGAGAACCATCAGAATCAAATTCTAAAACCATATATTGTAAAGAAGCAATATCAATCAATTTCATTTTATCATTATCGATATAATCAATAAAAAAAGACATCTCGTGAACATCAGGATTAGATGGAGCAATAAATCGTATAATATCACCTAATTGCAATCGAATTATAGATTCTTTTTTTTGGGCATATTCATTTTCTGAAGAATTTTCATCAAAATCTTCTTCAATATTTTGAATATCAGATTCGTCTATCATTTTATATAATTTGGATATATAATTCTATCTAAATTATATTTTTATTTGAACATAAAACAATTTAAATATAACATTCTATTCATATTTATTTCAATCAAATGCAAAATCCATCCTATAATATTGAAATTCAAAACTATAACAACCAAATAACGAGAACCAAATCTTATTCTACAAAAAAGGCAACTTATAAAATAGTCAATCTTTTGCGAAACAGTTACCACGCACTTAAAACGTGCGAAGGTGTAAAAGACTATGTTTCAACAAAAAAAGAAAATTTTGAAAACGAAAATGTCTATCGATCTCTTATTTTATCAGATAATGAGGAGAACCCACAACTTCTTTCTTTTTCACCACCCAAATCGGTTGAAAAAACGAAATTCTTGGAAACTCACGATTGGTCAGATATCCATATAAATGAAGCCATTGAAGGAACAATGATACAATTATTTTACGATCATCGAATCCAATCTTGGGAAATTGCAACAAAAAATGCGGTTGGTGGCAGTTATTGGTTTTTCAAAAATCAGTATGATGAAACGGTGAAAAGAAAGCATACAACATTCTATGATATGTTTCTCGATGCATTGGCTTCGGAACGTGATAAAGAGCTGAATGATCTACAAATATTAAAACAATTACCGAAAGAATATTGTTATACATTTGTTTTGCAACATCCAGAGAACCATATAGTTTATACAGTAGAATTTGCAAAACTTTATTTAGTTGCTATTTATAAAATTGCTGAATCAAAAGTGGAATTCATTTTACCTGAGGAATATCAAGGATGGAAATGTTTTATAGGAAATTCCGGTATTTTTCATTTTCCGAGAACATTGACAGCTGATTCTTATGATGATTTTGAACAAAAATATCGGCGTATTTTTCTGGAGAATTCGGCGCAATATATGGGATTTATGTTGAATAGTAGGTCTACTGGAGAACGCGTATCAATTAAAAATGAGGCATATGAAGAATTGAAAAAAATTCGTGGAAATCATCCAAACCTACAATATCAATATTTATCTCTTTATAGAATTGGAAAAATCAAGGAATATTTGGCGTATTTTCCAATGTATAAAATGCTTTTTTATCATTTCAAAAATGAGTATATGCGATTTATCAAAACTATTCACGAATGTTATTGTGCATATTATATAAGAAAAGAAGTCGATTTAACGACTGCAGAAATATCGAAAAAATATTTTGTACATATTTGGAGGTTACATCACCAAATATATATACCATCATTGAAAACAGGAGAAAAAAAGAAAATAACTTTTGGCATTGTAAAACAATATTTTGATGAATTGGAGCCGCGTTTACAATTATATTATTTGAATTATGTTGATAAAATATGATTTTTTACTTAGTCAAATTATTATACACTTCAGATAATTTACTCAAATTTTGAATATATTTTTTGCAATGTTCTTTATTGAAATCGCTCATATTTTTAATCGGCGCACGTATTTTATCAATAATATTCATAACACTTTTTGAATTAGCCACCATTGCCAAATCTTCGGAATAATCTTTATCTATAAAGAAACTAATATCTCCAGAAAGAATGGCTGATACATAAGGCGTATAAATATATTGAAACCATACTTTTATAATAAGAGTAGGATTTCCGCGTTTGAATGTTTCAAATGTTATACGGGCTTCGCGTATATCATCATTTTCTGGAAAAATACGAATAATATCGTCTAAAAATTCAAAAAAATGATTATTGAAGGCCTTTAAGATACTGGATTTATCTGACATTTTTATATATATGTATTAAAATAAATACTATTTATATTGATTTCTAAAAAATCTATTATTACTATATATAATGAAAAATAGACAAACTACTTTGAAGAACAAACATACAAAAAAATATAGTAGAAAAAATGGTAAAAAATGCTTAAAAAAAAGAAGCACTTTTAGGAAAAAAAATGTGGGAGGTTTTTTTGGTTTGTTCAAAAAAAGGGAACCAGTAATTTTAGGTCCAGAACCAACAGGAAAACCAGAAATGAAAACCAGAGCAGAAATTTACGCAGAAACCAGATGTTTAGAAAAAAAATTTAAAAATGATTATAATGAATGCTTAGAAGAAAAAAAACAATTTTTCAATGAAGAAAAAAAACAATTATTAAATGATATATATATATATAAACCGACTGGTTCTCAGTCAATAGAACCACTTTCGCAATAATCTAGATACTAGACGCACTATATTTATAAGGATTTGCCCCACTACTAATAACTTGATTTTGATGTTGTGTAGAAATATCTGACAGCGTGGCTCCACTCATAAACATATTGGCATTTAATTTAGGTAAATCACTATTTCTCTGCTGTTCTATTTTATCAATTGTTACTTCGCCTGAAACCTTATCTGGTTTATAAGTATCTGTTGGTGTATTAATTGGTTTTACGTCCATATCCGCACGAACATAATTATACATTTGACGATTCCCGCCATTTCCTTTTGCAGATAATTCTTCAGGTGTGGCATTATAATAGGTATATTGCTCACTAACAATATTGGCATTACTAGACGAATTAGAGAACATAAATGCGGCAGGTTCTCCTCCTAAACTTTCATTCATATTCTGAAATTTTTTACGAATTTTTGGTTCAAAATGTTTGATTATTTCTTCGCCTTGAATTACCTTATAGTTTTGATTTACCAACAGTAAAGAAGGAACACTATGAATATTAGGAGGTAATAACAATTGTTTTCCATTTTCCAAAACTATATAAATTTGATTTGTTCTCGGGTCTTTGGTTCTCTTATCTATACAAATACAATTCAAATCATTGGTAAGATTACCTTTTGTAATAAATTGTAAAATTTTCTGAGAATGTTTGCAATAATTACTATAATATAAAATATCCATTATGATTTTGATTTTATATTATAATTGAGTTATAAAAAGAAAATATTATTATACGCAAATAGAGAACCTAGGTTCTCTATTTATAGAGATTTTGTGCACATATTATATAAAAGACGGCTTTGCAAGTAGAAAATACCGTATGTAATAGCAATCAAAATACTTTGGAAGTAAAATTCAATTCCACGATTCTTGATGATTCCAATGTAGAGAGAAACAACAATGGAAAGAATCAAAAAGAAAAATCCGAGAAATGCTAAAATATAGAAATAAAAGCAATAGTTCTTACTAAGAGGACCGAAAACAGAAGGAAAAGGAGGATTTTCAACAATATTCATTTTATAAACTACATCTAGATATTTTTGTCTAAAGTATTCAAAAAAAAATTATATAAAATAATTGTATATAGAATAACAAAGTATGGATAATCAATTAATATGGAACATAATCAATTCTTATTTTGAAAATAATCCTCAATCTTTAGTAAGACATCATATTGAATCTTATAATGATTTTTTCAAAAGTGGTATTTTTAAAATTTTCAAAGAGAAAAACCCTGTTCAAATTTCTTCTAAATATGATGAAAGTATAGGAGATTTTCGACATAAGGCAATTCTCTATTTTGGTGGTAAAGATGGTTCAAAGATTTATTTTGGGAAACCTGTTATTTACGATAAAGAGAACCCACATCTGATGTTTCCAAATGAAGCTAGATTACGTAATATGACTTATGCTATGACGATCCATTATGATATTGATATTGAATTTGTGGATATTTTAGAAGTAGGTGAAAAACCATATATGATTGATACTCAAACAATGGAAAAAGAGATAAAAGGTGGAATTCAAATAAGTGATGTGCAAGATTATACAAATGATCATGAAATGGTAGATAGAGAAAATGAAATAAATTTCAAAACATTACCGTTAGATATGAATCAAATACCTGCAGAAATAGTAGGTGGAGCTGAAAAAGCACCGCGTAAAAAAAGATCAAAACACGTGGAAATGGAAATGACACCAGCAATTGCAGCTCTTATTCGCGAAAAGAATGAAGAAACAATGAGAGAACCAAATAAACAGATTCGCGAAATGACTTTGGAGAAGATTTATTTGGGTAAATTTCCAATTATGGTGCAATCTGATTTTTGTGTTTTAGGAGGTCTTCCTAGAGAAGTGAGATTTTCAATGGGTGAATGTAAAAATGATGTGGGTGGATATTTCATTATAAATGGAAAAGAAAAGACAGTAATAACTCAAGAAAAATTCGCAGATAATATGCTTTATATACGTGATCAAACAAAAACAGAAGATAAATATAGTTATTCAGCAGAAATTCGTTCTGTATCTGAAAATGTCTCTAAACCAATACGAACATTTTCAGTAAAAATGGTTCGACAATCAGGAACCTATTCTTTTGAAAATATGGTAGTATTAATACCAAATGTAAGAGAACCAATTCCTCTTTTCATTGTTTTTCGTGCATTAGGTATACTTTCTGATAAAGATATAATTTCAATGTGTGTTTTAGATATGGATAAATATAATTTTATGTTGGATCTCTTTGCACCGTCTGTTCAAGATGCAGGAGCCATTATGACTCAGGCAAATGCTCTTATTTTTATAGCCAGTTTTACAAAATATCATACTGCATCATATGCTCTCGAAGTTTTATCGGATTTTTTCCTACCTCATATTGGAGAGACGAATTTTATTGAAAAGGCCTATTATTTGGGATATATCGTATTTCGTCTTTTATCAGTGGTTACTGGATTAGAACCTGCAACGGATCGAGATAATTTCAAATTTAAACGTATGGAATTGGTAGGTTCTCTTATAAATGATTTATTTCGTGAATATTATAATTTACAACAAAAACAAATTCACGTGGAATTTGAAAAGAGATTATATTTCAATAAAAGTCAATATTCAGATAATTTAGTAGATTTAATTCAGAAAAATTATCGTGAAATTTTGAATGAGCGAGTCGTCGAATTAGGATTTCGTAAAGCATTCAAAGGAAATTGGGGTGCACAAACACATACAAAACGAATAGGTGTAGTGCAAGATTTAAATCGTCTTTCCTTCAATTCAATGATTAGTCATTTAAGAAAAACCAATATTCCTTTGGATTCGAGTGTGAAATTAGTAGGACCTCGTATGCTTCATAATTCACAATGGGGATTTATTGATCCCGTAGATACACCTGATGGTGCAAATATTGGTATTCATAAACATTTATCAATTATGACATATGTTAGTCGTGCACAATCAAGAGAACCCATTATTCAATGGCTAAGAGAAAAAGTGAATATGAAAAGAATCGTCGACTGTTCTCCACAACTTTTATCAACAATGACAAAAGTAATGGTCAATGGATATTGGGCTGGGGTAGTTGATGAACCATTTATTACAGTAAATAAACTGAAAATATTTCGTAGAAACGCGCTGATACCGACATATACAAGTGTTACTTTTGAAATTCGAACTAATACGATTTTTATTTATACTGATGGTGGTAGATTATGTCGTCCTATTTTTTATAAAGAACACGATTCTAAAACATTCTCTGTGGAGAACCGGCAAATTATTGATAAAATCAAAGCAGGCGATTTTAATTGGAATCAACTTATTACAGGATTTAATGAAAAACGTAAGGTGGCACCACGTGAATCCGGTATTTATGAATTGAATGAATTATATGAAGGTATAGAGAAAGAAACAGATCCTGAGAAAATAAAAAGATTCTTAGATGAAAAAGCAATTATTGATTACATTGATTCTAGTGAATCCGAAAATGCTCTTATTTTGATGAATAAAGACGAGGTTCTCGAGAACACAACTGAGGAAGTTGGAAAATGGAGGAAAAAGAACTATACACATTTGGAAATTCACGAATCATTGATGTTCGGTGTAATGTGTAATCAGATTATTTTTCCAGAAAATAATCCAGTAACGAGAAATTCCTTTTTTTGTGGACAAAGTAAGCAGGCGTGTTCTCTTTATCATACCAATTATAATATGAGAATGGATAAATCGGCGATTGTTCTCAATAGTGGTCAAATGCCTTTGGTAAAATCCAGATATTTAGAACATATAAATCACGAGGAAAATCCATATGGTGAAAATGCAATTGTGGCGATTATGTGTTATACTGGTTATAATGTAGAAGATGCAATTTTATTGAATGAAGGAGCATTGAAAAGGGGACTATTCAGAACTACTTATTTTTCAGTATATGAAGAACACGAGGAAAACAGTAAAAAGGGGGAAACAATTATAGATAAGAAATTCACAAATATAGAATCAGAACCACTGGTCATTGGAAAACGACGTGAATTTGATTACAGTAAATTAGATAATTCAGGGTTGATTAAAGAAAACACGGAAATTAATGACAGAACTATTTTAATTGGAATGACATCCAATAATATTATCAATCCAGAAGCACGAATAGATTTATCAAAAACGACGAAAAAAGGACAATTAGGAATTGTAGATAAATCCTTTATTACAGAAGGAGAAGAGGGAGGTCGTATAGCCAAAGTTCGTATTCGAGAAGAAAGAATTCCTACTATAGGTGATAAAATGGCAGGACGAGCGGGACAAAAAGGAGTGGTAGGTCTAGTCATTCCAGAATGCGATATGCCTTTTACAAAAGACGGAATAAGACCTGATATGATAATTAATCCTCACGCTTTTCCTTCTCGTCAGACAATTGGTCAATTAGTGGAAGCAGTTGTAGGAAAGGCATCTGCTATTTACGGTGGTTTTGGTGATAGCACAGCATTTAATAATCGAGGTTCAAAAGTAGGTATTTATGGAGAAATGTTGTCAGAACAAAGATATCATTCGAGTGGAAATGAGATTTTATATAATGGTATGACTGGAGATCAGATTGAAGCAGAAATATTCATTGGACCAATGTATTATATGCGATTGAAACATATGGTAAAGGATAAGATTAATTATCGTGCTTTGGGACCGAGAACACAATTGACAAGACAACCTGTTAGTGGAAGAGCAAATGATGGTGGGTTGAGAATTGGTGAAATGGAACGTGATTCATTGATATCACACGGGACTGTGAATTTTTTGACGGAATCAATGATGGAAAGAGGTGATAAATATTTTATGGCGATTTGTAATACGACTGGTATGATTTCAATATATAATCCATCTAAGAATTTGTTTTTGAGTCCATCTGCAGATGGACCAATTCGATTTAATGATTCTATTGATGGTAGGTCGGAAAATATCAAACAAATTACTAAATTTGGACGTAGTTTTAGTATAGTATCAGTTCCATATACATTGAAATTATTGATACACGAATTACAGACGATGGGAATACATATGCATATTATAACAGATGATAATATTGAACAATTAGAGAACCTGTCTTATTCTAATAATATAGAACTTGCTACAAAAAGAATTGGAATTACGACAAAACAAATAATAGAAGAAATAAAAATAATATCAAGGAATTTGAAACCGGATATTCAACCTGTTAGTTTATTTGAAGGAAATTCTCCTGAAATTAATGTGCAATGGCATCTTGAACTTCCCTCAAATTCAAATTATTTTGATTTTAATCCAAGATCACCAGATTATTCGCCACCTTATGCACCAGGTTCTCCAGCATATAATCCAGAATCACCACCTTATGCACCAGGTTCTCCAGCATATAATCCAGAATCACCACCTTATGCACCAGGTTCTCCAGCATATAATCCAGAATCACCTTCATATTCACCACCGTTTGCACCAGGTTCTCCGGCATATAATCCAGAATCACCCTCATATTCACCACCATTTGCACCAGGTTCTCCGGCATATAATCCAGAATCACCCTCATATTCACCACCATTTGCACCAGGTTCTCCAGCATATAATCCAGATTCCGAAGAATCTTTTTCCGGAGGAGCTAAAAAAACAAAGGAAGAATATCAAGTAGGTGAAAATGTATTATATCGTGGAGGAAATAACCCAAACAGATTATGGAGAATAAAAAAAATAGGAGATAAATTTATCACTATTGAAACAGATGATATGCGTGATATAGGATTACAAGATTCTATACAAGTTGTATCTCCAATAGAAATATTCAGACCAAATCAAAATTCACATCTATTAAACAATGAAACACCAATTTTATCAAATGAACCACCAATACAACAATTATATTATCCAGAACAAAATGATTATCCTCAAATAAATTTTGCACCAAAAATTATTGTCAATGGTTCAGACAATTCTAATTTAGATAATGTAGAACCATATTTAACAGAAAAAATAGATTTTCAAGGTGGGATGAGAGAACCACCAATGATAATTCATAAGAAACAAATAGAAAATACAAACGAAGATATTTCAAATGATAATAACAACGTAGATTTCAATAAACCATTATTGATTGTGAAAAAAAATTAAAATTAGAAGAAAGGGACGATCCTTGTAAAATTGATAATAATCCTAAGATAATTTTATTATCAATAATTTTTATGAAGAAGCAAATTATAGAACATAAAATGAAATTAATTGTGTTAGATATTCCTGTAATTGGAAGACAAATTGAGTTTTCAATAGGAAAAAACGCACAGGATAATTTCAATATTATCGATTCTGCAAAACCAAATGATATTTGGTTTCATTTATTCAATGCACCATCTTGTCATATTATTGCATCATTACCTGAAAATATAACTAAAGAAGAAAAAAAATATATTATCAAACAGGGAGCAATTCTTTGTAAAAGATATTCAAATATGGCATCAAGAAAAAATGTATTTATTATTTACTCATCAATTGGAAATATTATTAAATCCAAACCAGTCGGAACGGTCGAATTTAGAGATTATTCCAAAACAAATATAATAGAAATATAGTAAACCAAGTAATAATTATTTTACACCCTTTTTAACCCGTTTTTTAGTTCCACCATATTTTCTTGTCGTATTTTTTCTTGTTTTGATTTTTCTCGTTGTATTTTTTATCTATAAATTATTGATATAATATTGATAGTTTATTTAGAAAAAATTATGTAAAATTGATAACAAAAATAACATAAAAATAAATACCTAACAAATATATAATGTCATCAATTTCAAGTAATCGTATTCTCAATATTTATAATTCAAGAAATACTATATTGGAATTATTGGAAAGTCAAGAATTTGACGTATCTGGATATAGTGGGTTTAGCATAAATGAAATTGATGCAATGTTTGTAAATTCTCAATTAGATATGTTAGTATCAAATTCTAAAAACGATAAAAAGGTATATGTCAAATATTTTATTTCACCAAAACAGACTACAAAACAGATAAAATCACAATATTTAGATGTAATTATTGAAGATCTTTTTGTTATTGATAATGTTCTTACAAAGAAAGATACACTTATAATTATTATTGATGATGAGCCCAATGATACAATTATTACTAGACTGAAATATTTATTTGATAATGATGGTATATTCGTAGTAATCCATAATATAAAACGTCTTCAGTTCAATATATTGAATCATACATTGATTCCAAAAATTTCTATTTTAGAAGAATCCAACGTGGAAGTTTTAAAGAAAAAATATAATTTGAAGGATCTTTCCCAATTACCGGAAATATCTAGATTTGATCCATTAGCTTTGGCAATAATGATGAGACCGAACGATGTGGCAATTATTATAAGAGATAGTGTTACTGCATTAAATAATGCATATTACCGAGTATGTGTGCATTAGATTATTGCAAATAATATACAAAAAATTCAGATATACAAAATAATAATATAGTATATATCAATGGAAAATTCAAAACAAAAATCGAGCGATATAAAATTAAATTATAAAGAAGATGATTTTTATTTTTACTCTTCTTCACAACTGATAGATAAATCAAAATGTGACGAAATACACCCGTATGATGATATTCTTTGGGAAAAAAAATGTCATACAAATACATCACCTGATTATTTTTTATCTTGTTATCAAAAAGAATTATGTAAAAACCGAGATTACGCAAATAAAATTCTAAATTATTCAAATGATTATTCCGGTTCAGATGAAAAATTATTGAACACGAATGATGTTTTCAATAACGAAATAATAAAAATGGTAAATTTAGGAATAGGAATTATAGGAGTTTCTTTTTTTATTTATTATAACCGATAATTTACGTAGTTTCATTTCTTTCACTAATATATATGTCTTTATACATCAATAATCAAAATTCAGAAAGTAAAAATCAACAAATTATTGATTTAGAAAATGAAATGATCAAAGAAATGAATAATTTATATGAATGTTTACAAAATCCAGGGTCATCTGCTTGTTCTCAAAATAGAACACATTTACAACAAATACAAAATATGATAAATAATTCTGATTTTTTAACAGATGAAGAATATCAAGCGAAAAATGAAAATATTATGAAACAATGGTATCAAATATTACAATTACGTGCTGAATTAGATATGAAATTAAGAGAATTATATAAAATGAATGCTTCTGTAGGAAATGCCTATAAAACATATGTAGATACAACTATGTATACTAACGTTTTATGGACGGTTCTTGCCACTTCTGTTGTCTATTTTTTGTTTCTGAAACTTTAGCCATAGTTACAAGAAATATATTTTATTATACATTATCTATATATATTATAATAAAATAATGGGTGATTTAAAAATACCTGGATTGGATAATTTGAACAAAAATTTAAGAGAATATGTTGTTTCAAAAGAAGGAAATTGGAATATAAATTATTTCAAACCATCCATAGAACACATTGGTTCTCATGATACACATTTATGTTTTGCTGCACCAGAATATGCAATGAAAAATATCTCGGAACATTTTACTGGACAATCTCGTGAAAATATTATCGAGGGTTATTCAGACCTTGGTTGTTGGAGAGATACAGGTAATCGTGCTCTTCCTAAGCAATTTCAGGATGTTGATGGAAATAGTGATCGCGAAGTAATACAAAAATGTAATAATATTGCATTACAAAATGGATATCCAATATTTGCAGTTCAATATGGACATCAATGTTTTGCCACAAATGATTCAAATTCATATAAAAGATATGGTCAAGCGTGGAATTGTTCAAGTGGAAGAGGAGGATCTTGGGCACAAAATGTTTATAAAGCAGAACCTGAAGTATTGACTCCGCCACCAAATATGGGAGGAAATTTTGAATATTTAGGTTGTTGGGCTGATGATGGTGCACGAACAATGAATCAATATTTAGGTGATATGTATGATGATAATCAAAAAACAAATATTCAAAAATGTAATGAGGCAGCATATCAAAGAGGACTTCCAGTATTTGCAGTTCAATATGGTCATCAATGTTTTGCTAGTAGCGATCCAAACTCTTTCAAAAGAATTGGAAATGCGTATAACTGCAATGGTGGAAGAGGAGGTTCTTGGGCACAAGATGTTTTTAAAACTCAAGAACCGTGTAATAAAACTTCACCAAATAATTATCCAAATAAAGGTCAACCATTAGCAATCAGTGCAAACACTGGATATACATTTAATTCAAGTACAAATTTTGGTAATCGAGATTTGTTTGGTCCTCAAATGGCATTTGATGGAAATACAAATGATTATGGAAATTCAAAGTATTCTTTTTGGCATACTGATGGTCTTTATAATGAAAAAAATGGAACATATACAGGTTCAAATAATATTGCAAATTTTAAAGGAGAATGGATGACAGTTACTATGCCTTATCCTGAAACAATCGTATATTATGATTTATATCAACGTTCAGATTGTTGTAGAGGACAACGTAATCCTAATTCTTGGGTTGTTTTAGGTTCAAATGATGGCAGCAGTTGGAATCAAATAGACAGTCAATCAAAACAATATTTTGAACCAAAAGGCCAACAAACTCCAAATAGTTACAAAGTAGCAAACCCTGGAAATTATAAAATGTATGCGATAGTAGTATCTGTTGTTGGTAATTGCGATCAAAATTCAAATCGCGGTTGGCTTCAAATTGAAGAATGGAAATTATATCCAATACAGGTTCCACCTCCAGTATTTGATATCCCACTTGCACCATATACTCCGCCAATTAATATGATAAAATTTGATAATAATTTATATAGTCCAGAACAGGCAAAATTCAATTTGGCAGTAAAATTCAATACTTTACCTATAAATGATTTTTTCAATATAAAAACAATGGAGAAAAATGCAAAAATTAAACAAGGTTTAAAATTAAAATTGGTAAAAGATACTTATTTTTGGGATGATGTATCTTTTTTTGATAATATTCCTTATGTTGATGGATTTTATAACAATTTCAATAATATTCAACAATCGATTTCTCCAAATACTCCTAATAATTGGGGAACTCCATTTTCTTGTGAATGGGTTGGATATGTAAAATTTCCAAAAAATGGAACTTATAAATTTTCAATGGGAGGAGATGATGCCTGTTATTTATGGTTAGGAAATAATGCTTTATATGATTATAATATAAAAAATGCTTTTGTAAATGTTGGGGGATTACATCCTGTAGTTTTTGGTTCAAATACAACACAACAAATGAATTCAGATGAATATTATCCTATACGTATACAATATGGACAAAATTATGGTGGAACAGATTTTATTTTGAGGATAACAGATAGTAATAATCATCCAGTAACAAACTGTTTTTATTCTATCTTGAATTCAGATGGTTCTTTACATTTTCCTTCAACTATTTATTATTCTCTTGTAGCACAGTCAGATAGAGATTCCGACCCAAAATTATTTTATTGTTATTATTATATTGCAAATAAGGATGGTTCCGATGTTGTTGCAAATAAAAAATCAGCTAATTATGCATATGAAAATGTATGGACATATCCACCTGCAAATGGAGGTGGAAATTTAAATAAAGGAACATCTGCTTTGTTTGATACAGATGGAAATTTATATTTTATAGATTCTGCTGGAAATAGAACAAATATTTCAAATATTAAAACAAGTGGATACGGATTTAATTTGAACTTGACGAATAATGGGGATTTAATAATTACACAAAATGGTTCTCAATTATGGAGTTTAGTAGGTGACCAAAATAATAATAATAATTATAATCAGAATATTTTGAATAATGGTATTATAAATCCAGATTGGCAGAAACAAATAACTGTAAATCATATTACAAGTAGTATTCAAACTGGTCAATCTATTTCGGCTTCCAGTATTAGATATTTGATATCTCCGAATGGCAAATTCAAATTAGAAATAAGTCCAAGTGTCGGTAATTTTGTATTGAAAACAACAATAAATGCATTCCAAACAAATAGTGATAAAATTAAATATACTTACGAAAGCGATGATGCACATTATTTATACAGTATTAATTTTGATATGAAATTCGGACAATATTTTTATACAAATAATTCAACAAAAACTCTTGAATATATTCCACCCGAAAATAATATTTTAGGATATAAAAATAATTATACTTCTTATCCCAATTCCTTTCCTGACCCAGTTTTACAAGCAAAAAAAGTAAATTCATCAAATGATTGTCAAACTGCTTGCAATAATGATAAAAAATGTAATTTTTACTACTATTATGAAGATGATCAGACAAATAAATATTGTGCTCTGAACAATGATCCAAATAATACTCCTAAATTAATTTCCAATAATGATAAAAAAATTGTAAATCCATCTTTGAATGTTCGTTTAGAAGATTTAGATTTAGATCCACAATATGTTGCATATGGAGATACTATTCCTGTAGTTCCTCAGTCAAATTATGATTTATTTAATAGTCATACTTTATTAAAAGAACAATTATCAAAACCAAGACCACTTGGTATTAAATCAGACCTTCAATATAGAAAATTGATTTGTCAATTAAAACAAAAAGGAGAAGATGCCAATACTCATTTAACAAATGAATGTAAACAGTTTTTCGTGAAAGAACATTTTCAAAATCAAAATTTATCTGACAATATTATAAAAGAAGGAATGAATGGATTCAATCCCGTGCCTGCAGAATGTTATGATACTACTGGTATCAATAAAATAACTTGTTCTCAATCCATTATAAAAAATCAAATACAACCATTAGTAAAAACAGCAAAAGATTATGAAAACAAAATGGATAAAGTACGAGGTAATTATGATGAATTAAAGAATGGAATCAAAGATTACAAAAACAAATTTGAAAAAATGGATAAAATAGATGAATATGATTTTAGTGGAAAAACATTGAAATATCCAGATTATTCTCCGTATAGTAATTATAAAAAAACAATTATGGATGGTGTAGATGAAGATATTAGTGTGATGGTTCAACAAGAAAATAATATTTATCTTTTAGGAACAATTACTGCTGCAACATTATTAATAACTGCTATTTTTATAGGTTCTCAATAAATTAGTAATATTTCTAAAAATCTATAGATTTAGAAATATTTTTGAGCAATAAGACAAAATTAAATCATATCTAAATATATATTAATAAATATAATGGGTGCAGGATTTTCACAAGCATTAGAACAAGCATTTAAACAAGGGCCAATGAATAATCAACAATCTACACAAAATAAAGCAGATTTAACTGGATTGTTGAAAGTAGAAGATAGTTATGTAAAATCTGTAGGAGTAATAACACCTACTGCGGCAGCAGTCACTGTTAAACCTATAATCAATGATTTAATTGCAACCAATACTGCCTTTGAAAATGCAAATGCTTCAACTGGTAATATTTTAGATCATCAAGATGAAATGAAACATATTTTAAATAATGAACAAAAGCGTTTAGCAGAGAAAAAACAATCCATTGAAAGTGCAATTTCTACTCAACAAAGAATGATTCAATTGAATGAAAGTTATCAAAAACGATATGCATATACAACAAAAGTAATTATTGTAATAACAATCATTTTATTTTTGATTTTAGCACTTTCTTTTGTTTCAAGATTTTTCCCATTCATTCCTTCTTTTATAATTTCAACATTGAATATTATTATTATTGTTATTGGAATTATTTATATTGGTCGCTCTTATATGGATTTTTCAAGACGTAGTAATATGAATTTTGATGAAATTAAAATAAATAATGACCCTACTTCTTTATCAACTCCAGGTGCTTTAAGTCCACTAGCTTCTCCAGCAGCATCAATATATGATATGCTTTCAAAAGATTTCAATACCTGCATTGGAGAAAGATGTTGTAGTGATGGAACAATTTATAATGAAGGAAAAGGAATTTGTGTCCCTGTTTCATCAAGCAACCCTTCAGTAAGTGCATTTACAACGATTGCGACTGCAAATGCAAAACCTTTAGAGGCATTTGAAACATACGGGATGTATAAATGAATATATAAATAATATATATATATTATAAAATAAATGGGTGGCGGACATAGCAGTAATAATAACACAAGAGTAGAATATGTAACGAGAACCGAATATGTGAATGATGATTATAATACAATTAATAATCAACAAACAAATTTTCAAGGTAAAATCAACTCAGCAAAAGATGAAGTGAAGAGTTTGACGCAAAGAATTTCAAATATGAAATCTAGTTTTCAGAATGGTTCAAAAGGAAATGAATTGAATGGCGATTTGAATAATATTGATAATTTGGTTACTCAGTATAGAGGTCAAATATCTAGTTTAGAAAAAAGACAAGCACAATTGAGACAAGAAGAAAAAAATTTATTAAATATGAAATTCCAAGATGATAGTGAATTACAAAGTCAAGAAGAACAATTTAAAAGAAGAATATTACAGCTTACGGATGATTTTAATCGACAATATAACATTTTACATAAAAATTTATATGATGTAAATAATCGCCTTAATACACAAATCAATAATTATAATATATTGAATGGAAAATATCAAAACGAGATAAATTTATATAATCAATTAAATGCTCAATATAATGAAGAAATACAGGCAAATGTCGATTTACAAAATAGTTTAGAATATTTGAAACATCATCCTGTTCAGAATTACGATGAAATGTATGAAAATGTGAAAAAACAAAATGAAATATTGAAAACACAGATAGAAGAAAAAACGGTTGATTTGAATGTAGATGATCAATTGGTTTTCTATCAATCTCAAAAAGTTTCAGTATTTAAATTGATAAATAGTATTTTATATTGGTTATATAATATTTTCATTGTAATTACTCTTATAGTTTTGTTCTTTTTCAATAAAACAATGGATATACAGTTCAAAATATTATTTTCACTATTGTTTATTGCATATCCTTATTTGATTGGGCATTTAGAAAAACTGGTTTATTTTATCCTTTCATATCTTTATAATATTTTTGTAGGAGAACCTTATTCGAAAGAGCCAAGAAAAAATCCGCTTTATGCGAATTCTCTTACTTGAGCAATTATTAGCGATCAATCAATAAATAAATAAATGATATTTTTTTGTAATAAATATTATTTATAGAAATTTGTAAGAACACACGCATTCAACGAATCTAAATATCTACATCTGGAATTTCGTCTTCACCATCGGTTTCCTCGCTTACATCGCTCTCATAGGTCATTCTAATTCCAATCCACGCCTTCTTCATTTTATCATATTTACCAAATTTCTTATCAATCTCTGCGTGAACATCTTTGACATTGGGTTTGTCCTTCTTTCCATAATTTGCTTCATACCAACTGCAGAATTCACAATTGACATCGCCCTTTGTAATTCTACCTTTCGGATCTGCAATAATACGATCTCCCATAAATTCAGCAATGAAATCTTGGCTCTCTTTATAGGACTCACTCGATTTCATCACAATCGGGCAATCATCTACTTTACCGTCTGTTTCAAATGCTTTTGCGATGAGCATTGATAAGAATATTTCTTTCCATTCGTTGAATTTCTGTTTCATATCCTTATCTAGCAAATATTGATACGGTTTATCTTTATCTCCCTGCACTGGATTCTCGCAGAAAATCGACATAAAATCAACAACACGGATACGACGCCACGTTCCACCATCCTGACTCTTGATCTCCATAAATTGATTCGAACAAACTACGAGTTTAAATTGCGGTTTGAATGTAATAGATTCGGGCATATAGGGCGCACGAGCTTGCACATCATCACCACCAGTAATTTGTTTCATTACACCTTCATTCAGTTTATCGCCTTTGGATGGTTCTTGCATCACTGCATATCGAACACCTTTCAATGCAACCAGTTCTGGTGCTAGACCACCGATTTTGGTTCGTCGATCTGTGACTAAAGAAAGAGGAACATCGCCTTTATAATTTCCGAGAACCATTTCCATCAAAGTAATCAATACAGATTTACCATTTCGACCAACACCAATATACATATTGAATGTCTGATCAGCACAAGTACCGATCAATGTCGATGCCAAATGTTGCCACATATAACTACATAATTCTGGAATCGGAAATAGTTTCCGCATAAAATCGTGGATTTTATCAACGGTTATTTGATGCGTTGATGGTTGAATTGGAATATAATCGATTTTGGTTGTTTTCGAGAGATGGTCTTCTGGATATCCACGACGGAATACTTTTTCTTTGAAATCGATAACACCGTTGTTGCAACATAGCAAATACGGATTTACATCGAGTTTTTCCAAGAATTGGCCGTCGTAAAAGAGCTCTTTTGCCTCGGTCATAATATTTTTCTTATCGTTTGTTGTGCCGAGACGGCGAAGAATATCGTCAATTTTCGACATTTTACTATTTTTGATTTTTTTAATTTTTTCTTCTTCTTCCGTAGTAGTTTCCAAACTTTCATTGACTAATGTTTGTGCAAAAATTTTCATTCCTTTTTTACTATAAATAGAACGTAAAGTCGTTGATATCGCATTTCTCAATGTGGTTCCAGAATCGACTTCTGACCATTTGTGTTTTTTATACTGATACCAAATATTTGCCTTCACACTTACACATTTGAATTCATCTTTGAAAAGTTGATGAAGAACAACAGCAATATCATAATCGGTTCCGCCTTTTTTATCACTATCTTTATTATTCAATGTCAAATCAACATAATAATCGACTGTATTATCGCGTATTTTTATAAATTCATCGTGATTACCATCAATTTTTGCCCAATGAATCAGCGAATATTTAGTGAGTCCATTCGGATGATTTATATCAAATTTTATCCACATCTCATATAGATCTGGAATCGAACCATAATCAAATCTTGCGGCTTTTGCACTAAAGGCAATCCAAACTACATACAATCTCGATGAAATACGTTTCAATACAATACCAACACGTATCCATTTTGAATAAGATCCTTCTTCGTAATACTGAGCTGGAAGAATCATTGCATAATCGTATGCTTCACGTAATTCATATTCGGTAGTTCCAATAGAATCCAAAAATGCTTGAAGAGCTTTGTCTAGATCCTCTTTGTTTTTTATTTGAGGATATGCAAATGAATCGATCAATGGTAAAACTGAATTCACTCGTCGTTGCAGAGTTCCCGTGGAACCAGTTTTTTTCTCCAGAATATCAATAAAATCACTTTTGTAATAGAACAGCGGATGATTTGCATATCTGGCAGATAGTTTCTCAATATTTTCTATAACATCGAATGTTTCTAAAGGAATCGAATCCATTTCGAATTCTCCATCATTTGCATCATATTTCAATTTATAAATATATGTTAGTTTATAGGGTTCGTGGTTTGGTTTTCTCGACCCATATAATTGCCAATTGGTGTGTCCCTCGCTGATACCTTTATCAAGAACATCTTCCCAAGAATTTATCAATGGAAAATCGGCCCATATTTCTTTCAAACCTTCCATAGCCATTGTTCTCAAATGTAATTGAGCAGCGTGTGACATTTGAATACCGATAATCATATGAATACCATCTTTAGTAACATTTTTTTCCGGTATTTTATTTACCTCTGTTTTTTCAAAAATATAAACACTAAATTCACTATTTTCATCAAACTGAAATATATTTTTCAGCTGAGCCTGATAGACAAGAATCATATCCTGAATATGTTCAGAAGAATAAAAACGACTTTCTAAATCTAACGAAAAACGGAAATCAATATCTACTAAAATAGGACATTTAGCATCCAACTGTTTTTCTGTCAAAAATTCCAATCTATTGTTTTTTATTACTGAATTTGCATATAGTTTCAGAAATTCTGGATATTCTTCGTCTGAAATACAAAATGATCCACCTTTGATATCAGGATTTGTTTTTCCTCCGCCAATTCTGGTATTTGTAATAGGTTTTGTATTATCACCTGAAGAATAATGTGAACTGATAAAATCATTATAACGCTTATCTTGTGTTTTAGCAATTTTATCCATTGATCCAGATGATTTAGCAACTGTCTGAGTTTTATTAGGAGTTTGTCTCTTTTGTGGTTTTTTATTTGGTTTTTCATTTGTTTTTTCATCTGCAGTTGGTCTATCATCTGCAGATGTAAAAGTATTTTCATTTAAAATAGATGGTTGCAATGAGTCAGGTAGATTCATCGTTTGTATCATTTGGATATAATGTAGGGATATTTTTATGTGGTTATTTTTTATCAATTTTATGTGATGTTTCTCTTTTTTTACTCGAATAATCCTGTTAATATATGTTTATGTTTTTATAGGTTCTCAGCATAATAATAAAAAATATAAAATTGATGCAAAAATAAGTAATATATTATCAATATAAATAATATATTATACAGTATTATAAATGAAATTTTGCAGCGAGTGTAATAATATGTACTATATTACTATTTCAGCGACAGATGATAATAATTTAACATATTATTGTCGTAATTGTGGACATCGCGACGAAACAATTGCAAATGAAGGAATTTGTATATTGGATACAAAATCAAATACAGGTGAAGAGAAATTCAATCATATCATAAATAAATATACAAAATTTGATCCGACTCTACCACGTATTTACAGTATTCATTGCCCAAATGAAAATTGTAAAACAAATGACCCTCAAGAAAAGACACCTGCAGAGATAATTTATATGAGATATGATGACAATAATCTGAAATATTTATATATTTGTTCAACCTGTGATACTATTTGGAAAACAAACGATAATTCATAAAAATGTATCGGGGCAATAATTTTTGAAAAAACACGTTTTATGAAAATTTATTTGACCTATATGATCTGTATTTGTATCGCCCTCTTCTAAAGCGATCATTGGATATATAATTGCGTGATTTTGATCTTTTGTGATTGTCCAATCTGGATTGAAACTGCAACGACATCTGTCTTCGATAGCATATTCAATTGTATATTTATCAATCAAAAATTTTGCGTGTTTTCGCTTTATGAGATACATTTGACTACCCCATATATGATATGGAAATTGATAATAATTATATTTCTGTGGTTTTTGTAATAAGACAAAATCATTATTTGATTGTCCACTATTTTTTTCAATTATACTTGGATGATGTTTATTTTTTTCGAATGAAATATCAATCAAATAACCTAATAATAAAATATCTAATTCTAAATCTTCATAATCTTTTATTATTTTTGGTAAATCATCTTTGAAATCCTTCGATAGTAATATATCATCTTCACAAACAATTAAATATTCATTTGTTGTGTTTTCATAAAAATGGCGAATTGAATCTAAATGTTGTAGCATAATAGACCATATGCGTTTTTCACCATCATTCAAAATATTATGCGGAAGACGCTCATCTGTTATAAAAACGGGTGGAATAAAATTTAAACTTATTTGAAATTTTGAAAATCGTTCAATCATTTTATTTTTTCTTTCTTCATTTAAAAAATTAATACAATAAAAAGAAATATTTTCCATTTGTATAAATATTAAATAATGTTATTTTTTTATATGTATTAGATAAAATAACATTATTTGATAAAACTTTTTACACCTAATAACATTTCAAATGCTGACCACAAGGGTCGACGAATGTTATTAGGTAACTGTTACTTTGCAACCGATAAATTTGGCAGGTGCAAAGGTGTAAGAAAAACATACAAAAATATAAAGCGTAAAATTGATTAAATTTATAGTTCAAATTATTTAAATATATAATTTATATAATATATAACAAAATGAGCGAAATTGAAAAAGTATATGATTCTGAAAATGAGGATTTTGAAGAAGATGAAGAAGAAAATGAATCAGATAATGATATCCCAAAACCAACAAGAGAAAATATAACTCTTGAAAAGAACAATTATGATGACGAAAATGAAGATGATGAAGACGATAATGAAGACGAAGATGATGACGATGAGAACGACGATGACGATAATGATGATGATGATGAAAATGATAGCGAAGATGAAGATTTACCAGGAAATAATAAAAAGGTTGTAAATTATGAAGATATAAATGTAAAAATTAATGATGATGACGACGAAGATGAAGAAGACGACGATGACGATGAAAATTATCTACAAAAATTAGATAAATCATTAGAAGATAATATAATATTGAATTTTCATCCAGAATTGAAATCTCATAATTATGATGAAATCGAAATATTATCGCGAGTTGTTCGTGATCAAAATGGTGATATAATAGATCCATTTCATCAAACATTACCTTTTATTACAAAATATGAAAAAGCACGTATTTTAGGAGAAAGAGCCAAACAAATTAATGCTGGTGCAAAAGCATTTGTATCCATTCCTGAAAATATGATTGATGGATATTTAATTGCGTTGAGAGAATATGAAGAAAAAAAAATTCCATTTATTTTGAAAAGACCTTTACCAAATGGTGCAATGGAATATTGGAAATTAAGAGATTTAGAATTTTTATAATATGATTGTGAATATTATATTTATATATAGTATAAAATGGAATTAAAACGCGTAAAAAGTCTTTGTGTTGGAAGAAAACAAAAAAAATGTAGAAATACTAAAAGATATTGTAAATATGCATCTGGAACAAGACGCAAATTTTGTTATAAAAATTGGAGAAAAACTATGAAACGTAAATAGATTTTTTTATTTTTTTATTTTTTTATTTTTTTATTTTGATTTTTGTTTATTTTTTTATTTTTTTATTTTGATTTTGGTTTATTTTTTTATTTTTTTATTTTGATTTTGGTTTATTTTATTTTATATTTTATAGAATAAAATAAAATGTTGAAGTTTGCAAACGGGGGTAAACTTACAAACGGGGGTAAACTTACAAACGGGGGTAAACTTACAAACGGGGGTAAAGGAGGAAGAATTTCAAAAGGAGGAAAATGGTCAGCAAAATATAAAAGAAGTATAAATTGTTCTAAACCAAAGGGATTTTCTCAAAAACAATATTGTCAATATGGTAGAAATAAAACCAGAAAAATACGTAAATAATTATGTTTTCCATCGTTTTCCGCAATCTAAACAAGTAACAAAAATTGTCGATGGTTCATCTGCTGAACGTGTTTGTAATTCATAATACGTGCATCGATTAGACTTGCATTTTTTACAAGTAAACATATCTGTACTTGCCTCAATATTATTTGTAAATTTATTTAAATCGCGTTTTGTTTTCTTATCAATTAATTGCTGCCATTTTTCTGGAGCAAATTCTTGATGTGTCATAAAAGCAACCGTTTGTGGTGTCAATTCTTTGGTTTTGAGCTGACTCAAAATATCTGTATTTTTCAGATTGAAATATATACTGCGAAGACGATCAATATATATTTGGACAAAACAAGCATTTTCCCATTTTTTTACAATTTTTTTTGAAGTTGCTTCTTTGATGGTATAATTGAAAATTCCTTTTTCTAAATTGATAGAATTCGTTTTATTTTCAATGATTTTTTCTAATTTTGAACGGATGTTTTCACGAAAAGTAGTTGGATTTGTGATCTTATACATCGTTTGCTATTATAATAATGTAAATAATTATATTTATATTATTTTTCAATTTTATGATTCAGGTCAGGAAGGCCGACAGTCGATGGCCTTCGGCCATCTTACCGTAGGTTCCCTACTCGATATAAGACTCTTCACTTAATTCACTTGTGCAATCAAGATAATTATCTTCTTCTTCAGCAATTTTTTCTTCAAATTCTGTTTTTATTTGTTTTGCTGTTTTTTTTACCGTAGGCTTTTTTACAACAGGTTTCTTTTTTTTGAATACCTGTTCATCTTCATCTTCATCATCTTCATCTTCATCCTCATCTTCATCGTCGTCATCCTCTCCTTCATCTTCATCCTCATCATCATCTACAATAAAATCATCTTTTACATATCCTTCTTTGGTTCTCTTTATAGCAGCATCTTCATCCTCATCTTCGTCTTCTTCGTCTTCTTCGTCTTCTTCACCAATGTCTTCAAATCCACCATAGAGCTTCTCATAAATGGAGTCCCATTCTTTTGAAGAAAGGGATTTTGATTCACTTTTGTTTATTAATATGCATTTACCAAAAAAAAGAGTATTATCAATAGGTGGAGGAAATTCATATTTATTTTCTGAACCTGCTCTTCCTGAAGTTTTTCCATAGACAGCAATGGAATATTTTTTTCCATCAATATCAGTATCCCATATAGTGTGTTCTTTAAAATCAGTATTTGATTTGTATCCAGCTTTCAAATATAATTCTTCTTCAACAATTGTTTTTAATTTTTGTTCTTTTATGGTTCCAGATTTATCAACAATCAAAATTGAATGCATTATTGGTTATTATCATATTATCAATTGTTTTTTATATCTTTTTTGAATATTGTTAAAATTCAAAGTATTGTGTTATAGTAAAAAATTCTAAATATTGCCTTTTTCATATAGGTTCTCAATAATGTTCTCCTCAATCTTAACAAATATACTATTTTCGTTTGTAATAATTATTGGTGTGCATTATCTTTTCAATTATTTGAAGGATAATTTTACTGTAAAAAAAACAAAAGATATTTTAGGTTCTCATATAGAAAAATATAAAACAATTATTGAGGATTTAGAAAAAAAACATAATTATGAAAGAGTCGAAGAAGAAATTATAACAACTTCAGAAAAAGAACTATTGGAAGACGATTTAGATCAATATATTGCATCTTTGAATTCTGAAAATTCTACAAGAATTGATTTATGAAATTTATAAAAATAATAAAAACATATAAGTAAAAATATATAAAGGTAATACGCTAAATAACTTTAAATAATGAATATGAATGAATTGAATCCAAGTGAAATAACACATTTATTGAAACGTTTTCCACCTTTCGAACTTTCCTATGAAACAATATCACATAAGAAAGTTCAATCTGAATATAATTTAGGAATATATATACCTATCGGTAAAAAATATTTCATATGGTTTTCTTTTTATGGAAAACAGGATGTTATATTTTTGATGGAATTAAACAAAGAAAAAAAAATAACAAAAGTCCATTGGATAGAAAATACTTTCCAAGAAACACTTTCTTTAGGAACAATATTTTATGGAACATTTTTAGAGAAAGGAGGAGAACCTGAAAAAATATCCACGTTTTTGATAGAAGATATTTTTTATTATAAAGGAATTTTTCTGAAAAATATTATATTTAGCGAAAAATTAGGATTTATATATGACTATCTAAAACTTTACACCGACAAAACGCCCATAATTCATATGGTTCTTCCCAAAATATGGTTTATAGAACCAGATTCTGAACCTCTTGAAAAAGACAAACCTAGTTATCCAGTTCATCATATTCAGTATCGTTGTTTGTCAAGGATATTACCTTATGTAAATATCAAACAAAGTATTTTACCTTTACAAAATCAAAAAATGGAGAACCCACAAAAAAACATTGATTTTTCAGTAATTTTCAGACCAGATTTTTCAAAACCACAATATAAATATCCTACTGTTTTTCAAGTATCTGCAGATATTCAATTTGATATATATCATTTGTATGCATTTGGTAAAAATAGTGCGTCTGTTTATTATAATATTGCATATATCCCAAATTTGAAAACCAGTATTTTTATGAATGGGATATTTAGGAATATCCGCGAGAATCAAAATTTGGATCTAATAGAAGAAAGTGATGATGAAGAAGATTTTGAGAACATTCGTGAAGATAAATATGTTGATTTGAATAAAACAGTTCTAATAGAATGTATGTTTCATCAAAAATTCAAAAAATGGGTTCCTGTACGCGTAGTAAATAAGGGAGAACGAATTATTCATATTAGCCGACTTTAATAATTTATGTAATCTTATTATATATGGATCCTTTTTACCAAAACCCAAATGGACCTAATGCCACAGAAATTACAAATTGGAAACCAGAAACTATACCAATGAATACTTTGAATTATGTTGTCAGTAATGGAGAAATTGCTAGAGGAGGAACAAAACGTGTTAGAAAATCATCAAAAAAGACAAAGAAACCAAAAACAAAGAAACCGAAAACGAAAAAGACAAAAAGATCGCTAAAACAATTTTTGAAAAAGAGGGGAAAAATTTTGAAAAATAATTTTTCAATGAAGGTTTGTTTAAAATATCCGTAAATAATATAGAATGTCTGGAACCGGCCGCGGAGATTTAAGTGATCCTTTACCTTATTCAGAAGTATCTAAATTTATTTCACCTGCTATTGTAGCACCTTATCCTAATTCGGTTGGACCTGCCTTTACTGAAGCTATTCCTGGAGATAATGGACCTGTTGGACAAGCTCTTTCCATTTCTTTGGTAGGTGGAATGAAAATGAGAGGAAAAAAAATGCGTAAATCCAAGAAATCCAAGAAATCCAAGAAAAATCACACAAGAAAAATGAAAAAAGGAGGAAGATAAAATATTTAGTATATTTTTATTAGTTTTTATTTATGTTTTTTATTTAGATTTTTTGTTTATGTTTTTTGTTTAGAAAAAGATTATTGTATTTATATAGTATATAAATAAAATGAAAAGACCTGTTCGAAATGAAGAAGGTGTTTATGAAATACACGGAAAATCATATCCAGAATTATTCGGTTCTCGCCAAAAAGTGTTTAATGGTACTGCATATAAGACTTCTGGTAATTTGACAAAATCTCATTTGATGATGAACAAATGGGGACGTATTGTCTCTGCCAAAAAACACGCTACAGCCAAGAAGGAAAAACGTCTTCAAAAACACGGATACTTTGCTCAAAAAGGGAAATTCGGATATGTAAAAAAATCTACACGCAAAAATCGTAAATCAATGAAGAAATAAATATAATATATTAAAATCTTATTAAAGAAATTATAATATGTTAAAATAATTTATTAATGTTAATAGATAATAATTTGTTTTATATAACAAATAAAGATACTTATCCGCCATTCAAAAATGGATTTTATATGGAAGAATATTTTTTTGATTACATGAAAAAAAACAATCTAACAAAGGATAAAAATGGAAGAATATATATTCCGGCATTATGGACAAATTTTCAAATAGAACATTGGTTTGATGATCGTAAATCTAAAATGCAATCATCATTAGATAATTTCATAGAAAATAATCCATCTGAAAATGGATATTTTACTGTAGTACAATATGATGATGGACCAAAATTACAATTGCCAGAAGATACAGTTGTATATGGAGCTTGTAGTGGAACTATTCCTTTGCCTTTAATTTATGAAGATAGAGAAAACTGTATGATTAAAGATAAAATTATTAAAAAGTTCAATGAAAAAACTATTCTTTGTTCATTTGTAGGAACAAATACACATACTGTAAGAACAATAATACAAGAAAAATATATTAATAATCAAAATTTTGATTTTTGTCTAAGAGGAGCTTGGTCACCAATTGTAGAAAAAAATCATCAAAATATTTTTATTGAAAAAACAATTGATTCAAAATTTGCATTAGCAGCACGTGGATATGGAAGATCCAGTTTTCGTTTCTTTGAAATTTTCAAATTAGGCAGTATTCCAATATATATTTGGGATGATATAGAATGGTTGCCTTATAAAGACATTATCGACTATTCAAAAATTTGTATTTCTTTGAATATAAACAAAATTAATAATTTAGAAAATATTTTACTATCAATTGATGAAGAAAAATATAATGAAATGTTAGAAAATTATAATCAAATAAAAGAAAAATTTGAATTAGAATTTATGTGTAAATATATTACAATCTGAATGATATAAAAATAAATAAAATATATAATTAATATGTATTTTATTTTTAATACAACAGGAAGACTTGGTAATGCAATTTTTAGATATTTTGCTTGTTCTTTATTGTGTATTTTATACGACGGGGAATATAAAGAAGAATATTTAGGCCCAGAAAATAAAGAAGAATGTGATGATTTTTTGTTTAATTCTATCTGTGATTCTTTATCTTTAAATGATAATAAATATTTAAAAATTTTTGAAAATAAAAAATATATCTGGGTAAAATATTTCTATCAACATGATAAAATTTATAGAAAATATAAAAAAAATATTATTGAATTTAGTAATAAAAATCCAGAACATTATATTTTAACAGATGGAATAACAGCAGGAGATATGAAGTGTGAAAAATTTTACATGAAAGATATTTTAAAAGCTCCAGAATATTTCAATAAATTTTATGAAAATGTATTACATATTCGATTAGAAGATTTTGTAACACATAATTTATATATTCCAAAAGAAAGAATAATTGAACTATTAAAAAAAAATGTAATTGATGATAAAATATGTATAGTTTGTAAAAAACCAGAAACAAAATTTGAAATTGAATATATTGATTATATAAAAGAATTTTTAATTAAAAAAAATATTTCAGTAATAATTGAAAACAATGACACATTAACTGATTTTCATATATTGAAACAAGCAAAAATATTAATTTGTTCTAAAAGCACATTATCTTGGGCTGCTGCATTTTTATCAGATAATTTATTAAAATGTTATTTTCCAGATTATAATATTCATGAAGCACATATGACATTCAAATACCCAATTGATGATACAGAATTTTATTAATATCTTGTCTCCTGACGATTTATCGCGATTTGCTGATTATTACACCTTTTAACATTTCAAACGCCGATTATTTATAAAAGAGTTTATAAATAATTATTTGTATATTTTCTTTACTTTTCTTAATTATTTTTTATGCCGTAAAATCGGTGTTTGAAATGTTAAAAGGTGTAATATTAAGAAATCACTGAAATAACATTTATTTTGAAAGTTATTTTGTTTTTACAAATTTATAAATGGGGTAACCTACTTTTATGGAATCTGGTTTGGATAAAAATTCAATTTCCAAATTATTAAATGAAGCAAAATCATCTACTGCTTTTTTGGTTTCAGGCCAACAAGAATCATAATCATCACCTAATAACCATCCACCAATCTTCAATTTTTTCCACCAAAATGGTAAATCTTTACTAACTGCTTCATAACTGTGGTCGCCATCAATAAAAATAGCATCAACTGATTCATCTGGAATTTGTTCTTGTGATATATTCAAACTAGGTTCTCTAAACCATGTATATCTTTCTTCGTGTTCATTTAAATGAAGTGTTATATTTTTAACAAGTTTTTCAAAACCGCCATAGTTTATTACATCATCAGCAAATGCATCATTTGGATAATAACACATTGGATCTACTAAATATAATTTTTCGACAGAAGTATTATCTAATATTTCTTTTGCGTGGAATCCATAACCAATTCCAACTTCTACGCAAATTTTAAAATTATTATCTTTAATAACTTTTGAAAAAACTCCATAATAATAGGCAGCCCAACCTCCAGGTCCATTGTTTTTACCTCCGTGTTTCCAAATATTGATCAAATCTTTATAATAATCATCATAAGAGGACATTTGGCAATTTTATATATTTAAAATACATATTTATTTGTTTAAATCATTTTTAGAATTCATTATATCTTTTTCAATATTATATTTATGCCAACTACATTTATGAAAATATTGCTGCCAATATAAATATGTTTCATAATCATCTGGAGTTCCCCAACAAATGTAATTTTGAACTTCAAACACTTTCACATTTAATCCATTCAAAATATTTTGATTAATAACATCATCCACATAAAATTCTCCATTACTTCTTATATTTTGTTTATAATTTTCATTTAATCCGTCTATAAAATATTTTGCTTTTCTAAAAAACATAGTTCCTATTATTACGTGACTTGTTTTTATATTGTGAATAATAGGATTGAATTTTTTACAAGATACAGATTTTACATTATTATCATTATCCGTTTCCATCCAAGCATACATATTTGGATTGTTTCTGCTAGTTGGCTCATTTCGAAAACTCCATACAATCACATCAATTGTCTTATCTTCTAACAATCTTTGGTATTCGTCTTTGTTATAATAAACACCATTATCACACGCACTAATAAGTATTGGGTTTTCCAAATCAATATGTTGCATTTCTATTCCCATTTCACAAGTACATGCTTGTCCTTGTGTAATTTCTTGCATTGGAACAACACGACAATCATGATACTTTTCTTCTAAAATAGGTTTAATATTGTATTTTTGTAAATGTTCTTCTAAACAAATAAACACTTTATTCGTAGTTTCTGGTAAACAATCTACCGCTTGAATAATCATAGGAGAATTACAAACATCCAATAAAGGTTTTGGTTTTAAATACCCTTTTACCAAAAATCGACTTCCAGCTCCAGCCATAGGTAAAACCAAAGTAGTATTTTGTGTATCTGGAAATATATTTTGTAGATTCAACATATTATTAAAATAACGAGACCAATTGGTATATATTTCTAAATCATAAGGTGTTCCCCATTGTAACATATGTTCTATTTCAAAAATATTGATATTAAGATTATCTTCTTTCAATAAATTATAAACCATACTAACATAATATTCATTCTTTATTTTCAATTGTCGTTGCATAAGTAAAGTGAAGTATTTTTTCAAAATAGCACCCGTTTTGAAATAATAAGTACCATTAGAAGCATATTCATTCATTCTATTATTTGTAAAAGGTTGTTTTTCTTGAATAGATTGCATCCATCTTGACCCATCTTCTGTTTCTTTTAAAAAGGCATATTGATCAATTCCTAACATATGGGGATGAAATCCTCTATAACAGACAATAGCACCATCTGCATTTCGATTTCTTGTATCTTTTAAAAATTCTTCATAATTCCAAAAAGTCCCATAATCACAATAACTAACAATAACCTCTTTTTCGTCATCAATTGAATCAAAAATAAGTGAAACAGCATGCACGGGTCCTTCTCTATTGTTTATTGAAACTTCAAATATTTTTCCTGAAGGACAAATCGTATTCAAAATGGTTTTCATATTTGTGTCTCTTAAATGAGAATCATTGCAAATAAAAGAAATTTGTTTTTCTCCTGGAAATAAATTTATAACATGTTCAATCATAGGTTTTCCATCTACTTCTATTAATGGTTTAGGTAGAATATAACCAGCATCAATGAAACGTTGTCCTAATCCAGACATAGGAATAATAATTTGAACATTTTTATTTTTCCATTTTTCAATATTGTACGATTTCGTACAAATCATATCTAATATAATATTTTCTTTTTCGAAAAAATGTTTATATTCTTTTATTTTGTTTGATTGATTTTGTAATTCCGGAGAAACAAAACATAATTTGAAACCTGCCAGTTTCAATAAGTCATAGTTTGTTTTATCCAATGGATTTTTTGTAAAACAATCAATCCATACCCATTCTATATTATCTTTCATATTCAAAACAGTGTTTATATCTTCATAATCAGAGAACCTTATTGCTATTTTTGTTTCGCCTTCTTGACTCAATTTGTAAATCATAGGAAAAGATGAATCCAGTAAAAAATATTCTTGGATGTTGTATTTTTTCAATAATTCCAAGACTCGATATTCAATTCTTTCACTTTTGATATTTAAAATAATAAATGAATGTTGATAATGTTTCAAAAAATCATCGAAATTTTCACCTTGTAAAAATGGATCATGTGACAAATGAATATTTCCTTGAACATCATCCCGTAAATCAACTTCAATACCATATTCATACGAAATACATTTTAATTCATTAATATTATTGATTCGATGACAACAATATAACATTATAATTGTTATATTGATGAATTTTTATATTTGTGTATATTCAAATACATTATTCATATCAACTATAAAATTATTTTTTGTTCTAATATTAATATCTAAAATTGTATAATTTATATTTTGAACAATAATTTTTAATCTATTTGGATTATTTTTAAATTTTTCATTAATTTGTTCTTTATTTAAAAGTGGAATTTTTTCACCGCCTGGAATATTATAAAATATATACTGTAATATACTATCCGTTAAATATATTTCGAATGTTTGCTTATATTCTCCTTTCATTGAAATATCATTATCTAAAATCCATTTATAAGTAGAACAATAAAAATTCATACTTATTTTATTGCCATATGCAAAAGCATCCGAAATCATCAATGGCGTATCTTTATGTATATGACCCCAGTGTCGTATTGGTTCACTGTGTTTATTTCGAATAATTAATTCATCTTTATTATCAATAATAAAATCAATATTGTTTTTTTCAAAAAATAGATCACTTCGTAATTTACAAATAATATCAAAATTTATATTATTATCTATTTCATAGTTTTCAATTAATTCAAAATTATTTTTATCATTATAAAAACAAGATAATTGATTATAATTACTGAAATTATAAATTTTATTTTTCAATTTATTATCAATATAACTTTTTGGAAATTTATATTCTTCAAAATAAATTTCTCCAATACAATCACCAAATTTTTGTTTCAAATCATTTTTTATACTTTCTATTTTTTCTGTATTTCTATCATTTTGTTCAAGAGAAAATGTGTTTATTGAAAAAAATAAAAATATATTATATTTAGTTTTTATATTATTGATTAATGGTAATAAACTTGTTTCATATCCTAATAATCTACCACTAATAAAAATAGCTATTTTATGCATTATAATTTATATCATTATAATTTCTTTATATAAATATAAAAAAGATTTATTATATACTTATTATGATTGTAACAACATTTAAAAAATATGATGTTCATAAAAATATTTTTCAAAAAGACGAAAATGGTCGTGAAATAAATATTTATAAATTTGATAATTCATTATTAACAGGACATAATTTATATTATCCCAATGTTTTGTTGAAAACCAATAATGAATTGATTTTACCTTTATTGGAAAAAACCATGTCTCTTAACACTGTAACAATATATGAGAAAAATGATATGAAATATGATTACATTGAAAATAAAATAACAAAAAGAATCATTGAACCCGTATTTTTTTTTATTTATAACACTGACAATTATTTTCACTATTTGTATGATTCATTACCTTATTTGATTTCTTATCTTCAATTAAAAAAAGAAATGTCTGATTTGAAATTATTGATGCAATATCCAAATGAACAAAAAAATGAATTTTATCCATTTGTATTAGAATTTTTGAAAATATTAAATATAGAAAAATCAGATATTATAATAGTCGATAATACTACCCATTTCAATGAAATATTTGTTTCAACATCTTATACACATGATGTTGATTCTAATTTACCACCAAGAAAAGAAATATACAATTTTTATCAAAACATGGTAAAAATAGTAAAAAAAAGGGAACAATATGAAACACCCAAAAAAATATATGTTTCTAGACGAACTTGGTTACATAATGATTTTTCAAATATAGGAACCAATTATACAACTCGTAGAAAATTAGTAAATGAAGATGAACTAGTTGAAAAATTAAAACAACAAGGATTTGTCGAAGTTTTTACAGAGAACCTGACTACAATACAAAAAATACAATATTTTGCCAATGCTACACACGTTACTGGTGCAATTGGCGGAGGCATTTCAAATGTGTTATTCTCATCAAAAATAACAAAATTAGAAGCATTTATATCCCCTACATTTTTAGAAGTAAATCAAAGATTCAAATATTCACTAGACTGTGTAGATGTATATTACAATATGAATACAAAACATGTAGAAGAAAATGAATTTAAAACATACATGCGCGTGAAAACAAAAGATGAAAAAATAATGGGAGAAATCGAAGAAATATATGATAATAAGTTACTAGTATCATATACAGATGGTTCCATTACAGGCTGGAATTCACAGAGCACTTATAAAAAAATAGAACTGGAAATGAATTCTGTAGAAAAACTTGATAATGGATTAAATAGTCCATGGATAATAAAAATATAATTTTTTATTATCCATGAACTAAAAAGGAAATAACATCAAGATAGTAATATATAATTATCATCAAAATTATTTTCCATATTCAATTTGTAATTATTTGATTCTAATAATTCTTTTATGAATGTTCTTCTAGGTTCTATAAAATTATGTTCAACATCAATCATACCAATTTTGAATCTGTTAAAATCAAATGTTTTTAATATTTCATATTCACTGCCTTCAGTATCTAAGGATAAATAATCTATAAAATTTGGCGCATTAAATTTAATTAACAAATCATTCAATGAAATTGTATTAACATTTATAATTTCTTTTAAATCGTGATTTAATGAACGATTATAAACTTTATTATCTATAATAACTTCATTATCTAAAGTATTTATTATTCCAGAACACATATTGAAATTTTTTACAGCAAAAGGTAAAATTTGATTTGAAACGCTATATACTGCATCATTAGAACATTTACAATTTCTATTATTTTTCAATAATGCAAAATCACTTGGTATTGGTTCAACACATATTCCATCCCAATCATAATTTTTCTCTAATATATAAGTATTACTTAATGCATTTCCATCACTAGCACCAATTTCAATAAAAAATCCATTTCTTTTATAATTATAATATTTTAGAACATTAATATCTTGATTTAATTGTGATTTACTACTCATTATATATATAGATATATATAGATATATATAGATATATATAGATATATATATTATGGATTTAATTTATATTAATACTCCAGATAGTGGTTTAGGTGACAGAATTTTAGATATAATGACTATTTATTCATATTCAAAAATTTTAAATTGCAATAACTTATATGTTTATTGGAAATATGAAAATCATCTAGGACGATACCTTGAATTAGAAAATCTTTTAAATTATATTATTTTTCCTAAAGATTTATATTTTTTTTCAAAACAAGAAAAGGAACTTATAATTAATAAAAATAAAAATAATATTATATTCAATGATAGTTTAGGTGCGATTAGTTTATATTTATTTTCAGAAAAATATTTGAAAGATGAAGAACACAAAAAATTATTTTATAAAACCTATTTTGAAAGTTTTAATAAGCTAAAATTTAAAAATATACCAGAAAATATTAAAGAAATATTTGATAAAAATTTGATTACAACAATTCATTTAAGAAGGACTGATAAAATTAGTAATAATAAATATACACACGGAACTGATATAAAAGAATTAGAATTATTAAATTCTGCAACTCAAAGATTTATAAATAAGCAAATCAAAAATAATATTTTAGTTTGTATTATTTCAGATGATAAAGAAATAAAAAATGAATATATTGAATATAATAAAAATAATATAATTTCATTTGAAACAAACGATAAAATATCGCAAGTTTATATTGATTTTTATTGTTTAGCAAATTCACATACCATTTTTATGTCTCAGAAATTTTCTACATATTCAATTGTTGCTTCATTAATAAATAATACAAAATTATATTATTATTTTGATTATGGGAGATTATTTGAATTTGATAATTTGATATACAATTTTTATAAATATCCAAATTTTTCAAAATTTATAGATTAACTATATTTCTCAAAGACGAACAAGATTGTTATTTATATTAAAATTTGTCAAGAATTGGCTTTTATTTAGCCGGCGGCGCAAAACCCGGCTTCACGCCCTACTTTTATTGTAATCTAATATAAATTTATATTCATTATTTATTCTTATTTTATTTTTCAAATTATATTTTTCAATAATTCTTAAAAAATCTTCTTTCAAATCCATATGTGCTTCCGGCGGAAAAGGTAAATTACCTTTTATTGTTATATGTAATATTTTAAACCAATTATAATATGGTCTACCTAAAGAATAATAAATTTTATTATTATTATCTTTATTTAAACCATAAATTTTAAAATTTTTTCTACAAAAAATTTGTAGCTTTTCATTCAATTCAGAATTTTGATATGTTTCTAAAGGAAAATTTAGCCATAAATTTAAAAAAGATTCTTTATTCCATATTGAGGTAGAAAGATCAAAAGGAATAAACGTTTTTGAAATCGTTTTTGGTGAATTTAAATCACAAAGTTCAATGGTTTTTCCTTTGATTGAATCATTATTTTTGAAAACATTAAGACTACATCTATCTATATTATTGTCATTTATTAAAATTAATAATTCCTTTATTTTTTCTGAATCATAATTAATAATTATATTAACGTCGTGAACAAGAAAAATATATTTTGATTCTATTTTTGGTAAAATATTTTGCCATCTTTCTGAATAACATTTATTTGAATCATATTCCAAATAATTAATAAATCCTTTCGGTTTATCAAGTTCTGTATTATTTGAAATAAATATAGGATTTAAATCCATTAATGATATTATTTTTTCTTCTATAATTGGCCATAAATAAGAATAATCACTATGTGAAAATATTATCAAATTTATATTCATTTACAATATATTTTTTTATTATATATTATAATCTTTTTATTATTTTTTCATTATTATATATTTTTTCTGTATTTTTCAGAATCCCAATTATTCAAATAGTATATTTCTTGAATAGATAAATAATTTTTTTCGAAATCACTATCTATTATCATCAAATTTGATAAAAATACTTCCTCTATTTCTCTACATTTTTGTAATGAAATAGCATTGATATAAATACTATTTTCTATCACTATAATTTTCGGTAAATCATTGTATTTTTCATAAAATAACTGTATATCTTGGAATTCTTTCAAAAACAACACATGAATTCCACAATATATCAAAGCATCCGGAAAACTCCATTTTTCATGAAACAAATATTTTTTTTGTTCAAAATAATTCATTATTTTTTCATTTTCACATAAATAAGAAAGATTTTCTACAGAAAAATTCATATTTATAAAAGAACTAATATTGTTTGTGAATTTATATTTTTCAAAATTCATTTGTTGTTTGTTTTCAAAAAAAGTTATTACTGTTTCTAAAAGTTGGTATATTTCATCATAATAATAACTCGTAATAATGATACCATGATTTATTAGAAAAATAATATTTTCATCATTGTATTTATTCTTTATCTCATTACATAATTTTATCCCTGGAGTTACATAATCAATAATAAGTGCTTCCGGAAAAAAATCATTTATTATATTTTTTGCTTCTTTCGAAATCAATATTCTATTTATTTGTATTGGATGTATATGCAAAGTATATTTTTTTAATATAGAATGCATATATGTTTCAATAGAAGCTCTTTTTGTTCCTATGACATTATATTCTGTTACATCCTTTGTTTTTTCCAAATGAATATCTTCTAATATTATTTTATTGTCTATAATTACATAACCAGAACTTTTATTCATATTTCCCATGTTCACTCCTGAAGCTTTTATACACATCCAGTCTTTTATTTTAACAGAAGAATTTCCACCACCGGCTTGTACTAAATCAAATCTTTCACCGCAGAATTTCGAGAGTTTTACCATTTTTGTGATTTCATTATAGAATTCTTTGAAACTTATATGCAATTCGGAAAAATGATTGAATTCTTTAAAATTATTTCTTCCTTTTTCAATTAAAAGATAGGATGGATTAAACCAATAAGAAAAAATACCCATATTTAAAGCACCTAATATATCTTTCTTGAAATTATCTCCTATCATGACAACTTCTTCTGCATTTAAATTTATTTTTCTTAAAATGGTTTGGAACATTTGACTACTCGGTTTTTCAATACCGACTTCTTCACTAGTAACAATCACATCTATATATTGGATCATATCCAACTGTTTCAATTTTTCTATTTGATATTCACATTCATAATCAGTCAGTATACCTATTTTTATGCCAATTTCTTTATTCCAAATAATAAATTCATTTACACCATTAAAACAAACCATATTTTTAAAAAAGGTCTTCCAATACAGTTGATTTATTTCTTCTAAAATAGATAAATCGATTTTTAATGTTTCTAATAATTGTTTAAAATATATTGATTTATTATGCGAAGAAGCGGTATTATTCAATTCGTATTTTATGTTATTTGAAATCGTTTCATATATATTCTTTATTTTACTAGTTTCGTGGTTGTATCGACTAGATATGAAAGAATATATTTCACTTAAAGAAATACGATGACAATCATCATAACTATAAATAGTATTATCCAAATCCAAAAGAATACCTTTATAAAACATAATAGAATATTATGGATTATGTTTTATATCAAATTTGAAATAAATTTACTATTATGTTTCTTATAAAATCAGTATAATCGTTCATTCTATTTACATATAAAAAAATGAAACTATCTTCTTTTGAAATTTTTGTAAAATTCATATAGGCAATTATATTATTCATCTGAAAACATTCTTTGACACCTATTCTCAAAAAAACATCATATTCTTCATCCAATTGGAAATTATGAACATCAAATAATTTATTTGTATAAAAATTTATAATTACGTCCGAATTTTTCTTTTGTGGATAAATATATTTTTCAAAATCATCTTTGCGCGATTCAATCTGAGATAATATTTTTTCAATTGAATATCCTCTTTTTATTGTATCTCTTTTTATTTTCCAATATGTTCTCAGATTCTCGTCTGTATCCATATATATTTTTAAATTCAAAATGCTATTTGGAATATACAAACTATGTAATCCACAAACTATAATATTTTCTTTACTCTCTATTATTTCTTTATCGGTAAATTTTCCAGTTTTATGGTCATAATCAATTTGAAAAATATTATTGCCAATTTTTAAATCGAAAACATCTTCGGTCATTTTTGTAATGTAATTTGCATCTGGATTTAAATGTGTAAATTTTTGCCAGTTTTCGTTACCTCTTTCCCATTTATGATACCTGTCACATTCCAATAAAAAACTATTTATAAATAATTCCTTTAAAATATTTGAAATAGTTGTTTTACCAGAACCTGAGTCACCTGTAATTGCAATTGTATTACATAATGATAAAATTACAAAATAATCAATATCTTCCAAAACATATTTAATTTCATTATTATTCAAATAATGATATAGAATTGTTTCATTTATATTTCCATATTTTATTACCAAATCTTTAATTTGTAAATAAAAATTCAAGTAATGATTCATAGATTCTACATTCCCATAAGCCATTATATCACAAATAAATTTATCATCTTCTTTTATTAATTTTTTTTTATCTATTTTACAATCAATTGGTATATGTATATCTTCTGAATCAATATTATATTCCAATTTTGTATTCAAATATAAATCTGGTCTCGCAATAATAATTATATCATAACGAATATTTTCGATATCACTTATTTTTTTTCTTTCTTCATTTAACCAAAAAAACTTATAATTTCTATTCAAAAGATTATTTACATTTACATCTTCTGAAAATACTAAATTTTTAGATAGTAATAATAGTTTTGGGTTTAATTGGGTTTTTATATATTCAAGAGTAATACTTTTATTATTGTATCTATCATCTTTTTCATTTTCAGTAATATGTAAATAAATATCACATTTATTTTCTTGAATAATATTATTTTTAATACTTTCAATATTTTCTTTTAATCCTCTTAAATATCCTGCAATTAATAATGCTATTTTCATTTATAATATATTTATTAAATAATTTTCAAAACCTGCGGTATTCAAATTAAAATTTCCATTATTGTCTTCAATAATATTATTATATTTATAATAATTTAAATTCAATACATTACAAATATTTGAATAATGATTTGTCCCTTCATTACATATCTCTATAACTTTAGAATTTTTGTTTGAAAAAAGTGCAAAAGTTAAGGCACTACTATTTGGAGAGATAATTACTTCACTTTCCGCAAAAATTTTTATTTTTTCTAATATTGAATAATTCTTTAATTGAATATATTCAATATTATATTTATCTAGAAGAAAGATAAAATCAATTTCATTCATCATATACCTTTTTAATGTTCCATTATGATAATTTTCACTATTTTTTCTTGTGATATAAATTCTTTTATATTTCTTCATTTCAAAATTATATTTTTCTAAGAAAATATTTCTTAGAAAAGGAAATATTTTGTCTGCATTGTCTGATACACCATTGAAACAAGTCTCTCCATAAATACTAATTATTTCATAATCATCAATTGAATCTAAATCTTCTACTAATTGAAAATTATCTTTTATTATCTCAAAAGATTCCCTTTGAAAAGGTAATATATTCTTCATATGAATCTTTATCAGAAAAATGATTTCATTTGTAGGATAATCTATGATTTTATTTTTATTTTCGAATAAAACACTTCTATTGATTTCACCTCTTATATTATATTCTTTATTCAAAATAAAATATAATCCTCCTAAATTCAAAATAAAAAAATGATATAAATGAAGACCAGCTCTACCTTATAAAAAAAATATTGTTTCTTTCATATATATATGTTTCTTTTATTATTTTTGTTTTATATATAAAGCATCTCCCCATTTACAATCTGTCCATTTTGTTTCTACTCTTATTAAATTAAATTGTTTCAAATATTCATCTATTTCAGTTACAATAGCACAACCTTCATAAACATTATCTGAATTTACCTCTGTATAAATATAATCTACATTTGGTAAATACTCTTCCATTCCTTTTAAGGCTTTCAATTCTACTCCTTGAATATCTAAATTTAAAAAATTATATTCAATGTCATATTTACAAATAATATCTTTCAATAATTTTGTTTCTGTAATAAATGAATCTATATATTCAACATTATTATGATAAATTTTATGTAATCCAAATTCTAATATAGAAGATGATTGACCATTATTTGAAATATTAAATTTTACTGTTTCTATTTTATCACTTACTACTGCTTGTTCAATAATTATATTCCTATGCATTTGTTTGCATAATTCTACTTTATTTTGCATAGCTTCTACCCATAAGACTTTATCTCTTGGTAAATATTTATCATATGCTAATATTTCTTCGCATTCATGAGCACCAACATGTAAAATACCTTTAAATCTTATACCATATTTCTCAACAATATAATCAAGCGGAATTAACATATTGTATAATTATTTATAAATAAATGTATTTATATTAATTTGAAAATATAAATATATATTTATAAATTAAAAAATATTTGATGAATTTTGTTTGCATGATTTTTTACATTATCATCTCTACTACTATTGATATAAACGCTTCCATCATGAACAACGTGTAAATATTCCAAATTTTCAATTACGTGAAATTGAAAATCTTCAATTTGTTGAAAACATAAAGTATTATAATAAATAACATCAGCACTGTGTGAAAAATTTACTATTTCTGGATCAGGAATTATTTTATTTGAACAACTTTTTGTTAAAAAATAATTACCAGTATTTAACATACAAGCAAAATTATGCAGGTTCTTATATTCATTTAAGTTTTGTTTTGTAATTATGTGATTTTCAAAATGCTTATAATTAAAATTTGGTTTTGCAAATGATGGAGATAAAATAAAATATTTTGTAAAACTATTGATATTTTTATGAATATAATTTTTCAATATAATAAAATAATTTTCATCTGCAAAATTATCTGAATCCATTAATACAATATATTCATTCGAAGAATAATTACATACTTTTATTTTATTCAAAAATGGACCCAAATTAAATTCATTTTTATAAATTTTGAATTGACTATTCAAATCAATTTGATATTTATTCATTATTTTATTATAATCATTTCCATTTTCATCATTTATTATTAATTCATTTATCAAACCGTCCTTTAAATAAGTTAAATATTTTTCAATATAACCATCTAAAAATGTATCAAATCTGTCAATTGTCGGAATACATAAAGTTATTTTCAAATTTTCCATATAAGTATTTATTAATAATATCTTTAAATATTTTAATGAATACTTATTACTAATTCAAATATATTTTAACCTTTATTATCCAGAAAAAAATTATCTGGATAATAAATTAGAATATCTACTGATTGGGTCTTTATGAGTAGAGATTAAGCAAAATCCTTTTGAACGTGTTCCCAAAGGATCAATATATTATGATGCATAATTTTTATATCTTCCTTTTTATCAGCGTCCTTCAAATTCGCCATTTTTGCTCGAAGAGCACATTCCAAACGTTGAATAGAGTGTTTGTATGTGGCAATTTTATCCATCATTCCATAATCTTTGGCCAAAACCATCCAACCAAGTTCTTCGTGGAGATGTTTGAACCAATGATGAAGTCCGTGATAAGTGGCGTCAGGACATTCAGCATATTTCTCTTTGATGGACATTTTCATTGTCTTGGATTTCTTGGAAGAAGACATTTTACGCGATTTAGAAGGCATTTTATATATTTTATATATTTTATGTATAATAAAAAATAGACTCCTAAATATTTCTTTTCGTCAATGCATAAAATTGATCATTATTACAATTGTATTAAAAGTAATAATAATCTGAATCAAAATGAATTACTCGGAAATTTCAAACCAATACAAGTATAACAACACTGAATATTACGGTGATTATGATTTATACGATTTTTACGATATAAATGAAACGACACTTTGTCAAGACAAAATATCCGAATGGTATAGTTATTTATATATAAATTTTATAATAATTTCATCTGTTGTTTCATTAGTAGCTGTAGTGATAATTATATTATTTGATTAGATTGAAAACATACTTTTCACTATATTTGTATCTGAATATTCTCCACTACTATCAACTAATGAAACCTTTATATATTTTGCTATGATCATTTTTGTATTTAACATTTCTTCACCTGACATTATAGCAAACCATTGAAATTTGGGACGCACTAATATTTCGTCTTGAGGAATATAAATTCCATAGGCGGCAGAATTCAAATCCAAAAAATATTCATCCGTTAATTCCTCAATAAGAATTTTTTTTCCTTCAGTCGTTTTTACTCCGACTAATTGACCATCAATCAAGTTCAATTGTTTCATTTTCAATTTATCAATAAACCATTGATTATTTACTCCTAATAATTCAATATCTGTATCAAAATGAGCTACCGCGCCGATTCTGTTCGTCTTCTTGATATGTTCAATATATTCGTGAATCACTGGATCATTCTTTTTTGCTCCCATAATAAAGGAATCAGGAATAAAAAGTGAGGTTTTAGGACCTTTTGCTAAATTCATTGTGCGATTTGTATTTTCACAAACAAATGGATGTTCTCCTGCAATTCCATTATAATACATATCACGTAAATTCTTCAAACATAAGAAAGAATTTGGAATCACCATTCCACCATAATAATAAATCAATTGCATTAAACCGTATTCGCGGGTTCTCGACTTCATTGGTTCAGGAAGAGAATTCATATCATATTCCCAAGAAGGAATCAATTTACTAAATGTGTCATCATCAATTAAACAAATATTGAAATCGTCGCCGCAATGATTGATAATTGTTTTTACAGTTAGATGAATATAGGGTTGATTTAAGTCAGTAGTATTACGGGAATAAAAGGTTTTCCATTTACGTGTATTGATTTCGTATTTTGTATGAATCCATATTTTCGGTTTATCGAATCCTTTCAAGGGCGAATCGTTTAATAAATATTGTTTGATCATATGATAATCATCCTTTTCTGATAAAAAAGATTGTTTATATTGTTGACTACCAAAATAAGTAGCAACTACAATTAATCCAATTACAGCAACAGAAAAATAAACATTATTTGTATTAGCCATTTTATATTATATATATAATATATTATAAAATTATAGATTTGAAACTATAGCAACTGCCTTTTGAATGTGTAATTATCAAAAATAAATAAAATAATCAATATTATATTTGGATTCATTATATTTCAATTGAGAAGTAAACATTATATTGTTAGATTTACATATTTGTCTTATAATGGTAGTAAATGAATTATAAGTCAATTTTCTTGTAACATAAAATTGCTTGGAAGAATGATAAAATTCAGTAATTGCATTCAAAAAATCGCTGTGAAGATTATTATAAACAAGTTTTTTGAAAGCATTATTATCAAATAAATAATATTTTTCAGTTTTCAAACAAATTTTGTCTAATAATTCGAATAATAATTCGTTGGGAATATTCCTACGAAAAATTTGTTTCATCATTTTAGAAATTTGAAATAAATGGTTTTAATATATACTATACGTATAATAATATGACAAGTATAACCTTTTTTTACGATTTTTATGAAACAGAATACGGTGATGGATTTTATCCTTATTTAGAAGCAACAAAACATAAAATGGAGAAAACAATTGATATAGAATTCAAAAATATAAATGGAGAATGGATACAAACTACAGGTGATTGCATATATGGATTCGATGGAAAAGTGGGAGAAATGGTTTTACAAAAATTGAATGAATCGATTTCTAGAAATTTGAGTTTTCCTAAAATAATAAAAAATAAAAATAAGCGTGTTATTTTTACTTCTGGTCGATGTAATGAAATAATTGATACAATGAATTTGTAAAAAGAGCTAATTCGATTGAATCCTCGTGTATATTATGAAAAATAGTAATATATTTACATAAAAAAGGGATCGTCTTATATTTTTCTTCTTCATCTAAAAGTCCAGTAATTTTAATAAAATTAAAAAAATAATCCAAAATATCAATGACTGAATATCCATAATCGTAAATAGAATACAAAACTGAAATTGCATCCGCCAGATTTTTTTCCCGAATAAATCCGATATATTCTTCAAAATGTTGAAATGAAATATTAGAACATATATTTTTACATAGTTCCAAATTGACCGGTTCTCCCAAAATATATATTTTTTCTAAATTATTTATTAAATTCCTGACAGAATAATTCGATATCAATAGTAAATACTCTTTCGATTCTTGGTCAATTTTCATTTTTTCATTTTCTAAAATACGATTCATAATTGCCATTAATTCCTCGTTGTTTGGAGATTGAATTTGTATAATATGAATTCTAGATTGAATACTTTCAATTACTTTTTGAATATTTGAACAAACAGAAACAAATATAATATTATTCCTGTATTTATCCATATAATTACAGAAAACTTGTTGACTTTGTTGATTAATCATATCTATATCATCTACAATAATCATTTTTTTCTTACCGTAAATGGTGGTTCTCGATTGACTAAATGTTTTCATTTCATTGCGGAAATAATTAATCCCTTGTTCTTTCAAATTATTGATAAAAAGAATATTATTCTCTGGTAAAGTGGCAGTTTTACTGAGTCCATAATATTCACGAATGAGGGCATATAATAAAGATGTTTTTCCTGAATTCGAATTTCCAACACAGAGTATATTTAAATCATCGATTTCAAGTAGGGTTCTCAAGAAAATCTTTGTTTTTGGATCAATACAGAAATCGTCAATAAAATAAGGTTTGTATTTTGTAATAAATGTTTGCATAAAATACTCTTCAATGATATATAATCAAATAAATAAACTTTATATTATTGTTATTTGTAAAAATTATATATTACTCAACAATTATTTGTATTGATTACTGAATGATATTCACTAAATAATTCAAAATTGATCATATGAATATTATATAAATTTATTATATCAATCCAATTTTCTCGTGGCAATCTGCTTAAAAAATCTATTTCATTTTGTGATAATTTTGTACATTTCCGAATTTTTTTGGTTATTTCATTATAATCTTCAATATTATTTGTTGTTAATGTATTATCAATATTTTCTGGTTTAATTTTTTTTCTGCTACTATTAAATAATACACATTTCAATCGAGAAAATAGTGTTTTCATTTTTCCACCTTTGCACCTTTCAATCGCCGATTTATATATCATAATTCGGCTTTGCCTAATTATTGAATATAATAAAGGAGATTTATCGGTTGCAAAGTAACAGTTACCTAATAACATTCAAAGATGCCGACCCTTGCGGTCGGCATTTGAAATGTTAAAAGGTGTCAAAAAATGTAATAATTGTATAAAGCTATAATTACAAGCCTTCTATTATTTATATATTTTTATAAATAAAATATAAATAGTTTTTTCTAGAAAATAGTATATTGAATGGAAAATTATTACGATGTTCTCGGAATTCCAAAAACAGCAACCGATGAAGAAATAAAAAAGGCTTATCGAAAATTATCTTTGAAACATCACCCAGATCGAGAAGGAGGAGATGCTGAAAAATTCAAAACATTATCGGAAGCATATGAAACATTGAGTGATCCAGCGAAAAAAAATCAATATGATAATCAAGGTTCTAATCCTTTTTTTGCAAGTGAAATGGGACCAAATGATATGAATGATATAAATAATATATTCAATATGATGTTTGGAGGTGGCATTCCAGGTGGAATCCATTTTGCACACGGAGGAGGAATAAATATAATGCCAGGTGTTCGTATAAATCACGGAGGTGTTCATCCTTATCCAACAATGTTCCATCAATTACAGAAACCTCCTCCAATCATCAAAAATGTCCAAATTTCTTTACAACAAGCATATACTGGTTATAATATGCCTATTGAAATTACAAAAATGGTAATAAAAAATAATATTCAAAAAGATGAAAATGAGACAATTTATGTGCAGATTCCACCAGGCATTGATGATAATGAAGTTATAATTTTGAGAGATTGTGGAAATGTTGTAAATGATTCTGTTCGTGGAGATATAAAAATAATTATAAGCGTAAAAAATGATACTAAATTATTAAGATACGGTCTTGATTTAGTATATAAATCTCCAATTACATTGAAAGAAGCACTTTGTGGTTTCACAATAGAATTAGACCATTTGAATGGTAAAAAACTGACTCTAAATAATATGGTAAATCGTTCAATAGTAAAACCAAATTATAAGAAAGTTGTTCCACAGTTGGGTATACAAAGAGAAGGAAATACAGGTAATTTGATTATTGAATTTGATATCCAATTTCCCGATACTCTTACAGAAGAACAAATGGACAAAATAGCGGAGATATTATTATAAAAAAAATATTATATAAAAATAATTGTATATACATATATAGTTATTTATACAGTGATGAACAATAAAATAGTATATAATGATGCAGCAATGTTTGCTATGAAAACAAATTTTGAATATAATGAATTCAATAATTCAAAATTGGGTGAAGCGAAAAATATATTATCAAATTCAAAATATTCAAAAAAAAATGAAAATAAAAAAGATGAGCAACCCGTAAAATCAGAAGAAATATCACCAATAACAAGAAATCCAATACTTGAAGTAGAAACAAATAGAGATGATGAATCTGCTATCAAAAAGATTCTCCCATACTACGTGCTAGATCCATTATCAGTTATTATAAAATTAGCAATATTATCAAAAAAAGATATAGGATGTAAACTATGTGTGTATAAAAATATTTTGTTCATTCAAGAAACAGGTATTTTTCAATCGACTATCAGATATTTATATAATAATAAAAAAGAAGATTTGAATTATTTGTATAATCCAATAGAATTTGCGTGCCGTTATTTTTTATATGAAAATAAAAATATTGATTTACGTCCTATTTTTATTAATGCACAAAATGGAATAAAAAATTTAATAATTCATTATAAAAATGAAAAAATGATTGTTCATACACTGTTTATGTATAGTAATTTGATTGCAAATTATTTGGGAGAAAAATACAATCCAGAATTATTCATTAAAGATGATTTAACCGAATTATATTCAAATGAATTACTTGTAAAAATGAATTCTGTGTGGAGTGAAAACAAGTTAAAAACAATATTGAATTTAACTGATTTAACAAATGATAATGTAAATATAAGATGTATTGAAGATTTTATGATACCAATTGATAAAGAGGAAAGTAAAATTATTAATGAATATTATATATGAAAAAAATCTAATCTAAGAAATACGACGTGTAGGAATACCAACATCAACGATATAAATTGAATTTTCGGTAATAATAATATATTCCGTTTGAACTTTGAAAATCTTGGAAATAGGACTTGTATATTCCTCTTCGTTACGAACAAGAATTTTCTCTTTGTTAGAATTAACGCCAATCAAAACAGTCTTTTCAATAGATGCTGTCCAGTAATCCAACATAATTGGCTTATCTTCTACAATAGCAATCTTTGCAGCATTTTCAAAAGTTTTGTTAGTAGGTAATCTATATTCAGTAGCAGGTTCTGTAGTGGCAACAATCTGTTTTTCAGTAAAATCACTCATTTTATTATTAAAATATAAATTATAATTGATAAAATACTTTAAATCATTATTTTATTAATTAATTAAATTATTTTCCTAAAGTTTCATATAAAAATAAAAATGAACAAAGAATTTTTATATGAAAGTAAAAAAATCAAAAATCCTAAATATGTATAATGGAAAAAAAAATACTGAATATTTATTTTAATTTGATAAATGAATATTTATCTTTGATAAATCAATCCAATATTATAAAGAATACAAATAATTGTAATTTTCTTACTTATATAGGATTGAATTCGATTTTGTATATATTCAAAATAATCTTATTAAATACAAATGATATTGAAAAGGCATTCCTAAATTCTCAAAAAGGATATTTCTATTATTTAGAATATATTGAACAAATAAAAAATTCAAATATTCTCCATAATCTGAATAATATTGATGCAATAAAATTTATTTATAATAAAACATTGAATAATATTTCAATAGTAGAAACAACAAATGGCGAAGTAGTTAGAAATTCGGATTTCTCAGAATATAAAAATTATGAAAAAAGAATAAACATTTTGCTAAATTGGGAGAACCACGATTTTCATTTAGAAAATAGAATAGAAATTACCAAAATATTTTTGCTAAATTATTTATCCATTGAGAATACTTATTTTTATTTGTTTGATTATTTAGAAATAATTATTGAAAAAAGAAAAATGAATTATGAAAATTATTATGAATTTCTTGGTGAATTTTATAAAACGGTTTCAAAATTGATAAAACAAAAAAGGATTCTAAATAAATCCGATTTAGAAACAATTTTTATGTCTAAATTTTATTTGAATTCTAATTTAGAAGAAATTAATATGACTAAATTTGTCAAAAGTTTATTTACTTTATAGTTGTCAGTATAATTCAAGAAACATTTATTATCTTTTTCCTTAATTTACTTTTCTTTGTTTTTATAACGGGCCCTTCATTAATAGCATAAATTTCTAAATATTCGACTTTGAGAATATTTTTTACAAATTCAAATACATAATTCAAAATATCCTCGCAACAATTACCAACAATCAATACACTTCCTGTTCGAAATATCATAAAACTAATCTCTGTATATTTTTTGCTTTTTGTAAGATCATTCATTTTCATTGTTCGATCTTCTAAAATGATTTTTCCATTTTGTGAATCAGAAAATCCCAATTTATTATTGAAATAAAATTTGCATTTTACACCGGGATAACTACAAGGATCGTATGATGTTTCAATACCGTATTTATCACTGCGTAAAATATGATATAATTTCTCGCGATTTATGTAATATCCACAATTGAAATTAGAATTGATGAGAACATTTTCCGTTTTTTTGTTTTCTAAGAATTCTAATTTAATAGAAATATGTGGTTGTAAAGTTTTTAATATTAATTCGCGTATTATATCAAATAATTCTTTGTTTAAAATTCCGGGTATTTCTAATTTTCCTGTATTGAAAACTTTCACGTGTATTTCTTTGAAATTATCATTATGTAAAAATCGTATCACTAAAGCAAAACAATTATAGAATGCATTTTTTGCTTTGACACGACAATTCATTATATCTTTTTTAGAAATACCAATTGTTATTTTCCGTTCATCTTTAAATCGAATTCTTCTTGATATGCGAAATCTAGATTCTTCTTTTTCTGATGATAATGCCGGAATCGCTGGAGTTGTTACAGGATTTGTAATTTTTTTTATAATATGTTCTTTGAAATAAGGGATATTTTCTGTTTTTTTTCTGTATTCTTGATATTCTTCTTCTGTTTTAGAAACAACTTTGATTTGTTTTTTCAATACACCCGTAGTTGGATTTCCATATTCTATAATTGGAATCTCCCAAAATATTTTATGAATATCAACTTCTGTATTTAAGAATAAGACTTTTGTTTTGGTTGATATAACAAGTTCATTACATTTAGGTAAAATATCGTTATCAGCAATTTTTGGAGGAGAAATATCTATTAATTGGGATATATTTTCAATTTTTGTTTTTATATTCTCCCGTTCATAGGTTTGTAATCCTTGTGAAAATAAATATTGATTCCATTCATTATCTATAGCATTCATACTTGAAATTACTATTTATTTAGTATTAAATTAATATGCATTATTTTTTTTTTAAATCAATTTTATGTAATATATTGTATAAAATTATGTATAAAGTAACTTATGAATCAAATTTGTCCTTATTATTGAATCGAGAAAAAAATGAAAATTATAATTTTCCAGTTTATCAAAAAAAAAGAGATAAAATAGAAAAAAAGGAAAAAAACGTGGAAAATGAAAAAAACGATTTTCTAATAAAAACAGATTTGATTTGTTCTTCAAAAGGAAATATGGATCCAAATACTTTAGCAAAATCTCCTTTCTCAATATTTTTAAATAATTTAGAAAAAAGATTTGAACATTATTTTGATGGACAATTATTTGAAAATGATGCATAATATTTTTTTATATTATGACAAAAATAATCAATTGTATGATCTATTTTTGTATCATTATGAATTATTTTTTCAATAATATCCATAAATTTCGGTGTAATCAATTTATTATTTGAAGGATTGCGAATAACGTAATTCAAATAGAGTTGAATAATATTATTTTTATCCATATTGTATTTTATACTAATATCGTAAATATATTTTATTAAATTTTCTATTTTTTCATTTGGTTGATTCAATAATTCGTGTATCTTTATCCAGCAAGAATTATTGATTATATTGTCTTTCCAAACAATGAGATTCTGGTTTAATTGTAAAAAGTTTATCATACTTCTAATATCTGATTTGAAGTTTGATTGAATAATATTTATTATATCTTCTGTAATTTGTATATTTTCATTTTTAGCAATTGTTTTTATAAATGCAAGAATTTCATTTTTAGGAAGTTGGTTGAAACGAATACATATAAATTCATTTTGAAGAGAATCATCTATTTTACTAATATAATTACAAATCAAACAATAACGAATATTTTGCCCAGAAATTTGTAATAAATATTTAAGTGCTTGTTGAGCATTTTTTGTCATATAATCGACTTCATCTAAAATAACAAATTTGAATCCATTCTCAAACATATTTTTAGAACGGACAAATTGATTTATTTGATTTCTAATAATATCAATTCCTCTTTCATCAGAGGCATTTAAATGGATAACTGTGCTTTTACCACCATTATAACGTGCTTGATAGTCATTTATAAGATTAATAATGGTAGTAGTTTTACCTGTGCCTGGAGGACCATAGAAAAGAAGATTAGGAAAATAATTTTTATCAAGAATATTTTGAAATAATTTACGGTTGATTGGATTTAAAACAATATCTTGCATTTTATTGGGCCGATAGAGTTCAATCCAAGGAACTGAACTATTTGATGTTGTAGTCATATTATTTGTTATTTTTTGATAATAATGAATATGAGAAATTTTTATGTCTATTTACGTAAAATTGATAATTATAAAAAACTTTTTATATTTCAGAAAATAAAGAATAAAATGTCTGGATATTTAGAATTAATTGTTGGTCCAATGTTTTCAGGGAAAACTACTAGATTATTAGATATTTACGAAAAGTATAAAGATACAAATTCTGTATTGGTTATAAATTATGCTGACGATACACGTTATAATGATGCTACACCTACATCAGAAGAAAGCTTCGCTTCCGGTAGCTTCGCTTTGACCAACGGTAGCTTCGCTTTGACCCACGATAAAAAGAAAATTCCTTGCATTTCTCTGCATAATATTTCAGAAATATGGAAATTAAATTCTGATCATCCTGCAGAAATTATTTTGATCAATGAAGGACAATTTTTCGATGATTTAGTAGATTGTGTCTTGGATATGGTAGAAAACAAAAACAAACGGGTTTATGTTTGTGGTCTTGATGGAGATTTCCAAAGAAAAAAATTTGGAAAAATATTGGATTTGATACCTCATTGTGATAAAATAACAAAATTGACGGCAAAATGTCATTGTGGAGAACCTGCAATATTTTCCCATCGTTTGATAAATGTAAAAAATCAAATATTGATTGGGTCAAGTGATTCATATATTTCTGTTTGTCGTAATTGTTATTCTTGAATATATTTAGGAATTATTGTTTTTATAAAGAATATAAAGTTTTTTTCAAATTATGTATAAAAATGGATTATTCAGAAAAGAAAAAAAGAGGACGTCATAAGAAAGAAACGAAAAATTTGACTCAAGAAAATATACAGATTGTTATTGAAGAAAATATAAAAGATTCACCTTGTAATGATAATACTTTGAAAAAACGTGGAAGAAAGCCTAAAGGAGGCAAAATAGTTGTAAAACAAATAGAACCTTTATCAAAATTGTCTACATCATCAAATGTAATTTTACATTTGAAATGTTCATTGAATGATTTAGATAATTATAATAACGAAAAAAAGAAATTGTTATCAAACCCTCTTGATTATGATCCAACAATTCCTCCTGAAATAATGACATATAATGAATCTAATACTTTTTTTATGTATAAAAATGGTGATACACCAATTATACAAAACAATTTTATAAATGAAAACAATCACAGTCAATATGCATATACAGAACCCAATATTATTTGTAAATTATGTAATACAAAAATAAAAATTAATGAAATAGAAGAAAATAATTCAAAAAAAAATATTTTAATGAAGGATGGAGAACCCCTTTCAGAAATGTCTGAAAAACTTAATAAAGATGAAAAAGATGATGAAATAAATATTAAAGATATGAATTTGAAATTGAAAAATTTGAAAATAAATCTTTTCAAAAATTCATTACACGATAAAAAATCTGCTTGTTTTTGGTGTACATACGAATATGATAATCAATCTTGTTATATACCTAAATATGAAGCTGATGAAAAAATTTATGGTTATGGTTCATTTTGTAGACCAGAATGTGCAGTAGCTTATTTGATGAAAGAAAATATAGACGACTCACAAAAATTTGAAAGATATCATTTATTGAATCAGATTTATAGTAAGGTATATAATTTCAAAAAGAGTATTAAACCAGCTCCTAATCCTTATTATTTGTTGGATAAATTTTATGGAAATATGACTATACAAGAATATAGAAAACTTTTGAAAACAGAACATATGTTATTAGTTATTGATAAACCAATGACTAGAATTTTACCTGAATTACACGAAGATAATGAAAGTATGATGTTGAATATTTATGGATCTGTAAAAACAACATCTGTAACAGGAAATTCTAGTTCAACTGGAGTATATAAAGTGAAAAGGCAAAGTGAAAAACAGCAGGGACCGACGAAAACAAGTATTATAAGAGATAAATTCGGGCTTACATAAGCCATTTTTTATATATTTCAAAAAAATATATAAAAAGTAGATAAAAATATATACATAAAGAAATAATATATACATCAGATGATATCGTGTGATTTAATGGGTGGATTAGGAAATCAATTATTTCAAATATTTGCAACTGTTGCTTATGGAATTCGTAAAAAAAAGCCTTTTATATTCAAATATTCCAAGAATTTGAATGAAAGAATAACATATTGGAATTCTTTTTTAGATAGATTGGATATATTTACAACTAATAATCCAATTTATAAAGATATTAGGATAGATAATTTACCAACTTACAGAGAATCTGGGTTTCAATTTACAGATATACCTCATTTGCAAGAATCTTTCAAATTATATGGATATTTTCAGAGTTATAAATATTTTGAAAATGAATATGATAGAATTTGTTCTATGATTCAATTAAAAGAAAAACAATCTCAAATAAGAGAAGAGTATTTGTATTTATTTGATGGAAAAACACACGTAATAAGTATGCATTTTCGGTTGGGTGATTATAAAACAAAACCGGATTGTCATAATTTACTACCATATGAATACTATGAAAAGGCTTTACACCAATTCTCATTTAATGTGCCCCAAGAAGGGGCAGAAATGAATGGATTGGAACAGTTACTTTCCGCATCTTCGATGCGAAAAGGTGTACAAAATATTCAAACTGGTGAAAATACTCGAGTTCTCTACTTTTGTGAAAAGGAAGATAATCAAACTGTTTTGCAAAATATTGAACTTCTTCAAAAAAAATTTCAGATGATTGAATTCGTTAAGGTTGATGATTCCGTACCAGATTGGAAACAAATGTTAATTATGAGTTGCTGTCACGATAATATAATTGCAAATAGTTCATTTAGTTGGTGGGGTGCATATTTTAACTCGAATCCTAATAAAAAGGTATGTTATCCTAGTATTTGGTTTGGACCAACTTTATCATATAATGATACAAAAGATATGTATCCAGATTCTTGGAAAAGAATCACTTTTTAGTTATAGTATTACATAAAATTGATTTAAAAAAATAATAATATAAATTACAATATTATTGCTAATTGATTATTATTCAGAATGACAAATTCATTTTCTAAAACAGTTAATGTTTATTCGAAGAATTTTGAAAAGAAATTTGAAAAATATAGATTGAACTATGAAGATCTGCAAAATCTTTCTATTGTAAAGAAGATTATGAAAAAGAATGAAAAATTAAAAGAGGAGAATCAATATTTATCAAATCTGGTCGATGAAATGAATATGAAGAATCAGGTTTTAACAAATGTTGTAAGTGAATTGAGAGATATGATGATAAAAATGTCTCAAAAAAAGAAGAATAAAAAGAGAAAGTTGAGACAAGAAAAGACAGAAGATAATGAAGTTATTTATGTTAAAAAAGAAAAATCAAATATTATTTATGAATTGTCTGATGATGATAATGCGATTGAATCTTTTGAAGAAATTTCTGAAAAGCCGATAAAAGTTGAAGAAGGTGCTGCTAAAGAAGAAGCTACTACAGAGGAGGAAGAAGCTACTACAGAAGAAGTTGCTGAAGAAGCTAAAAACCAAGTTGAGGAAGTTGAGGAAGTTGAAGAAGAAGCTACTGAAGAAGAAGCTGCTGAAGAGGAGGAAGAAGAAGTTGTTGTTGAAGAAGAAGCTGCTGAAGAGGAGGAAGAAGAAGTTGTTGTTGAAGAAGAAGCTGCTGAAGAAGAAGCTACTGAAGAAGAAGCTACTGAAGAAGAAGCTGCTGAAGAAGAAGTTGTTGTTGAAGAAGAAGCTGCTGAAGAAGAAGAAGAGGAGGAAGTATATGAAATAACAATTAAAGGAAAATCATATTTTACCACTAATGAAAAAAATGGTGCTATTTATGATATAGATGAAAATGGTGACGTTGGTGATGAAGTAGGTAAATTTGAAAATAGTATTGCCAAATTTACCTAAAAATATTGAATAAAAAATATTGAATAAAAAATACTGAATAAAAAATACTGAATAAAACTATTGTTGTAAAATTGGCGGTCGTTGTTTTCGAGTAATTTGCTTTTTAGATTCTTTCTTATTTGCTTTTTGCGTTTTCTGTAAAGTATTTAATTTCCTTTTTTTTTCTTGTTGCAAATTACCCAATGATAAAAAAGGATAAGTATAATTTTCCATCAAATATTTGTTTTTGAAAATATTGCTTGTAAGATTCAAAAATGTGTTTCCAAGAGATTCATTACGATATTCACATTCAATTTCTTTTTTATTTTTGCTATTCATTTGTCCTTCTAGTAAATCCATAAACAAATAAATACTATAAGAATCAATTTCTTCTTCTTTTTGTTGTTTTTTACTTTTTTGTTTATCATCATCTTCTTCAACATCTTCATCGAAATATTTATCTGTATTTTTAGATATTCCTGTATATAAATAATCATAATCTCCAGATAAAAGATTTAATTTATCAATTTTTTCAAAAAAGGGTGTTAAAGCTGATAAATTTTCTAATTGTTCCTTAATTTCGTTTTGCAATTTTTTATTACTAAGACTTTCGTTCTCTTTTAAAAATTTTTTTAATTTTTCAATAAGCTTATTGAAAAAACTATTATTTTTGTATTTTTTTCTTATTTCTTCCTGTATAGAATAAACATATCGTCTTTCATCCTCTTCTTCTTTTTGGTATTCATTTTCTTCTTCATCATCTTCTTCATCATTATTTAATTTTTTTTTCGTTTGATTATTTTTATCAGTTAATTTGTATAAATTAATCAAATATTTATTTATCCCTTGTAATAATCTAACTTTTTCAATATATTTATTGATATTTTTTATTTCTTTCAAACATTTATCTATATCTTTAGAATCAAAATCATAAAAACCAGGAATTCTATTTATTATATTGTTGAGAGATATCAATTTTTCATAGACATTATTATAAAATTTTCTAATTTTATCAAAATTTTCATTCAAAGATGAAGAATATAATTTATATAAAGAATCATTTTCTTTCAATAATTTTTTTAAATCATTTAAAATTGATGATACGGTAGATAATTTTATTTTTAAATCATACTTTTTTAAATCATTCATTTCGTTTTCAATAGAATCTATTATTTTTGGTAGGTTTTCAAATATATTTGTTTTTTCTATTTTTTTCAATAAATTATATATGTTATCTTTTATCTCATTATCTTTTTTATGTTTCTCAACCCATTTTATATAATTTTTCAAAACCAAAACAAAATCTTTGAAATCTGGATTATTAAAAAAATCATTCATCCAAGTAGTTCTTAAAATTGTATATTTAGAACCAACTGATAAATATGAATAATATCCTTCATACTTACTATAATCAACTTGTATAGGAGTTTTTTTAATATAAGAATCAAATGAAAATTGTATATTTCCATTTACTGGAAATGATGTTGGAAACAAAATCAAAAACATTGTTTTTATGTTTTTTTGCTCGTTTGTTTTTCCTTTTCCTTCAAGTTGATTTATCAAATTTTTCAATTTATTTATATTTATTTGAATATTTTGACTTTGGGTATTAATTGGATTGATTTTTAATTTGTTCTCTAGAATTTTTATTTCTTCATTCAATAATTTTATTTTTTCAATTAAAAATTTTATATTTGTAAATGGTTTTTTTGCAAAATCTTCAAAATCTTTAATAGCTTTACCATAATAATTAACATATGATTTATTGTATTCCTTCAATGTATTTTCATCAATATTAAAAATATTGTTTATTTCTTTATTTATATCATTATTCATTTGTTTTGGAATAGATATATTTTCCTCTTCTTTCCATTCATCAATATATTCATTGATTAAGGAAATTTGGTCAAAAAGTTTTGTTTGTTCTTTTTTTATTTGTTTAAGACGTTCTTCTGATAATTTTAAATTTTTTAACGTGATGGTTTTATCATAATCAATCTTTTGTTTCAAATCCTCTATTTCCTTTTTTTGTTTCACGATATTTTGAAATTGTGGACTCTTGAAAAGGATTTCTTTGAATTTACTCAAATCAAAGAAAAACGCCAATTGTTCTGAATAATCTAATTTACTAAGAATATCAAATGGATATTCAATATCTCTTGTAAAGTGTGGATTTTGTGATCCACCAGAGATAGGAATATTTTGTGTATCTTTTACTATTGAAAGATTCCCCTTTTGAAATTGAAACTGTTTCATTTTAGGAGAATTTGATTCTATATTCAAAATAATTGGTTTAATATCAATATACTGAAAAACATTTGTTTGTTGCATTATAATCTATTTATGTTATAATATAATTAGATTATAATTTTACGTGTTCATATATGGCTGAAATGCCTGTTGGTTAACTTGTGTTTTATTGGAGAGTCCTTCTTGTTTTGTTTGATTTTCAAATCTTTCTAAAACTTGTTTTGCCTTATTTACTTCGTCTGGTGTAACTTTATCATTTTCTATTAAAGAAATATGGTAATCTTTGAAATTTTCGCTTAAACAACAAAATGCACTTTCTTCATTAAATAAATAATCCATACAAATAATAAATACGAGTGTGATAATTAGCGCAACGAAAATATCACGGGTTCCCATCCAAGCAATCGCATATACTAATAAATTACGACTAAATGTAAATTTCAAATAGGCCTCCATTGATTTACTTAATTTAATGGTGACGAATTTTGAGGCAATATTCAATATGATAATCATAACTCCAGCAAATAATTTACTATTATTTAAAACATTTGCCCTATCTTGTAAATATTGGAAAATTCCGGAGAATCCATTTATTGGTTTATTCTCTGATTTGTTTATCTTATCTGTTTTCGTTTTTTTTACCATATATATGATTTTATGATAAAAAAATAAATCTATTGATTATTATGTTGGACTATATTTATTATTGTAAAAAGCTAAAAGGTTCTGAATAAATTCCAATTGAAGGTGTCACTGGATACAGATTAATGGATTCCCATATTTTTGTCCAAGAATCTAGGAACGAATCATTCGAGTTTTTCGGTTTCATAATGTCTTCTTCTACAGTGATTTTATCCTGTGAAATTGATAATTCTACTGGTGATAATTCTACTGGTGGTTTTTGTTTTGTGGTTGGTTGTAATAATTCCTTTTTTTCTATATAAATACGTTGATTATTTTGTTCTCCATCATTCATATTTAGTAATTGTTCTACAAAATCGGTTTTGTAATAAATAATCACTAGGATACAAAAAATTAATCCATAAATAACATTTACAGATGTATAAAAAATAAGAAGAGATACAGTCAAGAATTTCCCTAAAATATTTCTACTAAATGATAATGTTTGATCAGTAAAAAATACGAATAAACATAATATAATTATAAGTGAAAATTCTATTATCATATATTCAAATGAATGTTTATTACCAAATTTCATCTATATATATCATACTAGGAAATATTTATAGAGAACTTATATTTTTCTGAGGGTTTAGAAAAATATTATCATCTGTGTTTATATAAATTATTTTTTTAGGATATAAGTATATAAAATATTTTATGTCATTATTAACAGGAGCCTCATTATGGCAAAATGACGATACCAATAAAAAAAGAATATCAACAATGAAAAAACCCGAAAAAATAGCTTCTTATAATGATGTTGAAGAAAATTTAAATAGATATGGTAATACAACGCCAGCTACTATTGATGATTTGAATAAATCGAATGAAATCAAATCAAACCGTGTTAGTGAATTAATAAATAAAATGACGTCAATTAATGTTGATAATGACGGGAATAAATTATCTAATTTTACACCCATACAAAATCCAGAAATGACAAATATAAGAGAAGAACCATCCAATAAAAATCGTTTTGATGCACCACCAATGCGATTACCTGGACAACAAAGTATGGGATATGAAAAACCGAATTTTTCCTCCCAAAATTTGCCCTCTCAAAACTTTTCCTCTCAAAACTTGCCCTCTCAAAATTTTTCCTCCAATGATTCCAATTTAGTAAATCTCAGTAATTATAGAAATGTCTATCAACAGCAACCATCTAATATAACAACCAAACCATATTATAGTAATATAGGTATTCACACTGATACAGATAATAAATTATTGGAAAAAATAAACTATATGATTCATCTTTTAGAAGAACAGCAAAGCGAAAAGACAAATAATATTACAGAGGAGTTCATTTTATACACCTTCTTTGGTGTTTTTATAATTTATGTTTTGGATTCTTTTGCGAGAACAGGAAAATATATACGTTAAAAAAATATATAAAAACGTGATGTATACTTTATATATTTTATTGCGAACTATGGAAACGGATTATGAAACTTTTACGACTAGTGAAAAAGAGAAATTATGTAATCATTTATTTAGTGAATTGAAAAATTGTCTTATGACTTGTTCTGATACGTCCAGAAAATTTGCATTCGATAACACGTTGTTAAAATCATTGAATACTTATGATTGTAATGATGTTAACCAATTTTCAAAAGGTGTGAAAAAACAGTCAAATATATCAATTATTGTTCCGTCAGAATTGAATACTTTGAAGAATTATTCCATAAATTACTGTGTTCACGAAAAACAATTGATTTTAGGAGAAGATGTTGAACCATCAAAATGAAGAAATCTAGAAAGGTTTCTGGAAAATATAAATAAATTGATTTTGATCGCCATTTAATTCGCGCATATCGACTTTATCATATTCTACAAAACCGCTATATTGAGCATCTTTTATTATATCTGTAATATCATTCATATAATATGTCTGCTCATTTTCTCGAACATTTGATGTAGTTGCATCTGTAAACTTTTCAGTAAATATAACTTCTGGTTCTCCTCTATTGAATTGATATTTCGATTTATACTTAAAATCAATGAAATCCACTGCAGTATCTGTTATTCTTGAATCCGAATAATTTTGTGGTGAATCCGTAGATTTCATAATAGTCGGTTTTCCAACTGATAAAACTGGATCGAAGTTCTGTTTATCAACCAAATGAAGAACTATAAAACCTCCGGGAACAAGCCAGTGAAAACAATTGCGTAAAAAACCAACTTTGTCCTTTATATGATATATTGTAAAATGGCTACATAAAATATGTGTAAACCTAGCTTTATCAAATGTCATTGGATCTTCTAAATTCCCTTTAATGAGATTTATATCTGAGTATTTACTTTTAGCAAATTCAAGCATCGGTTTTGATTTATCGACTCCTACTGATTGATAACCATATTCTTTTAATCTATTTGCTAAATATCCTGTTCCGCAACCTGCATCTAAAAATAGACTATTATTTGAAGAAGGTTTTGTAAGACGAATTATGTTTTTTAATATGAAATTACCAGATTTTTGTGGTTCCATTATTTGGTCATACACTTGAGAATAAAAAATATCAAATACTTCTCCGTCTCGTTTCATTACAAAAGGTGTATCCTGTGAGAACCCTTCGCTGAATATAGATGCTTTTTGAACAATTCGTTTATAAACTAAAACTATTAATAATATCAAAGCGAATACGATTAAAAATCTTAGCCATCGTTTATTTGGATTTTTTGATATAAAAAAGGAATATAATTTTTGAAACATATATTTTATGCATATATTTTTATTGGCATTTATTTATTTCAATGGATGAATACCACTTTG